>Ga0187784_10002948_pt1 | contig 13713 bp, 13 predicted proteins | sample 1015_SJ02_MP15_2_FD_132964 | JGI IMG/M metagenome (GOLD analysis project Ga0187784, IMG submission 132964) | Tropical peat soil microbial communities from peatlands in Department of Meta, Colombia - 1015_SJ02_MP15_20_MG | ecosystem: Environmental > Terrestrial > Soil > Wetlands > Peat | place...
CAAGATCACTTGCAAGATCACTTGCAAGATCACTTGCAAGATCACTTGCAAGATCACTTGCAAGATCACTTGCAAGATCACTTGCAAGATCACTTGCAAGATCACTTGCAAGATCACTTGCAATGAGCGTGCGCGTTGTTCGAATGCTGTTGCAGCGTCGCGACCCATGCCGGAAACAGACGGAGAGAAAAATGCGCATCGTTTGCATCGGCGGCGGCCCGGCGGGGCTTTATTTCGGCCTGCTGATGAAGCAGGAGAACCCCGCCCATCGGATCACGGTGGTGGAGCGCAACCGGCCCTATGATACCTTCGGCTGGGGCGTGGTATTTTCCGACGCCACCATGGAGAACATGCGCGCCTGGGACGCCGAAACCGCGCATGAGATCGAGAGCGCGTTCAACCATTGGGACGACATCGAGGTGCTGATCAAAGGCCGGCGCATGCGCACGACCGGCCACGGCTTCGTCGGCATCGGCCGCAAGAAGCTGCTCAATATCCTGCAGGCGCGCTGCGAAGCGCTCGGCGTCGAGCTGGTCTTCGACCGCGAGGTCGATTCCGATCTGGAATTCCCCGACGCCGATCTGATCATCGCCGCCGACGGGATCAATTCCAAGATCCGCAACCGCTACAAGGACGTGTTCAAGCCCGATCTGGCGGTGCGGCCGAACCGCTTCATCTGGCTCGGCACCGACTGGCGCTACGACGCGTTCACGTTCGACTTCCGCCGCACCGAGCACGGCTGGTTCCAGGCGCATATCTACAAGTTCGACGAGAACACCTCGACCTTCATCGTCGAGACGACGGAAGACATCTTCAAGGCGCACGGCCTCGATGCGGCCGACGAGGCGCGCTCGATCGCATTCTGCGAGGAGCTGTTCAGCGAAGTTCTCGACGGCGCCAGGCTCATGAGCAACGCCCGGCACCTGCGCGGCTCGGCGTGGCTTAATTTCAACCGGCTGATCTGCGGCCGCTGGAGCCACTTCAACGGCAACGGTCATGTCGTGCTGATGGGAGACGCCGCCCACACCGCGCATTTCGCCATCGGCTCCGGCACCAAGCTCGCGCTCGAAGACGCCATCGAGCTGACCCGGCAGTTTCACAACCTCGGCGCCGCGCCGGACCAGATCCCGACGGTGCTCGCCGCCTACGAGGAGGCGCGCGCCGTCGACGTCGCGCGCATCCAGAACGCCGCGCGCAACGCCATGGAGTGGTTCGAGGTGGTCGGCAGCCGTTATGCCGACACGCTCGAGCCCGAGCAGTTCATGTATTCGCTGCTGACGCGCTCGCAGCGCATCAGTCACGAAAACCTGCGGCTGCGCGACAAGGCTTGGCTGGAGAATTACGAACGCTGGTTTGCCGCACGCTGCGGCATCAACGTCATCGCCGACGGCCCGACGGTGCCGCCGATGTTCACGCCCTACACCATTCGCGGCGTCACGCTGCCGAACCGCATCGTGGTGTCGCCGATGGCGATGTATTCCGCCGTCGACGGCATGCCGAACGATTTCCATCTGGTGCATCTCGGCAGCCGGGCGCTGGGCGGCGCCGGGCTCGTTTTCGGCGAGATGACCTGCGTATCGCCGCAGGGGCGCATCACGCCGGGATGCCTCGGCCTGTGGAACGACGCCCAGGCGCAAGCCTGGAAGCGCCTGGTCGATTTCATCCACACCACGCCTGCGAAGGCCGGGCTTCAGCTCGGCCATTCGGGACGCAAGGGCTCGACCAGCGTGCCGTGGGAGGGCGGCGTCGATCAGCCGCTTGAGCGCGGCAACTGGCCGGTGATGTCGGCGTCGCCGGTCACCTACTTAAGCGACGGCGCGATTCCGCGGCAGATGACCCGCGACGACATGGAACGGGTGAAGGCGGAGTTCCGCGCCGCCGCCGCCCGCGGCGCCGCGGCGGGCTTCGACGTGCTCGAACTTCACTGTGCGCACGGCTATCTGCTGTCGAGCTTCCTGTCGCCGCTGACCAACCGGCGCCGCGACGAATTCGGTGGCGTGGCGGAGAACCGCGCCCGCTATCCGCTCGACATCTTCCGCGCGGTGCGCGCGGTCTGGCCGCATGAGCGGCCGATATCGGTGCGCCTGTCGTGTCACGATTGGACCGAGGGCGGCAACACTCCCGAGGATGCGGCGCTGTTCGCGCGCCTGTTCAAGGCGGCCGGCGCCGACATGATCGATTGCTCCTCCGGGCAGGTCTGGCATGACGACAAGCCGGTGTACGGCCGGCTCTATCAGACGCCGTTTGCCGACAAGATCCGCAACGAGGTCGGCATCGCCACCATTGCGGTCGGCGCGATTTCGGAGGCCGATCACGCCAACTCCATCATTGCCGCCGGCCGCGCCGATTTGTGCGCCATCGCGCGCCCGCATCTTGCCGATCCCGCCTGGACGCTGCACGAGGCCGCCAAAATCGGCGTGAAGTCGGTGCCCTGGCCCCAGCAATATCTCTCCGGCAAGACGCAATACGAAACCAATCTCGCGCGCGCGGCCGCTCCCTCCGCCGCCGGGCTGATGAAGGCTTGAAATCCCCGTGGCGGACAATTGGCTCGATCGCCAGCATGCGCTCGTCACCGGCGCCGGAACCGGCATCGGCGCCGCCATCGCCGGCGCCTGCGTCGCGGCCGGCGCGCGCGTGAGCCTCGCCGGCCGCCGCCGCGATCCGCTCGCCGCGCTGCAAGCATCGCTCGGCCGCAGCCAAAGCCATGTCGTTGCCGATTTCGACGTGACCGACGAGAGCAAAGTCCGCGCCGGCGTCGCGGCTGCGCGCGGCGCCTTCGGCCCGATCGACGTCCTGGTCAACAATGCCGGCGAAGCGCCGAGCGCGCCGTTTGCGAAAATCGATTTGGCGACCTGGAACCGCGTGCTTGCCGTCAATCTCACCGGCACGTTCCTGGTCACCAAGGAAGTCATTCCCGACATGCTCGCCAAGAGCTGCGGGCGGGTGATCAACATCGCTTCGACCGCGGGGCTCGTTGGTTACGCTTATGTGTCGGCTTATGTGGCGGCAAAACACGGCGTCATCGGGCTCACGCGCAGCCTGGCGCTGGAATTCGCCCGCGGCGGCATCACGGTCAATGCGGTCTGTCCGGGCTATACCGACACGCCGCTGTTCGCGCGCGCCGTCGACCATATCGTCGCCAGGACCAAGCGCAGCCCCGAGGACGTGCGCGCGGCGCTCGCGCGCGCGAACCCGCAGGGTCGTCTGGTGACAGCGGACGAAGTGGCGAAAGCCGTGCTGTGGCTCGCTTCGGCGGCGTCGGCTTCCATCACCGGGCAGGCCATCGTCGTCGCCGGCGGGGAAGTCATGGTCGGCTGAATTTGGCCCAGTGGCCGGCCGCCGGGCTACTTGAAGCCTATAAATTCTAACCTTAAAATGATTTTCACCGTGAAAAGATTGCGACTTGGCCGCGCAGTGCTATTTGGCTGAGCCAAAAAGAGGCATCGCGTGCAGGAAACAATAAGCATCCCGCTGGATGCGGAAACCAAGGTCACCGAGCGGCCCGGCGACCACGAAAGCGAATTGCGGCTCTGGCTGCGGCTGTTGACCTGCACGACGCTCATCGAGGGCGAAATCCGCCGCCGGCTGCGCGCCGAGTTCGACGTGACGTTGCCGCGGTTCGATCTGATGGCGCAGCTCGACAAGGCGCCCGGCGGCATGACGCTCGGCGAATTGTCGCAGCGCATGATGGTATCGAACGGCAACGTCACCGGGCTGTCGGAGCGGCTGGTGACGCTCGGCTTGCTGGATCGGCGGCAGTCGCGCAGCGACCGACGGGCGCAGCTGGTCAGCCTCAGCGCGGAAGGCCGCCGCGTGCTCCACGTCATGGCGCGCGCGCATGAAGGCTGGATCGCCGAGGTGTTCTCGCATCTGTCGCCGGCCGACATCGACGCGCTGATGCGGCTTCTCGCCAAAACCAAGGCCTCGGCGCGCGAGGCGATTTCGGGAGAGCCGCCGCGATGACCAGCGCCGGGCCAGCCGCCGCCGTGCCGCTGTCGACCTACGCCGCGCAGCATGTACGGCTCGCGGTCGCCGGCGCTGTCGCCACCATCACGCTCGACCGCCCGGCGCGCAAGAATCCGCTGACGTTCGAGGGCTACGCCGAGCTTGCGCAAATCTTTCGCACGGCCGCCCGCGACAAAGCCGTCAAGGCGATCGTGATTACCGGCGCCGGCGGCAATTTTTGTTCAGGCGGCGACGTGTTCGAGATCATCAAGCCGCTCACCGAGATGAAGACGGCCGGGCTTCTCGATTTCACGCGCATGACCGGAGAGCTGGTCAAGGCGATGCGGGCTGCGCCGCAGCCGATCGTCGCCGCGGTCGACGGCGTGTGCGCGGGCGCCGGCGCCATCATCGCCATGGCCTCCGACATCCGCATCGGCACGCCGAACGTGGAGGTGGCGTTTCTGTTCAATCGCGTCGGGCTCGGCGGCTGCGACATGGGCGCCTGCGCGATCCTGCCGCGCATCATCGGTCAGGGTCGCGCCGCGGAACTTCTGTTCACCGGCCGCGTGCTGGGCGGCGAGGAGGCCGAGCGCTGGGGCTTTTTCAATCGGCTGTGCAAGCCCGACGACGTTCTCGCCGAGGCGCATGCGCTTGCGGTCAAGCTCGCCGCCGGACCGACGTTCGGCAACGCCATGACCAAGCGCATGCTGGAAATGGAATGGGCCATGTCGGTGGAGACGGCAATCGAAGCCGAGGCGGTGGCGCAGGCGCTGTGCATGGAGACGCAGGATTTTGTCCGCGCCTTCCGGGCGTTTGCCGACAAGCGCAAGCCGGTGTTCGAGGGCGACTGAAATGCGCCGATCGGCGCAGGCCGATCGCGCGGCGCGAGGATGACGCAAGCCATGATCCGCTCGGCGCATGTCGATAGCTTCGCGCGCGATCATCTGCCGCCACCGGAGCAGCAGCCCGAATTTCTGTTCGATCTGCCGGAACTGCGCTATCCGGATCGATTGAATTGCGTTGCCGCCTTCGTCGACGATTGGCTCGCCGCCGGCGCCGGCGACCGCGATTGCCTGATCTCGCCGAGCGAGCGGCTGTCCTATGCCGCGCTGGCGGAACGGATAAACCGCATCGCCAACGTGCTCACCCGCGATCTCGGCGTTCTTCCCGGCAATCGCGTGCTACTGTGCGGGCCGAACAGCCCGATGATGGTGGCGGCCTATTTCGCCGTCATCAAGGCCGGCGCCATCGTGGTGGCGACCATGCCGCTTCTGCGCGCCAAGGAGATCGCATTCCCGATCGGCAAGGCCGAAATTGCGCTCGCACTCTGCGACGTGCGGCTGGCGGACGAAATGGAAAAAACGCGGCCGCTGGCGCCGGCGCTGCGACGCATCGTCTTTTGGGGACGCGCCGGCGCCGACAGCCTCGACGCGCTGATGATGCAGCCGGGCTACGAGCGCTTCGCGGCATGCGACACCGCCAGCGACGACGTATGCCTGATCGCGTTCACCTCGGGCACGACCGGCGCGCCCAAGGGCACCATGCACTTTCATCGCGACCTGCTCGCGATCTGCGACACCTTCGGCAAATACGTGCTGCGGGCGACGCGCCACGATCGCTTCATCGGCTCGCCGCCGATCGCTTTCACTTTCGGGCTCGGCGGTCTCGTGCTGTTTCCGCTGCGCATTGGCGCCGCTGCCGTTCTTCTGGAAAAGGCGTCGCCTGACGATCTGTTGCCGGCGATCGAAAAATTCGCCGCTACCGTCTGTTTCACCGCGCCGACCGCCTATCGCGCCATGCTCGGCAAAATCGCCGGCCGCGATGTTTCGTCATTGCGCAAATGCGTTTCCGCCGGCGAGATGCTGCCCGCCGCCACCTTCGAGGCCTGGCGCGCCGCCACCGGCATCCGCATCATCGACGGCCTCGGCTCGACCGAGATGCTGCACATCTTCATCGGCTCGCCGGAAGAGGAGATGCGGCCGGGCGCGACCGGAAAGCCGGTTCCCGGCTATCGGGCGCGGGTCATCGATGCGGCGGGCGCCGAGCTGCCGCCCGGCACGGCCGGGCGGCTTGCCGTGCGCGGCCCGACCGGCTGCCGCTATCTCGACGACAAGCGGCAGACCGAATACGTACAGCGCGGCTGGAACGTCACCGGCGACACCTATAGCAAGGACGCCGACGGCTATTTCCGATATCAGGCGCGCTCCGACGACATGATCATATCGGCAGGCTACAACATCGCGGGGCCGGAAGTGGAAACGGTGTTGTCGACGCATCCGGCCGTGGCCGAGTGCGGCGTCGTCGGCCAACCCGACACGGAGCGCGGACAGATCGTCAAGGCCTACGTTGTGCTCAATCAAGGTTTCGCGGCCGACGCGGCGCTCACGCGCGCGCTGCAGGACTACGTCAAGGCGACGGTGGCGCCCTTCAAATATCCGCGCGCCATCGAATACGTGAAAAGCCTGCCGCGCACCGAGACAGGCAAATTGCAACGCTTCGAGTTGCGGCGCCGCGCCGCGGAAACGGTTGCCGACAAACTCGCGTCTTGATTGTTGGTGTGGCGCCGCGGATCGTCTTCAAGGGAGATTGAATTGCCCGACAGCCCGTTCGACACTCTGCCCGCGCGTGCGGCCGCCAACGTCGTGTTGCAGCCGGCCGGTTGGCCGCGGCCGAAAGGCTATGCCGTCGGCATCAAGGCGCGCGGCGACCTTGTCTTCATCAGCGGCCTGGTCGGCTGGGACGCGTGGGGTCGATTTCCCCCCGACTTCATCGGCCAGGCGCGGCAGCTTCTGACCAATATCGTCGCGGTGCTGGCCGAGGCCGGCGCCTCGCCGCGCCACATCGTGCGCATGACCTGGTATGTGCGCGACATGGACGAATATATCAAGGCGCAGTCCGCCCTCGGCGAGGTTTATCGTGAAGTCATAGGCGACTATTATCCGGCGATGGCGCTGGTCGCCGTCACGCGGCTCGTCGAGCCGCAGGCGCGGCTCGAGATCGAGACGACGGCGGTGGTGCCGGAGCGTTAGAGCGCAGTCGTTTCAGATTGAATCGATTGTCGCTCCAGCATTTTGGTGGAGCATGATCTTTTCGGAAAACCGGGTTTCACCCCCGGATCAAGTCCGGGGGCAGGCTTTTTCCGGATCATGCTCTAAAACGATCAACCAAAGGGGGCGATCCATGCGCTGGGAGTTCGCTGCGGGCGTTTTTGTCGTTATCGCCGCGACCGGAGTCCACGCCGAGGACCTCACCTACCGCGGCTGGGCCGGCGCGGCCGACTACAACGGCGGTCAGTTCGTCGCCTGTCACCTCGATTCGCCGCCGGCGGTGTCGGAGCCGCACGATCAGATCAGGATCGCCGCCAGCAGCTCCTCGCAATATGTCATCCAATTCGCCGCCTACTTCGGCAATCCGCAGCCGGCGCCGGGACAGACGGCGAACGTCGGGCTCGCCGTGGCGAACGGCGAGAACGTTTATTCGGAGGCCTGGAGCGGCGCCGCCTACGGATACCGGGCGAGCGTGCTGAGCACCGGGCAGGCCGCCGACGGCAGGCCGTTCGCGCGCATGCTCTTGGGCATCAATGCCGATGACGCCGTCAACGCCCACTTGAAAGACGCCAGATTTCTGAAAGTCTTTTGGCAGGTGCCGGTGCAAAATTTTCCGGATCTGAATTTTTCGAGCATCGACCTGCGCCATCGGTCTTCTTCCGACGCCAATGCCGCGCTTGACGCCAACGATACCTTCGGCGCGATCGGCACGGTCATCGCCTGCGCGCGCAGCCACGCCGCCGTCGCCAATGCGCCCGGATGGTCCAGTGCGCCGAGCGGAAGCAATTTACCCGGCGGCGCCAACGCGCCCGGCGGAGCCAAGGCGCCGGCGAGCCCGGGCGGCGCCGGCAATAACGCGCCCGCTCCCGGCCACGTTTGCGCGACGCCGAATGTGGCCGGCACGGCACGGATCGCGTTCGGCTTGATGTATATCTCGCCGCAAATCCTCAATGCGCTCAGGGTCCAGCAAAACGACCTGGCGGATGCCTTTACGCTGCGCGACATCGCCGACGGGCCTCTCGACGGACGCAAACAGTCGTGTAGCGGGACCATCAATCTGGTGAAGGAATGGTTTGACGCCAAGGGTCAAGCGGCCGACCCCGGGCAGCTCGGATGGGCGGAGCGCGGGGCGCTGGTGCTGATGGCCGCCGCCTTCGCGGCGCATCCGGACGGCTTGCCGCTTACTTACACGGTCGATGCCTCCAATTCCGAGCGCATCACCGTCAGCGTGCAAAACCCCATTACGCTCGCCTCCTGGACGATGCCTTGTTACCAATGCGGCGGCTGGTGAGCGCGCGGCCGCGGGACGAAGAGAAAGTCTTTAACGCACTTGCGTCGGCGTCGGTCGGCGGCTTTCTTCGACGCAGTCTTGACCGCGGACCTGCGTTTGCGCGGCGCTCCCCGCCGTCTCACATGCGCGACGCATCCGTAACGATGCCGCCGCCTTGCGTGATACTCACACCTGCAAATAGCGCAGCCGCACGCTCGGATCGTTCACCAGCGCCGCGGAGGAGCCCGACCACACCACGTGGCCCTTCTCGATCACGACATGGCGGTCGGCGAGCTTGAGCAGCGCGTCGATGTGCTTGTCGACGAGCAGGATCGCCTGGCCCTCGGCCTTGAGCCGCTTGAGGCCCGCCCAGATTTCATTGCGGATGAGCGGAGCGAGCCCTTCCGTCGCCTCGTCGAGGATGAGCAGCTTCGGGTTGGTCATCAGGCTTCGGCCGATCGCCAGCATTTGCTGCTCGCCGCCGGAAAGCTGGTTGCCCATGTTGCGGCGGCGCTCGGCGAGGATCGGGAACAGCCGATAGATGTCGGCAAGCCGCCAGCGCGGCGCGCCGAAGCGCGCGGCGGCGGTGGCGAGCAGGTTCTCCTCGACGGTGAGCGTCGGAAAGATCTGACGCCCCTCGGGAACGAGGCCGAGCCCCGCCTGCGCGATGCGGTAGGGCGGCAGGCCGTCGAGCGAGCGGCCGTCGAAGGTGATGCGCCCGCCGGCCGCCGGCATCAGCCCCATGACGGCGGAGATCGTCGTGGTCTTGCCCATGCCGTTGCGGCCAAGGAGCGTGACCATCTCGCCGTCGCCGACGGCGAAGCTCACGTCAAACAGCACCTGCGCCGCTCCGTAGGCGGCCTTGAGCGCTTCGACCTTCAGCACGTCGTCTCACTCCATCTGTTCGCCGAGATAGGCGGTGACCACCTGCGGATCGGCGCGCACGTCGGCGGGCGTGCCGGTGACGAGGAGGCGGCCGCGGATCAAGACCGAAATGCGGTCGGCGAGCGCGAACACCGCCGCCATGTCGTGCTCGACGAGGATCATGGTCAATTGCCCTTTCAGGCGCAGCAGCAACTCGACCAGCCGTTCGGTCTCCTCGCGGCCGATGCCGGCCATCGGCTCGTCGAGCAAAAGCAGCGTCGGCTTCATGGCGAGCGCAATGGCAAGCTCGAGCGCGCGCTTCTCGCCGTGGGACAATTCGCCGGCGCGTGCCTGCGCCCGCTCGGCGATGCCGGCCTGTTCGAGCGCCGCCATGGCCGGAGCGTTGAGCGCCGTCTCTGCGGCGGCGCGGCCGAAGAAGCGCAGGCTCGAGCCGGCGCGCGCCTGCACCGCGAGCGCGACGTTTTCCAGCACCGTGAAGGCCGGCAGGATCGAGGTGATCTGAAAGCTGCGTGCAAGCCCGCGCAAGGCGCGCGCCTGCGGCGGCAGCGCGGTGATGTCGGCGCCGGCGAACAGGATGCTGCCGTCGTCCGGCGCGGTGAGGCCGGATACCTGATCGATCAGCGTAGTCTTTCCGGCGCCGTTCGGTCCGATGATGGCATGCATCTCGCCGGGCGCGACGTCGAGGGTGACGTCGTCGGTCACGACGAGACTGCCGAAGCTCTTGCGCAGGCGTTCGAGGCGCAGCATCGGCTCAGGCATGCGAGAACCATCGAGCGAAACGCCCGGCGAGCCCGATCAGTCCGCCGCGCGCGAACAGCACGACCAGCACCAGCGCCGACCCGAAGATCACCTTCCAGTTCTCGACCAGGCCCGACAACCATTCCTCGGCGAGGAGGTAGGCGACGCTGCCGATGATGGCGCCGTCGAGCGTGCCGACGCCGCCGAGGATCACCATGACGATCAACTCGCCGGACTGCTGCCAGGACATATAAGCGGGGCTGACGAACTCGGTCGAATTCGCCAGGAGAAAACCCGACAAGCCGCCGAGGCCGCCGGCAAGCACATAGGCGACGTGCTGAAAGCGCCGGACGGTGAAGCCGATGGTCGCCATGCGCACCGCATTGTCCTTGGCGCCGCGCAATACGCGGCCGAAGCGCGAGGCCACAAGCGCGCGGCAGAACAGATAAGTCGCGAGCAGACAGACGAAGGCGAAGTAGTAGAAGGCGCGGTCGCTCTTGAGCAGCGGCCATCCGGCGATGGTATTGCGCGCCGCGACGGTGAGGCCGTTGTCGCCGCCGTAGGGTGCAAGCGAGCTGGCGATGAAATACGCCATTTGCCCGAAGGCGAGCGTGATCATGATGAAATACACGCCCCTGGTGCGCAGGCAGACGATGCCGGTGAGGGAGGCGAACAGCATCGCGACCGCGACCGCGACGGGCAGCGCGATCAACGCATCGCCGATGCCGTGGGCGGAGAGAATGCCGACGGCATAGGCGCCGAGCCCGATGAACGCGGCGTGGCCGAAGGAGATCAGGCCGCCATATCCGACCAAAAGGTCGAGCGCGAGCGCCGCGATTGCAAAGATCATCATGCGCGCGCCGATGTCGAGCAGATATTGCCGCGCGGTGAGCGCAGCGAGCAGCGGCAGCAGCGCGAAGAGAAGAAAGATCGATGCCGGCAGCGCCGCCTCGCGCGCCGGACGAAACGGGCGCGACGGACGCGCGGCGGTAAGCGCGGCGCCGGTCATCTCAAGCGGCCTTTGGCCGGGAACAGGCCGGCGGGGCGCAGGTAGAGCACGATCGCCATCAGCACGTAGATCAGCATCGAGGCGATCGCGGGGCCGGCCATGCGGGCGGGCGAGGGGCCCATCATCAGGCGGAGAATGTCGATGGAAAACGAGCGGCCGAGCGTATCGACCAGGCCGATCAACAGCGCGGCGACGAAGGCGCCGCGGATCGAGCCGATGCCGCCGATCACGATGACGACGAGCGCGAGAATGAGGATATTGTCGCCCATCCCCGGCTCGACCGAGATGATCGGCGCGATCATGATGCCGGCAAATCCGGCGAGCATGGTGCCGAAGCCGAACACGATCATGAACAGCCGCTTGATGTTGACGCCGAGCGCCGAGACCATGCGGGCGTTGGTGGCGCCGGCGCGCACCAGCATGCCGATGCGGGTGAAGTTCACCAGCGCATAAAGCGCGGCGGCGATGGCAAGCCCCGACGCGATGATGACGAGACGCCAGACCGGATAGAGCTGCCCGTCCGTCAGCGCCACGGAGCCGCTGAAAAAATCCGGCACCGGCAGCGTCAGCGGCGCGGCGCCCCAGACCACGCGGACGGCGTGATTGAGAAACAGGATGACGCCGAAGGTGGCGATCACCTGATCGAGGTGGTCGCGCTCATAGAGGTGGCGGAAGACGAGAAAATCGAGCAACAGGCCGAAGGCGAGCGCCGCCACCAGCGCCAGCAGCAGCGCGATGAGGAAGTTGCCGACGGCGCCGTAGAACGCCACGGCGAGATAGGCGCCGAGCATGTATTGGACGCCGTGGGCGAGATTGATGAAATCCATCACGCCGAAAACGAGCGTAAGGCCGGCCGCGATCAGGAACAAAAGCACGCCGAGCTGCAAGCCGTTGAGGACCTGGACGAGGAACAGCGTGCTCGTCATTGCTTGCTCCTCCCCCGCGAAGCGTAGCGGAGCGGGGGAGCGCCGCTTACTTCATCGCGCAGTCTTTCACGTATGGGTCGGCGTAGTTTGAAAACACCTTCTTTTCGATCTCGGTCTCGAACTTGCCGTCCGGCCGCTTGGCGACCTTGACCAAATAAAAGTTCTGGATCGGGTAGTGGTTGGTGTTGAACTTGAAAGCGCCGCGCAGCGACTTGAAGTCGGCCTTCATCAGCGCCGCGCGCAGCGCGTCGCGGTCGGCGACGTTGCCCTTGACCGCGCGCACGGCGCTGTCGATCAGCATGGCCGCGTCGTAGGCCTGGAAGGCGTAGGTCCCCGGCACGGCGTTGTATTCCTTCAGGTAGGCGTCGACGAAGGCCTTGTTCTGCGGGTTGTCGAGGTTGGGCGCCCAATTGGCGCCGCCGAACATGCCGAGCGCGGCGTCCTGCTGGGCGGGAAGCGTCGATTCATCGACGGTGAAGGCCGAGAGGAACGGGATCTTCTCGACGAGGCCGGCCTGCCGGTACTGCTTGACGAAGTTCACGCCCATGCCGCCGGGCAGGAAGGCGAAGATGGCGTCCGGCTTCGCCGCCGCGATGCGCGAAAGTTCCGCCGAGTAATCGAGCTGGCCGAGCGGAACGTAGATCTCGTCGAGCACTTCGCCGGAGAATTTGTGCTTGAAGCCGGCGGCGGCATCCTTGCCGGCCTGGTAGTTGGGCACGATGATGATGACTTTCTTGAACCCGGAATCCTGCGCGTACTGGCCCAGCACCTCGTGCACCTGATCGTTCTGGTAGGAGGTGACGAAGAAGTTCGGGTTGCACTCCTTGCCGGCGAAGCTCGAGGTGCCGGCGTTGGGGCTGATGAGGATGACGTTGGCCTCGGTGACCGGCTTCATGATCGCGGCGAGGATATTGGAGAACACCGGCCCGACCACGAAATCGACCTTGTCGCGCTCGACCAGCGCCTTGACCTTGCTGACGGCGACGTCGGGCTTGAGCTCGTCGTCGGTGACGACGATCTCGGTGTCGCGGCCGCCGAGCTTGCCGTGGAGTTCCTTGACCGCGAGCGCAAAGCCGTTGCGCAACTGCTGGCCGAGCACCGCGGGCGGGCCCGAGAGCGTGGCGATGAGGCCGATCTTGAGGTTTTCCTCCGCGCGCGCGGCGGATACCGACAGTGCGAGTAGGGCCGCCATCACGGCGATCGGCTTGCCATTCGTCATCTTCAAGTCTCCTGAAAACGCCCGGACCGGGCCGATATTTTAAGTTTAAATGACGAGACTTGTGAAGCGGCTTCCGCGGAATAATAATTGCGGCAGCCGAGCTGAATTTACGCTGTCGAACGATTGCACGCGGCGGTGTTGGCGCTGCTGCGGCCCGCGTGCTTGAATGTCATAAAGCCTATGTCATAAAGCGTATGTAGAGGGGGAGTTCAGTCCGATGATCGCGATGACGCCAGGGATCACCAAGGCCGGCACCGGCATCGACGGAATTGTCTGGAATATTCTCGGCCAGACCTACGTGCCGAAGCAGGTTTGCGAAACCTCCTTTTCCTGGCACGCGACGTTTCCGTCCGGCACCTTCGTGCCGCCGCATATTCATCCGACGCAGGACGAGTTCATCTACATGCTCGACGGCAAGTTCGACCTCGTGCTCGACGGCCGCGAATTCACCGCGACCACCGGCGATCTCATCCGGCTGCCGATGCAGATCCCGCACGGCATCTTCAACAAGTCGGACCAGGCGGTGAAATGCTTCTTCTGGGTGTCGCCGACGCGCAAGCTCTATGATCTGTTCTGGGCCATCCACAGCATGAAAGAACAGACGCCGCCGGAAGTCGTCGCGCTCGCGGCCAAGCACGAAGTCGTGTTCCTGCCGCCGCCGGAATAGAGGCGAG
>Ga0187784_10002949_pt1 | contig 13712 bp, 5 predicted proteins | sample 1015_SJ02_MP15_2_FD_132964 | JGI IMG/M metagenome (GOLD analysis project Ga0187784, IMG submission 132964) | Tropical peat soil microbial communities from peatlands in Department of Meta, Colombia - 1015_SJ02_MP15_20_MG | ecosystem: Environmental > Terrestrial > Soil > Wetlands > Peat | place...
CGGGCCACGCGGGTCGATCCCATCGTTGCTCTGCGTTACGAATGAAAGGTCTGACCGATGACAGGCTTGATACAAGACATGCGCTACTCGACACGCCAATTGCGCAGGAATCCAGGGTTTGCTATAGCCGCCGTGCTTACCCTGGCGCTGGGCATCGGCGCGACGACCGCCATGTTCAGCCTAGTGGACCGAATTCTTTTCCGCAGTTTGCCCTATTCGCACGATAGCCAACTGGTCTCGCTGGGCGTTACGGCGCCGATCATCGACGGCGAGTTTTTATTCGCCGCCAACTATCTCGACTGGCAGCACCACCAGACCGCATTTACTGGGTTCACCTCGTCAACCGGAGTGAGTGATTGCGACCTAACGGAGGAAAATCCGCTGCGCCTTAGCTGTGCTGCGGTTTCCTCAACGTTTCTGCCCACGTTTTCGATCCTGCCGGTGCTCGGCAGCAACTTCACTGCAGACGAAGATCAGCCGAATGCGCCGCGAGTCGCGCTGCTCACCTACAACTTGTGGCAGAACCGGTTTGGTGGAGAAAGCGGCATTGTCGGCAGCACCATCTCAGTAGACGGCCAGCCGACCCGGGTCGTTGGCGTTCTCCCGCGCGACTTTGAGTATCCCACGCTGGCTCACGCGGATCTGGTTGTGCCGGAAGCCCTCGATCCGTCGATGGTACAGCGCAATGTGCTGGGCCCGGTGGTCCGCGTGTTTGCTCGAATGAGATCCGAAGAGACGCCCGAACAAGCCAAAGCGAAGTTGCAGGCGCTCTTTCATGATTTCGTGCAGTCTGCACCGCCACCGTTCCGGCAAGTCTTGAAGTTGCAGGTGCGCTCGATTCGCGATCTTCAGGTTCACGACTCGCGTCGGGCAGCCTGGCTGCTCCTGCTCTCCGCGTTGGCTGTGTTGGCGATTGCCTGCGCAAACGCTGCCAACCTGGTTCTGGCTCGCTCTGCGGCACGTCGGCAGGAATTGGCGGTTCGTTCCGCCCTGGGGGCGGCGCGCGCTCGTCTCTTCCAACAAAGGCTGACAGAGAGCATTGTGCTCGCCATTCTCGCTGGAGCTGCGGGAACGGCGTTGGCCTACTTCATCGTCCGCACGTTCGCCGCTCTTGCGCCCACCGGCATACCGAGGCTTTCGCAGGCGTCGGTCGATGTTCGAATTCTGTTTTTTGCGCTCCTGCTATCGCTCATCTCCGGAATTCTGTTTGGCACCGCTCCCGCGCTCGAAAAGCCTGCGCAGATGCTCTCCGTGAACGTGAGCGTGGGAATGCGTCGAGGTCGACTGCGGCATTCGCTGTTGGTGGCGCAAGTGTGGATGGCAGTGACGCTGCTGGCGAGCGCATCCTTATTTGTTCGCAGCCTGCGCAACCTCGAGACCGAGCCACTCGGCATCTCCACGCAAAACATCGTGACCGCGCAGATCACATTGGGTCAGCAAAAATATCCCGCGGCGAAGCAGAAGCTTGCATTTTTCGAAGACCTTGAGCGCAGGCTGGCGGCGCTTCCTGGAATCAGTTCAGTGGCTTTGACCGATTCACTACCGCCGAGTCCTCCCCACCGCACGATGCCTTATGTAGCTCTCGAGGCTGAGGGCGAACCGCCACTCGCCGCCAGCGAGGGAATCGGCGGAATCGTCGGATGGCGTTCGGTTACGCCCGAGTATTTCTCTTTGCTGGGGATTCCGCTGCTGCGCGGCCGCCCATTCGACGAGCAGGACCGTGCTCCTCAAGTCCACTCGATCATCTTGAATCAAGCCCTCGCACAGCGGCTGTTTCCGAACCAGGATGCGTTGGGAAAGACACTTCAATTTCATACCGACCGGACCGTGTTGACTGCGCCCTTCACCGTTATTGGCATCACGGCGAATACGCAAAATCAAGGACTCGGGACGCGAGCCGGACCCGAGTATTACATGGTCCGAAGCCACTCGGAGAATGATGTCGTCTTCAATTATCCAGATTCTCAGCGCGCCAACATGGTGGTTCGAAGTCCGGTTGGATCTGATGCGGTTGCCCAGCAGTTGCGCAAGACGGTCGAGAGTCTGGATCCCTCGTTACCTGTAGAGGTAACTACGCTGGGCCAGAGGGTTGCCAAATTGGCGGAACGTCCGCGCTTTAGTGCAGCACTATTGTCGCTCTTCGCCCTGGTAGGCGTGCTCTTGACTGCATTAGGGATTTACGGCGTGGTGTCGCTCGTGGTCAATCAAAGCACGCAGGAAATCGGAATCCGAATGGCGCTGGGAGCAACCTCGAAGGATGTGGTGGGAATGGTGGTACTGCAGGCATCCGTGTGGATCGGGATTGGGGCGGTGGGCGGCGTTTTTGCGTCGATTGTGGTTGCCCGCTGGATAAGTTCGTTGCTGTTCGGCATTCGCGCAAACGATCCGGCAACCCTGCTCGTGGCGGCGGGGGCTCTCGTCATGGTCGCGATGTTTGCTGCCTGGATTCCCGCGCGACGCACGGCGAAAGTCGATCCCATGGTGGCGTTGCGTTACGAGTAAGAGGCGACGACGATGGAACTGTTCGAAAACATTCGCTACGCGGTTCGACAGCTTCGCCGCAGTCCCGCCTTTACCGCCGTTGCCCTGGTCACTCTCGCCCTCGGAATCGGAGCCAATGCGGCAATTTACAGCGTGGTGAATGCCTTACTGCTTCGGCCGTTGCCGTACAAAGAGTCCGACAGGTTGGTGTTGCTTTGGGGCGTCGATACGCTGACTGGAGACAGTCGCGACCAAATGTCGTTCACCGACGGCGAGGAGTATCGAACGCACAATCACACGATTCAGAATCTGGTCGCGTTTGGGGATTGGAGCGCCGTCTTTTCCGAGCCTGGCAGCCCGGAGCGCATTCCGGGCATGCAAGTGTCGGACGGATATTTTTCACTGATGGGTGTGCAACCTCTGCTGGGACGGGCTTTCTTGCCCGAAGAGCAGATCGAGGGAAAAGATCAGGTTGTGATTCTCGGCTACGGTTTGTGGCAGCGCCGGTTCGGTGGAGATCGGGCGATTGTCGGTAAGCAGATCACGCTTAGCGCCCGGCCTTACACAGTTGTCGGCGTTCTTCCAAAGGAATTTCCCTTCTTGCCGAGCAGTCTAGTGGACGGACCGGCGCAGTTTTATCGGCCGGTGGCCGAGAAGTATGACCGCAGCGAGGCACGCTCACGCCATTTGCGAATTCTCGCGCGGTTGCGTCCGGGCGTGTCGTTGGAGCAAGTCCAGGCTGATCTGGAAGTGATCCACAACAATCTTGTGGCGCAATATCCCGAGGATTATGCGACCTGTAGTGTGAGGGTTGTCTCCCTGCAGGAAGACATCAGCGGGAATCTTCGGCTGGCACTGTTGACGATGTCGAGTGCTGTCGCTTTCTTGTTGCTGATCGCATGTGCCAACATCGCCAATCTTTCGCTTGCGCGTTCGGCCGGACGCATGCGGGAAATCGCTGTGCGCTCTGCCCTGGGAGCAACCCGAGCGCAATTGATTCGACTCGCGTTGACCGAAAGCCTGTTGCTGGCGGTTGCTGGAGGCGCCAGTGCGCTGTTGCTGGCAAATTGGGGAATCGGGCTGATTTCTACAGTTGGCGCCAGCGTGATCCCCCAACTGGTAAAGGTTCATTTGGACTTGCCCGTCCTGGCCTTCACCCTGGGTGTCACGCTGCTAACCGGCCTTCTCTTTGGACTGTTTCCAGCACTGCAGCTTTCATCCCTCAGCGTCAATTCGGTGTTGAAAGAGGGCAGCAAGGGAAGCCGCGGCCCCGCCCATCCCAACTTCCGCAAGGTCCTTGCCGTTGCCCAAATTTCGCTGGCCCTAATGTTATTGGCGGGCGCGGGATTGATGCTACGCACTTTCCTTCGTGTGCAAAGTGTTGCTCCAGGGTTCAACGCGACCAACATCTTGACGATGAAGATTGGGTTGCCTTCTCTGACCTATCCCTTCGGCAGCCTCAAGCCAGTCGCCTTCTATCGGGATCTCACCAGCCGCATCAGCACGCTCCCGGGAGTTCATAGCGCCGCTGCGGTCAGCATCCTTCCGCTAGGCGGCGACTTCGACACGGTGGGAATTGCGGTCGAAGGCACCACATACGGTGCCGGCGAGGAACCTTATCCGGAGCGCTACATGATCACCCCGGATTATTTCAAGGTGATGCAAATCAATCTGCTTCGCGGCCGGACGCTACTCGAGTCCGACAACGAGAATTCTCCGCTCGTGGTCATGGTCTCGCAAACGGCGGCTGAACGCTGGTGGCCGAAGCAGGATCCAATCGGCAAACGCATCCGCCTGCCGGGATTCGTGCCCGAGATGATCAAATCCTGGCGCACCGTCGTCGGAGTCGTCGAAGACGTTAAGCAAGCCGGGCTGGATGCGCCGCACACGATGCAGATCTATCTGCCGCAATCACAGGCGAGAAACGGGGCGATGGCTCTGGTGGTGCGAACCGAGTCGGATCCATTTCGTTCCATCCAGGATGTGCGCGGCCAGATTGTGGCGTTGGACAAGGAATTGGCCGTCTCGGACGTCTCGAGCATGGATGAAGTGCTTTCGGCTGCTGTTGCAGGCCGGCGATTTACGACCGTCCTGCTCTCGTTATTCGGAGGACTCGGTCTTCTGCTGGCGTCGGTCGGAGTGTACGGAATTCTGACCTACATGGTGGCGCAGCGCACGTCGGAGATCGGAATTCGCATGGCGCTCGGAGCCGCCCGCAAAGATGTGCTGTCGTTGGTCGTCGGTCAAGGCCTGCGCCTGGCGATGGTGGGATTGGCTACCGGACTTGCAGGGTCGCTGGCGCTCACACGGTTCATGTCGCGGTTGTTGTATGAGACCAGTCCTTCCGATCCGGCCACTTTCACGGGAGTGATTTTTCTATTGGGATTGGTGTCACTGGTTGCGATTTATGTTCCGGCGCGACGGGCTTCGAAAGTCGATCCCATGGTGGCATTGCGCTACGAGTGAGGAAATGAAATGAACGGACTTCTCCAGGATCTACGTTGTGCGGTGCGTCAACTTTGCAAGAGTCCGGCTTTCACAGCCGTGGCGGTGATCACGCTTGCGCTGGGCATTGGTGCCAACACAGCGATCTTCGTTTTGCTCGACCAAGTTTTGCTGCGCAGCTTGCCGGTCAAGGATCCAGACCGACTGGTGCTGCTGCGGTTCACTGGCGATGATCGCGGCCACGTCTCAAGCCGCACCGACGAAGCGCTGTACTTTTCCTATCCGATGTATCGCGATCTGCGGGACCGGAATTCCGTCTTCAGCGGACTCGTTGCCACCGATCAAGGGGAGGTCGGAGTGCAATGGCACAACGAGCCAGAATTAGTAAGAGCCGAGCTCGTTTCTGGCAATTACTTCGATGTCCTTGGCGTTCTGCCCGCGACTGGCCGTTTATTCGTAACTTCGGATGACATCGTGCCCGAGGCGAACCCCGTGGTGGTGCTGAGCTTCGCCTACTGGCAACGGCGATTCGGTGCCGACCGCGGCATCGTGGGTCAGACGATCTCGATCAATGGGCGTCCGTTCACCGTGGTTGGGGTGGCGCAAAAGGGATTTCATAGCGCGGTCATGGGAGATACTCCCGGTATTTTCGTTCCCATGATGATGAAAGCCGAGGTCATGCCCGGCATGAAAGACCTCGAGGATCGGCGCTCGAGATGGCTCAATATCGTTGGAAGGCTTAAACCGGGGCTGAGTGCGGCTCAAGCCGAGGCAGGCATCAATCCGTTGTGGTACGCGATTCGGGCCGACGAACTGAAGCTTATGGGAAACAGTTCCGAGCGCTTCCGCGACGCGTTCCTGACGAAATCTCACCTTTCTGTGCTTGATGGTGCCAAGGGGATGTCCCCAATGCGGGCCGATATTGGAACGCCGCTCACGATCGTGATGGCTATGGTTGGGCTCGTCGTGCTCATGGCCTGCGCCAATGTTGGCAGCCTGCTTCTGGTACGAGCCGCGGGACGCATCCGGGAGATGTCGATCCGCTATGCCCTGGGTGCGAAGCGCAGCCGCATTGCCAGGCAACTTCTGGGAGAGGGCTTACTCCTGGCGGGAATCGGTGGATTGTTAGGGATCCTGCTGGCGTCGCAGGCATCCACATTCCTGGTTCACATGCTCTGGCCTAGCGCGAAGGGCGACCTGCCCTTGTCGTCGCATCTCGATGGGCGAATTCTGCTCTTCAATTTCTTACTTGCAACCCTGACCAGCGTGTTGTTCAGTTTCGCGCCTGCCATACAGTTTTGGCGGCCGGATGTTTCGCACGCACTCAAACAGCAGTTGGCAACCGCGAGCGGAACGCTGCGGTTCCGACGGGCCTCAGTCGGCGTTCAAATCGGATTGAGCTTGCTGCTGTTGGTGGGGGCAGGCCTTTTCGTTCGCACGCTGCGCAATCTCAAGACTCTCAATGTCGGATTTGTCACGGATCACTTGGTTACTTTCACGCTCGATCCAACGCTTGCGGGCTACGAACCCAGCCAGCGAGTCGCCCTTGATACGCGCGTTTTGCAAACCTTAGCCGCGATACCCGGTGCCCGTTCTGTGGCTGCCACGACCGACCCGGAACTCGCCGATGACAGTACGGGACACAACATCACGATCGCTGGCTACAAAGAAAAAGAAGATGAAGACATGCACGTAGAGGTCGCTCGCGTCAGCTCCGGTTATTTCTCCGCCATGGGAATGACCCTGCTTGCCGGGCGCGAAATCAATGATCAGGACCGCGAAGGCACACCGAATGTCGCTGTCGTCAATGAAAGTTTTGCCCGTCACTTTTTCGGAAGCGCGCCACTGGCTCTGGGGCACTATTTCGGCAATGGCGGAGGAAACTCGGTAAAGACCGACATCGAAATCGTCGGTGTCGTGAAAGATGCCAAACATACGAAAGTCAGCGCCGAGGTCTTGCTCACGACGTTTAGACCCTACCTGCAAGAGCTGGGAGACAGGTCGATGGCTTTCTACATCCGAACCACGCAAGCACCGGAAGCAGCCGAGGCCTCGATTCGAAGCGCCATGCAGGTGCTCGATTCGAAACTGGTTCTCGATGACTTCCGCACGATGCAGGAGCAGATTGATGACGACCTGAACACAGAACGCGTCGTCGCCACGCTCGCCTCGAGCTTTGCGCTGCTGGCTGTATTTATGGCCGCTGTCGGACTCTATGGCGTATTGGCGTATTCGACCGCGCAGAGGACGCGCGAGATCGGGGTTCGCATCGCGTTGGGTGCCGACCGTGCGTCCGTGATGCGGATGGTGTTGACCGAAGTTCTTTGGCTGGCCGGCATCAGCACGGCAATTGCCTTGCCGGCTTCGCTCCTGCTCGCTCGATCGATCCGCAGTCAACTGTTCGGTATTTCCAGCAGCGATCCGCTAACTCTCGGTCTCATGACGCTGCTGGTGATCATGGTCGCGCTGTTCTCGGCCACGATTCCGGCTCGGCGTGCGGCCAAAGTCGATCCCATGGTCGCCTTGCGCTACGAGTGAAGAACAAATGAATGGACTGACACAGGATTTTCGTTACGCTCTCCGGCAACTACGGAAAAATCCCGGATTTACACTGGTTGCGGCCGTCACGCTGGCTCTCGCCGTTGGAGCCAATACCGCAATTTTTTCAGTCGTGAATACCGTCTTGCTATCTTCGGCGCCCTATCCGCAAGCCGATCGATTGATGATGATTTGGGAGCGCAATCGGACTCGCGATGAGCAACCGTTCTCTATTTCCCCCGGAGATTTCACGAGTTGGAAGCAGGAGAACGACGTATTTCAGGATATCGCGCCTTCCTACGACAACGCGCTCACCCTCACCGGATCGGGAGAGCCGAGGCTGGTTCTTGGCTATGCCGTTACGCCCAACTATTTTCACATTCTCGGTGTCGCTCCGAAGATGGGACGTACGTTCACCGACGCAGAGGCCCAATCGGGATCCCATCTGGCAGTGCTAAGCGAAAAGTTCTGGCGAGCCGTTCTTCACGGTGATCCGGAGATTCTAGGGAAGTCGATCACCCTAGATTCCAAGCCGTATTCGGTCGTCGGAATAATGCCCCCGGAGTTCAATTATCCGCCGAAAACGGAAGTGTGGATGGCGATGTCGCTAACGCCGGCAGCCACCACGGACTACGATCATCGCTTTGTCCACGTGCTTGGCCGTCTCAAGCCGGGGGTTTCCGTCGCGCAGGCGCAGACGAGAATGGATGCCTTGGAGCGCCGGATTGCTGCCTTGCATCCGGCGACAGAGGCTGGTAATGAGACCTTGGTCGAACCTCTTCCGCGCCAGTTAACCGGCGATATCCGCACTCCACTCCTCGCATTGTTAGGAGCCGTTGGTTTTGTGCTGCTCATCGCATGCGTGAACATCGCCAGTCTCTTGTTGGCGCGAGCCGCAGGGCGGCGAGTGGAGGTCTCTGTGCGCGCCGCGATCGGAGCCAGCCGCCTTCGCCTGGTGCGACAGTTTCTGATCGAAAGTCTTCTGCTGGCGATCCCGGGAGGGGTCTTCGGGGTGCTCCTGGCGCTTTGGTGGACTCACTTCCTGGTGGCCATCTTTCCCAACAACGTCGCGAATTTGAGCATTCCTCAAGTGGAAGCCATTCCTGTGAACGCTCCGGTCCTTTGGTTTGCCTTGGGAATCACGGTGCTTGCTGCCTTGCTGTTCGGGGTTTTACCGGCTTTTCAGTCTGCCGGTGCTAGCGCTAGCGAGGCACTCAAAGAGACGGGCCGCGTCTTGGGGCTGGGTGCTCGATCGATGCGCTCGCGCCAGGTTCTCACCACCGCCGAAGTCGCGTTGTCTTTGGTCTTATTGGCCGGAGCGGGACTGATGGTCGATAGTTTTCACCACGTATACAACGAGGATCTTGGATTTCGTGCTGACCATGTTCTTGGGCTGGAGGTCGTTCTTCCTCCGAATCGATACCCATATGATCAACCGCAAAAGCAAACCGAGTTTGTGAATAACGTAATCGATCGGGTCAAGCGGCTGCCTGGAGTCGAATCGGCGTCGGCCACAAATTATCTCCCGCTCACGGGCTTCTGGGGGACCACGGACTTTCTGATCGAGGGTCGCCCCGTGCCAAATTCCGCCAACCGGCCCACGGCCGACAACCGCATCGCCTCATCTGGATATTTTTCGACGATGGGCATCAGCCTGCTCAAGGGTCGAGATTTCACCAGTGCAGATCGCGCAGGTTCCGAGCCCGTCGCGATTATCAATTCAACTCTGGCACATCATTACTTCGGGAATGAGGATCCCTTAAACAAGGTTCTGACCCTAGCCGAATTCGATCCGTCCAAGAAATGGCGCATTGTCGGTGTCGTTTCCGACATTAAAGCATTTGGTCCTGAGCAAGCCACACATGCCGACCTATATCGTCCACTTGCGCAAGTGCCGTACTTCCTGCTCGGCTTTGTCGTTCGAACCTCTGGAGATCCGGCCGCCCTGTTGAAACCAGCGCAACGGGCGATCTGGGATGTCGATAAGGATCAGCCAGTTTTCGATGCATTTCCCATGACACTGTTGACCGCCCAATCGCTGACTCTGCGTCGCACTAGCACAATCATGCTGACAGGCTTTGCCGCGCTCGCGCTGATTCTTGCCGCAGTTGGCCTCTATGGGGTGATCGCCTATTCGGTTTCCCAGCGATCACACGAAATTGGAATTCGAATTGCTTTGGGCGCCAAGCACTGGGATGTTCTGCGCCTGACGCTCGAAGGCGGCATGCGCCTTGTCCTGATCGGTGAATTGGTCGGACTGGTGGCTACATTGCTGTTGATGCGGCTGTTCTCGAGTCTGCTGGTCGGCGTTTCCGCCAGCGATCCGGGAATGCTGGCGCTCGCGCTAGTAACTCTCACAGCGGTGGCGCTGCTGGCTTCTTATATTCCGGCGCGGCGAGCCGCCAAAGTCGATCCGATGGTGGCTTTGCGCTATGAGTGAGGGGATAATGACTGGACTTACACAAGATTTTCGTTACTCGCTCCGCCAACTGCGGAGGAATCCCGGATTCGCATTCACGTCCATCCTCATTCTGGCGCTCGGAATGTGCGCGAGTGTTGCGATCTTCGGTTTCGTGGATGCCGCGCTGATCAAGCCGCTACCGTATTCGAACCCGTCACAGCTCATTATGGTGACCGAAAGTGGCGCCTTATTTCCCCGGGCCGACCTGTCCTATCCCGACTATCTCGACTGGAAAAAACTAAATAAAGTCTTCACCTCGATGGAGGTCTATCACCCTACCGACTATCTGCTGAACCAGCCGGCAGGTGCGGAGCCAGTCCTGGCCACTCGCGTGAGCGATGGCTTCTTTCGAACCTTGGGAGTAGCTCCTATGCTGGGCCGAGATTTTCATGCTGGTGAAGATTTACCGCAGGCACCTCAGACGGTACTCCTGAGTTACTCCACGTGGCAGAAACGATATGGGGGCAGAAGGGATGTCATCGGTCAAACGGTTTCCCTCAGCGGTGTCCCATTCACCATCGTCGGAGTTTTACCCGAGAGCTTTCAATTTGCGCTGAGAGGCAACGCCGAGTTCTGGACTACGCTTCACCCCACCGACTTTTGTTCTCTGCGGCGGGGTTGCCACAATCTCATCGGAATCGGACGCCTGAAGGAAGGAGTAGCGGTGGAAATGGCTTTCGCCAACGTGAAGGCCATCGCCCGCCAGCTTGAGTTGCAGTATCCCGACTCCAATCGCGCTCAGGGAGCATTCGTCGCGCCACTTTCCGAACAGGTGGTGTCCGACAAACGCCGGGTGCTTTTGGCTCTTCTGGGCGGATCCGGACTGTTACTCCTTATCGCATGCGTGAACGTGTCGAGCCTGCTGCTAGTACGTTCGGAAAGCCGCAAGCGCGAAATCGCACTCCGCGGGGCGCTGGGCGCCTCGCGGCTGCGCCTGATTCGGCAATTCACCATCGACGGACTTGTGCTGGTCGTAACGGGCGGTCTTCTAGGTCTTTTTGGCGCGCAAGGGGCAATGAAAGTTTTGAAGAGCCTGATCTCGAAAGACATGCTGGCGGGCATGCCGTATCTATCCGAGCTCGGTTTGAATATTCACGTGATCGGCTTCGCCGTGAGCATTTCGGCCATTGCAATCGTGCTGTTCACCCTGACGCCCGTGCTTCGTCTGCCACTCTCGCAGATCCGACAGGGCCTGACCGAGGGCGGGCGCGGCTACGCCGGAACTTTGTGGCGCCGCTTTGGTGCCAATCTGGTGAGCGTCGAATTGGCGGTTGCCGTTGTCTTGCTCGTCGGCGCCGGATTGCTGGGCAAGAGTTTCTATCGCCTGCTGCATGTCGAGCTGGGATTCAATCCCGGCCACCTGGCCACGGTGACGGTCTCAGTGTCGGAAACCAGCTACCCAAAAGATGAACAACAGGCGGCCCTCGTGCGCCAGATCGTGAATCGCCTATCGAGCTTGCCCGGCGTTAAGTCGGTCGCGATTACAAACACCTTGCCGGTGAGCCACGACGGCAATACCTGGTGGATCCGCTTTGTTGGACGCCCCTATAGCGGCGAGCACAACGAGGTGAACGAACGTTCCGTCAGCGCGAACTATTTCTCCACCGTGCAGGCGAGGCTGCTGCGCGGGCGCTACTTCACCGAGTCCGAAGACTCCACCAAACCTGGAGTTGTCATCATCAATGAGGAGTTGGCGCGCAAATACTTTCCCGGTGAAGATCCTATCGGCCAACGCCTGGGCGACACCTCGCTTACGCCAAAATCGATCTTAGAAATCGTTGGCGTCGTCGCGGATGTACGAGACGGTGCTCTGGATTCCGAGATAATTCCCGCCGTCTACCACCCGTTCAATCAGAGTCCCGATCCGTATTTTTCAGTGGTCGTGCGCACGACTCCGTCGGAAGCTTCGTTGCTTCCATCGATGGTCGCGGCAATTCATGAGATTGATCGCGGGCTCGGCACGATGGACGAATCCACGATGGATGGCAGAATCAACGATTCACCGAGCGCCTACATGCATCGTTCCTCGTCATGGCTGGTGGGTGGCTTTGCCATCCTGGCGCTGCTTCTCGGTGTGGTCGGCCTCTATGGCGTCATTGCATATTCGGTTGGCCAAAGAACCCGCGAGATCGGCGTTCGCATGGCGTTGGGTGCGCAGCGCGGCTCCGTCTACCAACTCATCATGAAAGAAGCCGCATGGCTCACCGGGATCGGCATTATTGGAGGTCTGATCGGGTCCATCGGAGCTGCGACCCTGATCCGCGATCTGCTGTTTAGCGTGCGGTTTTGGGATGTGGCGACACTAGCCTCAGTGTCTGGCGTGCTCACGGTTTCTGCTTTGCTGGCCAGCTATATCCCGGCGCGCAGGGCTGCGAACATCGAACCATCGGTGGCCCTGCGGTACGAGTAAGGAAAAACGATGACCCGACTGATTGTGAATTTGCGATATGCCTTCCGGCAGTTGCGCAAGAATCCGGGGTTTGCGGCGATCTCGATCATCACTCTCGCGCTTGGCATCGGGGCTAACACCACAATTTTCAGTCTGCTCAATGCCTTCCTGCTGCGGCCGCTGCCATATCCGGAACCCAACCGGCTGGGAGTTGTGATTCGTCATGCAGAAGGCATTTCTCCGCGTACGGGTCAGTTCGCGCAGGATGATGATCCGACGCAAGACGGCAAAACCTGGGAAGAAGTTCGCGATCAGATGCCTTCGGTTCACCCAGCGGTGTTCGGGGGGACGAGCGGCGCGAATCTCGTGGTTGGATCCGCACCTGATGCTGAGATTCGATACGTGCACGATATGCGCGTCTCTGCGCAGTACTTCAAGGTGCTCGGCATCGAGCCCTTTTTGGGCCGCAGTTTCACCGAAGAGGAGGATCGGCCAAACGGTCCCAACGCCGTGATCCTCAGCTACTCCCTCTGGCAGTCAGCGATGCGTGGGGATCGCCAGATCGTGGGCAAGGCAATCATGCTCAAAGGCGAGCCATACAGCGTTGTCGGAATTTTGCCGCGTGACGCGAAGCCTATCGGAAGCGCCGATCTGTGGACCCCCTTGCAACCTCACCAAAGTGGCGAGTGTGGAGGACAGAACTGCGAAATCGTTTTGCGACTGAAGCCGGGCGCCTCTTGGCAGCAGGCTGCCACCGAACTCTCTCACATTCGCAAAGACTGGCTTGACGAAGCTGCAAGGGAGAAGTTTCACAGCTGGTTCTACATCTCTCCGCTCGCGGGCAATCTCGATAACGGGATGAAGGATCCTGTTCTCCTACTGATGGTTGCGGTGGGCCTGATTCTCCTGATTGCCTGCACGAATCTCGCCGGCCTGACTTTGGTGCGCATCACCCGCCGAACTCCCGAGCTCGCAACACGAATGGCGCTGGGGGCATCGCGCTGGGCGATCCTGCGACAGCTGTGGGCCGAAGCACTTGTTATTGCTGTGCTCGGGGCTGCTTTGGGCCTCCTGCTTGCACTTTTCACGCTGTCGCTGTTGCAGGGATTTCTGCCTGATTTCATGATGCCGGTCGGCGGTCTGAACATCGACGTTCGAGTTCTAGCCTTCACTTTCGCGGCGTCTGTACTGGCCAGTCTGCTTTTTGGAGCCTTGCCGGCATTGCAGGTTCGGCGTTTTGATCTCCGATCCTCGATCGCTGCCGGCAGTCACGCAGTCGTGCAGGGGTCAAGCCGCCTGCGTCAGGTTTTGGTTAGTGGAGAAGTTGCGCTCACCATCGTTCTTCTCGGAGGAGCAGGACTGCTGGTCCGTACCCTGATTCACCTCGAGACGTTGCCC
>Ga0187784_10002950_pt1 | contig 13712 bp, 11 predicted proteins | sample 1015_SJ02_MP15_2_FD_132964 | JGI IMG/M metagenome (GOLD analysis project Ga0187784, IMG submission 132964) | Tropical peat soil microbial communities from peatlands in Department of Meta, Colombia - 1015_SJ02_MP15_20_MG | ecosystem: Environmental > Terrestrial > Soil > Wetlands > Peat | place...
GAGCTTGTCCAAAAGTTGCGGGCCGCGCGCGGCGAGGCTCGCCAATGTCGCGCGTTTCGAGCGGATCACGGGATAGCGTTCGCCGCTCTGCGCCTCGATCAACTCCTCGCTCTTGCCCGGCTCGATAAGGATGTAGGAGACGCCTGACAGGATGTTGGTCTGGATCGTCGCGGCATCCAGCTTCTTGACCGGGACGGTGCTCTTGATCTCGATCGTCACGCGAATTTGCTTGCGGCCGTTCGCCGCCAAGATCTTTGGGTCGTTAATGAGCTCGATGTCGGACACCGTGCCGACCGGGATGCCGTTGTACTCGACCCGGCCGCCCTGGCTGAGCCCGGTCACCGGCCCTTCGAAATAGATGTCGTAATGCGCGAAGCTGGTGGTGAACTGGGTCCCCGCCAGCCAGAGCACCGCGACAAAGGCGAGGAACACCATCGTCAGCACGAAAGCGCCGACGGCGACGTAATGTGCGCGAGTCTCCATCTGGCTCCTCTGTCCCCTGCCCCGTCTTAATGCATTTCAGCCGGCTGCGCAGCCCGCCCCCGCGGCCCGTGAAAATATGAATGAATCCAGGGGTGGTTGTCCTTGAGGTGCTCTTCGAGAGTGCCCACCTTCATCTTCTTGTCAACCAGCACCGCAACCCGGTCGCAGATCGCGAATAGGCTATCGAGGTCGTGCGTCACGATGAATACGGTGAGGCCGAGGCTCGACTGCAAATCCTTGATCAACTGGTCGAACGCAGCGGCGGCGATCGGGTCGAGCCCGGCGGTCGGCTCGTCAAGAAAAAGAATTTGCGGGTCGAGCGCCAGCGCCCGCGCCAGCCCCGCACGCTTGCGCATGCCGCCCGAAAGCTGCGACGGGAACTTATCCGCCGCTTCAGGCGGCAGCCCGACCATGCCGATCTTGCATGCCGAAATCTCAGCCATCAGCCGCTCCGACAATTTGAGGTCTTCCTTGAGCGGCACCTCGATGTTCTGCGCGACGGTCAAGGAGCTGAACAGAGCCCCGTCCTGGAACAGCACGCCCCACTGAGTCTCCAACTCGTGCCGCTCGTCGTCGTTCAAATGCAGCACATCGCGGCCCAGCACCTCGATGCTACCCGACACCGGCCGGTTGAGCCCAACCACGGTGCGCAGCATCACCGACTTGCCAGTCCCCGAACCACCAACAACGCCGATCACCTCGCCGCGCCGGACATCGAGGTCGACGCCGTCGTGAATGACCTGGCTGCCGAAGGCATTGACCAAGTTGCGCACCCGGATCACGAAGTCGCCCTGCCCTTCGGCCATGCTCACACCTTCAACATCGAGAAAACGATCGAAAACGCAGCGTCGGTGACGATCACGAAAAAGATCGACTCGACGACCGATTGCGTCGTCAGCCGGCCGACGCTCTCGGCGCTGCGCGTGACGTTAAGCCCCTCAAAGCAGCCGACCAGCGCAATGATCGAGGCGAAGAACGGCGCCTTGACGACGCCGACCCACAGCGTCGTCGTCGTCACCGCGGTCTGCAGCTGGGTCAGGAAATTCGGAATGTTGATGTCTAGCACCAGCCACGACATCAATGCACCGCCGAGGATGCCCATGAAGTCGGCGTAGAACACCAGAAGGGGCAAGGTCAGCCCAAGTCCGATGAGTCGAGGGAGCACCAGCACCTCGACGGGGTCGAGCCCCAAAGTGCGCAGCGCGTCGATCTCCTCGTTGACCTGCATCGTGCCGATCTGTGCAGTGAAGGCGCTGCCTGAGCGTCCGGCGATGATGATCGCCGACAACAGCACGCCCAATTCGCGCAGGATGGAGATGCCGAGCAGGTTAACCGTGTATATCTCGGCGCCGAAGCGGCGCAGCTGGTCGGCGCCCTGATAGGCCATCACCACGCCGATCAGGAATGACAGCAGCCCGACGATCGGCATCGCGTCGAGGCCCACCACCTCCATTTGAACCAGCGTCGCAACGAGGCGCAGCCGGCGCGGCTGGCGCAGCAGGCGCAGGAACGTCACCGTCACCAGGCCGGTGAAACCGAGGATGTGGTAGACACGGTTCGCTAGCAGCATCGTGACCATGCCGACGCGCGCGAGAAAGCCGATAAAGGTATGGTGCGGTGGCACCGGATGCGGCACCGGCTCGGTGACGCCGCGCGACCGCACTTGCTCTAGCAGCGGGGCAAAACGTGCCTGCAGGTTCGCCAGCGCGACCTGGTTGCCGCGCGCGGCCAGCTCGTGCTCGGTGCGCAGCAGCAGCCAAGCGCCGGTGCTGTCGAGCCGGTCGACCCCCGACAAATCGACCGTGACCTGCCGGTCCTGCGGCATGTCGAGATCGCGCAACCGGCGATCGAGCTGGGCCGCAGTGACGACGAGCCATTCGCCTTCGGCGCGATAAACCGTCGCGCCGTCTTCTTCCGATGCGAGGATGGTTGCGGCTGGCGCCATGCTTTCCCGACAATCGGTGGGGCGGCGGTCTAAGCCTTTCCAACTACGCGAAAAGCCGCTATGCCGCAACCGTCAGCCTCGCCTCTCGCCACAAAGGCTCGCCGATGAACCTCAAGGACCATATCCGCTCGATCCCGGACTTTCCAAGACCGGGGATTTTGTTCTACGACATCTCGACCTTGCTGGCGCATCCGGAGGCCTGGCGGACGACCGTCGAGCGCCTGGCGGAGGCGGTGCGACCGCAGCGCCCCGACCTGCTGGTCGGTATCGAGTCACGCGGGTTCTTGGTCGCCGCGCCGCTCGCCTACTCGCTCGGCAGCGGCTTCGCGATGGTTCGCAAAAAAGGCAAGCTGCCGGGCTAGACCGTGCGCTTCACCTACGACCTCGAATACGGCAGCGACACGATCGAAATCCAGGAAGACGCGATTTCCCCGGGGCAGCGGGTTATCGTCGTCGACGATCTGATCGCCACCGGCGGTACCACCGAGGCGGCGATCAAGCTGGTGACGCAACAAGGTGGCACCGTCGTCGGCGCCGCCTGCATCATCGAGCTGACGTTCTTGAAAGGCCGCGACCGCATCCCGGTGCCTGTCACGGCGATGATCTCGTACGACTCCTAGTCGCACGCGGCGCCGGGGGCTCCGGCGCTCCTGGCGACGACGGCATAAAGCGGCGCGCCGCCGCCTGGCGGGGTGCGGTCGAGGCAGCGTATGTCGGTCCAGTTGCCCGCTTCGGTGAAGTGGCGCGCGACAAGGCCCAATTGCCCGGTCTCGTCGAAGAGGCGCCAGCAACCCGTCGCCGGGGTGCAGAGACAGCGGTTCGAGAAGGTCACGACAAGCGGCGAGCCAGGCTTAAGCACCCGCCCAACCTCGCGGATTACCTCGGCCGGCCGGGTGAAATGCTGAACGGCGCCGCAAATGGCGGCGCCGTCAAATTCTCCATCGGTAAAGGCGAGACGCGGATCGCGATTGAGGTCCTGCACCCGCCATTCGTCGAGAAACGGGTTCTCGGCCAGCACGCAGGCGTCGATCCCCAGGCCGACGACACGGTGGTAATTCACCTCGGGCGGCAGATGCGACACCCAGCTCGACACCACGTCGAGGATCGCGCCACCCGCCGGCATCACCTCGCGGTAGAGATCGGTGATCGCCGCCAGCGCCGCGGCGTCAACCTGAGCAAACCCCAACTCCGCTCCGGGAGCGTGCAATTGCTGGGCGAGCAGCAGCGCGGCTTGGGGGGGCAGCGACGTCATGGCACTCAATCAGTCCATCCACAGGTGAGATAGGAAATCTCGCGCGCCGGCTCAAGAGTTTGCGGATTTTTCCTTTTTGCCACACCACCCGACAGAATCGTGTCACTCATTCCGCGATCACCTCGTCGGCCGGGGTCAAGGCCAGGCCGAGATCCTGCGCCACGGCGGGATGCGTCACCCGGCCGCGGCAGATGTTGAGGCCGTTCTTGAGATGCGGGTCGTCGCTCAGCGCGCGGCGCCAGCCCTTGCCGGCAATCGCCTCGACAAACGGCAGGGTTGCATTGTTGAGCGCCACGGCCGAGGTGCGCGCCACCGCGCCAGGCATGTTGGTGACGCAGTAATGTACGACGCCCTCCTCGACATAGGTCGGCGCGGCGTGGGTGGTCGGGCGGCTCGTCTCGAAACAGCCGCCCTGGTCGATCGAGATATCGACAATCACCGAGCCCGGCCGCATCGCGCGCACCAGCTCGCGGCTCACCAGCTTTGGCGCGGCCGCACCCGGCACCAGCACCGAACCGATCACCAAATCGGCGCTCACCACCTCGCGCTCGATATTATCGACCGTCGAGAACAGCGTGTGCAGCTGAGAGCCGAACTGCATGTCGAGCTCGTAGAGCCGCGGCAGCGACTTGTCGATGACCGTGACGTGGGCCTCGACGCCCATCGCCATGCGCGCCGCGTTGGTGCCGGCGACGCCGCCGCCGAGCACCACGACCTTGGCCGCCGGCACGCCGGGCACGCCGCCCAGCAGAATACCGGTACCGCCCTGCTCCTTTTCAAGGCAATGGGCGCCGACCTGAATCGCCATCCGGCCGGCGACCTCGCTCATCGGCGCAAGGAGCGGCAACCCGCCACGGCTGTCGGTCACCGTCTCGTAAGCGATCGCAATCGCGCCCGAGCGCATCAGCCCCTGGGTCTGCGGCGGATCGGCGGCGAGGTGCAGATAGGTGAACAGCAGCTGGTCTTCGCGCAGCGCGCGGATCTCCTCGGGCTGCGGCTCCTTGACCTTGACGACCAGCTCGGCGACCGCGAACACGTCGGCCGCGCGCGCCAGGATGCCGGCCCCCGCCGCCTCATAGGCGTGGTCGTCAAACCCGATCGCCGCGCCAGCGCCGCTCTCGACGACGACCTTGTGCCCGTGATGCACCAGCTCGCGCACACTGCCGGGCACCAGCCCGACCCGGTATTCGTGTGTCTTTACCTCTTTCGGAACGCCGATCAGCATCGCTTGAACACGCTTCCTGCCCCGGCATGATATCGGCGGCGGAGGCCGAGATTACCAGTCCTTTGACGATGGTTCCCTCGCGCCCCTGCGGCGAGTCGCCGCAGCCGATTATTAGCAACCGGATGTTTATCGCGACCCGTATACCTTGCCGCGCAACCACCTCGCTGACGGAACTTAAAGACGATGGAAACCCCCGCCATTGTTGGTTTGATCTATGTCGCGATCGGCGTCGCGATCTTTGCCCATCCGCGCCGGCCATTCACCGCGCAGGATTTTCATTGGCGACGCCAAATCGACGTGTTCCGCAGCAATTTCCGCGATGTGATGATCTGGCCACTGGCCCTCTATCTCCTCGTCGCCGAGCGGCGCTAGTTACCCCAATGCCCGCTGCAGCAGGGCATGCGGCCTTGGCCGCAGTCTCGCTGCCACGGGAACGATGATTCCCGAGACGACGACCATCAGACCCATCACTATCATCGGCGTCTCGTAGGAGCCGCTGTAATCGTGCAGCAAGCCGACGGTCTGCGGCGCGGCATAGCCGGCGATGTTGCCGACCGAGTTGATGAAGGCGATGCCGCCAGCCGCAGCCGCCGTGCCGAGAAACGCCGTCGGCAGGTTCCAGAACACCGGCAGCGACCCCGAAATGCCGAAATAGCCGATCGAAAAGGCGGCGATCGTCAGAATGGCGCTGCCGCCCATGCCAAGCGACAGACCGGCGAGGATTAGCCCAGCGCCGCCGATCAGGAGCGGCGTTGTCAAATGCCAGACGCGCTCGCCGGTGCGGTCGGAGCTCTGCGAGAAGACGATCATCCCGACGACCCCGGCAAAGGTGGGGATCGAGTTCAAATAACCGACGGTCAGATCGGTGAAGCCGAGAGACTTCAGGATCAAGGGCATAAAGAACCCCTTGCCGTAGACGCCGAAGCCGATCAGCAGATAGACGACGGTCAGCAGCACGAGTTGGGGACTGACGATCGCGCGGGTCATCCGAAGATGCCCGCCGATCGCGGCGTCGCGCTCGGATTGCAGGGTCCCCTGCAGCCATTCCCGCTCAGGCGCGCTCAGCCAATTGGCGTCCTGCGGGTGGCTGCGCAGCACGAACGGGCAGAGCGAGGCGAGCGCCAAGGTCGGCAGGCCCTCGACAAGAAAGACCCACTGCCAGCCGGAAATTCCGTAGCAGCCGTCGAGCTGCATCAGGTTGGCCGAAAGCGGACCGACGACAACGCCCGCTGACGCGCCACAGGCGTAGAAAAACCCCATCGCCCGCCCGCGGTAGCGCGCCGGGAACCAGCAGGTCATGAAATAGGCGACCCCGGGGAAGAACCCCGCCTCGGCAACCCCGAGGAGGAAGCGCGCGGCGACAAAACTGTAGACCCCGGTCGACAGCGCCGTCCCCATCGAGCAAAGGCCCCACAAGACGACGATGGCGGTGATCCAGCGGCGCGCACCGACGCGGGTCAGCATCGAGTTCGCGGGGATCTGGAAGAGCGTGTAGCTCCAGAAAAACGCACCGGCGCCAAGCCCGTAGGTCGTCGCGGTCAGCCCCAGCGCCTTGTTCATCGTCAGCGCGGCGACCGAGACGTTGAAGCGGTCGAGGATATTGATCGTGTAGCAAAGACTGAGAAGCGGCACCAAACGCCAGGCCACCTTGCGCATGACCTGGGCTTCTAGACCGGTCGCCATGGTTTCCTCCCGCGAGCTCTGCCGGCTCGGTGACGGAAACGATAGGCAGGGCGATCCAATCTGGCTACGGCAAACAGATCATTTTTTCGTAACCCAAGCGAAGAACCGAGGCCGGCTTCAATCGCGCAGCTTCGCCACCACCGCGTCGGCGAGCGGCAATGACGCGGTGAGCCCGGGCGACTCGATCCCGTAGCAATTGATGAGACCGGGGACGCCGTGTTCCTCCGGCCCCTGCATCGTGAAATCGGCGGCCGGATCGTTGGGGCCGCTGATCTTCGGGCGGATGCCCGCATAACCCGGCTGCAACGCGCCATCCTTCAGCCCGGGCCAATAGCGCCGCACCGCGGCGTAGAACGAGTCGCAGCGGCGCGGATCAACGCTGTAATCGACATCGTCGATCCATTCGACATCGGGGCCGAAACGCGCCTGCCCGGCGAGATCCAAGGTGATGTGTACGCCGAGCCCACCCGGCACCGGCACGGGATAGATCAGTCGGGTGAATGGCGTCTTGCCGGTGAGCGTGAAATAGCAGCCGCGGCAGAAATAGGCCGGCGGAATCGTGTCGAGCGGAATGCCCTCGATCGAGCGCGCCAAGGCCGGCGCATAAAACCCCGCCGCATTCACCAGGTAACGGCATTTGATCGTTGTCGGCTCATCGCCGCCGACCCGGAGCTCGAACCCGTCGGCGACGATCCGCCCGCCCAGCAGCGGCGTCTTGAAGGCGACCATCGCGCCGTGATCTTCGGCCTCGCCCCGATAGGCGAGCATCAACGCGTGGCTGTCGACGATCCCGGTCGACGGCGACAACAGCGCGGCGACGCAGTGCAGCTGCGGCTCCATCTCGGTCGCTTGCGCGACGGTGAGCCAGGTGAGGTTGTCGACGCCATTGGCCTTGGCCGCCGCCTCGATCTTCTCCACGCCGGGGATTTCGTTGTCGCTGGTCGCGACGATCAGCTTGCCCAGCGCTTTGTGTGGCACGCCGCGCTCACGGCAGTAGTCGTAGAGACGGTGGCGGCCCTCGACGCAGGCGGTGGCCTTGAGGCTGCCCTTCGGGTAGTAGAGCCCGCCGTGAATGACCTCGCTGTTGCGCGAGGAGGTCTCGAACCCGATCGTATAGGCCTTTTCGAGGACGATGACCTCCTTGCCGGCCAGCGCCAAGGCGCGCGCCGCGGCAAGCCCGATTACCCCGGCGCCGACCACCACCGCTTCGATCTCGTCCACCGCGCCGACCCGCTCCGTTCACCAACGGAATGCATGTTGGCCGGAAGCGATGACGGGTCGCAAGCGCGCTATCCCACCGCCGCTATCCTACTGCCCGGGCGCGCTCCTCATTCATCAGCGCGGCGATGCGCTGCAATTCAGTACCATTGAGGATCGCATCGAGCGGCGCCGACAGCCGGCGACGCCAGTTGGGATGCGCGTCGCTGGTGCCCGGCAGGTTGGCCTGCTCTTCCTCGCCCGCGACATCCTCGATCTGCACTAGCATCAGGCAGGCGCGCGAGTGGGCCAGGAAGGCGAGGATCGCCGAGCCCAGCTCGGCGGTGTACACCGGCTCGCCGTTTTGCGGCAGGAACTCGCCAAAGCGCTCCCACGCCATCAGCCCCTCGCGCGCCATGGCCTCGAGCAGCTGCCAGCGCGCGGTATAGCGATCGGAGAGATCGGCCGCCTCGGCCGCCGCATCGGGGTAGAGCGACAGGCGCTGTCGCCAGGCGATGTCGCGGCCAAGCCAAAACCCCTTGAGCGTCGCCAGGTCGTGTGTCGCCGCCGAGGCCGCGGCGAGCGGCGGATAGTCGCCTGGCGGGACGAAGTTGCCGTCGCGGTAGCGCTCGAACATCACCACGCGATACGACAACACGTTCGCCGCCTGCATCGTCTCGCGAAACCCCGACGGCACGGTGCCGAGGTCTTCGCCAATCACCGCGCAGCGCTGCAAGTGGCTTTCCAGCGCGACGAGCCGCAGCAGCTCGGCGAAAGGATAGCGCACGTAAGCGCCGGCGACCGGCGACCGCCCCGCAGGCACCCAATAGAGCCGCGCCAGCGACATCACATGGTCAATCCGGAGTACCCCGGCATGGCGCATATTGGCGCGCAGTGCGGCGATGAACGGCTGGAACCCGCGTTGCCGCAAGACCAGCGGATTGACGGGCGCCAGGCCCCAATCCTGGCCGGCGCGCGAAAGCGCGTCGGGCGGCGCGCCGATGCCTGTCCCCGGCACAACAAGTCCCTGACCGGCCCAAGCCTCGGCGCCTTGCGGGTTCACCCCGACGGCCAGGTCTCGATAGAGGCCCAGCGACAGACCGGCGGCGCGACCGGCCTCGGCCGCGGCGCCGAGTTGTGCATCGGCCTGCCATTGCAAAAACTGGAAGAACTCGACCCGTTCCTTGTGCGCGCCGGCAAATTCGGCAACCGCGCGAGACTTCGGGTTGCGCAGCTCCGGCGGCCAGTCGTGCCAGGAAAACTGTCCGTCGCCATCGTTGCGCATCTCGTGCAACGCCTCAAAGGTGGCGAAGGCGGCGAGCCCCTCGCCGCCCTCGCGCTGGAAGCAGCGGAAATCCCTCCCGTACCTTGTCCGCTTCTTCAGATCGATGTCGCAAAAGCGGCGGTAGAGCGCTTCCAGCACCGGGCGCTTTCGCGCCGCGACGGCGGCATGATCCACCAAGGCGCCGTCGTCAACCGTCGACACCGCTGGCGCAAGCGCGCGGATCGCCGGGTCAGCATCGAAACCGAGAACTGCGGCGGGATCAATGTAGAGATAATCGAGCCGCGACCGGTTCGACGGCGAATAGGGGCTGGAATGGCGCGGCTCGCTGGCGAACAGCGCGTGCAGCGGGTTGATGCCCACCGTGACCGCGCCGACCCTTCCCGCAGTACGGCAGAGCTGTGCAAGGTCCGTGAAATCGCCCATCCCCCAGCCGCGCCCGCCGCGCAGACCGTAAAGCTGCGTCGTCAGCCCCCAGGAATGCAAGCCCGGCTGCAGCGCGGCCGGCAGATAGCAGGATGCCGGTGCCACCGCGATGGTGATCCTCGCCGCCATCCCGCCCGTCGCAAGCTCGAGTCGATGATAGCCGAGCGGCATGTCGTCAGGGAGGCGCAGCGGACCGTCACTGGGGTCCCAGCGCCCCTCGGCTTCACCGCCATCTTCCCGGTCGAGGCGCCACTCCGCCGGCGCTGGGAGGTCGAAGGCCAGCGCCGGCGCCTCTACCGCAGCGACGTACAGCGGGTCGAGGCCAAGCGGCGCGGCGCGGCGCATCTCGGCAAGCGCCGCGGCCGCTTGTTCCGGGTCTTGCGGCAGGCCGAAGGCGGCGACCATGGCGCCCAACGTTTCGGCGTCCGGCGTGTAAATCACGCCCAGCGCGTCGCGGTGCTGTGTCTCGATGCCGAGCAGTGCGGCGACCGCGTGAAACGCCTCCGCGCGGCCGGCCTCGCCGCTCATCGCCGACCGCGAAGTGCGGTTTCGGAGGGCGGCGCGTGGCCGGTCGCCTCGGCCCGATTGATAAACAGCGCGAAGCTGCGCGCGCGCAGCCGGTAGGCGTGGCCGGCGACGTAGCGCTTGCCGTCGGTGACAAGGCCGCTGGGCTCCGCGGTGTCGACCAACGCCTCCCAGGCGAGCGACGCGTTGAGGCGGGGGAAGCGGAAATCGAGATCCTCGTGATAGGCGCTGATCATGACGAGGAAGCTGGCGTCGATGTCGCGCTGACCGCCGGTCGTATAAAACTCGCCGGCGGCGCCGCCCAGCACATAACCCAAGGTCAGCGCGACGGGGTTCTTCCAGTCCTCATCGGTTGCTTCTTCGCCCGCCGGCGTCACCCAGGTGATGTCCTTGAGCCCGTCCTCGGACAGCACCTCCCCGCGAAAGAAACGCGGGCGCGAGAAGACGCGATGGCGGCGGCGCAGATGCACCAGCTCGCGCACAAAGGCGCGCAGCGCCTCGTCCTCAGGCCGGATGCGCTGCCAGTCGATCCAGGACAGTTCGTTATCCTGGCAGTACGCATTGTTATTGCCGCGCTGGGTCCGGCCAATCTCGTCGCCCGCCACCAGCATCGGCACCCCAAGGGACAAGAGCAGCGTCGCCAGCAAATTGCGCTTCTGGCGGTCGCGCAGGCAGACGATCTCTGGGTCGCCGCTCGGTCCCTCGACGCCGCAATTCCAGCTGAAATTGGCATCGTGGCCGTCGCGGTTGCCTTCGCCGTTCGCCTCGTTGTGCTTGTCGTTGTAGCTGACGAGGTCCTGCAGGGTGAAACCGTCATGCGCGGTGACGAAATTGACGCTCGCCCAGGGCCGGCGCCCGCGATAGCCAAAAATATCGGAGGAACCGGCCAGCCGCGAGCCCATGTCGGCGACCAGGCCGCCATCGCCCTTCCAGAAGCGGCGGACGACGTCGCGGTATTGGCCGTTCCACTCCGCCCAGCCCGGCGGGAAATTGCCGAGCTGATAGCCGCTCGGCCCGACATCCCACGGTTCGGCGATGAGCTTCGTGCCGGCGAGTTCTGGGTCCTGGCGGATCGTGTCGAAGAACGCGCTGCCCTGCGAATATTCGCCGAGCTCGCGGCCGAGCGCGGGCGCGAGATCGAAGCGGAACCCGTCGACGTGCATTTCACGCGTCCAGTAGCGCAGCGAGTCGGTGACAAGCTGAAGCACGCGCGGGTGGTCAAGATTCAGGGTGTTGCCGGTGCCGGTGACGTCCCGGTAGTAGCGCGGGTCGTCCTGCAGCCGGTAGTACGACGGATTGTCGATACCGCGGAACGACAGCGTCGGGCCGAGATGGTTGCCTTCGCCGGTATGGTTGTAGACTACGTCGAGAATCACCTCGATCCCGGCGTCGTGCAAACGTTGGACCATGGTCTTGAACTCGGCGACCGTGCCGCTGCGCAGAAAGCGCGGATCGGGCGCGAAGAAGCCGATCGAACTGTAGCCCCAGGAATTGGTGAGTCGGCGTTGGACCAGCTGACGCTCGGGCACGGCCGCGTGGACCGGCAGAAGCTCGACCGCGGTGACACCGAGATCGACCAGGTAATCGATGACCGCCGGCGTCGCGAGGGCGGTGAAGTTCCCGCGATGCTCGGGATCGACCTCCGGATGCATAATCGTGAAGCCGCGCACATGCATCTCGAGGATGATGGATTCCTCCCACGCGGTGCGCGGAGCGCGGTCGTTGCTCCAGGTGAAGGCGGTCTCGACCACCCGGCATTTCGGCACGAACCGCGCGCTGTCGCGCCGGTCGAAGCCGAGGTCCTCGCGCGGCCCGCCGACCCGGTAACCGAACACCACGTCGTTCCACTGCAGCTGGCCGCTCAGCGCCTTGGCGTAGGGATCGATCAGCAGCTTGTTGTGGTTGAAACGCAGCCCGCGCGACGGGTCATACGGGCCGTAGACGCGATAACCGTAAAGCAGATCGGGGCGCGCCTCTGGCAGGTAGCCGTGCCACACCTCGTCGGTGTACTCGGGAAGAACAATGCGCGCCTGTTCCTGATGGCCCGTTGGATCGAACAGGCACAGCTCGACCTTTTCGGCATGCGCCGAAAAGAGCGCGAAATTGACCCCACGCCCATCCCAGGTCGCGCCCAGCGGATAGGGAGTGCCGGGCCACACCCGCGGCGATGCCATCGTCTTCCTCTAGTCCCCAGGATGAGCGGAATTGAGAACGCGGCCGCTCTTTGCTCGTTCCCGCCATCCGCCGAGCGGCCGGCTGCGCAGCATGATCGAAGCGAAGGTTAATATGTCCGCCGCCGGCACGAAACGACTTTGACCAGACGACGCGGCTGTCACTTCTCGCGGATGAAGATCCCCGCCGCCAAAGGCGGCAGATGCAGGCGTAGCGAATAGGGGTGGCCGTGCATTGGCTCGGGGTCGGCCTCGACCGCGCCGAAATTGCCGATTCCGCTGCCGCCGTAGTCATAAGCGTCGGTGTTGATCCGCTCGCGGTAATGCCCGCCGTAAGGCACACCGATCCGGTAGCCGTGCCGCGGCACCGGGGTAAAATTGCACACGACAACCGCGATGGCCTGGGGATCGTCGCTGTCGCGCCGCAAATAGGAGAGGACGCTTTCGGCGCCGTTATTGGCGTCGATCCAGGCGAAGCCGTCGCCTTCGCCGTCGTGCCGGTAGAGCGCCGGGGTGGCGCGGTAGAGACGGTTGAGATCGCGCAGCAGCCGGTGCACCCCGGCATTAAGCGGCCGCCCCAGCAGCTGCCAATCGAGACCGATATCATGGTTCCACTCGCGTTCCTGCGCGAACTCGCCGCCCATGAACAACAGCTTCTTGCCGGGATGCGTCCACATGAACGCGAAGTAGGCGCGCAGGTTGGCGAAGCGCTGCCAGTCGTCGCCCGGCATTTTGCCGATCAGTGAGCGCTTGCCGTAGACAATCTCGTCGTGGCTGAGCGGCAGGATGAAGTTTTCGTGGAACGCGTAGAGCAACCCGAAGGTCAGATCATTGTGGTGGTATTTGCGGTGGATCGGATCGCGCGACATGTAGCCGAGCGTGTCGTGCATCCACCCCATATTCCATTTGAAGCCAAAACCGAGCCCGCCGACATAGACCGGGCGCGACACCATCGGCCAGGCGGTCGACTCCTCGGCCACCGTCGTCGCGCCGGTCCCCTCGCCGAACACCACCTCGTTCATCCGCCGCAGAAAGGAGATCGCCTCGAGGTTCTCGCGCCCACCGTACATATTCGGAACCCAGTCGCCCGGCTGGCGGCTGTAATCGAGATAGAGCATCGAGGCGACGGCATCGACCCTGAGGCCGTCAATGTGGAAATCGCGCACCCAGCACAGCGCGCTCGACAGCAAGAAATTGGCGACTTCGCGCCGCCCGTAATTGTAGATGAGCGTGTTCCAGTCGCGGTGCAGGCCTTGGCGCGGGTCGGCGTGCTCGTAGAGTGCGGTGCCGTCGAATTGCACCAGCCCATGCGGATCGCTGGGAAAATGCCCTGGCACCCAATCGAGCCAGACACCGATCCTTGCGCGGTGGCAGGCATCGACAAAAAAACGGAAATCGTCGGGGCTACCGTAGCGCGCGGTCGGCGCGAACAACGAGACCGGCTGATAGCCCCACGAACCGTCAAACGGGTACTCGGTGACCGGCATGATCTCAATGTGGGTAAAGCCGAGATCGGCGACATA
>Ga0187784_10002951_pt1 | contig 13711 bp, 5 predicted proteins | sample 1015_SJ02_MP15_2_FD_132964 | JGI IMG/M metagenome (GOLD analysis project Ga0187784, IMG submission 132964) | Tropical peat soil microbial communities from peatlands in Department of Meta, Colombia - 1015_SJ02_MP15_20_MG | ecosystem: Environmental > Terrestrial > Soil > Wetlands > Peat | place...
CGAGCTTTTCCCCAATCAGTTCGTGAATACCCGGCTGCTGGTCAATACCGCGCACAACGCCACGCTGGTTCCAACGTCGGCCATTCAGCACAACGGAGCGACAAGCTTCGTCTATGTGATTTCCAGCGACGCCACGGCGCACATGCAGACGATTAAACCCGGGGTGGAAGACTCTGGAGTAACCGCGGTGGATAATCTCAACCCCGGCGATCAAGTGGCCACCAGCAGTTTCGAAAAGCTTCAGGACAAAGCCAAGGTGAAAATCGTCAGCACGCCGATCACGGCCTCCACCACCAGCGAGAGCAATGCCCCGTGAGTCCTTCCCGGCCATTTATTGAACGTCCCGTCGCTACTTCCTTGCTCATGGCGGCGGTAATGCTTGTCGGCATCGTGGCCTTTACGCAGTTGCCGGTATCTGCGTTGCCACAGGTGGACTATCCCACCATCCAGGTGGTGACTTTCTATCCTGGAGCCAGCCCCGATGTCATGGCGACCACCGTGACCGCGCCGCTCGAACGCCAGTTCGGTCAGCTTCAGGGACTCAACCAGATGACCTCGACGAGTTCCGCGGGGTGTTCGGTGATCGTGCTGCAATTCGCGCTCAGCCTGAACATCGATATCGCCGAAGAAGAAGTACAATCGGCGATTAACGCCTCGCAAAGTTATTTGCCCTCGGATTTGCCTGTCCCTCCGGTTTATAACAAAACCAACCCTGCCGACGCGCCTATTCTCACGCTCGCGATCACCTCGGACTCCATGCCGCTTTCCAAGGTGGAGGACCTGGTGGACACGCGCCTGGCTCCGAAACTTTCCCAATTGACCGGCGTCGGCCTGGTTAGCATAAGCGGCGGGCAAAAGCCGGCGGTACGCATCCAGGCCAATCCCGTAGCGCTTTCTTCCTATGGGATAACGCTTGAGGCTCTTCGCACCGCGCTGACGCAGACCAGCGTGAACACGGCCAAGGGCAATTTTGACGGCCTGCGACAGGATTATCAGATTGACGCGAACGATCAATTGCACAGCAGCGACGACTATCGCAATGTCGTCGTAGCCTACCGCAATGGTTCACCGGTATTGCTCAAGGACGTCGCTAACGTTGTTGATGGCGTTGAGAATACGAAACAAGCTGCGTGGATGGACAAGAGTCCCGCGGTGATTCTCAACGTTCAACGGCAGCCAGGGGCTAATACCATCAGCGTTGTGAAGAGTATCAAGCGCCTGCTGCCACAACTCGAAACCAATCTGCCCGCCTCCGTCCAGGTCACCATCCTTACCGATTTGACGACCAACATCCAGGCTTCGGTCAACGACGTAGAGTTTGAGCTGATGCTTACAGTTTTCCTAGTGGTCATGGTGATTTTCCTCTTTCTCCGCAGCCTGTCCGCGACCATTATTCCTAGCGTCGCGGTTCCTCTTTCCATCGTCGGCACGTTTGGTGCGATGTATGCGCTCGGCTACAGTCTCGACAACCTCTCCCTGATGGCGCTGACGATTTCGACCGGCTTTGTGGTGGACGATGCCATCGTGATGATCGAGAACATCTCCCGGTTTCTGGAAGAAGGCGACTCGCCGATGGTGGCCGCTTTTAAGGGCGCGGAACAGATCGGATTCACGATTTTGTCCTTGACGGTCTCGCTGATCGCCGTGTTGATTCCGCTGCTGTTTATGGGTGACGTGGTGGGACGTTTGTTCCGGGAATTCGCGGTTACCCTCGCCGTGACCATCGTAATTTCCGCTTTTGTTTCCCTGACGCTTACCCCGATGATGTGCTCGCGCATTCTGCGCCATGAGGCCGAGGAAAAGCAGGGCCGTCTGTATCGCGCGTCAGAAAAAGCCTTTGACAGCATGATTGCCTTCTACGGGCGCACGCTGAAAGTGGTGTTGGAATACCAAACGGCGACACTCCTGATCGCGCTTAGCACGCTGATTCTCACCGTCCTACTGTATATCTTTATTCCCAAGGGTTTCTTTCCCGTTCAGGACACTGGCGTAATTCAGGGGATTTCCCAGGCCCCCCAGTCCATCTCGTTTGACGCTATGTCCCAAAAACAGCAGCAACTCGCCGACGTAATTCTCCAGGATTCAGCGGTCAAAAGCCTTTCCTCATTTATCGGGGCCGATGGCACCAACACCACGCTGAATAGCGGCCGCATTTCGATCAACCTCAAAGATCTCTCCGAGCGTCACCTTCACGCTTCGGACGTGATACGCCGGTTGCAAACAAATCTCAGCAAAGTTCAAGGCATCTCGCTGTACATGCAACCGGTGCAGGACATTACCGTCGATGACCGCGTCAGCCGCACGCAATACCAATACACACTGGAAGATCCGGACGCCAACGAACTGAATCTTTGGGCCAGCCGCCTGGTGGATAAGATGAAGCGGTTGCCGGACATCGAGGACGTGGCCACGGATCAGCAGACCGGAGGCCGCGCCGTATCTCTGATGATCGACCGCGTCACGGCCTCGCGCTTGGGCATCGCTCCTTATACCATCGACAACACTCTGTATGACGCCTTCGGGCAGCGGCAGATCAGCACGCTGTACACACAGCTCAATCAGTACCACGTGATACTGGAGGCGCAGCCGCAGTTTCAGCTCGATCCTTCCAATCTCTCGAACATTTACCTCCAATCGAACGCTTCCTCCGGCGCCAGCGGCGCAGGAGCGTCGAACTCCTTCTCTGCCTCGGGCTCGGCTTCGGCCGGTTCAAGCGCTCTGACAACCTCTGTTCTCTATAGTCCGAGCCTCAAGGTTCTAGCTGCGCAGAGCGGGGCCATTGGAGCGGTAGGAAGCACGCAGGCGAGCAACGGCGCTGCGGTCAGCCCAGTGAGTTCCGCTTCCGGAAGCGCAGTGCCGCTCAGCGCATTCACGCGTTTCGAGAACACCACTTCTCCGCTGTCCATAAATCGCCAAGGACAGTTTCCTGCGGTGACCATCTCGTTCAACCTGGCGCCGCGCGGTTCGCTGGGCAACGCCATCAGCCAAATCGACGGCGCCGTAGCGGACCTGCACATGCCCCCGACCGTTGCCAGCGATTTCCAGGGTACGGCTGCTTCGTTCAAGAATTCACTGTCCAACGAGGCGCTGCTGATTCTGGCCGCTCTGGTCACCGTGTACATCGTTCTCGGTGTGCTGTACGAGAGCTTCATTCACCCGATTACGATTCTCTCCACGTTGCCTTCCGCGGGTGTCGGCGCGCTGCTCGCGCTCATCCTTTTCCGCCAGGACCTCAGCGTGGTGGCCATCATCGGCATCATTCTGCTGATCGGTATCGTGAAGAAAAACGGCATCATGATGGTGGACTTCGCTCTGGAAGCGGAACGCCAGCACGGAAAGAACTCCCGCGACGCCATTTACGAAGCGAGTCTCCTGCGCTTCCGTCCGATCATGATGACCACCATGGCGGCCTTGCTGGGCGGCATCCCTCTGGCGGTCGGGATGGGCTACGGGTCCGAACTACGGCGCCCGCTGGGCATCGCCATGGTCGGCGGACTTCTGCTCAGCCAAGTGCTCACGCTCTACACCACGCCGGTCATTTATATTTTCTTTGACAAACTCGGCCAGCGATTCCGCGGGGAGGAGCGTTCGATATCTCCCGAGGCGCCTCCCGAACCGGGCGCGATACCTAGCGTATGAATATCTCGTCCACGTTCATTCACAGACCGGTGGCGACGACGCTGTTGAGCATTGCTGTAGCAATGGCAGGCGCGGTTGCCTTCTCGGTGCTGCCTGTGTCACCCCTTCCTCAAGTGGATTTCCCTACCATCTCGGTCGGCGCGGGCCTGCCCGGCGCCAGTGCGGAGATCATGGCGTCTTCCATTGCCACGCCGCTGGAACGCCAGTTCGGGCACATCGCCGGGATCACCGAGATGACCTCCGCCAGTTCTCTGGGGAACACGGGCATCACTCTACAATTTGATCTCAGCCGCGACATTGACGGCGCCGCCCGGGACGTAGAGGCAGCCATCAATGCGGCACGGACCTATTTGCCGGCAAACCTTCCCGCCAATCCTACCTATCGCAAGGTAAACCCCGCGGATGCTCCGATCATCATTATCGGGCTCACTTCAGATGTGTACGATGCCGGCAAACTCTATGACATCGCTTCCAATATCATTCAGCAAAAGCTCTCGCAGTTGCGCGGTGTCGGGCAAGTAACCGTGGGCGGCGGCGCGTTGCCGTCGGTTCGTGTGGACGTGAATCCCACGCAACTCAATAGCTTCGGATTGACCCTGGCGAATATCCAGGCTGCGCTCAGCTTGCAGAATTCAGATCGCCCGCGCGGGCAATTCTCCAATGGCATCGCTACAGCCGACATTATTACCAATGGCCAGATTTCGCATGCAGAGGAATACAAGCCTCTAATCGTTGGCTACAGCAATAAGGGCGCTGCGGTACGCCTCGGGGATGTCGCCGACGTTCAGGACTCGGTCCAGAACATTCGTGTTGCTGGCTATCTCAACGGGAAGCGCGCTGTTCCCATCATCGTTTTTCGGCAGCCCGGCGCCAACATCATTAACACCGTCAATCGCGTTCGCGCGGAGATGCCGTACATCAAGGCCACCATTCCGCAGGGCATCGAAACCACCGTAGTGATGGATCGCACCACCACCATTCGTGCCTCGGTGTCCGATGTGGAACGCTCGCTGATCACTTCCGTGATCCTTGTCATCCTGGTGGTCTTTGTGTTTCTGCGGAGTTTCCGCGCCACCTTGATTCCCAGTGTGGCCGTGCCGGTTTCTCTGGTTGCCACGTTCGCGGTGATGTATTTGTGCGGCTATAGTCTCGACAATCTCTCCCTGATGGCTCTCACTATCTCTACCGGCTTCGTGGTCGATGATGCCATCGTGGTGATGGAGAACATCACGCGCCACGTGGAAGCCGGAATGAAACCTTTTGCGGCCGCCCTTCAAGGAGCCAAGGAAATCGGCTTCACCGTGTTTTCCATCAGCGTTTCGCTGGTTGCTGTGTTCATCCCCATTCTCATGATGGGTGGGATCGTGGGGCGGCTATTCCGGGAATTTGCGGTCACGCTTTCCACCGCCATTCTTGTGTCCATGGTGATTTCGCTTACCACTACGCCGATGATGTGCGCACATCTCTTGAAGGAGCATGAGCCGGAAAAACAAAACCGCCTGTTCCGCGTGAGCGAGCGGGCGTTTTCGGCCATGCTGTCGGGCTATCGCCGTTCGCTCACCTGGGTTCTCGCAAATCCCTTGTTAATCGCCATCGTTTTAATCCTCACGGTGGCCCTGAATTTCGCCCTGATTTTCAAAATTCCCAAAGGCTTCTTCCCTCAGCAGGATACCGGTGCCATTGTCGGGGGATTGCAAGGACCGCAGGACGCTTCCTTCAGCGTGATGAACGACTCGGTTCAAAAACTCGTGAGCGTCATAAAGGCTGATAAGGCTGTCCAGAATGTCATCGGGTTCACCGGGGGGAGTGGCGCCCTTAACGGTGGATTCATCTATATGGCGCTGAAGCCGCTCAACGAGCGCAAGATCAGCGCTCCGCAAGTGATCAATCGTCTCCGGCCCCAGATGAATGCGCTGCCAGTGGCCTCAGCCTTCTTGCAGGCGGCGCAGGATCTTCGCATCGGCGGGCGCATGAGCAATGCGCTGTACCAATACACCATTCAATCGGACACCGTCGACGATCTCGTCAAGTGGGGGCCCCGTCTGCTGGTAGAGATTCGTAAACTTCCCGGTTTGCAGGACGTCAACTCCGACCAGCAAAATGGCGGCCTGGACGAAGTCCTGCAATACGACCGGGTCACGGCGGCGCGTCTCGGGGTTACCGCGCAGAATCTCAATTCCACTTTATATTCCGCTTTTGGGCAGGCTCCGGTTTCGATCATCTATAGCACGCTGAACCAGTATTACATCGTGTTAGAGGTGGCTCCGCAATTCTGGCAAAGCCCCGAAGGCCTCAATCAGATCTACCTGAATACACAGGGAGCTGGCAATGTCCCGTTGTCCGCAATCGCCAGCAGCCATCCGAGCACCACGGCACTGGCCGTCAACCACTCCGGCCTGTTTCCCTCGGTAACCGTATCCTTCAATCTTGCTCCCAACGTTTCCCTGAGCCAGGCGACTCAGGAAATCGGACTGATGAAAGCCCGTTTGAACACGCCCTCCAGCGTTCGGGGATACTTTTCCGGCACTCTCCAGGCCTATCAGCAGTCCCTCAGCACCGAGTGGATTTTGGTCATTACCGCGATACTGGCGGTCTACATCATTCTCGGCATCCTCTACGAGAGCTTGGCTCACCCCCTCACCATCATCTCCACGCTCCCGTCTGCCAGCGTGGGCGCCATGCTTGCCCTCCTGGTGTTCAAAATCGATCTCAACATCATCTCCATTATCGGGATTGTGTTGCTCATCGGGATTGTCAAGAAAAACGCCATCATGATGATCGACTTCGCTCTGGCAGCAGAACGCGAGCACGGCAAAAATACGCGCGACTCCATCTTCGAAGCCTGTATGCTGCGTTTCCGTCCCATCATGATGACCACCATGGCCGCGCTTTTCGGCGCTTTGCCCCTGGCTTTTGGCACTGGCACAGGTTCGGAACTGCGGCGTCCTCTGGGTATCACCATTTTTGGCGGGCTCATCTTCAGCCAGATGCTTACGCTGTACACGACGCCGGTCGTTTACCTTTATATGGACCGCCTGCGGCTTTGGCTGGTCGGCAAAACGCACGACACGCTCCCGGGCCTGCCCCAGGAAACGGACTGAAAGGACTTCGCGATCTAGGAAACTATCGTATGCCACGTTCCCAAGCGCCATCTCTCGCACGTTCGAATTCGCTCGGAAAACTCCTGCTGGGCGCCGCCGCGCTTCTCGCTTCTCTTGCGTTCGCAGGTTGTGTCGTTGGCCCTAAGTACCACACGCCCACCGCGCCGGTTCCCGGGACGTATAAAGAAAACCCGGCGAATTTTCCCGAGGCGCAAAATTGGAAAGTCGCTGCGCCTTCTGATGCCATGCTGCGCGGCAAATGGTGGGAGATTTTCAACGATCCCGAGCTGAACGCCCTCGAAGAGCAAGTCGACACCAACAACCAGAACATTGCTCAGGCTTATCAGAACTACACCGCGGCGCGTGCCCTCGTTCGTGAAGCCCGCACGCAATATTTCCCCACCGCTGGGACAACACCTTCCATTTCCCGCTCGCATACCTCTGCGACCGTCGCCGCGGGCACAGGAGGACAGAGCGCCAACCTATTCACGCTTCCAGGCGATGTCTCCTGGGAACCCGACCTGTGGGGCAAAGTCCGCAACACCGTGAATCAGGCGCGCTATAACGCCCAGATGAGCGCTGCCGACCTCGAAAACATCCGGCTCTCGCAACACTCCAGCGTAGCGCAACTCTATTTTCAGATTCGTGGACAGGACGCGTTGCAGAAACTGTTTGCGGATACCGTGGCGGCCTACAAGAAGACCGTGGACTACGCGCAGGCGCAGTATGACGTCGGCGTCGGGGATCGCATTTCGCTAGTGGAAGCGCAAAGCGCGCTGGAAAGTGCTGAGGCCTCGGAGATCAACGTCGGGCTCAGCCGCGCACAGTACGAACATGCTATCGCGGTGCTGCTTGGGAAGACACCAGCGGAATTCTCCATTTCCCCAAAGCCGCTCGAAGCAGTTCCGCCAACTGTGCCCATCGGCGTTCCTTCGCAACTCCTGGAGCGGCGTCCTGACGTGGCCGCTGCGGAACGCACCATGGCCGCGGCCAACGCGCAAATTGGCATCGCCTACGCGGCGTACTATCCCAGCATTACGCTTTCCGCCAGCGCCGGTTTCCAGTCTTCCTCCTTCACGAAATGGTTTACCTGGCCGAGCCGCCTCTGGTCCATCGGTCCGAGCCTTTCCGAGACGATCTTTGACGCCGGCCTCCGGCGCGCCACAGTGAATCAGTTCATTGCCACGTACAATGCCGACGTGGCGGGCTACCGGCAAACCGTGCTCACGGCGTTTCAGCAGGTGGAAGATTATCTGGCCGCCGAACGCATCCTCTCCCAGCAGACCGACAAGCAGAAAGAAGCCGTGGCTTCTGCTCAGGAGTTCTTTAATCTGGAATACGATCGCTACCAGACGGGCATCGATCCTTACATCGACGTGCTTACGGCGCAGAACACCCTTCTGGCGGACCAGCAATCGCTGGCGAATCTGGAAACGCAGCGAATGACTTCTGTGGTGCAGTTAATCACTGCTTTGGGTGGCGGCTGGGATCGCTCGCAGCTTCCGGCTCCGGCGGAAGTTTCGCAAAACCCGCCGGCCGCGAACGGCAAAATCCAGCAATAGACGTTGACCGGCCGCAGCTTTCCTGCATATTCATTCGCGAGGAAGTCATCTAGAACAAATCAAAACGTAGCGCAAAGCTGCTGGAACTCCCGGTCATTGCAGCCGGCAGCCCGGACTTTATTACCCTTGCCTGTACGCTCGGAGTGGTCACACCATTGGCGTGCTTGCACTTGCCACTCTCTCTCGAGAGAGACCTCCCCTCCGTCCGCCCGGCCTCCGGCGCCTTCCTGGCAGGTGGCTCGTTTATTTTCTAGAGCTAAGAACCGCAAATCGGGACTACTGGTGAAACGTGATGGCAAGCGGGAAGTTGACGCTGATGGGATTGCCTTTGTACTTCGGGACCGTGGTCCTCCAGTTCTTAGAAGCCTCTTTCGCTTTCTTGAAGAAGTCCTTGTCGGCTTCTCCTTGCTTCTCAATCTTAGTGACCTTGCCGCTAGCATCGACGAACACGATCAACTCCAGCGTATACGGCAGGCGTCCCGGCTGATTGGCAGACGCAGGCAACTCCACCGTGGGCCTTCCGATCCACTGAAAAGGCGAATCGGGGTCTAACTGAGCGCATACCGGGTTTTGTTTGCCAGTCGCCGGCGGAGCGCCAGTTGCGCCCGCCGGCCCTGCGGTGCACGAAATCTGCGGCACAAGTATCCGTCCTTTTCCAATGGTCTTCTGCATTTCATCGATCGCGGACGGAATGGTCTTGTCCACATAGAGTTGTGCATCCGCGCGGAGCGCGCCCGACCCTTTGGCGAGTTTTTGAAATTTCGGCAGGACTTCGTGTTCCATGCGGTCCACATCGAATTTTTCCTTGGCCTGTTTGAAGTCCGTGACCGCCGCGTCGAACGCTGCCTTGTCGCCTTGTTTTTCGCGGATCTTCTGCTCCTCACTGCTCAGCCATGGATCCAGAGTTTCCTTTGCCCACTTCATGAGACTCGGATCCTCAACGCGGCTCGCGAACTTATGCAATTCCGCCTGCAAAGCTTCGAGGCCTGCCAGGTCGCTGCTGGCCTGCAAGGAATTGGCGCGGGACTGAAGAGCGTTCGCCTCCTGGTGCTCTGCGGCCAGCAGATCCTTGCGCAGTCGCTCCTGTGTCTTCGGCCACTGCCGCATGGCATCGAGTTGGCTCTTCGCGGTGAGATACGCGCCGCCTTGTAGCGACCGGCGGAAAGCATCCTCGGCTTTCTGCGCCACCGCGACGTTCTCCAGTCGCTTCTTGGCTTCGCCGCTCATCGCCGCCTTGCGATCAACCAATTCCTGCAATTCGTGACTCGCGTTTTCCCATTTCTCGTTCTTGATATCTTCCAGGGCAAGATCATAGAGTTTCTTTGCGTCAGCATTTTGCGCGATCTTCTTGAGGTAACTGTCAATTTCCGGCCCAAGAGGAGAGTTGGGCACGTTCAAGTCGCGCGCAGCTTGAAATTCCTTTCGCGCTTCGTCGAAGTTCCTGGCATCGAAGAACCCTTTGCCTTGGTTAAAGTGTTGCTGTTCGAAATTGCGCACGTCCTGCTCTCCGCCCATCGCTTTTGCCCGGTCGAGTTCCGAGCGGGCCTGGTCGGCGAGCCATAGGTTCATCTGCACGACCTCGTTAAAGGCTTGCGTCGCGCCGGGATAATCCTTCTGATTGTTCAGCAAGCTCTCGCCTTCCTGAAAGCGCTGCGCTTCTTGCTGCCGTTTGTTCTCGATCTCCTTGAGTTGCCGAGCTGCTTCTTTCTGATAAGCGCCGTTCAGCTCCTCGAGTTTTTGCCAGGCCTGTTGCGATTCATCCAGTTGGTGCGCCGACCAGAGCTGCATCGCGCGACTCCGAAGCTCCTTTTCCTGTTTTGACGGACCCCGAGTCACCACAACGAGAGTCACAATAAGTACTAACGCGAGTCCTCCCGCCACTCCCCAGACGATAGGTTTGCGGAAAAACGGCGCGATTTCCGCAATTTGGGATTGCCACGCGTTCCCTCCCCGTGCTGGACCTCTCTCGATCGCGGCGGGTGGCTCGGCTCTTTCCTTCGCTTTTACTTTTTCTGTGGGCGGTGCGCTGACCGCTGTTCCCGCCCGTGGCGTCGGCCGTTGTTGACTGCTGCGCCGGGTTCCCGTGGTGGCCGGCCCCGCTTGTGGAGTTCCTGGTAATCCGGGCGGGACGCTATCGGAGAGAAGGGAATCAGCAGGAGCCGGACTGGGCGCCCGCGGTTGTGTGGTTGCGGCATTACTCAAGTCGGCAGCGCGCATCGCTTCTTTTGCTTCGCTGGGCTTTTTGTCCACCGGAGGTGTCACTGCCGGAGCAGAGAGTTGTTCGATTTCCCGCAGCCGCTGCTGCACCCTCGGATCGGAGGGCTCGAAAATTTGCGTCGCGATGGCCTGGTTTAGCAATTGTTTGGCTTCAGAGAAATTCCCGGCAGCGACCATCGCTCCTGCTTCCGCAAGATGCTGCTCCTGCTTCTCTTTTTTCTTCTGCTCCTCCTGTTTCGCGGTGGCCAGGTTCAAGAGTTCCGTGAGGTGGTCGTTGGGTCCAAACGCCGCCAGAGTTTGTTGCACCAAACGGATCGCATCTCCGGTTTTTTCCTGTTGCAGGTTGCTCCGAATCTCCTCGATGCGCCGCCTCAATTCCTCCCGCGCGCGCGCGTTTTGCTCATGAAGCGCCTTTTTCTGCCGGGCCTCCTCCGCCAGTTTTCGAAAGAGTTCCATGTGCGGGAGTCCTTGCGCGGCGCGATTCGCCAGCACTTCGGCTTCCTGGTACTTCTCCATCTCCATCAGGCTACGGATCTGTTTCTCCCAGGCTTTCTCGCGGAGTCGTTGTTCCTGCTGCGCGGCTTCTTCCCGGGCGTAGTCGACAATTTCCCTGAGCTCGAATTCCTCGGGATATTCGCGCAGTAAGGCCTTTCCCTTCGTCAGTGCCTCGGCGTATTTTTCATCGCCCAACAACGCACGCACGGCAGATATCCCCTCAATCGGGCGCCTGGCCTTTTGCTGCTCCCGTTCTGCGTCAAGCGCCAGGTTTGGCAGGTTCTTGACAGCGGGATCCTGAGCATGGTTCACGGCATTGATCTTCGGCAGAACCTGGCTGCGCCGGAGTTCCAGCGTTACCTTTTCCAGCAAACTCTTGGCCTGTGTGTTTCCGGTATCAATCTGCAAAGTCTTGCGCAACATGGCTTGCGCTCTCGGGAGATCGTTGGCCTGAACTAACTGCTCGCAGTCGGCCAGCAACCCGGCCACCGTGGCCTGCTGCTCCGACTTCCAGATGGGCTCCAGATCGCGAATGACATCGTCGGTGGACTGGTAGCGGGCTTCGGCCTCCTTCTCCAGCATTCTTTCCACAGCCGCCGCGAGCGCTTGCGGGCATTCCGGCGCAAGCGAAAGCAGCGGCGCAGGATTGTCCGAAATGATCCGGAACATCAGCTCCGCTTCGCTATCGCCCTCGAACGGCCTGCGGCCGGTCAGCAGTTCGTACAGCGTGACTCCTACGGCCCAAATGTCCGCACGTGCGTCCGCGCGCTCGCCTTTGTAGAGTTGCGGCGACATATAGGCGCGCGAGCCGATCATCATGTTGGGCTGCGTCAACGACATGTCCATGAGCCGGGCGATGCCGAAGTCCACGACCTTGATGCCGCCTTCCTTCGTCACCATGATGTTCGCGGGCTTGACGTCGCGGTGGATCACGTTGTGGTGGTGCGCGTGCGAAAGAGCTTCGCAGACGCGCAGCATGTAGCCGAGTTTCACCCAGAGGGGAAGCACCTGGTGCTGTTCGATCAGATGGTCGAGGCTATCGCCCTCGATGTACTCCATGGCGATGAACGGAGTGTCGTTTTCGTGGCCCAACTCGTATATGGTCACGATGTTGGGATGTTGGAGCGCGCCGGCGGACCGCGCCTCTTGGTAGAAGCGTTCCAGGGAATTCGGTTGCCCGCTCACGCCGCTCGTGATGGTCTTCAGCGCCACAAGCCGCCCGATCAACGGGTCGCGCGCCTTATAAACCGAGCCCATAGCCCCGTGGCCAATTTCCGAAATGATTTCGTATTTACCTAACCGCTCCACGGTGGGCCCCATGGCGAGGATATTAGCAAAGTCAAAGCCTCGCTGTCGTGCCTCTGCGCAACTCCATTATTCCCACATTTTTGTTCTAGGGGGCCGTTTTCAAGAGTCGTAGAATAACGCACCGATCGATCGGCATTGGAGGGAGCAAGTGTGACGGCTACCTAGTTCTCGGGACCATGGCCCCTGTCCAAGCGAAGCCGCGATCTCAATTTGCGATGGAATGAGCAAAGTGAAAGCAAGTAATGTGGGGCCGGCTCGAGGCCGGAAATGTGGCGGCTAGGATGGTGCCGGGGGCCAGAATCGAACTGGCTACGCCCGCCTTTTCAGGGCGGCGCTCTACCAATGAGCTACCCCGGCATTCAATTTATTTAGTCTAGTGGCCGCATCCCACGCTGTCAATTCAGCGCATTCTTGCGCCGGCGACTGATTTTATGCGGTTGCCAATCCGTCGTTCTGTCTTCCAGTTGCGCTTCCCAGCCTCTTGTGTTCGACTAAGCTCCTATGAGCGCCACACAGACGAAACCCACGGATCTCATCCCGGCTCTCGATTCTCTTGCTATCGCTTCCCATTCTGCCGAGCACCTCATGAAGGGCATCGTCATTCTCCTTCATCAGAGACTCACTCGCTACAACTGGGTCGGCTTTTACATGCTCGAAAAAGAAGGCGACCACGACATCCTCGTCCTCGGTCCTTTTCAAGGCACCATGACTCCCCACACGCGCATTCCCCTCAACCAGGGCATCTGTGGCGCCGCTGCTTCCACCGGCCAAACCATCGTAGTTGATGACGTCGGCCGTGATCCTCGCTATCTGGCGTGTTCCCTAGAAACCAAGTCCGAAATTGTCGTTCCCGTCTTCGCGCACGACAAAATCGTCGGGGAACTCGACATAGACTCTCATTTTTTGGCTGCCTTCGGCCCCGACGACCGCGCTCTATGCGAACACGCCGCCGCCCTCCTCGGCCACTTCCTCGAAAAGTCCTCCAAGTAGGATTGCCCTTTTGGTCTGGCTGTATTACGTGAGGCTACCAGCCTGAGACAAAGAGTCGTTTTGCGGCGGCCGTACTTATCTTTTGGTATTTTGCATACGCATCGGCGGCACGCTGCCGGATTAGCTCGCCGGATTCTCCTGCGATCCAGCCGTCCAGCGCCGCCTTGACCATGTCCGCCTCCAGATGGCAGACGGTGCCCGTCGTGATTTGCTTGACGGGAACCATTGCACGGGCCAGGCGCTTGGCATCGTTGTCGGTCGCTAGATCGCCGACGAGGGTGGCGACACGGTAGCGGTCGCGGAGCAAGCCGAGCGTCTTCTCCAGAAACGCCGTCTTGCCGGCACCGGGACTGGACACGAGACTCACCACGTAAACGCCGGTTTGGTGAAAGTGCTCGC
>Ga0187784_10002952_pt1 | contig 13711 bp, 21 predicted proteins | sample 1015_SJ02_MP15_2_FD_132964 | JGI IMG/M metagenome (GOLD analysis project Ga0187784, IMG submission 132964) | Tropical peat soil microbial communities from peatlands in Department of Meta, Colombia - 1015_SJ02_MP15_20_MG | ecosystem: Environmental > Terrestrial > Soil > Wetlands > Peat | place...
AGAGAGGTCGAGTCGGTATAGGCAGTGTTCATCGCGGCCCACACATCGTTTTGAATCGAGGTGTCCGGAGTGGAAGACCCGTTCCAGTTGACCACGTTTACGCCCAGCTGCGCGCTACCGGTAGCTACCACCGATTGCGCGATACTTTCCAGATCGCTTGGTCCTTCCGGCATGATGGCAAATGTAGTGCTTGAAGTCGGATTGGTCGCCCAGTTCGGAGAGACCGAGGCGACATAGGTTGAGCCGACATAACCGGTGATAATCCGCGACTGTCCCGCCCCCGTGCCGCTGGTGAGGTAAATCGTCTGACCGTTGTAAAAACTGTTCACGGTGCTTGCGCCCGAATCCAAAGTGATGGACCCCGCCGCTCCTGCTTGCGCCGTCCCGGAATGAACCGCCTGGAATCCGGTCGCCGCCGCGAAACTCGATGTTGTAATACCGCCCGCAGCGATAGAGCCCACCGACCCGGTCACGTTTCCGCCGACGTTGCCCGTTACTGAGCCGACCGCACCCGTCACCGAGCCGACAGCCCCGGATACGCTCGCAACGGCCTGGCTCGACGATATAGTCGTTCCGGTCAGCCCTTGAGTAGTAGTAGGGGCATTAATCTGCGACCAGTCTACTCCAACGTACCCCGCAGCGCCCTTGTTCGCGGTTCCCGCAATGTTGACCACGTTCACGCCTACTTGGGCAGATGTGGTGGACAATGCCGCATTGCCCATGTTCTTCACGTTCACGTCCAGAATGCCCGCCGTGGCCGGGGTGGATATGGCGGTTCCCAGGAGGTCGCAGGCGTCAACTTTCGGGACTCCCGTGACATTCGGGGTGGGTATGGTTTGGTCGGCCCACTGCGTGGCGTTTACGCTCGCCCCAGATACGGTGTAATCCGATATCGAAGTGAGTTGAATGGATATGCAGACCGGGACCGCATTGGTCCCGCCGCTGAGAAAAATTTGCACCCACGTGGCGCCCGTAGCGTAAGCCGCATTCGGAAGACAAAGCTGGTACCATCCGGCCATGTTCGAATCTGCGGCCACAAACCCCGACGAGGTATAGCTGTTGGCCGTCATGGTCGCCAGAGATACTAACGTTGCGGCCGATCCTTCCCGCTGGTAGTAGCATGTTCCCGCCGTAGAGTAAGTGAGACCGGTAAGTAAGGCTCCGGTCGTGCTCGACGAGTTGAATATCGGGAACTGGATAATCTTCGATGTGGTCCCCGCAGGGATATTTAGAAGCACGGCTCACTCCTAGACAAAAGGATCGAGATAACCCTCTCGATTGAACTGGCTCAATGCGGCCACGTTGAACATAGCATTGTAAATATCCACCAGGGCGCCAACGCAGTTCATCATGTCCTGCGCGTTTGCAGTCGTAACTCCAGCCGAGGCAAACTGGGACAGCGCGGCAATCTGCGCAGCCGTAAGGCCGGTGGTCATCAGGTTGAACTTGTCGCAGAGCATCTTAGCCTGATAGAGATCGTTCAGCAGGATGTTGGCCACATTGCTGAACGCCTGACACCACTGCGGCCATGTCATGGCGTTTGAATATTGTCCGGTTCCCATTTACTTGTCCTTTCTTACCTGTAGGGTATCCAGTTTTGCTGTTGCCAATATCCTTCCGTCAACCAATCCGCCGTCGCGCCACCGGAGGGCTTGAAACAGATGGCCGAAATACACCAGTAGTAGCTGTCCGCCCCCAGGTCGAAGACTGTGGTCACTCCGCTTGTGGCGCTTCCCAAGACGAGGTAAGTAGACTCCGCATAATAGTCCCACCCGGCTTGAACCGTACCCGTTGGAGTAGAGCCGTTGATAGTTGGAGAGGTTGGATATACCGTGCCGTAGCATACGAACGCGCCTAACACCAGGTCCGCGCCGGCAGTATTGAAAGAGCCGGAAGATTGGTTGCCGGCGGAAGTGGTGTAGCCGCTGGCGCTGTAAATGCCGGTATCGTAGCTGCATGCTCCGCCGGACTGATGGAACTGCATCACATAGAAGCTCTGGTTTGAGGAGCCGCTTGGCCAAGTGACCGTGTAGGCAACCGATCCCGTTGCCGCCGAGGAGAGCAGATAGGCGATCTGCAGGTCCATATTGTTGCCGGTGGCGGCATTAACGGTCGAATATGCGAAGGTATCGCTCCCGTTGCCGTCACTTAGGCTCATGCTGCTCGAAGAGCCGCTCCAGCCTCCGAAGGCAACGATCAGATCGCCGGACGACACGTTTGACAAGGTTGCCGTTGTGCCGCTCTGCCCAGTGGCAGAAGTAACGTAGGTCCAAGACATTGGTCCAGCCTCTTGCCCCTTAACTGAAATAGCTCAAACTAACATCGCACGCTGCGCCCACGGCGATCCCCACGCCGGTTGCCCCCAGAAGCTGCCGGATGAGAGGATTTACCTCAGAGGCCCCCCCGCTGGTGTTGTTGCCGGTGTAAGGGCCTGTGGCCGCCCCGCCGATGGTCACGTAGACCGACACCTGGCCGCTGGCTGCCACCAAAACGAAATTCGCCCCGGAAGGAGGGGTATCCGTAGCCGTTCCGGCTGCCGTGAAGTGATAGCCGTTGATGTAGTTGCTTTGCGGGATGGCGCCGATAATGGGCATCCCGAACTGATCGACTCCCTGTGCAAGTCTTGTAATAGACAAGGCATCCTCCTAATAGGGTCCTGCGCCGTAGTAACCGTAATCGTTGTCATCGTCCATCGGGTAGGGAAGCATACCCGGCATCGGGTAATACCCCCTGGCCCTGATCCAGTCCGGGCTATGGCTGGGAGATACGGGCTGCTCGTTTGCGTCCACCGCACGGGCGGTAAGCGCTGCTTGGGTGGCCTTCTCGTACAGCGCCTTGTCCAGTTGTTTATCGCCTACGAGCGCCCCCACGAGATGAGAAGCCAGCATGAACACGAAGGCTTCCGAAAATTCGTCGTCCCAAAGGTTCGGATTGTCGATAAGCCTTGTATAGACCAAGAGGGCATACTCGATATCGGTAAGTATCACCTTGATCTGGTTGCCGTTTTGATCATAGTCCTGGCTGATCTGATAGGGCGTGCGGTTGCCAAGTTCTATTCCGGCCAGCCCTCCGAACCAAAGAGGGGCCGTCTCGATGCCCGGCCATATCGGGACCACCAGCCCGCTTGTGGTCTCGCCGGGAGTGTTGAACGGCGGCTTTACCTGGCGAAGCCTCACGCAGTCCGGCGGCCACGCATATTCGTACTGCCAGCCCACGATCTGTGTAGGAGTGCTACCGGCGGGGTTTGCCGCCGATATCGGAACCAGGGGCAACGGAGCTATGCCATTCGGATTTTCCAGCGTCCCCGGAGCTGCGGCGAGAAGGCCCGCTTGAGCCGTCGCCCTGGCAAACGACCATGGAGCAAGGCGAAGCATCGCCCGACAGCAAAGCTCGAAATGAATCGTGCAGGCCGCAGCCTCGACGGAGTTTTCCGTCATCGAAGAGATGGAAGACCGAGTGCCGATGACCGACAAGGCGCGGTTGCAGATGTCCGTCTGTGATGGCATTTTTTACCCCATTGTCGGATACATCTTGGCGGCCAAGTATTGGCTTTGATCGTCCCCTTCACCCGGAATTTCAGGAGAGTGATGCTGCGCGTGAATTTCACCGTCGGCCTTTACGGTCGAATCGCCCTCATGATCGTGGTGAGACGCATGGACCCGTCCGTCCTCGCTGTGGGTATGATGCGCCGAATGACCGTGGACTCTTCCGCCATCGTGTGTGTGAACCAAGTGATGCACGTGGGTTATAGGTTCGCGTGCCATCCTATTTTCCTTTCTTTCCGCCCCTGCCTTTCAGGACGTTCTCGTAGAAGAGTTCCTGCTTTTGCGCCTTTTTGCCCAGCTTCCCGGACTTGGCCTCCTCATGCTTTCTGGCCGAAATCTTTTTGCCAGCAGGCGTTCCGGTCGAACCATGCAGACCGCCCTCACGGAAAGTTATCTTCTTCTGCCCTTTCTCTTTGGGCTCGATAGTTCGCTCTTTCGAAGACGAGCTTTTCTTACTCATCTTTCTCCCCTTCCTTCGGCTCCGCTGCCACGGCCTCAAGCATTCCGAAATAAAGCTGCTGCGGCTTCATGCTGTATCTTTCGGCAAATTCCATCGCCGCTTTCGCCAATTCTATGCGGTCGCCGATATCAATGTAGCGTTTGGACATTATTTTCCTCCTGGCACATCGGTCTGAGAAGCCTCTTTCGTTATGCCTTGACAGTAGAAACACATCATAGTTGACGGTGAATATGTCCTGCCACACTTGGGGCATATCCAACCATATTGTGGCGGGTTCGGGAGAATTGGATACAGGCCAAACGGCCACTGAGGAAATCTGTTCACTTGGCATCCACCGTTACAATAGTAGCTTCCGCAAAAACTACATGGTACAACGCCTGTCATTTCTCACCTCGTCACTTTCGAATGAGCAGGAAGGCCGGTATGGCTGTGCCGTTCGAACACGTCCCAAAATTCCCCATGACCATAAGCCTTCTCACAGACTATCTGCTGATGATCACAAAACTCCTTGTCCACCTTGCCATCCAATTTATTCTCCAGCCGACCAAGCCTGCTTAGAATAAGAGACAAAAGCACGGTCATGATGGTTCCTAAGACCCCGATGAGTCCGGCGAGCGCGTATTGGGTAATCACGCTGCGGCCCTCCGTAGCCAGCCCTTGAGGAACTTTTCCTCTTCAGGATGGTTCTGGACGATTAGCTCGAAGTGTCGCTTGCATCTGTCGCGGTAATCGTCAATCTCTTTGGAACTGAGGGCTATGGCCAGGGCGGTGAGCGGTCCCATGAGAACGCCCATGTTGAAGCATTTGGCGCGAATGGCCGGATCAGATATCTTCTCGTCCAGCTTGTAGCGCAGCCAGTAATCCCGATAGTAGATGTCGATGGCCTGGTCGCGGGTGAGGTCTTTTATGTCCAACTTAGGATATTGAGCCCGTGAGATCCCGTACTTGGTTTCACCGCCGGGGTCTTTCGGATCGTCAACATATCCGCCTTCCCAGTTGTCGATAAGATCATCGACCGCTTTTGTGAAATCATCGGGGTATTGTGCCATTTAAATCACCCTCCCTGACGCGCCAGAATCCATTTTCTCGAGTTAACCCATAGGTTGACCTTGCTGATTTTCGACCGGCTTTGGAGCGTCCGGTTTACTTGCCGCACTTTTAATGATGTCCACCGCCGTCTTGGTAAGATAGCCGCCCAGCGCTCCCCCAAGAGCGAGCGCGACCTTTTCGCCGGAATCGGGCGGCATGTGCCAGATCGCCGAAAGCACAATGGACGTCATGCAAAGAATCGTCGCTATCTCCGGATTTAGCCAGTTCATTAGGCTGCTCCATGGTCCACGTCCGCCACGCCGAAAGCGTTTACGGACGTAGTTGAAGACGGCGCCGGAGTAGGGTTTGACGCAGAAGCCGGAGAAGGGATTGCACCGGTAGGCATTACCTGCGGAGATGCAGGCGCGACCACCGGGGCCGGGGTAGATACTGCGGGTGCCGGCTGGCTGGCTACGGGTGTCGATGCTTTAGGTTCAAGCGCGGTAATCCCCGCCATAATTTCCTGCACCAGGGGCGAGATAAGCGGCTGAATCAGATTTGCGGTGTTGGCCTGGCCGCCTTTGGAGAATAGGGCAAATTCATTCATGATAGTTGTGACCACATTGGTCACAACCGATGTTTGCTGATCTGGAGTGGCTGTTTTGCCTATTACTCCCTGAACCAGCGTAATGACCTGCTGCAAAACGGGAATTGCTGCCGTGACCAGTTCGATGATTCCTAGTGTCGACGTGATCGGTACTGCTCCCATGATTATTCCTTTCCTGTAAGTTTGGTTGTCCATATGCCTTTGAAGACTATTTCAAACTCTTTCCAATGCTCATACACGTCGGCCAGCTCGGCGGGGGTCCAGCCGCGATAATCTTCGAATTCTTTGAAGCCCGTACAAAGCCACCACATTTGAGCCGCCAGCTCGGAGCACACCACGCGGCCATCGTCTATCACCCTGGCAAGGCTCGCCAAGGACAAAGGGAGCCTCCACCAGGGATACCACTGCCCGAGGCGCTTGCCGATCTTGATGATGGCGGTTTGCAGCCGGATCGGGTTAAGCTCGCCGTATCGGCCGATCAGAACGTGCTGGCCGGTATAGTCCGATAGATGGCCGTACCTGATCGTCTCCAGGGCCTCGATGGTCGTCCCGGTCCAGTCGATAATAATTCCGGCATGGCCGTAGGCCGGGTCGGCCTCCGCGTCCTTTTTCTCGCCCCAGGAAATAGCCCGGCCAAGGACCGACCGGCAGTGAACCACGAATTGATCGCCCGCTCTTAGCTTTACGGGCATTAAGGACTGTTCTGTCATAGTTTTGCCTTCTCGATCATTCCGACGACCACCAGCGCCTTATCCGCCGCTTACGAAGATACGGGCCTCAGTGTCGCGGCACCCGCTCTCAGCACCATAATCAGATCGTCGGCCCAATCCTCCGGAATACTGAAGTCGAATTCGAATTCAGTCTCGTCCTTGGTTTTCTGACGAACCGGCGCCGGCGCTAGTTTTATGGGCTTCATTTTTCCTTCCAGGAAAGCGCCACCCTCCGGAAGTAAGTAGAGCAGGAGTAAGCAGAACAGGAGAGAAGCCTTTCTACTGTTCCCCTCTTCTCCTGCTCGCCTGTTCTTAGCTGTTATCTTCCTCCCACTCGATTTCCACGTCTATCGCGCCGCCCGAGGGCACCGAGGCGCCCGTGAGGTTCACGTAGAGATAGTCCGACGTGCCTCGAAGCAGGATCGGCATGTCCTCGTGGAACGCAAAATCCCACACCAGCGGATTAGAAAGGCTCCCTGACACCAGGAGCTGCAGCCGGCCGGCGCCGATCACGCCGGCGGAACTGCCGACGGTCGTCCAGTTGGCGCTCTGAACAAAGCCGATGGACATGGTCGCCGATGGATGGTTGATGTCGTGCTTGGCCGGCGTAATCGCCGTTACGGTTGCCGAGCCTTGCGTGCCCAAAGTGGACCGGCGGATGAGTTGGACCGCCATGGTGCCTGCGGTGGTTGCAATTCCAGCGAGCAGAACCTTTTTGATCCGGCAGGTCATTGTGGCCGAGCCGATCATCTGGACAAAGTCGGTCGGAGTGGCCACCGGCGTGATGGCCGTATAGGCCGCCCGGTAGGTGTACTTGTTCGCTTCGCTTGCTACCAGCAGTCTCCCCGTGTTGTCCACCTGGAGAATGGTTGTTTGCATGTTGGGCACCGTAGGAGGAAGAGACAAAAACATCCCCTCGGGTGCGCCCGGAGGAAATACGTTGCCTTGAAAGTTAACCGCCATCTGTCACCTCCTTATGCTATCTGGATGTCGGAAGCGGCAATGCCGCTTTTGACGGCCTGCGGAGAAGCGCCGATGGTCTCCACCCCTCCGGTAAGCTCGGCTATCACGTCGGGCATCTCTCCCACCTCGATCCCGTATTTTTTGATCTGCGCTTTGGCGGGAGCATCAATGGGCTTCATGTGCGGCCCCGGGATGAGACCGTCATCTACCTCCACCGTCTCGCCTTCTTCCCACAGGCGATTGTGGATGAACGATTTTGCCAGCAGCTGGTATTTGGCCATCTCTCTCTCCTACATGTATTGATATGAGCTGGAAGGAATGCCGCTTCTGTATCCCATCATGGGGCCGAGCGCTTCGCGGTCGATCACGATGGCCGAAAGAACGGAACCCGCCGAGATGTTGGCCGTTCCCACCGTGTACTGCACCTGGTAGAACTTGGGCGTGGCGCTGGCCTGCGATACGGGAATGGGCGTCCTTAAAAGCTCGGTGCCCGCCGCGATCCCGGCCGTTCCCACCGCGTAGGCGGGACTTTGAGAGATCACGGTAAAGGTGCCGGGAGATCCCGATCCGTTGTCGGGCGCCCCCGCTATTGCAATCTGAAGCGTGGAGTTAGCAGATCCCGTGATGGCCACCGTCGCCTCCACCACCAGCAGCAAATCGTCCCCGATGCCGATGTCCCGGCCGTAGCCGGAAGCCGAGCTTGCCAGCTGCGAGGTGTCGATCGTGTTGGTCGAATTATATGTGGCGGGTGTGGCCGGGTTTGCCCAAGCGGTGGTAATCGCCGCCCCGGAAAGAGTTCCCCCCGAGCTCACCGACCCGTCGAATAGAAGCAATGCGTCCATTATCATGGCTGAAATCTCCTTTTTTGCCGCAAGACCACCTAAATATTGGTCTCGGTGGAAAGTATCTGGTCGCAGGTTCGGATCGGAATTCCCCTGAAAGTGGTTACCGGCTTTCCGTCGAATTCATCCATCCGGAGCAGCACGTTTTGCTTGTTCAGGGCTTGAATGTCCAACCAGGTAGAAACGACGCGGTTGCAGTAAAAGCCGGCCTGCCCCAGGGTCAGCCTCGGGGCGTCGCTCGTCTGCACGTTTCCGGCTCTTGCGGGTTGGGTGGGCAGACGGTGAATGGCCCGAATCATGAGATTGATAAGATTGGGGGGAGTGCCGCCGCCGAGCTGGGTAACGTCAATGTTGGCGATCCGCACGGCGTATCTCCAGTCCTTTACCACCAGCCCAGCGTCCCACTTGTAGTGAGTCCGCCAGGCGTAGTAAGGATTGTTGTTGGAATCGTAGACGGGCGTTTTCCCCATGTCTTCTTGCCGAAAGCCAGCCTTGCTGCCCTTGGGGAAAATGCCGTGCACCGACATCGGCCCCCAATGAATGAGCCAGATGGAAGTCATGGTCGAACCCGAACCTCCCGCCGAAATGACGTTATTGGCGGTCTGAGCGGTAGAGGTCGAAGAACTCGGATACCTGGGCGCCAGCCCCATGAAAGCCGCCGGCGTGGTACCGATATTGTTGTAGAAAATGGTCTAGACTATTTTAAGCTGATAGAACTTTCGTTTTCCATGCCTGAAACCACGCCCGAAGCCGCCTCACAGCATCCCTCAGAATCGGAAGGAGGTGATGCATCGTGATACGACCACGCCAGACCAGACCGGGCGAAACCTTACGAATTCAAACGAAACCTAATAGTTTTGCCGGATTGTCCAGCCGCCAAGCTCGCTCAATACCGCTAGTGCTTGGGGCGAAGAGCATCGCAGAAGGCTGCAAGGCTGCCCAGATAAGCACTGTCACGTGGTATGCGTGGCTGCAGGATGATGGATTCAGGGAGATGTACCGTGACGTCAAGAGGCAGGCTTTTGAAAGCTCTCTTGCCCGCCTGCAGGTAATCACGGCAGAAGCTGTCGAGACCTTGCGCGAAGTCGCCACGGACCAAAAGGCACCTCCCAGCAGCCGAGTGAGTGCCGCGCGGTCGATTCTAGAGACTGCCTTCAAGGCAGTCGAGCTTGGAGAGATGGAAGAGCGTCTCTCCGAATTAGAAAAATTCATTCAGAAAGGAAGACAAGAATGGTGAACGAAGAAACCGTAGTAGAAAAGCTACGAGAGGCAGTGGCGCCAGCAATCCAGTGCATTATTGAAGGCCTGGGATCTGAAGACCCTGAGGTGCAGCTTAAGGCCGCCGTGACAATTCTCGAGCTTCACTCCCGGCCCAAGGATCGCGAGTTCAACGATGGCCTGAGGAGGCGGATCGAACGGCTGGAGGAGCTATTGGCGAAAGAAGAAGAATGTACAGAGGAGGTAACGAGGTGACGCAGACAAACACACCGGGGCGAGCAGTTCACCAATTCTGCATCCAGTGCGTCGGCGGCAGCCCCTTCGAGGTCCAGGACTGTGGCGGGGATCACTGTCTCAATGGAGGCAGTTTCCCGAACGGCGAATGCTGGTTTTATGAGTACCGCATGGGTCGGGGCCGTGTTTCCGTGAAGCTGGTCCGAGCATACTGCTTGTTTTGCCAAGGCAACCAGGTGGTATTCGTGAGAGAGTGCGCCGAGCAGTCGTGCGCGCTGCGTCAGTTCCGTCTGGGCACCAACCCGAACAGGGCCGGCATAGCCGGAAATCCTGCCTGGAAACGGGCCGTAAATAGCGATTTTGAGGGCTAAAATGGAAGATCGGAACCTGGCCTATAGGAAGTTATGGGTCACTTTGGAAAAGTGAGAAAACCGGGCCAAACATGGTAGGATTCTAAAATATGTCACGTGCCGGGGCTAGGTTGGCCGCCAAAAAGCCCAACCCCGATGGGCCTGCCCCGGCACTCGCTTGAACATCGGGGACGAAGCCACTGCGGGGAGTGGGATTGTGGAAAAGAACGAGGAGCGAAAAAAGGCCACCGCCAACCGGACAATAGAAGTGGCCCGGCGAAAATTCGAGGACCGGTTGGACGGTTGGCTCCAAGGCGCTGTTACGATCAGATATGGGCTTTCTCTCACCGAGACCAGTTGGAGCCAAGTCTCGATAATGTTTGAAGAGATCGTGAAGGGCCTGAGAAAGAAAGAGCAGAAGAGACGAGATTTCGATATTCTTATGGCCAACTTGCTTTGCAACGCCCTTACCAAGCGCGGGATGAGGCCGCTGCAAATCTCGATGGACGACGGCGATTACGGAGCTGACAAGCGCCTGTCAGGCTTTTTCCCCAAATTGGTCAGGAAGCTACACGCGATGGGAATAATCCGCTTGAAAAAAGGGTTCAACTTTGGAGGAACAGGGCGTTATACCCGAATTTGGTTCCAGTGGGAGACCATCAGTGGCCTATTCGGCCCTGGACTTGGACCGTTGGAGGGGTTGGTGGATTGGAAACCCCCGGAACTGGTCCAGCTTCGCGAGCGGCTGACGAAGGAGGAGAAAAGACAGGGGAAGCGACCTGGGCCGATTGCCTATAAGCCAACTGCGTTCACCCTGAATATGGAACGGAAAATCGACAAAGTGAACACCGCCAACCGTAGGCATCGGGTAGAATTTCCACTCAGGCCCAAGGAAAAATCAGTTTTGAATACGGACCTTTTTGCAGTGTTCCACAATGAGTCCTTCAAGGAAGGCGGCAGACTTTACACGAGCGGCTGGTTCGGATACCAGCGCCTGTCCGAAGAGGAGCGGGCAGAAATTCTTATCGACGGGGAGCCGACCAAGGAACTCGACTATTCCGGGTTGCACCCAAGACTACTTTATGCCCGTGAAGGCATCAAGTATCCCATAGATGTTGATCCCTACGCGGCTGTTTCTGACGATCCCGTGCTGCGTGACAAAGTCTTGAAAGGGGTCCTACTAGCCATGCTGAACAGCGAATCGGAGATAGCGGCTGAGAGGTCCGGCAACTACCAGCGACACCTAAAGCACGAGGTGCACAAGCTGCTGAAGAGGAAAAGATTGTCGGTCCGTGAAATTATCGCACGCCTCAAGGCCGCCCATCAACCCATTGCTCACTACTTCTTCACCGTCGCCGGACTGACGATCATGCGGGAGGACTCGACAATTGCCCTGAAGATCCTGCTGCATTTCGCCAAAAAGAATATTTGCTGCCTCGCGATCCACGACAGCTTCATCGTGGCGGAACGATATCAGAAAGAGCTTCGGGAAGTGATGGAAAAAACCTATCGCGACCACACCAAGGGGTTCGAGTGCCCGATAAAATGAAGGCAGAAATCGGCCCTCCATTTTAGGCCATAACCTATTAGAATCATTAGATTCAGGGTGGATAATCAGTAAGTTATTAATGAGATTCCTTCCTGATTTTAATTTAAGGATTACTGGATTTGAGAATTTGGAGAAGAGAGGGGGGCAATAGTTTCGGGTCGAAAAAAATTTTTGGCACGGCCAGAAATTATGAAATTATGCAATTATGGATTTTTTTCCATTCTTTTTTCAATCGGATACCGTGCCACACTCTCTCAGTTACGCCGCCTCTAGTCACGTTACCTGATTTGAAGCCACATGCAGTAAGCTTCCGTCCCAACATGTTTTCTTTAATCGGCTCTTCGTAGTTTTCCTCACACCAATGCTTGAATGCCGTATACAGGCTTTCGGGGGTCTCTTCCTCGGCAGGCACGCGGTCACAGCACTGCTCGACGAACCTATTAACTAAGACTTGCTCTGGCCGTGTTGCCTGATTCCCTTCACACTGGGAACGATACTGCTCGATGGCCTGCTCCACTCTGATCGGTAGCTCAAGTGGCTTCTTCCCACGGTAATTATCATGATAGTAGAGCCTAGCGCCCCGGACGGCCCATGCCAGGATTCCCGGCATTTCATCCCGGAAATGATCCATCAAGTTCTTGTCTTTCTCTTCTTCACGCACCTGGACATCAAATGGAATCACCACAAACCGGTTCCATACAGAATCATCATCCTCTAGTTTAGGCCCGTGATTCGCTGCAAGGAATATCTTGACTTCGGGCTTGAACTCATCGAATTCTTTGTACAGGAAGCGGGCTATTATGGTGTCCGCACCTGTAATCCTCTTAATTACTACAGCGTCAAAGCGCTGCCCCTTTGATGCCTCGGTTGCGGCGACGAAACGCTTGTTCTGAATCCGTGCAAGATCATTGCGTATGGACCCCTTTGAACGTTCTAAAACAAACGATGCAAAGTCTGTGGTCGTAGCGTAGTCTTTTCCCATCATCTCTCTGATGGTTTCCACAAAGGTAGTCTTCCCTGTATTGGTTGGACCCAGCAGGAAAAAAAGGCACTTTTCAGTGATCTCGCCGGTCAGCCCATAGCCAACCACCCTTTGCAGAAATCTTTCTAGCTCACTATCTCCTCCGGTCACTTGGGAAAGGAACTTCATCCACAGAGGACACTTCTCATTTCGGACATAGGGCCACGGCACCATTCTAGTCTGAAAATCAGCCCGTTCATGCCGGGATACTCCTGAAGGGATGTCCAGCCTCACGGTGCCATTTTCACAATTCAGTAGCCATTTGGGGCTGTCAAACTCTTCAGGTTTAATCTGAATCTCGGTCTCGATGGCTGCAGCCTTCAGCATTGACATAAGCTTTGATGGTTTATCACAGCTCTCCCAATACTTTCCCAAATCTCCATCTTTCGTTGCCTCTGCCTCTGCCTTGATTCTCCTGACCGTTTCTTTTGCTTTTTGCTTTATCTCAACCCACTGCCTGGTATCATCCTCAACCCATCTTTGGCCGTTCCATAGGTACCATGTATTCCGCTTTGGGCAGAAACGGACATCTTCCTTGTGTTCCGCAACAAACCTCTCGCCATTCCCCAAGTCTGTCAGCAGGAACTGTCGCCGAAGCCGTGGCCAGAGCTGGTCAAAGACTTTTTCGATGTAGTGTTTTTCGACAAGCTCTCGGAGGCGGGCTTGACGTTCTGCCATTATTTGCAGTCCCTCTTCCCTGTCCGGATATTCTAATTGTGAGAACCGCTCTTGTAACTCTCTGTATTTTCTATCCTTCAGCTCTCCACTGCCCAACTGGCACTCGACTGCCGCAAGGAATCCTAAATCTTCGGCCTTCTGTCTCAGCTTGTCCCTGAACTCCTCATCATCCAGCAGGAAATCTTCCAGGAGCAGTTGCAGCCCGAAGCGAAAAAGCTCCTCTTCCATCGAGGGGATCATCGCGAGGATGTCTTCGGGGTCCAAAGGAAGGGGCTCTTCTTCATAATCCTCCAAATCCTCATAACTCCCGTCTATATCCTGGTCATTCTCTCCAGACATCGGATCATCTCCTAGCGTGTGTCCCTTTTACGCATGCTGGGTTTTGCTCTAATAAGGTCGAGGTGCTCCTCAAGCTGGATTAGAGCATCACGGGGGAATCCAGCCGCATCCTTCGCAATGCGCTGAAGTTCAGATTCTTGAATATTCATCCCCTCTGCTTCGCAAG
>Ga0187784_10002953_pt1 | contig 13708 bp, 10 predicted proteins | sample 1015_SJ02_MP15_2_FD_132964 | JGI IMG/M metagenome (GOLD analysis project Ga0187784, IMG submission 132964) | Tropical peat soil microbial communities from peatlands in Department of Meta, Colombia - 1015_SJ02_MP15_20_MG | ecosystem: Environmental > Terrestrial > Soil > Wetlands > Peat | place...
GTGTACCCTTTCGAGTTGTATTGCAGAAAATGTGGTTCCAAGATACTATCCCACGGATTACAGGGATTCGAGGATTTGCTGAAGGTTTTGCAAAACGAGATGGCTATTGATTCTTGGCTGTCCGCCACATTGAATGAAAAGCAGATAATCTGCCCAGTATGCCGGAGGAGGATTCGAGCGGACCCATTGATTCGCGCAGATGTACTCTTTTCGGACTGGGACGACAGGTCGGAGGCGGACAGGACGGTAGTGTACTACGTCTAGAGGGCGTCTAAGGGGCCTTAGGTTCAACCCGGTACTGAGAGTCTTTCTTGGTCGAGGCCGCTAGTGCCCAGTAAAGAAGGTCACTGTGGACCGTAACTATTCCTAAGAGTTTTTCCTCCTCCACCACGGGCAGTCGTCTGATGTTTCTGTTTTTCATTACGCTGAGTGCCTCTGTTACCGCTGTATTGGGGCGGACGGTCGTAAGGGGCTGGCTCATCACCTCGTTCAATTTGCATCCGAGTACTTCTTTGTCATTCATCATCGCTTTCATCAAATCTCTTTCTGTGATGATTCCGACGGGTCTCGATCCTGATGTAATGACAACACATCCCACTCCTCTCTCAGTCATGACTTTGAGTGCGTCTAACACGGAGTTAGAAGATTCAAGCGCGCTCACATTTCGATTCATAATCTGGTGGACCGCATGGACTTGAGTCAAAGCAACCGTTATTGAGGCCGCTTAGTGTTTTTAGAGATGTTTGCCTGTAAAGTTGTGCGTTACAATCTAGGCTTCGTGGCTTTGCTATTTCGCCTGTGTGGGCCGAGAGATTCGTGAAATGATCCGTCGCCTCCCGTCCCTGTGGATCTTGACAAGGCCCTTTTTGCCGAGCGAAGAAACGGTTTTGTCAAATTTTGTTTCGCCAAATTTTGTCTTCTTCCTGAGGCGCGATTTCACTAAGCCGGTTATGGGGATGGTCATGAGCAGTTTCTGCTCGTCTTTGCTTAACGGCCACTTCCCCGTTTTCAGCCGGGTGGCACCTTGTATGGCTTGAAGCATAGATATTGGCGTCGCCTTTCGAATTATCTTTTCCACGTCCAGATAGAGAAGGAGCCCTTCACCCACCCTACATATGCCGCGAAGATACTCACCATCGAAGCCACTTGCTATCGGCGGAGCAGGGTGTATGCGATCCTGTGGGAGTCGAATAACTTCGCTCACAGAGTCGACGAGGATCCCGACCATTCCTTGTGGAGAATCGACTATGACTGTGAGTGGATCTCCAGATGTCTCGCCTTTTAGGTCAAACCGCTTTCTGAGGTTGACGACTGGGATAATCGTCCCTCTGACATTCATTACGCCTTCAACATACGGTGGTTGTCGAGGGAGGCGGGTTATTGGCTGTCGCTTCATAATCTCCCTAACACTAGCGATGTTAATCCCATAACTCTCATCGCCCAATCTCACGCCGAGCACTACCGGTTCTTGATCAGCAGTTGATGTCGGAGTAGGTGCGAGGTTCGTAGCATCGGTCGTTTTCTTACCGGTTTCCTTGGGCTTATCGGCTCCCTTCACTGGTTTTTGTGACATCAACACCCGCCGCGCTTTGATTTCGAGGAGCGCATTTTTCCATGCGGTCTTCCTCTTTTCATTCTCCAAGGTTACGCGCGCTCGGAGAATTGAATCACGGTCTCTCTCCAGTCGTTTTCGGTCCCGAGCGCTCTCAGTGCGGAGTTGCTGAAGCGATGTCTTCAACCTAGCCAACTCTGAACGCTCGTTCTGAAGTTCATTCATCATCTTTCGAGTCATAAACCGCAGGCGTTCGGCCTCGGCCTCTGCCGCGCGTTCCTTGAGTACTCGCTTCTCCTCGTCAACCTTAATCTTCTCTTCATAGAGTTCCTTTTGCTTGATTTCGATCTCCTCTTGCTTCCGCGAAATCTGTTCTCTCAAACGGTCAAGCTCAGACCTCGTCGCTGTGAATGTATCCGATATTCTTGCTTGGAGAGTTCTCCTTTCTTCCTCGAGTCTACCCCTTTCGAGATCTAAGTCTCGTCGCTTAGTGTCAAGCGTATCCTGTTCCCTTGAGATCTGTTCTCTAAGCCTCTGAATCTCAGTTCTAATTGCTGTAAACTCGCCCGTAACCTTTTCCTGAATATCTCTTCTCAGATCTTCGTTTTGTCGTACTTGTTTCTCTAATTCTTCTCGAACTTCGATTGCATGCTCCGTCTTCGCCTCAGGTTTTTCTTCTGATTGCTGCACCTGAGGGGGTTTGGGCTCGGTGGGGGGTTCTTGTTTTTCTGACTCCTCTATGGTTCTGGTGACTATGTTCCCCAGGGATTTTTGAGCGGTGTCGAAAAGCTCTTTATTCTTCTCAGCCTGCTCCCTTAATTGTTGCAATTCTTGTTGGTGTCTAAGGTTTTCTTGTTCTCTGGCATCGCGCTCAGCTTCCAGTTTTTTCTTCTCATTTTCAAGTTCGACCTTAACTTTCTCTAATACGTCGCCTAGGCCGTTAGTCTCGCCTAACTTGGCGTCGGGCGGGGGTAGTCGGGTCCCTTTGATCTTAACTAACATTCGCTCAATATCCGTCAGGAACCGACTTAGACGTTCAATCTCGGGGCTTAGATCGACCCGCAGTCTCTTTCCGTCGCGTTTGGCCTGTTCCCGCTCTGCTCTCTTCCGCTTCAGGGTCTCCCTGAGTTGCTTCAGTTCTTCGTTAAGCCTTACCAAGTCCCCTATTTCGATTGGTTGACTCTGGTTGGGGCTCTCACCCTCGCTCAAGAGGACCCTCCCTTTCTTGCCGAGTTACGCTCGTTTGTTTCACATAAATAAGACTGCTTGGACGGGCAACGGTAAACACTGAGCTGTCCAAGTCTCTTCCTTTGGCACGTAATATGAACATGGATCTAGGAGAAACTCAATTCTTGCCGTTAGACCGCCGGAATCAAGACGATCTGTAATAGCGTGAAAGGTGGGCATCACGTCTCAGGCACAGAAATCTTGTGGCTCGTAGAAAATCTTCGCGGGCACGGATAGTCTAAGGATTTTTTGATTGGTCGGGGTAGCGAGGTAAGGCTCTGGTTGTCCGGAGAAAGAAAAGCCATTGGCCGACGTCAAACAATTCAGCTGGGATACAGGCCGCGCCAATAGATTTGAAGTGCTAGACGACAACGTAAAACGGAACGAGAGATAAGGGCCTGCTATGTGGGTCAGTGATGGCTGTCGCGCGCCCTCCTGGGCGATTTTCGTTCGGAGCCACTGCTTGAGCAGGCGTGTTTTAAGCCTCAGGGAATTTCTCACCGGTGCGCGCTTTGAGTCTAGATGGGACTATGAGCCTATTGGGTCTTGACAATTGGAATTCGCAGCCTGTATAGTTGGTTCGAAGGCCTTTCTATATATGCGCTCAGAGAGGTCCACGCAGTTGAACATAGACGCGGCCTCACCCACTAGTGATTCAACCTTACCCAGAATCAGATACCCTCCGACATTCAACGCATTGTGAAAGTTTTGATAAAGCTGTTCTTGTAGCTTTTTTGAGAAATAAATGACTACATTTCGACAGCTGATTATGTCAAGCCCAGACGCAGGGGGAAGTGTGAACAGGTCATGAGGTTTGAATGTAACAAATTTCTTTACGGCGTCCACGACTTCAAAATTTCCTTTGTCGGCAGGGATGAAGTACCGCTGGAGAATTGGTTGACTGACGAGTCTCAGTCTCGACGCCGCATATTGTCCTCTTCTCGCACGATCTAGGCTGGGTAAATCCACATCGGTTCCCATGATCTCTATCCTGAAACTGTGGCTTAGATACGCCAGAGTATCTAGGATAAGAAGCGTGATCGTATAAGTTTCCTCCCCGTCTGCGCATCCCGCACTCCAGACTTTGAATTCTCTACTTCCGGTAGTCAACTTCTCTCTAAACATCGACGGCAGGATTTGCTGACGCAATGTATTCCATACGGTCGCGTCTCGGAAGAACTCGCTTACATTAATCGTCAAAGCATCAAGTAGATTGTTAAACTCTATTGGGTTCTTATCTAAGAAATGTGCGTACTCCGCGTAGGTGGCCAATCCCTTCAGCCGCATTCTCCCTTCTAATCTTCGCTTCAGGAACTCGTCCTTGTATCCGGCGCAGTTGGCTGCTCGCGCGATTATCTTCTTCTTCAGGTACTGAAAAGCCAAATCGACTTGCAATGAAGTTACTCCTCAAATCGCTATTTCGTCCTTGAACTCGGCTACGCCGTCTAGCTGTTGGTATCTTCTGATCGCGAGTTTTCCGGTCGATGTGTCGAATCTGACTGATCGTCCATACGTCAAGCCTACATCCTCTGCGGCTATGACAATGCCACTCTTGCTTAGTTCGCTTCGGATGCTTTCCACATTCTTGTATCCGTCGAATATGCCACTGGGGACTCTTGCGCCCCCTGCTAGTTTGGCTCTTATGTCATCGACCTTGCTGCCCGAATAGAGCAGCTCGCGTAGGAGTGTTGCTACGGCTGTATCCGCATATCTCCCGGGGCTATCCTCCGAATCCTTGAATCCGCTCGAAACGGGAAGCACAATGTGTGCAAGCCCACTTGTGCCCGTTTCATTATCTCTTATCGCCAGTGCTACGCACGATCCGATTCCTGAAATGGATAATATCGCGGCCTGTTTCGTTATCATCAACCTTCCCAAACTGATTTCGAATTCTTTCATTTGAGTGACTTTGTTCAATTGCTCTGGTCACTTGGAATCGTTTTGGCTAGGGCGTTAACAATTAGGTTTGGTATCTGGAAAATGTCCGCGACGACGTCAGCAACGCCTGCGTCTAGGGCGGCCTTGGGCATTCCATAGACTACGGAGGAGTTCTCATCTTGAACAATTGTGACGCCTCCTTTCTCTTTTATTGCTTTCATTCCGTTAACACCGTCCTTGAGCATCCCAGTTAAGAGGACTCCAATTGTTCGGGAGCCGTATGCCTCAGCGGCGGTTCGCATCATGACGTCGATGGATGGAGCCGGTGTTTCATCAGTCCTCGTCAAATGAATCCTCCCTCCTGTGGTTACCTCCATGTTGAATCCCCCAGGGGTAATCAATGCCTCACCCGCATGTAGCAGATCACCGACTTCAGCCTCTTTGACATGTAGGTTTGTAAGTGTGCTAAGCCGATCGGCGAATGGTTTGGTGAAGCCATTCGGCATATGTTGAGAAATAACGAAAGCTGCCTGCAAGTGGTTCGGGATCTTCGACAAAACGCGTTCGAGCGCCATTGGGCCTCCTGCAGAGGCTCCGATTGCAACAACGACGAATTCCTTACGGCTTTGCGTCGGGGCTTCCGTATCAGTGTTGGTTGCTCGTTCAGCCTGACGCCTTAGGCTTTCCTTGACAGTATGGAGGAGTTCCTCGATTTTTACGGGCTTTACTAGGTATGCCTCCGCGTGTTGTTCAAGTGCCTCTGCTCTATTCTCATCAGTTGGATATCCAGTGAGCATTACCTTCACCATTCCAGACGTGGGCTCGCGCATAGCTGTCAGAAGTTCCGTTCCATCAATGTCTGGTAGTCGGAAGTCAACTAATGCCAGGTCGTAAGAGTTGAGGTTAGATTTCTCAATCGCCTCCTTGCCAGTTCCCGCAGTGTCAACAAGGTAGCCTTGAAGTCGAAGGATCATGGCAATGCTCGTTTGAACGGTTACGTCGTCATCTACGAGAAGGATCCGTTTCTTATCCAGCGGCTGGTGCCTCCGTGGTGATGGGTATAGTTATGGAGAAACAGGACCCGTTGCCTACGTGGCTCTCTACGGTAATTTTGCCGCCGAGGGCGTCGACAAAACGTTTACAGACTGCAAGGCCCAGCCCCAGCCCTCTTGGTCTTGTCGTAAAGAAAGGTGTGAAGATCTTCTCGACGTTCTCAAGAGTCATCCCTTCTCCGTTGTCTCGCACAGTAAGTTTCAACATGCCGGCGTTTCTTGAACCTGTAATGGTAAGGTTACCTCCACGTGGCATCGCCTGAACGGCGTTGGTTACAATGTTCGTGAGTATTCGGTTGAGAAGGCGAGGGTCGGTAATTACGTGCGAGAGGTCATCCCGAACTACGATAGATATCTCGATGCCTTGATGCATTACAACCGTCGCGAGAAGCTTACGGATTAAATCCAGCAAGTCAACTTCGACATTTTCAACCTTCAATGGCTTAGAGTAATCCTGTAGATTAGAGACGATCTCATCCATGTAGCGAACTTGGTCGTCAAGGGTAGAAAGTAGCTTCTCTGCCTCGCCTCGTTGAGTTGGATGGACAGAACCCAACAGGTTCCTCAAGAGGTATATCGTGGCAGCAACTGCCTGCAATGGGTTCCTAAGATCATGTCCGACCATAGCGCTTGTCTGACCAATAGCAGCAAGACGCTGAGCCTCGGCAAGACGTGCTTCCATAACTTTTCGTTGCGTGATATCTGACACAAATGCAAGGCCTCCAACAAATTCTCCTTCATCATTTAGTATGGGTGTGCTTGCTAAATTGACGAAGAGACGAGTTCCGTTCTTACGAACGAATTCGGTTTCATACTCTTCTGCTATCCCTTTTCTTCGATTTTCGAGTTTCTCCTTTATGGTGTCCATGCCTCGTGCATCGGTAAGAGCGAGGACGTGTTTCCCGACGAGTTCCTCTTCCGTGTACCCCATCGATTCGCAAAAGCGTGGATTGACCAAGGTCATTAGACCGTTTCTATCGTAGACTACGATTCCTTCTCGTGCAATCTCGATCAGACGGCGGTGTTCTCGCTCACTCGTGGCGAGCGCTTGTTCAAACCGTTTGCGTTGAGTGATGTCGTGAAATACTGAGACAGATCCTGAGAGCTCTTCTGCTTGGTCATATATTGGCGCCAGGCGCATATCGAAAAATCGTCGCGAGCTATCCCTACCTAATGTAACTTCGGTGAACTTGTCAGTGAATGTGTGGGTATTGATTTCAGCCGAATTGAAGATTTCCTGAACGGGCTTACCTTGCGCTTCTTCCGCGTTACGGTTGATCATCCGTTCCGCTGCCGAGTTCAGGTCAATCAAATGCTCGGTCTTGTCCCATACTATGACGGGATCCGCTATCTCACTGAAAACCGTCTCTCGAGCTATGCGGGTGATCTCGAAGAGCCGAAAATGGTACACTGCTAAGAAGATGGTCAAAGCAGTAATTGTGCATGCGAGGGGGGTAATCGTTATCGGAATGATTTGTGCGACGTCTACGATGCCTGCAGTCACTGGAAGGAATGCGCCGAAGCTAAGAGTTACCACCTGCCAAATGTCTCGATAGTGTGATTGAGCCGAACGTTGAACAAGGAGAATCATTCCAAGTGCAATCATTACATAAGAATATGCGACAAAGACAACGAACCATGGACCCCAGCTGACCTCAAGGAAAAACCAAGAGTCGTAACGAATCAGCCTGAACGACTCGTAAATTAAATGGTGCGCTTCATTTGTCCAGTCAAGCAGCAACGTTGTTGCGGGAATGAGGGAGGCCAAGAACAGATTGGGCGGTTTGAGCCACTCTTTCCGTCCAATGTGCTGTAACACGAAAATCAACCATCCCAAAGGGGCCGCTATTAGGCCTAGGTAAGCTGCTTTGTCCCAGAAGAGAATGGATGACATGTCTGCGGCCATTAGCTCGATTCCTTCAACCAGCGACCATTCGCCGATTGCTAATAGGAAAAATACGAAACCAGTTACTGGGGATGTGTCCCGTCGCTTCCAGATGTGAAGAGTTAGCCCCGCACAGATTATGGCAGACAGGAACAAGAGGAAAGCATAAGGATTGTACTGCCAAATCAATTCTCTCACCTCGGTAGGAGTAGAAGGATAGAAATCACAAGCAAAGCAACTCACGACGACAGGCCCTTGATTCGCTGTCGCCTAGCTCTTGACATCTCAGGGTCCCTGTCTTCGAGATTCTGAACTGTACCGAGTTCCATGGGGCAATTTCTGTGTAATTTGCCCGTAATAGCGTTCGAATGATTGTATGTGACGAACAAACTGCAAGAGGCTCCTTGTGAGCACTCGTGAAATCAGTTTCATTGAGCCTTCTACGAAGTTTGCCTTCAGCGGGTCTATAGAGTGTAACAGTTGCTGATACACATCGTTATGTCCTCTGTGACCTGAGTTCGAAAGCTAACCCGAACACAGGAGTATTCATGCTTGAGGAGCCATAATGATGAATCATCCGGAAGTTCCTTCGACGGAAGGAGGGGTAAAGGCAATCTGTTTAAGAATATGAGGATTAGGAACAAAGCTCTCTTACTTTTCGTTGTCGCGGGTCTAATCCCACTGGTTCCCGTCAGTGTGTTCGCGTACAGCCAATCCAGCGACGTAACGCTGCAATATGTTCTGGTAGTTGCTGTAACCACGGCGGTCGTCGTCGGGACCGGCGCATCATTATACATCGCCCGCGTTATGTCGAATCCTCTTCGCAAGCTACTGTCTGATGTCAAGGAAGTCGCAAAAGGAAACCTCACTGTTTCGCCTGATGTTGCGAGTAGCGATGAAGCGGGGCTGCTGGCCGCTGGGTTGAGTGAGATGATCTCGAACAATGCCCGCCTTATCGGGATGATCAAGAACTCTGCCGTTCAGATTGGAAACATGGCCGCACAATATGCCGATAGCTCGAAACAGATTGCTAGCACCGCCCAGCAATTGGCTACTGGAGCCGAACAAATTGCAAAGGGCGCCACAGATCAAGCAAATGCCGCGCAGAATACGACGAGCTTAATGGATCAGATGAGCGTTAAGTCGAGAGAAATAGTTCAAGCAGCAGAGGTAGCTGCGGCTGGCGCCCATGAGGATACGAGGAGCTCTGATGACGGATTGGCGGCTGCCAAAGAAGCTCAGGTAAAGATGAACGAAATCAAAACAAGCTCTTTGCATTCGGCTGAAGTCGTAAAGGGACTGGTGGAAAGGTCAAAGGAGATAGGACAAACTGCCAGCGTTATAACAGGGATCGCAGATCAAACCAACCTACTCGCGCTTAATGCCGCAATCGAAGCCGCACGAGCAGGCGAACATGGTAGAGGCTTCGCCGTTGTGGCCGAAGAAGTTCGCAAGCTCGCCGAGGAATCAAAGAAGGCCGCGGACCAGATATCCAAGCTTAACGACGGTATCCAACGCGAGACCGCCGCGGCTGTCAAGGCGATCGAGGAGAATGCTGTCCAGTCAAATGCGGGGGTCCAGGTGATAAATGATCGCTTGCTTCTCACGCTGGAGAAAGTGCAAAAAACCGCCGAGCAATCAGAGGCTATGGTCATCGCTATTAGTGATGCCTCAAAGAAGCAAATGGAATTTGAAGGGCAGGTAGCGACCGCCATGAGTAGCGTAGCTGCTGCAAGTGAAGAAGCGTCGGCGACAACAGAGGAGTTTTCCGCCTCGATCGAGGAGATTAACGCGAGTGTGGAAGAAACCACTGCGGGAGCACAGGAGCTAAGCGAAGTTGTCAGACGAATGAATGATCTTGTGAGCCGGTATCACGTCGGTCTTGAGCAGGATGTGACGGTTGCCCCAGATGTTTCCCCTTCCATGCAGAAAGCGTCGACTTTTGGGTTACGTGGTCAACCGGTTAGCCCATTTACCAAGCACGTGAAAGCTTCGACAATTCAGGCAGGCTAATGGGGATTACCGTGAGCACGGCAGCGAAGCGTCGGCGACCAAAAACACAAGCCCCGGGACGCAAGGAGGAAGAGGAGCAGATTGTAGTCTTCAAACTTGGAGGGGAAGAGTACGGGATCGAGATTAACGAGGTTAGAGAGATCATCAGAAAACGAGAGATAACTCCGGTTCCTCGTCAGCCCGATTACGTCGAGGGAGTAATCAACGTTCGAGGAACAATAATTCCTGTCATAAACCTGAAGAAACGATTCGGCTTGCAAGACGATCCGTCGACTCAACCACACACGATTATAGTTGAATCGGGCGAAGGTTTAGTGGGAATCCTCGTGGATTCTGTTAGTGAAGTCATTCGTGTTCCAAAGGACCGAATACACCACCCCCCTTCTGTGTCAATGGAAGCCGACAACCGATATTTGCGCGGGATCTGTAGGGTAGGCGACCGTCTTCTCATCTATCTCGACGTCAAGAAGGTAGTATCTACAATACCGACCAGTTCAACAACTGTAAACGAGCAAGTACTTCAGGAGTCTCTGATGGCCGCAAATTAATCTCTCTTGTCCTAGTGAATTCTCTCGATTCTGTGATGAGGCGTATAGATGTCTGTCGTCGACGACGCAGCGGTTTTCCATGATATTGTCAGTTTGAAGACAGACCTCATGAATTTGAGGTATGACATGATCTCTAGAAAGGATGAAATCAAGTTCGTCATGGGGTCTAGCGATCCCAACCTCCTTGCTTTGAAAAGGGTATGGATTGAAACGATGCAGCTGGCGACAAGAGCTGCACAAGTCTTCGAAAGCTCTTCGACAGACCTGGAGAGGTCAATGAATACCTTAGGGAGTCTGGTGAATGGTTTGAGGTCTGCAATGCAGAGAACGCAGGCTTTGTCCAAGAGCGCCGGAAGGGCTCTGGAGAGGTCCTATGTAGTGATATTCGAGCTGGCCGAAAAACAGTATTGTTTTCATGTAGAGGGAGTAGAGGAGATTATCGCACCTAAGCGATTTCTCAGGTTGCCTCAGATGCCTTACTTCATGATAGGCGTGATGGAGCATCGCAACAGAGTAATTCCAATCATTGATCCGGCAAGGATTCTCGGCGTTACCCATCAGAGCAACAACCAACGACAGATCCTAGTAAAGAAGAACGGCGACTCAGTCGCGCTATTGGTCGACAAGGTCCGACAGGTTGCCCCACTTCTCTCTGGTTACTTCCGTGCGCCCCGAGCGGATGAACCTTTACTAAAGACAGTATATGAGGATGGAACTGCTAAAATGGAAGTACTCGATCCGAAACTAATGCTCGAAGCTGGACTCGAGAAAGCGCTCGGATATTCTCGACGGATGAACGGATCGCTAGTGGACAAATCTCGCGGAGCGATACAAGAAGAACCGATGGAATCGCGCATGCGATTTCGACCTCTCCGCTCAGATCAATCAATGCAAAACCTACGATCGGCCGCTTAACCTAAGATCAAAGTTCGAATTGTCTCAAGATGCGATCTAGCAGAAGCCCTGAATCTTGCGACAAACACTGAAACGCTAGAAAAGGCGCTTGATGTTATGAATTTGTTTAGGTATCGGATGGGAATGTTTGCTGTTTTGCTGTTTCACTCATCGAAATATATTGCGGCTTGCCTTGCCATATGATAGGACGTAACGGTCGGATGAACGCGGCGGTAAGAAGAAACCTCTATGCGAATCATGGGGTAAGAATGCTCGTACGACAGATGCTCACCCAAGGGTTCGAACTCTCTCCGGAGTACGATCAAAACCTTGGATTTCGATATCCGGAGGCCGAGCGTTTTCTATCTGGGCCAGTGACAGAGACCCTGTACATCATTAGACAGTTATACGAAGCAGGGATTCTCCTGAAGAAGTATCGTGACAAAGCAGTGGCATGTCCGTCGTGTCTGTCGCCTGCGGTTTCAGTAAAGTACCTCTGTGTTTCCTGCAGCTCATCAAACATTGAGAAGAGGAAAATCGTTCAGCATCTTTCGTGTGGCTTTTCGGACGTGGAGGAATCATTTGTCGGTGAGGAAGGCTATGTTTGTCCAAAATGCAAGGAGGCTCCCACGAAGGCTGGACTACAGGAAGTTGCATTGAATTTCAAATGCAGGGAGTGCGGCGAAACTTTCGAGCAGCCGACATGGATGCATGGCTGCAGAAAGTGCAAATTCAACTTCACTTTGAACGAGGCCAGTTTCATCGACGTCTTTTCGTACGTCCTGAGTTCCGATGTGAGAAGTGAAATGGAAGACTCGACGACATCGATTACTCCACTCCAGCATAGGCTTCAGGAATTCGGATTCAACGTGGCTGCTTCAACGTCGATCATGGGGAAATCCGGAAGCTTGCAGCCCTTCGATCTAACGGCCACGCGCAAACTGGATGGGCGGGATTTTGTTATTGCATTAGACTTAGTTTGCTCCACGCAAAACTTGGATGTTGTCCCTGTTTCCACTTTAATGGGGAAGCTGATTGACACCGGGGCGAACTTGGGTGTCTTGGTTGCGATGCCTGGAGTAACTCAAGCCGGGAGAAACCTTGCGGAGCTCTACGACATAATTGTCATAGAGGGAGAAAACGTGAATGATACCGCCGATGAATTGGCTAGGCGGATTAAACCTATTGTTCAAAAGGTGCGATGAAACAAGTCGGAGCTCTTATATGGAAAGAACCACTTCTACGATGTTGTGAACCATGAAGAAGATTCATGGTTGGTTCATCATCTTCATTGGGTACGTTTTCAGCTTACTTGCGATAGCAATACTCATCTCATACCTCGAGACTTTCATGAGCATAATTGATGCTAATCCCTACGTAATCCTGATGTTCTTGTCCAGCCTAGCGCTCAATCTTATTGGAGCCTATGTGATTCATCGCTGCAAAGATTAGCTTGAATTCTCCGCTGGGTGATGCGGCACTGACCGCAACCGTGTGATTTACACATCTTCTTTGAGGCCGACGTGAGTTCGCTATGTGGCGCTGTTGGTTACAGCGTTGGGTCCAAGCGACCCAACGAGGGTAGAGTGTCTCTCTACCCTCCCCTAAATCCTCCTCAACGAGTGCTGAAGCTTCAACCCAAGTTGTATGCGTGGAACGTTCGGTTGTTACATACGCTCTGTTATAGCGCCTCGCCAGACTTTTTGAACGAACAGATGTGACATTTTCTTGGAGACTTGCCTCGAAAATGACTCGGACGCTGTTGTTCGGAGGCAAATCTTAGTCGCCGAACGCGCCCTGCTTCAACTTGCCTCCTCAGTAGTACGCGGAGACCCGGTCAAAAGCCTTGTCGAGTTAATCACTAACTCAGATGACAGCTACCGACGGATGGGCTTGAAGGATGACCCTTCCTATGGCAGAATCATAGTTACCCTAAACTCCGCAAACAACAGTTTCACAGTCCTCGACTTTGCGGAAGGAATCAGCGGGGAGAGCATGGACGAGTGCGTGGGTACTTATGGCAGCGACGCAAGCGGATTGAAGAACGGTAAATCCGTTAGAGGATTCTACGGAAGGGGGCTCAAGGAGGCCGTGTTGGGCCTTGGCTTCGGCGAGGTTGGTTCCATCAAGAATGGTTACGTTTACCAATGTTTTCTGAAGCAAGATGGAACTTACATGAGAAATAGGTCCAGGCCCGCCAAACCCTTGGACTATCTGGATTTGGGAATTCCATGCGGGAAAAACGGAACGAAGGTCCACATCTACAATCTCCACACCAAAAGGATGCCGCCATGGGCTTGGATGACCTATGCCTTGTCGCATCATTGCTGCCTGAGAGACATCATGCAGTCGACCAGGAGGAGGGTTGTTCTTTCGAACGGCGAAAGAAATGAGATTCTCAAGTACGAGCCGCCGACAGGCAAGCTGGTCTTGTCAAAACGTCGCATTGGTATTCCTGGCTTCAAGGCGACGGTTGACCTGAATGTCTACGTAGCCAGCGGCCCGCTAAGCCAAGACGGCTATACGCGGAACGGCGGCCTGATTATCCGCAGTAGAAATGCAATTCACGAATCAACCTTGTTCAGATTCGACTATAATCCATACGCCTCACGAATCTTTGGCGAAGCGCGATGCGATTTCATTGACGACCTAATGTCTA
>Ga0187784_10002954_pt1 | contig 13706 bp, 9 predicted proteins | sample 1015_SJ02_MP15_2_FD_132964 | JGI IMG/M metagenome (GOLD analysis project Ga0187784, IMG submission 132964) | Tropical peat soil microbial communities from peatlands in Department of Meta, Colombia - 1015_SJ02_MP15_20_MG | ecosystem: Environmental > Terrestrial > Soil > Wetlands > Peat | place...
AAGCCGAGCCCGGAAGCTGGGCTGATCCGCCCGACAAGCTGCCGCGCGCCGCGCGCGGGGATCGCACCAAGAATCTCGACTTCCTGTTCGAGGCGCTCAAGGCCGCGCCGGATGAGGACAGCGCCAAGCTGGTCGAGAACCGGATCTGGGCGCTCTGGTACGCCTCCGGCAGCGACACCTGCGACCTGTTGATGAGCCGCGTAAAGGCTGCGACCGACGAGAAGGATGTGCGGCTCGCGTTGCAGCTGCTCGACGCGGTGATCGAGCTCAAGCCCGACTATGTGGAGGCCTGGAACCGGCGCGCCACGATCCACTACACCAACAAGGAATACGGCAAGTCGCTCGCCGACATCCGCCAGGTGCTGGCGCGCGAGCCGCGCCATTTCGGCGCGCTCACCGGCCTCGGCGTCATCATGCAGGAGCTCGGCGAGGACAAGCTCGCGCTCGAGGCGTTTCGCCGCGCGCTCACCGTCAACCCGCATTTGCAGAAGATTCCGGAGTTCGTGAAGTCGCTGACCGAGAAGGTCGAGGGGCGGGATATTTAATTGTCATCCCGGGCAAGCCGCGCAGCGGCGCGACCCGGGACCCATAACCACCGGCTGAGTTTATGGATCCCGGCTCTCGCATTCGCTCGGCCGGGATGACCAGTGGGGCGCGTCAGTCCTCCGCCGCGTCCGCCCCGACGAAGGCAATCCGCACCATGTTGGTCGCGCCCGGCGTGCCGAGCGGCACGCCCGCCACGATAATGATGCGCTGACCGGCGCGCACGAAGCCTTCGCGGAAGGCGAGCCGGCAGGCGCGGTCGACCATGTCGTCGAGGTCGCGCGCGTCCTCGGCGACGATGCAGTGCACGCCCCACACCACCGCGAGGCGCCGCCCGGTCGAGACGTTGGGCGAGATCGCGACGACCGGCGCGCTCGGCCGCTCGCGCGCAACCCGCAGCGCGGTCGAGCCGGACGAGGTCCAGCACACGGTCGCGGGCAGGTCGAGCGTCTCGGCGATCTGGCGCGCCGCATCCGCGATCGCGTCGGCGCCGGTCGCCTCCGGCGGGCCGCGCTGCGCGTCGATGATCGAGCGGTAGATGGCGTCGGTCTCGACCTCCTCGGCGATGCGGTTCATGGTCGCGACCGCCTCGACCGGATATTGTCCGGCCGCGGACTCCGCCGAAAGCATCACCGCGTCCGCGCCCTCGAAGATCGCGGTCGCGACGTCGGAAACCTCGGCACGCGTCGGCACCGGATTGGTGATCATCGATTCGAGCATCTGCGTCGCGACCACCACCGGCTTGCCGGCGCGGCGTGCGCCGCGCGTGATCTGCTTCTGGATGCCCGGGACCTTCTCGAGCGGCAGCTCGACGCCGAGATCGCCGCGCGCGACCATCAGCGAGTCGGTGAAGTCCATGATTTCGGCCAGCCGGGTCACGGCCTGCGGCTTCTCGATCTTCGCCATCACGGAGGCGCGTCCGCGCGTGATCTTCTTCGCCTCCGCGATGTCCTCCGGGCGCTGGATGAAGGAGAGCGCGACCCAGTCGACCCCGGCATCGAGACAGGCTTCGAGATCGGAGCGGTCCTTCTCGGTCAGCGCCGACGAGCCGATCGTGGTGTCGGGCAGGCTCACGCCCTTGCGCGCCGAAAGCTTGCCGCCGACCTCGACCCGCGTCAGCGCGCGGGTCGGCGAGGTCTCGATCGCGGTGAGGCGGATCTTGCCGTCATCGAGCAGCAGGGTGTGGCCCGGCTCGAGCGCGGCGAGGATCTCGGGATGCGGCAGGTAGACGCGGCTCGCATCGCCCGGCGCCTTGTCGTCGTCGAGCACGAAGGTCGCGCCCTTCTCCAGCATCACCTTGTCGTCCTTGAAGGTGCCGACGCGCAGCTTCGGCCCTTGCAGGTCGGCGAGGATGCCGATCGGCCGGCCGAAATCCCGCTCCACCGCGCGGATCGCGCCATGCAGCTTGCGCATCGCGTCATGCGCGGTGTGGCTCATGTTGATGCGGAAGACGTCGGCGCCGGCCTCAAACAGCCGCGCGATCGTCGCCTGGTCCGACGACGAGGGCCCGAGCGTCGCGACGATCTTGGTGCGGCGCAGCCGTCTCATTTGCTCTGCTTCGGTTGCGCCGGCGGAGCGGTCGACAGCCCGGGCCCGGACGGCGTCGGGATCAGCGGCGTGTATTGCGGCAACGGCTGGTTCGGCGCCTGGTCGGTCGACTCGGTGAGCTGCACCGTCCAGGAGCGCTGCTCGCTGGTGTCGACCTCGAAGAAGCCGGTGCGGTCGTAGCCGCGCGCGAGGCAGTCCTCGATGCCGCGAATCGTGAACTCCTTGTCGCGCGTGCACATGAAAGCCTTGCCGGACCATTCGCCGCCGCGATCATAGTCGACCGCATAGACATAATAATAACGGGCGACCAGCGCGCCCTTGACCAGCGTCTCGCAGCTGCGCGCCGACAGGTTCCACCAGCCTTCGGTGGTCCAGCCCTCCTGATCCTTGTAGCCGAGCGCGATCCCGACGCGGCTGCCGGTGTTGTTGCACAGGCGGAAATCGGCGCGGACGGGTCCGGAAAGCGCGAGCATCCAGCCCAACGCCAAGGCGGCAAACAGGGTTCGCCGGGAGCCAACGAGGCCGGTCCTGAATGTGGTTGACGGGATCATCGGAACAGAAAGGTTCGCGCCGGTTACGGCGGGCTGTCAACGACGATGGCGCGGAAGTCGTTGACGTTCGTGAAGGTCGGGCCCGGGCGCAGCAGGCCGCCCGCCCGCTCGAAAAAGCCGGTCGAATCGTTGTCGGCAAGAAACGCGGCCGGATCGAGGCCAAGCGCCCTCCCGCGCGCTGCGGTCGCGCCATCGGCGAGCGCGCCGGCCGGATCGTCGGCCGATCCGCCGCCGCCGTCGGTGCCGTCGGTATCGGCGGCGAGCGCCGCGATCCCCCTCGTGCCGGCGAGCGCGATCGCGAGCGCCAGCGCATATTCCTGATTGGGCCCGCCGCGGCCGTTGCCGCGGATGGTCACGGTCAGCTCGCCGCCCGACAGGATCACGGCGCGGCGTCGCGCCGCCTGCAGCTCGCCAGCAAGGCGCGCGTGATCGGCCGCAACCTCGCGCGCCTCGCCTTCGAGCCGGTCGCCGAGGAAGACGACCTCATATCCGGCGGCGAGCACGGCCTTCTCCGCCGCCGCGAAGGAATCGGCGGGGCGCGCGACCAGGCGGAACTCGGTCCTGGCAAAGGCCGGATCGCCGGGCTTCGGGCTTTCATTGGCGGGGTCGTTGAGCGCCCGCGTGACCGCTTCCGGCACGTCGAGCCGGAAGCGCGCGACGATCGCGCGCGCGTCGGCGAGCGTCGAGGGGTCGGGCACGGTCGGGCCCGAGCCGATCACCGCCGGATCGTCGCCCGGCACGTCGGAGATCGCGAGCGTCACCACGCGCGCCGGAAACGCCGCGCGCGCGAGCCGCCCGCCCTTGATGCGCGAGAGATGCTTTCGCACCGTGTTGATCTCGCCGATGTTCGCGCCGGAGCGCAACAGCGCGCGCGTCATCGCCTGCTTCTCGGCAAACGTGATGCCCGCCGGCGCGATCCAGTTCGCCGAGGCGCCGCCGGACATCAGCACCAGCACGAGATCGTCGGCGGTCGCGCTCTCGGCAAGCGCGAGCGCCTGCGCGGCGGATTGCAGCCCCGCCGCATCCGGGATCGGATGCCCGGCTTCGATCATCGGCACGATGCGCGTCGGTCGACCGTAGCCGTGCCGCGCGACCGCGATGCCGGTCAGACGCGCGGCGGGAAATTTCGCCACGTCGAGATAGCGCTGCTCGGCGACTTCGGTCATCGAGCCGGCCGCCTTGCCGGCGGCGAGCAGGATCAGCCGGCCCTGCGCCGGCGCTGCCGGCAAATGGGGCGGCAGGCAGGTCGCCGGATGCGCGGCCGCGATCGCCCGCGCGAGCAGGTCTTCAAGAAACGCGCGCGCGCGCACCAACGGCTGCCCCGGCTCAAACACGGCTTTCGTCTGCCACGGATGGGGATTCCTTTCCAGTTCGCGCTCCCGGAAATGTCCCATTGTCTTCCGGGATTCGTCACTTGAAAACGCGCGCGCCGCCGCGCCAAGTGCAGGCCAACAAGGGTAGGGAGAGGAAATGCACACGCAGGTCGCCATCATCGGCGCGGGTCCGGCCGGCCTGTTTCTCTCGCATCTGCTCTACCGCGAAGGCATCGCGTGCGTCGTGCTCGAGGCGCGCAGCCGCGCCTATGTGGAAGATCGCGTGCGCGCCGGCGTGCTGGAGCAGGGCACCGTCGACCTGATGGCCGAGCTCGGCCTCGATCAGCGGCTGCGGCGCGAATGCATGATCGACGAGTCGATCGACATCCGCTTCGGCGGCGACAAGCTCATCCATGTGCACTTCCCCGAGCTGGTCGCCGGAAAGGTCGTGACGATCTACGGCCAGCAGGAGGTCGTGAAGGACCTGATCGCGGCGCGCATCGCCGATGGCGCGCCGATCGAATTCGAGGCCGAGGTGGTCGCGCTCGAAGGGCTCGAGGGCGACCGGCCGACCGTGCGCTACCGCCAACGCGATACCGTGCATACGCTCAGCTGCGACATCGTCGCCGGCTGCGACGGGTTTCATGGCGTCTGCCGCGGCACGATTCCGGACGGCGCGCTGACGACCTACGACCATGTGTTTCCGTTCGGCTGGCTCGGGATCCTTTCGCAGTCCCCGCCGATCAAGGAAATGACCTACGCCAATCACGACCGCGGCTTTGCGCTGTGCAGCCGCCGCTCGCCCAAGATCTCGCGCCACTACGTGCAGGTCGCCCCCGATGAGGACGCGGCGAGCTGGTCGGACGACCGCTTCTGGAACGAGCTGCACATCCGTATGAACGACCGCGACAGGAGCGAGATCGTCGAGGGGCGCATCCTGCAGAAGGGGGTGACGCCGGTGCGCGCCTTCGTGGCCGCGCCGATGCGCTACGGCCGCCTGTTCCTCGCGGGCGACGCCGCCCACATCGTGCCGCCGACCGGCGCGAAAGGCCTCAACCTCGCCGCCGCCGATGTGCGCGTGCTGGCGCGCGGCCTGACGCAGTTCTTCCGGGCGAACAGCATGGAGCGGCTCGATCGCTATTCGGATCATTGCCTGCGCCGGGTGTGGAAGGTGGTGCGCTATTCCTGGTACATGACCTCGCTGCTGCATCGCTTTCCGCAGCATTCGCCGTTCGAGCGCAAGCTCCAGCTCGGCGAGCTCGAGTACCTTCTTTCCTCCCGCGCGGCGCGGCTGACCATCGCGGAGAACTACGTCGGGCTGCCGCTCGAGGATGATTGAGACGGGGCAAGGGAGTGCTTATCTTCTGCGGGAGAAGAGGATCGTGCCATGCCGATTGACGACCAGACCCGCACCGAGCTCGAGGCCGCCGCTTTCCGCCGCCTCGTCGATCATCTGCGCCAGCGCAGCGACGTGCAGAACATCGACCTGATGAATCTCGCCGGCTTCTGCCGCAACTGCCTCGGCAACTGGCTCAAGGATGCCGCCGACGCGAAAGGCGTCGCGATGAGCAAGGACGAAAGCCGCGAGGCGGTCTACGGCATGCCCTACGAGGAATGGAAGGCGAAGCACCAGAAGGAGGTTTCGCCCGCGCAGGCCGCGGCGTTCGCGGCGAGCCATAAGCATTGAAGTGCGTCGTTTCGCGGCCCGGCTGCGGCGCTGAAAGCAGCGAATAGTGAATAGCGAGTAGCGAGTAGCGAATGGGGGTAGCGGCGGGCGGCAGCGCAGCCTCTTCTCAACTATTCGCCATTCGCTATTCGCCACTCGCGCCTAAGCGCCCTCGACTGCGACACTGTCAAGCAAAACACGCTGCGCATCCGTGCGACTACGGCATCGCGCTGAGCTTTCATGTGCACGGCTGTGGATGACTTCTCGCGCGGCTTGACCTGAAGCGCCTGCGCTCCGAATGCTCTTGCTCAATCCACTTCAATTTGCGTGAGGACCATCGATGGCCACCGCTGCCGCCGTCAAGGACGAAGCCGCCGCCCACCGCTTCGCCAAGGATCATCTCAAGGCCTTCGTCGAGCGCGTCGAGCGGCTCGAGGAGGAGAAGAAGGCGCTCTCCGACGACATCCGCGACGTGTTCGCCGAAGCCAAGGCGAACGGCTTCGACGTGAAGGCGCTGCGGGCGGTCATTCGCCTGCGCAAGCAGGACGTCGACGAGCGCAAGGAGCAGGAGGCGATTCTCGAGACCTACCTGCACGCGCTCGGGATGCTGTAGCATCAATTCCGCTCGTCCCCGCGAAAGCGACCCAGGCCCAAACTCATGTGCGGATTTTAACGCTGGATTCCCGCGTTCGCGGGAATGAGCGAAATCGAGATCAGCGCAGGCTCGCCTGGCGCTGCGGCTGGTAGAAGTAGTCGACCGTCGGCAGGAACGACACCGCCGCGCCGGTGAAGTGCAGCGTCTGCATGCCGTCATTGGGGTCGTTGCTGAACGCCATCGGGATGCTCGAGAGGGGCTTGATCATCAGCATGCGCACCTGGCGCACGTCGAGCTTGCCATAGACCGTGACGTTCATCGTCAAGTGCACGCTGGTCGCGAGCGTGATCCCGCGCAGCCACGGATCGTTGTAGTGCTGACCGGCCTTCGGCGGGATGCGCGCGGCCTGCGTGATCGTCGCCGGCGCGGCGGCGCGTGCGGCGCCGGACTGCGGGGCGAGCGCGGCCTGGCGCTGGTTCTCCGGCGCGACCTGCGCCGCATAGGCGAGCGCCATGTTGGGCGGCACCCGATCCGGACGGCCGAACTCGGCGTCGTTCAGCCAGGCCGTGATGCTCGAGGTCGTTTCACGCGCCGCGCCGCTGTCCTCCGCGTTCTGAATATCGGCTGGCGGCCGCGGGACGGCGGGCGCGGGGAGGGTGACCGGCGTCGAGCTCGCGGAGGCGAGCGCAAAGCCGCCCTTCGGATTGACCGTCGGCCGTACCGGCGGCACCGGGACCCGCGCGGCATGCTCCTCTTTCGTCGGCTCGGCGCTCGCGACCTTGGTTGCCGGCGTCGCGGTCGAATCCTCGTCCTCGTCCTCATCGGACGTGAAGCCGAACAGCTTCGAGAAGAACCCCTTCTTCGGCTTTGCCGCATCGGCGACGCGCTCGTCGGCATCGGAGATCACGCCGGCGCTGCGGGCGGCCGCGAGCGAGGTGCCGTTCGGGCTCGAGCCGCGCTTCTCGATATCGGCAAGCGCGAGCGCATAGCCCGGCAGCGGCTGGCCGTCCGAAGGCACATGCACGGTGCGCCCGTTCGGGAAGACGCGCACCAGCTGGTCATGCGTCATGCGCGGCCAGTGGCGCACATTGCCGACGTCCATGTGCACGAAGGCGCCCGGATAGAAGCCGACGCCGCCGCGCTGCAACCGCATGCCGGCGGCGCGCAGATCGTCGAGCGACACGCCCTCGATGTTGAAGTCGATCGCCTTGCCGAGCATGTGCTGGCTGAATTGCGCGACCGCGTGGCTGCGCCGGCGCAGCATCGCGTTGGTCTTGGGCGAGCGATAGGACGAGACGATGCGGATCGGGTTCTTGGCGTCGACGTCGTGGTAGACCTCCCACAGCACGTCGAACAGCCGTGGATCCATCTGCGTGACGTCGTCGGTGCGCCAGTCGCGCAGGAAGTAGTTGAGCTTGGCGAGCGCTTCCGGATCGTAGCGGCCGTCGCGCTTGAACGTGATGGTCAGGCTGTCATCGCGATGCGTGTGCTGGAAGGTGAGCGTGCGGGTATCGCCGTTCGCGACCGCGCTCTCAAGCGAGGCGGTGCTGACCACAAGGCCGAACACCGCAAGCCCGAGCGCCGAAAACCCGGCGCAAGAGGCCGCGGCGAAGGGATGACAGATCGCTGAAGCCTGGCGCGCAAAGCGTCTCGGCACGTGAAATCCCGCTTGAAGAACGTCACTCGAACGGTGTGACCGCGGCTCCCCAGCCGCGTGCGAATGGTTAACGCAGTCTTGTCGGGATGGGTTAACGCAAAGTTAGCGTCGCCCGTCCCCCCTTAAGGTTAAGGTTTAGGCGGGCACTGTGGCGAAAAATAGCCCAATCCGATGAGGGCGTTCCGCTATGGTTAACAACCGTCGACGAAACGATCAGTCGCGCCGGGCGGTGCTCGGCGGCGCGTACTGGGTGGTGACCGTCCGCTGGGCCCGGCGCTGGCGGCCCTGCGGCGCCGGCTGGGCCGGGCTCCCGAACAGCCGGTCGAGGAAGGACGGGCCGCCCGAATAGTCGTTTCCATAGCCCGGCGGCAACTTTACGTTCGGGTGGCCGCCGTAGCCCGGCTGGGCGTGCGCGACCGGGATTTCGGCCTGCTTGTGGTCGCCCTTCAGGAGCGCCAGCAAGGTCGCGTCGCGCCCATAGACGTCCTCACGCGTCTGCAGGTTGCCGTTCTCGTCCACAAACGCGGTCTGGTAGGTGATGTGCACCGGGACCGGGTTGGTGAACTTCAGGTCGATCTCGGCGGAGCCGAACATCCCCTTGATCTGCTCCTGGGTGTAACCGTGACCCGGCATGCCAAGCCCGGTCATGACCTCGGCGTATTTCGCCGGGTCCTGCACCCGCATGCAGCCATGGCTGTAGGCCCGCTTGGGGTGCGCGAACAGGTACTTGTCCGGCGTATCGTGTTGATAGACCAGGAACTTGTTCGGGAAATTGAAGCGGATGCGGCCGAGCGCATTGGCTTCGCCCGGGGGCTGCGAGATATGCACCGAGCCGTCGCGGTTTTGCACAAGATTGAGCCCCATCCGCTTCAGCACGGTCGGGTCCTGCTGCAGCGCGGGCAGATATTCGTTGTAGACGATCGAAGGCGGGACGTTCCAGGTCGGGTTGACGGTGATGTACTTCATCGTCTCGGAGAGCAGCGGGGTCGCGTGGACACCCGGCTTGCCGACCACCACGCGGGTCATCCAGACCTGCGCGCCGTTGTTGTAGACCCGTAGCGTATAGTCCGGGATATTGAGGATGACGTGCGCGTGGCCGAGGTCGCGCGGAAGCCAGCGCCAGCGCTCCATATTGGCGATGATGAGCTGGTCGACGCGCTCCAGGCGCTTGCCATTGATGGCGTCGACGGTCTGCGGCGTCAGCCTGCCGGTGCCCGAAAGGCCGTGCTCCTTCTGGAACGCCGCGACCGCGTCCGCGAGCGGCTTGTCGTAGAAGGCGTCATCCTTGACCGGGTCGAGGCCAAGCTTCGCGCGCAGCGCCGGCACGCGCTCGTCCGACATCAGCACGGCCTGTTTGGTGTGGCGGTCGACCGACAATTCGAGCACCGGGCCTTGCGCGATCTGCGCTCCCGGCGCGTCGGACTTGCCGCGCGCTTCGGCGAGCTTCTTGCGCAGCGCCTTGTAGGCGGCGTGCGGCGGCTGGTAGCTGTCGAGCGCCGCCTCGGCGTCGCGCGCCGTGGCGATCTTGTGCAGGATATCGAGCGGCTGCGGCGCGACCTGCTCGTAGTAGATGTCGGCGCTGACGCGCGAATAATGCACGCGGCCGGTCTGCGCCTGGCGCGCATAGTCGAGCACGGAGGAGACGAGCCGCATCTCGGCCTCGGCGAGCGCGGCCGGCGTGCCGCCCGACTGGAACGAGGGCACCGGGTAATCGGCCGGGTCCATGCCGTCCGCGTCGGCGTTGCGCAGGTGGTTGATCGCCTGGCTGGCAACAGCCGTCGGGCCCTCATTGCCGGCGAACAGCGGCTCATAGTCGCGCGAGGCGTAGAACGCCTCGACGGCGGTGCGGTCGCCCTTGCGCTCGATCATGTGCGTGAGCTTCGCTCCGCTGATGAGCTCGCGCAGCGCGTCCCTGATGGGCTGGTCAGCTGGCGCGGCGACTTTCGTCGGCTCGGTCGGCTTCGCCGGCTCCGGCGTCGCAACCGTTGCGGCCGGCTCGGGCGCGCTGGTCGTTGCCGCCGGCACCGGGGCTGCGCCTGGCGCGGTGGCGGTCGCGGAGGGCATTTCGGTCGGGGCAGCGGGCGCTGCGGCCGGCGCCGGTGATGCGACATCCTGGGAGGCCGCCGGCGGAAGCGCGGGCGGCTCCGGCAAGGTCGCGGCCGGCGCCGCGGTTGAGCCGGTGGTCTCGGTCGAGGGCGCCGCAACATCGGCCGCCGAGGGGGGCGGCAGGTTGGCCGGCTCCGGCATCGGGACCTTCGCCTCGATCGCCGCATTGGCCGCGCTCTGTGCGGAGGCGGTCTGCGCCGCACAAGTCAGCCCGAGCACCAGGGCGATGGCGGTCCCGGTCAGGATCTGGTCGAAGCGCCGGCTTTGCATGGAGAATTTGCCCTCAATCCCCGTGGGAAAACACGCACGAAAGCCCGCAATGCACGGCCTGGGGACGCCGTGCACCCTCCACCCTCAAGGCCTGACCTGACTCCAAAACGACAGTAGAATCAACCGTCAGGGACAGTTTCGGTGCATCACGTCCGCGCAATTGCCCGCACCTGTCACCCGCCCGACACGTTTTCGCTGGCCTCTTTGGCGTCTTCGTGGCGCTCGGCCGGATCGTTGCGCTCGCCGAGCCCGATTTCATCAAGCTTGCGGTAGAGCGTCGAGCGTCCGATCCGCAGCCGCCGCGCGACCTCCGACATCTGCCCGCGATAGTGGGCGATGGCGAAGCGAATCGCGTCGGCTTCGATCTCCTCGAGCGGGCGAACATGGCCGCTGGCATCGGTGACCGCGAGGGTGTCGCCTTTCGCGGACGGCGCCAGAGGCGCCGCCTCCTCGATGATCATCGGCGCAGCGGCCGCGCGCGCGGGCGGCGGCGCTTCGTCCGCGGCGGGAACGATCGCCGGCGCGATCACGCGGCTCGCCTGGGCCGCGAGCTGGGGAAACTCGCCACTCCCGATCTCGTCGCCGTCCGCCAGCACGACCGCGCGGAAGATCGCATTCTCGAGCTGGCGCACGTTGCCCGGCCAGGGCTGCGCGTTGAGCAGCGCCAGCGCGTCGGCCGAGACCGCGCGGATGCGCTTTCCTTCCTCGGCGGCGAAGCGCACCAGGAAGTGCCGCACCAGCTCGGCGATGTCTTCCGCGCGCTCGCGCAGCGGCGGCACGGTGATCGGAAACACCGCGAGGCGATAGTAAAGGTCCTCGCGGAAGCGGCCGTTCGTCACGTCCGCGATGAGATTGCGGTTGGTCGCCGAGACGATGCGCACGTCGACCTTGACCGGCCGCTTCGCGCCGACCGGATCGACCTGGCCTTCCTGGATCGCGCGCAAGAGCTTGACCTGAGCCGCCGGCGGCAGCTCGCCGACCTCGTCGAGAAACAGCGTCCCGCCGGAGGCTTCGACGAACTTGCCGGTGTGCTTCTCGGTCGCGCCGGTGAAGGCGCCCTTCTCGTGGCCGAACAGCGTCGACTCGACCAGGTTTTCCGGGATCGCGCCGCAGTTCACCGCGACAAAGGGCTTGGCGCGCCGCTCGCCCGAGCCGTGAATGGCGCGCGCGATCAGCTCCTTGCCGACGCCCGACTCGCCCTCGATCAGCACCGGGATCAGCGAGGCCGTCGCCTTCTCGGCGGTGCGCAGCACCGCCTGCATGCGCGCGTTGCGCGTCACGATATCCTTGAAGCTGAGCGTGCCGGCGCGGCTGCGTTTCAGGCGCTGAAACTCGGTCTCGAGCGCGCTCGCCGAGAGCGCATTGCGCAGCGACACTTGCAGCCGCTCGGCCCCGACCGGCTTGACCACGAAGTCGGTCGCGCCGGCGCGCATCGCCGACACCACCTTGTCGATCCCGCCATGCGCGGTCTGCACGATTACCGGCACGCTGATGCCGGCATCGCGCAGGCGCGCAAGCACCCCGTAGCCGTCGAGGTCCGGCATGACGAGGTCGAGCACCACGCAGTCGATGCGCGCGTCTACCGCCGTCAGCGCCGCGACCGCCGCGTCGCCACCCTCGGCGGTGATGACCTCATAGCCGAAGCGGGTCGCCATGCCTTCGAGCAGGCGGCGCTGCACCGGATCGTCATCAACGACGAGGATCGTTTCGGCCATGTGTCGTCCCATCCACTCCCGCAACGGCACGTGTGCCGATTTGGGGCGCACCATGGCGGAACCGGCTTAATGCACTGTTAAGCCTCGAAGGCCTCGCGGGCAGTTGATCGGAACGCACTGCCGACGAGCGGGATCGTTTTTCTTCGAAAGTCATCCCGCTCTAGATCTTTGACGGAGCATGACCTTTTCCGAAAACCGCTGCACACTTTTCGGGATCATGCTCTATGTTCCCGACCGAACATCGAGGATTCGCGAATGCCCGCCGCCAGACCCCGGTCCAAACCTGCGAAGACTGCCCGGAAGGCGGTCAGGCGCCGCAAAGGCGCGCCGGGGCTCGGCGCCCTGCCGGAATGGGACTTGGCCGACCTGTACGCCGCGATGGACGCGCCCGAGCTCAAGCGCGATCTCGCGCGCGCCGATGCCGACTGCCTCGCGTTCGAGCAGGCCTACAAGGGCAAGCTCGCGGCGCTCACCGCCGCGGGCCGGCTCGCCGAGGCGGTGCAGCGCTTCGAGGCGCTCGACGATCTGCTCGGCCGCCTGATCTCCTATGCGGGGCTCGTGCATGCCGGCGACACCGTCAATCCGACGCGCGCGAAATTCTACGGCGACATCCAGGAGCGAATCACCGCGGCCTCGCTGCATCTGTTGTTCTTCACGCTCGAGCTGAACCGGCTCGAGGATGCGCTGCTTGCGACCGCCATGGCCGATCCGGCGCTCGGCCACTACCGCCCGTGGATCGAGGACATCCGCAAGGAGAAGCCGTATCAGCTCGAAGACCGCGTCGAGGAGCTATTCCACGAGAAATCCGTCACCGGCGCCGCGGCCTGGAATCGGCTGTTCAACGAGACGATCGGCGCGCTGCGCTTCAAGGTGCGCGGCAAGGAGCTTGCCATCGAGGCGACGCTCACGCTGTTGCAGGACAAGGACGGCAAGGTGCGCGCGGCCGCGGCCGAGGCGCTGGCCAAGACCTTCCGGGCGAACATCCGCACCTTCGCGCTGATCACCAACACGCTCGCCAAGGACAAGGAGATTTCCGACCGCTGGCGCGGCTTCAAGGACATCGCCGACGCGCGCCATCTGTCGAACCGCGTCGAGCCGGAGGTCGTCGAGGCGCTGGTGTCGGCGGTGCGCGCCGCCTATCCGCGCCTGTCGCATCGCTACTACGCGCTGAAAGCGCGCTGGTTCGGCAAGAAGCGGCTGCCGCACTGGGACCGCAACGCGCCGCTGCCGAAGGTCGACACCCGCCCGATCGGATGGGACGAGGCGAAGGATACCGTGCTCTCCGCCTACGGGGCGTTCTCGCCGCGCATGGCGGAGGTCGCCGAGCGCTTCTTCGTGCGCAACTGGATCGACGCGCCGACGCGGCCGGGCAAGCAGTCCGGCGCGTTCTCGCATCCGACCGTGCCGTCCGCGCACCCTTATGTGCTGCTGAACTACCAGGGCAAGCCGCGCGACGTCATGACGCTCGCGCACGAGCTCGGGCACGGCGTGCACCAGGTGCTGGCGGCGCCGAACGGCGCCCTGATGGCGCCGACGCCGCTGACGCTGGCCGAGACCGCGAGCGTGTTCGGCGAGATGCTCGCCTTCAAGGCGCTGCTCGCGCGCACCAGCGAGGCGAAAGCGCGCCGTGCGCTGATCGCCTCCAAGGTCGAGGACATGATCAACACGGTGGTGCGGCAGATCGCGTTCTACACCTTCGAGCGCAAGGTCCACACCGCGCGCCGCGACGGCGAGCTGACCGC
>Ga0187784_10002956_pt1 | contig 13701 bp, 12 predicted proteins | sample 1015_SJ02_MP15_2_FD_132964 | JGI IMG/M metagenome (GOLD analysis project Ga0187784, IMG submission 132964) | Tropical peat soil microbial communities from peatlands in Department of Meta, Colombia - 1015_SJ02_MP15_20_MG | ecosystem: Environmental > Terrestrial > Soil > Wetlands > Peat | place...
ACGTGACGGCGTCCGTCGGGCAGCCGCAAGGCGCGGCCGGCACGATCACCGGCGTGGTGACCGTCACCAACGCCGGCGCGTCGCCGTGCGTGGCCAACGGTTACCCGACAGTCGCCCTCTTCTCGGGGAGCGGCGCGCCGCTGACGGTCACCATGGTCAACGGCCTGTCGGTGACGTTGTCGCCGGCAGCGGCCGACGCGGCGCCGACGCCAGTGACGCTGGCGCCTGCGTCCGTGGCCCAATTCGCCTACCAGTACTCCGACGTGCCCGTCGGATCGGAGACCAGCTGCCCGGCCTCCGAGATGGCCCGGGTGACCATGCCTGGAGCCACGACGCCATCACCGGACTTCGCTCTGGCCATCGGCCCGTGCGACAACGGGACGGTCCGCGTCTCGCCGGTCTATACCGGCAGCTGATCCGTACCAGCCCCGGTTCCAGACGGTTCCCCGGCACCGAGGGAGGAAGGCGCCGGGTCAGGGCTTGACCAGTGAAGTTGATCGCCGACCACTCGACGGCCACGAGCACATCGCCAGGAGGCAGCTCGTCGGCGCCCAGCTGCACCACCGCCGGGTGGATCACCTCACCCTCCTTCGAGAGCAGGTGGGCGGGGAAGCGCACCGGATCGCTGCAGGGGCAGTGCGCGCCCTGGCGTCCGCAGGCCCAGGGAGGGGGCACCGGCTACCGTCGGGCAGTGGACGCGATCGCCGCGTACGGGCGTTGGGACTCACCCCTGGCAGCGGGCGACGTGGCCGCGGCGAAGGTCTCGCTCTCGGAGCTGCGCTCGGACGGCGCCGCGGTGTACTGGCTCGAGTCACGGCCTGCCGAGGCGGGCCGGGTGGTCCTCGTACGCGCCGACGAGCGCGGCCTCGCCGACCACTCGCCGCCCGGTGCCAGCATCCGCAGCCGGGTCCACGAGTACGGCGGCGGGGCCATGTGCCTGGTGCCGGGCCGCTCCGAGGGCGCCTTCGCCTATGTCGACCAATCGGACCAGCGGGTGTGGTTCTGCGACGGCCCGGCCGGGCCCGGAGAGCCGGATCCCGCCGCCCCGGTCCCGCTGAGCGCGGCGCCCCCGGAGGGCGAGACCCGCCGCCACGGAGGATTGTGCGCCACCACCGACGGGGACTGGGTGCTGGGCGTGCGCGAGGTGCACCGCGAGGGAGCGCCCCGCCCGACCCGGGCGCTCGTCGCCCTGTCGACCCGTGGTGCGCAGACCGTCGAGACGACTCTCCTCGAGGGTCACGACTTCTTCGGCGCGCCGGTCGTCGACGCCTCCGGAGGGCGGCTGGCGCTGGTCGTGTGGGACCACCCGGACATGCCCTGGGACGCCTCGACCCTGCTGGTGGTCCCGCTGGCCCGTGTGCCGGGGCGGGCGCCCGGCGGGGACCTGGTCCGCTCCGGAGCGCCGTGGGAGGTGGCGGGCGGGCCGGGCGAGTCGGTGGGGCAGCCGTCGTGGGCAGGGGACGGGTCGTTGCGGTTCGTCTCGGACCGCAACGGCTGGTGGCAACCCTGGCGACACCGCGGGCACCCCGATCCCGGCACGGAGGCTGTCGTGCTCGTCCAGCCCGACCTGCAGGCCGAGTGGCACGGGCCGGACTGGGTGCTGGGCCAGTCCACCATGGCGGAGCTGGCCGACGGGAGCCTGGTGGCGCGCATGACGGCGTCGGGGAAGGACGCTCTTTGCCGGGTCGACGGGGAGCAGGGGCCGCCGCTCGCGCTCCGACAGCCCTGTGTGTCGGTGTCCGCCGTGTGCGCCCACGGCGACGGGGTGGTCCTGATCGGCGCCACGCCCGAGTCGGCTCCGAACGTCTGGGCATGGACGCAGACGGCCGGGGCCCGACCCTTGCGCCCGGCCTCGGACCTCCCGCTGGCTCCGGCGGACGTGGCCGGCGGCCGACCCTTCGTCCTCACCGGACGCACGGGCCGCGAGGTGCACGGGACGCTCTACCGGCCGACCCTGCGCGAGACGCGGGCCCCCAGCGCCGAACTGCCGCCCCTCGTCGTGTGGTGCCACGGGGGCCCGACGGCGGCCTGCCAGGCCGGGCTGGACCTGACCGTGCAGTTCCTCACCACGCGGGGGTTCGCCGTAGCCTGCGTGGACTACGCGGGGAGCTCGGGCTACGGGCGGGCCTACCGCTGCGCCCTGTGGGGCCAGTGGGGCGTGGCCGACGCGGAGGACTGCCGCGACGCGGCGCTGCACTTGGCGGCGGCCGGCGAGGTCGATCCACGGCGCCTCGCCATTCGTGGCGGGAGCGCCGGCGGGATGACGGCACTCAACGCCCTGGCCTCGGGCGAGGGGTTCACTGCGTGCACGTCGTGGTACGGGGTCACCGACCTCCTCGGACTGGCCGCCACCACGCACGACTTCGAGGCGCACTACACGGACCGCCTGGTCGGACCGTTGCCCGAGGCGCGCCAGCTCTACGAGCAGCGCTCGCCGCTGCGCCGCGCCGGCGACATGCACGGAGCGGTCCTGCTCCTGCACGGCACCGAGGACGCCGTGGTGCCGCCATCCCAGGCCGAGAGCATGCGCGAGGCCCTGGATGCAGCCGGGGTCCCCTGCGACCTGCGGTTCTTTGAAGGGGAGGCCCACGGGTTCCGCCGGGCGGAGACGATCACGGCCTGCTTGGAGGCGGAAATTGTCTTCTATCGTGAGCGGTTCGGCCTCTAGGATCTTGGATCGGGGGTCGTGCCGCCCCGCGGCGGCTGCCAGGCTCCCTTGCGACACATGCCGATCGAAACCCTCACGACGATCCCGGCCCGGCCCGCCACACACTCGGCCCTGTGGCGTCGCGCCGTCGACCGGGCGAAGCGGATCCCGCCCGAGGTGGGCGACGCCCTGCTGTACCTGGGCGGCGCCGTCTTCGCCCTGCTCACCATCTTCACGTCGACCTTCCCCCTCTACCAGGTGTGGGGACGCATGGCCATGTCCCCCTACGCCCTGGGCGCGCTGGCATCGGCCGTCTTGGCCTGGGTGGTCCGGCGTGCCCGCCTGCGGCAGCCCGACGGCGTGCTGGCCGCGGTGCAGCACCGAAGGGCCTGGGTCGCCCGCATCGCGGTGGCCACCTGCGTGTTCGTGGGGGCGCTCGCCGTCCCGATGGGCCTAGAGATCCTGTGGCGCTTCGACCACGCGGCGGGGTCGCACCTCCAGCCCGAGGTGGTCGCCGTCGAGCAGGGCGGCCAGGACATCGTCCGGGGCCAGGACCCGTACCACAAACTGGTGCGTCTCGATCACCCGGTGAAGTACCACGCACCGGGGGAACCCGACTTCGTCGGGTTCCTCCCGTACCTCCCGCTCATGGCGGTGGCCGGCATCCCCAGTGACATCTGGCCCAACAACGGGCTGAGCGACGCCCGGATCTTCTTCTGCCTGACCACGCTCGTGGTGGCCGGAGTCGCCCTGGCCCTCTGCCGGGCCGACGGCAGGCGCAAGATCCGCGCCTTGCAGGCGCTCCTCATCCTCCCCCTGGCCGCGCTGCCACTGGCGACCGGGGGCGATGACATACCGGTGGTGGCGTTCCTGTTGCTCGCCGCCGTGTTGGCGCAGCGGCGCCAGCCCTTCGCCTCGGGCATCGTCTTCGGCATCGCGTCGGCCATGAAGTTCACCGCCTGGCCGCTGGCTGCGCTGGCTGTGTTCGCGGCGCGCGGCCGCAACGGCGAGCGGCGCCCGCTGTCCATGCTCGCCGGCATGGCGGTCGTGACCCTCCCGGCGATCTTCCCCTTCCTCTGGCGGGGCCCGGTGGCCCTCTTCGACGACGTGGTCCTGTTCCCGCTCGGGCTCAGTGCTGTCCCCTCCACCGCGGCCAGCGCCCTGCCGGGCCATGTGCTGGTGACCGCGTTCCCGTCGCTGAACCGGGTCCTTCCGCTCTCGGTCGGCCTGGTGCTGGCCGTGGCGCTGGTGCGTCACCTCTACAAGCACACGCCGCAGACCATCGCCTCGGTGTGCAACATCGCCGGCGTCGTGCTCTCGGTGCTGATCCTGCTCGCCCCCAACCCCCGGGTGGGATACCTCCTCTACCCGGTCAACTTCTTCGTGTGGGGCTACCTGCTCGCGGAGCAGTGGCGGCCGCCCGAACTCGCCCCGGAGTTGGCGCTCGAAGCCGTGGCGGGCTGAGTTGCCGGCGGCCGGCACCGTCCCCGAGGGTGGCCGGGCCGCCCGCCCTCGGGCCTACTGCTCGTCTTGGATCTGGAAGAGGCGGATGGTGAAGTCCGTCTGTCCATGCGTGGTCGCGCCGGCGCCGAACGTCGTCGGCGCGACGGTGGCGCCCATCTCCCAGTAGTAGCCGTCGGTCCCGGCAATCTTGCCCAGGACCTCGAAGGCGTTGGGGTCGTGGGCCGCGGGGCCCCGGTCGAACACCTGCCAGCCCACGAGCTTCATGTCCGAGCCGAAGAAGTCCAACAGCGCGGCCTGCGAGGCGTCGGAGCGGAACTCGACCTGAGCGTCGAACTCGCCCGAGCCGCCGCTGTTGTCCTGGTGCGAGATCCGGGTCGAGCCCGTCGGGACGAACACGGCGTCGCGCACGTTGGTCGGCGGCTCGCCCGCGACGAGGATGGGGGAGAGGAGGCCGGCGGCCGGCTCGGCCCGCAGCGAGGACCCCGGCACGGCGGACGACGTCGCAACATGACTCGGGGGGGGCGCGGAGGGCGAGGACGTCACACCCACCACGACGAAGAGGGTCACCAGCAGCGTGGCGATCCCCAGCACCACCATGGCCGGGCGCATGGAGATCCCGCCGGGCTTCGGGGGGCGCTGGGGCTCGGGCGCCGAGCCGTTGGGGGAGGCCCCGTTGGAGGCCCCGTTGGGGCGGGTGTCCGTCGGAGGCTCGTACAGTGCCATGGCCCCGCCAGCCTAGGGCTGCTCCGACCAGCCGAAGTGGTCGAGGGGTCCGTGGCCGGCACCCAAGCGCCACGAGGCCGCGCCGGCCAGGGCACGGGCGACGAAGCGTTTGGCCTGCTCGAGCGCATCGGTCACGTCGGAACCCGAGGCCAGCAGGGCGGCGACCGCGGCCGAGAAAGAGCACCCGGTGCCGTGGTCGTTGGGGGTGGCCACGCGGGAGCTGCGCAGCACGAGCACCCCGTCGGGGCCGGCCACCAGGTCGTCGGCCGAATCGGCCAGGTGCCCGCCCTTGACGACGACGTAGCGCGCCCCGCCGGCACGGATGCGCTCGGCGACCGCCACCCGGGTGTCGAGGTCGCGCAGCGCGTCCACGTCGGTCCCGCCCAGCACGGCCGCCTCGCGCAGGTTCGGGGTGGCCACGAGGGCTCGGGGCAGGAGCGCCTCGATGTAGGCCTCGACGCCCGCCGGCTCCATCAAGGGGTGCCCACTCGACGAGACGAGCACGGGGTCGACCACCAGGTTGGGGAGGCGACCCTCGGCGGCCAGGGCGGCCACCTCGCGCACCGTGGCCGCCTCGGCCAGCATGCCGGTCTTCACCGCTCGAACTGCGATGTCGTCGAGGACGGTCTCGACCTGGAGGCGCACGAACGCTGCGTCGAGGGGCACCACGCCGCGCACCTCGGCCGTGTTCTGGGCGGTGACCGCCGTGACGGCGCTCGTGCCGTGCACGCGCAGCGCGGCGAACGTCTTCAAGTCGGCCTGGAGCCCCGCACCGCCGCCCGAGTCAGAGCCGGCAATGGTGAGCGCCGACGTGGGCGTCGCAGCGGGCACGTGGCCACCCTACGCGGGTGCCAGGGTATCTTCGTCCGGTGACGCGCGACCGCAGGCACATCGCACCGGTGACCGGGCCGGGCCAGACGGCAGGCCACGACGAGCGCCTGCGCATCGCCGGCACCGAGCTCTCGTCGCGCCTGTTGCTGGGCACCGGCGGCATGACCAGCCTCGGTACGCTGCGCGACGCGCTGGTGGCTTCGGGTGCCGCCATGGCAACGGTGGCCGTGCGCCGGGTCGAGGTTGCGGGTCCCGGCACCCTGCTCTCGTTGTTGGACGAGCTCGGTGTGCGGGTGTTGCCCAACACGGCGGGGTGCGGCACGGCGTCCGAGGCGGTCCTGACGGCCAAGCTGGCCCGCGAGGCCTTCGAGACCGACTGGGTGAAGCTCGAGGTGATCGGTGACGAGCGCACCCTGTTGCCCGATGCGGTGGAGCTGCTGCGCGCCGCCGAGCAGCTGGCCGAGGACGGCTTCGTCGTGCTGCCCTACACGACCGACGACCCCGTGCTGGCCGTGCGGCTCCAACAGGTGGGTTGCGCGGCGGTGATGCCACTGGGGTCGCCCATCGGCAGCGGGCTCGGGATCCGCAATCCTCACAACATCGCCCTGCTCCGAGAGGCCGTCGAGGTGCCAGTCATTCTCGACGCCGGTATCGGCACCGCGTCCGACGCCGCCCTGGCCATGGAGCTCGGCTGCGACGGGGTGCTGGTGGCCACGGCTGTCAACCGCGCCCACGACCCGGTCGCCATGGCGCAGGCCATGCGCCGGGCCGTCGAGGCCGGTGCGCTGGCGCGCCGGGCCGGGCGCATCCCGGTGCGCCACCACGCCGAGCCGTCGAGCCCCCTCGAGGGGCGGGCGGACCTCGTCGGGGAGGCCGTGCCCGGGGCCGACTGAGCGGTCGCCGTGGCGCGGCACCCACGACCGCGGGAGCGTCGCGCCCTTGACGCACCGGCTTCCGCCTATAAAGTTAGGAGAACCTAATATTCGGGTTCCCTAATGAGGAGGTGGCATCCGGTGCGCGAGGGCAGGTGGCCGCACACGCCAGCGCGCACGGCGCTGTTTGCGCTCCTGGGTGGTGCCGCCATGGCCCTGGCGGCGTGCAGCTCGGGGTCCAACGGAGTCGCCAGCGGGGCCTCGGCGCCGGCTCACGCCCCTCGGGCGCTCTGTCAGCAGCTCGACGGGATCCTGAGCGACGGGCCCGACCCCGGCGCCGACCCGGTGGGGTATGCGCTGAGCCAGATCCTGCCGCTCCGAGGAGTTCACAGTGCTGATGCCTCGGTGATGACGGCGCTCCGGCAGCTTGTCGCGGCCGACCAGGCACTGGTGCGCTCGAACGGCGACGATCACGCGGCGACCACCGCCATCGGGCATGCGGACGCCGCTCTCGACCGAGCCTGCCCTGGGGTGGCGCCGTGACCTCCCCGCTCATCCGCCACGGACGCGGCGTGCTGCTCGCCGCCTCGGTCGTCGCCGCCTCGCTGAGTGCCGGCATCGTCGGGGCCGCGCCGGCCGCGGCGGCCGGGGCGGCCCTCACGCTCTACAGCGGGCAGCACGTCCAGACCACGCAGGCACTGGTCAACGCCTTCGAGAAGCAGACGGGGATCACCGTCAACGTGCGCTTCGACGACGAGGACGTGCTGGCCGACCAGCTGGTCACCGAGGGCACCCACTCACCTGCCGACGTGTTCTTCACCGAGAACTCGCCGCCGCTGCAGTACTTGGCCTCCAAGCACCTCCTCGTTCCGGTGCGGGCGGCCACGCTCGCCCGCACGCAGTCAAGGTTCAATTCCCCGAACGGGCTGTGGGTCGGCATCTCGGCCCGGGTGAGTGTGATGGTCTACAACACGTCCCTGCTCAAACCGAGCCAGCTGCCCACGTCGGCCATGCAGCTGGCCCAACCCCAGTGGAGGGGCAAGATCGCCATCGCTGGCGGGGAGACCGACTTCCAGCCGATCGTGACCTCGGTGGCGCGCACCTACGGCGACGCGGCGGCGCTCAAGTGGCTCAACGGGTTGAAGGCCAACGCGGGGAGCCACCAGTACCCCGACAACGAGACCATCGCCGACGAGGTCAACCGGGGCCAAGTCGCCCTCGGCATCGTGAACCAGTACTACTGGTACCGCGAGAGGGCCGAGATCGGCGCCGCCAACATGCACTCCGCCATCGCTTACTTCGCGCCACGGGACGTCGGCTATGTGGTCGACGTGTCGGGTGCTGCCATCCTGCGCTCGACCCAACACGAGTCCGAGGCGCAGAGGCTCGTTGCGTTCTTGAACTCCACGCAGGGGCAGGAGATCATCGCGCACAGCGACAGCTTCGAGTACCCCATCGGCTCGGGGGTGACGACGGCACAGCCTGAAACCCCCTTCGACGAGTTGCAGCCCAACCCCATCACCGTGGCGCAGCTGGGCACGGGCGCGCTGGCGATCAAACTGTTAGAGGAGGCCCAGCTGCTGTGACTCGGGGACGGGGGGAGGAGGGGGGCACCACCGCCGTCGACCCGCGCTTGCGCCGAGACCGAGGTGGCCGGCGGGCCCGGCCGCACTCCGCGCAACCCGAACTGGACCGGGTCCGACCGGGCCGCCGAGGCCACCGGCGGCACCCCCACGGGCACCGGCGCCGACGCCACCGGGCCGGCCCGCCCCTGTTGGTCGTCGTGGCGACCCTGGTCGCCCTGGCCGTCGTCACGCCTCTGGTGTTCCTCGTCGTCGAGGCCTTCCAGACGGGTTGGACGACGCTGCACCCCCTGTTGTTCAGGAGCCTGACCGCTCAGCTCCTGTGGAACACGGTCAGCCTGACCGTCGTGGTGACGGCGCTCTGCGCGGTCCTGGGGACCGGCTTGGCCTGGCTCGTCGAGCGAACGGACCTGCCCGGACGTCACTTCTGGGCGGTGCTCGTCGTGATCCCGCTCGGGATCCCCGACTTCGTGGTCAGCTTCGGCTGGCGTGCGGTGTTTCCCTCGATCGGCGGGTTCTGGGCCGCCGTACTCGTGATGGTCCTGGCGGTGTACCCCCTCGTCTTCCTCCCGGTGGCGGCCAGCCTGCGCAACGCCGACCCCGCGCAAGAGGAGGTGGCCCGGAGCCTCGGGGCTGGTCGCCTGCGGACCTTCTGGAAGGTGACCGTCGGCCAGGCCCGGCTGGCCATCCTCGGCGGCGCCGTCCTGGTGGGGCTGGTCTGTCTGGCCGAGTTCGGCGCCTTCGAGATCCTCGGGTACCGGACCTTGACCACGGAGGCGTACACCGAGTTCACCGTGGGCTTCAACACCGCTGCCGGCTGTGCCTTCTCCTTGATCCTGGTCCTCCTCGGCGCCCTCCTCCTGGCCGGCGAGGGTGCGGCGCGGGGCAAGGGCCGCACCGCTCGCCTCGGCGCCGGTGCCGCCCGCGCCCTGCGTCCCCGGCCCCTCGGGCGGGGGGCCGCCCCTGCCCTGATGGCCGTCGGCGCCGTCGTGGTCCTCGCGCTCGGCGTCCCCGTCGGCGCCATCGTCTACCTGATCCTCCAGGGGGGCACGTCGACGGTGCCGAACGCCTCCGTCTGGGGTGCCACCCTCACGACATTCGGCTATGGCGCCGGTGCCGGGATCGTCGCGACGCTCGGCGCCCTCCCGATCGCGCTGCTCTCGGTGCGCCATCCGGGTCGGCGCGTGCGCGTGCTCGAGCGCACCTCCATGTTGATCCTGGCCGTTCCCGGCATCGTCGTCGCGCTGAGCGCGGCCTACGTGACCAACTATTTCCTCGACGGACGCTGGTACCAGACCACGCCGTTGCTCATCGTGGTCTACGCCATCATGTTCTTCCCCATGGCGGTCGTGTCGGTCCGCGCCGCGGTCGCCCGTGCCCCCATCGGCCTCGAGGAGGTCGGGCATTCGTTGGGGGTGCGCAGGAGCTCGGTCTTCTGGCGCGTCACCCTCCCTCTGATCGCCCCCGGCCTGGCTGCGGCCTTCTGCCTGGTCTTCCTCGAGACGGCGACCGAACTGACGGCGACGCTCATCTTGATCCCGACCGGCCAAGCGACACTCGCGACAGGGTTCTGGGCGCAGCAGAGCAACCTCAGCTACGGTGCCGCCGCACCGTACGCGGGCATCATGGTCCTCATCGCGGCGGTCCCCAGTTACGTGTTGGGACGTTGGTTCGACCGGCTGCCGTCGCGCAGCGCCGCAGCGGGCGTGCCGGCCTCGGCCCCGGTGGCCAGGGCCGAGGTGCTCGCAGGAGCGACAATGGTGCGATGAAAGAGCTGGTGGCGCGCGGCACCTGCAAGTCGTTCGGCGACTTGCAGGTGCTCGACGGGGTTGACCTGGTCGTCCCTGCGGGCAGCTTCACCGCCATCTTGGGCGCGTCGGGCAGCGGCAAGACCACACTGCTCCGCTTGATCGCCGGGTTCGAGCGCCTCGACCGGGGGAGCCTCCTGCTGGGTGACCAGGTGGTCGACGACGGCCACCGGGTCTTCGTCCCGAGCGAGCGCAGGCGCATCGGCTACGTGCCGCAGGAGGGCGCGCTCTTTCCGCACCTTTCGGTGGGCCGCAACGTGGCGTTCGGCCTGCACCGAGGGCCGAACCGCCGGGCCAGAGTCATGGAGCTCCTCGACATGGTCGGGCTCTCGGGTCTGCACCGCCGGTACCCGCACCAGCTCTCTGGCGGGCAGCAGCAACGAGTCGCCCTGGCCCGGGCGCTCGCCACCGACCCGGAGATCGTGCTGCTCGACGAGCCGTTCTCGTCACTGGACGCCAGCCTGCGCGCCAGCGTGCGCAACGAGGTGCACGACGTGCTGCGCCAGGCGGGTACGACGTCCGTCATGGTGACTCACGACCAGGAAGAGGCGCTGTCGATGGCCGACCAGGTCGCCGTGCTGCGGAACGGCGTGGTGGCACAGCTCGGGACACCGGCCGGTTTGTATCGCCATCCGCGCGACCTGGCGTTGGCCCGCTTCCTCGGTGAGGCCAACGTCCTCGACGCCCGGGTGCGGGTGCTGGGTCAAGGCGTTGTCGCCGAGACGCCGCTGGGCGCCCTGCCGGTGGAGGGATGGCCCCCGTCGGGCGCTCTGGGTTGCCCCGACGGGCGCGCCCGGGTGCTCGTGCGCCCCGAGCAGCTGGTCGTGGGCGACGCGTCCAGCAGCCCGGTGGTGGCCCGGGTCGAGAGCTCGGAGTACTACGGGCACGACACAGTGGTCCGGGTCCGCCCTGAGGGTGACCGGTTGCCCGAGCTCGTCGTCCGGATGACCGGCGGCTCCCCGCTCGAGGCCGGGCACCGAATCGGGCTGGCGGTCCGAGGCCCCGTCGTGGCCTGGCCCGTCACGGATCTCGAATGACCCCTCCGTAACTACTCCCGTGTCGCCATGAGTGCACTAGAGTGGCGGCCCGGAGTGGCCACCCCGAGTGGCAGTGCAGGGAGGTGTGATGTCCGAGGATGCCGCAACCCGTGCCGGGGGGTTTCGCGGGCCGCAGGTGTGCGACCTGGTCGGGATCTCGTACCGCCAGCTCGACTACTGGGCCCGCACCGGCCTGCTCCAGCCGTCGCTTGCCGCGGCGAAGGGGAGCGGGTCCCGCCGCATGTACTCGTACTCGGACGTGCTCGAGCTCAAGGTGATCAAGCAGCTGCTCGACGCCGGCGTTTCCCTCCAGTCGGCCCGGCGGGCGGTCGAGTGCCTGCGCAACGACCTGGGCACGGACCTGGCGTCGGCCAACCTGGTGCTCACGGGGACCACCTCGGTCCTGGCGCGGTCGAACGGCGAGGTGGTCGACCTTCTCGCCGGCGGACAGGGCGTGTTCAACATCGTGCCCCTGGCCGGCGTGGTCGAGGAGCTCGAGGCCGACATCGTGAGCCTGGACGCGGCGGGCGCGGACCGCGCCGCGCCGCGCCCGGCCCGCCTCGAGGGCGCTCGGGCCGCAGGGGAGTGAGCGCGCCGGACGACGTCCGCGCCGCCCGTACGCGCCACCCGGCCGGCCGCCCGGCCGGGCAGGTCCGCTTCGCCCATCCCTCCGAGCGTCTCTTCGCCATCCTGCTCGACCTGTTGGGGGTGCGCTGGGAGTACGAGCCGCTGGAATTCCCCCTGGAGTGGGACGAGCGCGGGTCACCCGTCTCGGCCTTCCGCCCCGACTTCTACGTGCCGGCACTCGGGGTGTTCATTGAGTTGACGACGGCCGACCAGCGGCTGGTGACGCGCAAGAACCGCAAGGTGCGGCGGATGCGCCAGCTCTACCCGGAAGTGCCGATCCACATCGTGTACCAGCGCGACTTCACGTCGCTGCTCGCCTCGCACGGCTTGCTGCCCGTGACGGCCGGCGCCGCCTAACCTGGGCCCGTGCCGGCCCACGAGCGCGGAGCCACTACGTCACTCCGGGTCTCGCCGCTGCACGCGGTGCACGTCGCGCTGGGGGCGAAGATGGTGCCCTTCGGGGGCTGGGACATGCCCCTGGCCTATGCGGCGGGCACGGTGTCCGAGCACCGGGCGTGCCGCCGCGCCGCCGTCGCCTTCGACGTCAGCCATCTCGGGACGGTGCGCGTGCTGGGCCCCGACGCCTTCTCCCACCTGCAGGAGTCCTTCACCAACGACCTGACCCGGATCCGACCGGGGCGGGCCCAGTACACGCACCTCCTCGACGAGGACGGTTCGGTGATCGACGACATCATCGTGTGGTGGGTGCACGACGAGCGCTTCGACGTCATGCCCAACGCCTCGAACACCAGCGCGGTGCGGGCCGCCATCGGCGGCACCGACGTCACCGCGGAGCGAGCGGTGATCGCCGTCCAAGGACCGCAGGCGCGGGCGCGCCTCGCCGTGGTCGCACCCGATGCCGCGGCGGTGGGACGCTTCGACGTGGCACGGTTCGGCTGGGCGGGCGCGACCTGCCTCGTGGCCGGGACGGGCTACACGGGTGAGGACGGGGTCGAGTGCGCCGTCCCGGCCGAGGTGGCCCCGGCCTTCTGGGAGGCGGTCCTGGCCCAGGGTGTCGTCCCGGCGGGCCTGGGCGCCCGCGACACCCTGCGCCTCGAGGCCGGGCTCCCGTTGCACGGCCACGAGCTAGGTCCGGGCATCACGCCCCTGCAAGCCGGCCTTGGTTGGGTCGTGGGCTGGCACAAGGGTGACTTCCGGGGCCGGGCTGCCCTCGAGGAGGAGCGGGTGCGAGGTCCGGCACGCCGACTCCGGGGCTTCGTGGCCGACGGGCGCCAACCACTGCGCGACGGCTCGCCGGTGCACCGGGGTGGTCGCCAGGTGGGCATCCTCACCAGCGGAAACTACTCGCCCATGCGCGAGTGCGGGATCGGGCTCGGCTTCGTCGATGCCGACGCGCAGGCACTCGACGGCGACGAGGTGGCCATCCTCCAACGCGGTCGGGAGCGCACGGCACGGCTGGTGCGGCCGCCTCTGTGGCCGGTGCGGGACGAGACCGAAGAGGGCTGAGCACCCCGGCGGTGGGGATGGGGTGCCCTATAGTGGACCCGACAACTGAATACGCCGTTCGAGCCGGAGCGCGAGAGATCCCGCAGGCCACGCCCGCAGGGGCAGGGCCGAAGGGGCGCCGGAGGAGCAACTCTCCCCAGAAACTCTCAGGCAAACACACCGTTCCGGCGAGGCAACTCTGGAAAGCAGGCGCGTGGACGTGCCTGCACCGAAGGTGGAAGTCGCCCTGCGCGGCGACGAGACTCTCAGGTCCGACGACAGAGCGGGGAGGACGTCCCACTCGCTCCGCGTGCGCCGCGGAGCACGCGAGGAGGCCTCCGTGAGCCAGCAGACCGCCACTACTCGAGACCCCGACGGGCGCGACAGGCGCGAGCCCTTCGAAGACTTCCTGCGGCGCCACGTGGGGACGACCGACGAGCAGCAGCAGAGCATGCTCAAGGTGCTCGGCTACGAGACGCTCGACGCGTTGCTCGACGCCGCGCTCCCGAGGAGCGTGCGCAGCCTGCACGCCCTGGAGCTTCCGCCTGCGGCCACCGAGAGCGAGGTGCTGGCCGAGCTGCGGCGCCGCGCGGCCGACAACATCGTGGCCGAGCCGATGATCGGCCTGGGCTACTACGGCACCGTCACGCCCGCGGTCATCAG
>Ga0187784_10002958_pt1 | contig 13701 bp, 10 predicted proteins | sample 1015_SJ02_MP15_2_FD_132964 | JGI IMG/M metagenome (GOLD analysis project Ga0187784, IMG submission 132964) | Tropical peat soil microbial communities from peatlands in Department of Meta, Colombia - 1015_SJ02_MP15_20_MG | ecosystem: Environmental > Terrestrial > Soil > Wetlands > Peat | place...
GCTCTTCGATGCGCTCGAGCTCGCGCGGATCGTAGTCGGCCACGCGCAGCGCCGACTCGAGGTGCACGCGCGCCTCGTCGAGAGCCGACAGCGCGGCGTCGATGGCCTTGACCGCCGGCACGATCAACGCGTGCGCCGACGCGGCGCGGCGCTCCAGGCGCCGCACCGCCGTGGCCAGAGCGAGCGCCGGCGACTGCGGCCCGGCGATGGCCTCCTGCGCCGAGCGCAAATCGTCCGCCACCTTCTCCGCCTGCATCATGGCGGCACGCCGCTCGGCGAGCCTGGTCTCCTCGCCCGGTTCGGGAGCAAGACCCGCGAGCTCCTCGACGGCGTGGCGCAGCCATTCCCCCTCGCGCTGTGCGCGCTCGACCGCGGTGCGGTGGGCGGCGAGCGCGTCGTCGCGCTCTTGCCGCTCGTGCCACAGGCGGCGCACGTCGGCGGCCGCGCCTTCGAGATCGCCATAGGCATCGAGCAGCGCGCGGTGCGCCGCCGCCTCCAGGAAAGCGCGTTCATCGTGCTGGCCGTGGATTTCCACCAGCGCCGCGCCGAGCGCACGCAACACCTGCACGCTCACCGGCTGATCGTTGACGAAAGCGCGGGTGCGGCCGTCGGCGAATTGCACCCGGCGGATGATCAGCTCATCGTCGTTGCCGAGATCGTTCTCGAGGATCACGCGGCGCGCCGGATGCGTCTTGGCGAGGTCGAAAACGGCGATCACCTGCCCTTGCTCGGCGCCCTCCCGCACCAGCGCCGCCTCTCCGCGCGCACCGAGCGCGAGCGCAAACGCGTCGAGCACGATCGATTTGCCGGCGCCGGTCTCGCCGGTCAGCGCCGCGAGGCCGCTGCCGAAATCGATGTCCAGACGATCGATCAGAATGATGTCGCGAATGGAAAGACGAGCGAGCATGACGACGAATGACCGACTCGGATAACCGATAGTATTCGTGATTCTGCGGCGTGTCTTGCGACCGAAGCGACCGCGCTTTCGAGCTCAGCCCGAAACCGGACTGCGCAATGCCCGGCTGATCCAGGAGTCCTTGTTCTCGTTCGGCTCGCCGCCGGCGCTCTTCACGAGATTGTAGGCGTCCTTGTACCAGGAACTGTCCGGGAAATTGTGACCGAGCACGGCGGCCGCCGTCTGCGCTTCGTCGACGATGCCGAGGGCCAAGTAGGCTTCGGTGAGCCGCATCAGCGCTTCTTCGACCTCACGCGTGGTCTGGTACTGCGTCACCACGACCTTGAAGCGATTGATCGCGCCGGTGAAGTCGCGCCGTTTCATGTAGAAGCGGCCGATCTCCATCTCCTTGCCGGCGAGCTGATCGCGCGCCATGTCGATCTTCTTCTTGGCGTTGATGGCGTATTCGGTGTCCGGATATTTGCGCACCACCTCCTGCAGCGCGCCGACCGCCTTGTCGGCTCGCGCCTGATCGCGGGTGACGTCGAGAATCTGGTCGTAATAGGAGGCGCCGATCAGGTACTGCGCATACGCCGCGTCGTCGCTGCCCGGATGCAGCGTCACATAACGCTTGGCCGCATTGACGCACTCGTCATACTTCTGCGCCTGATAGTAGGAGTACGCCGACATCAGGAGCGCCTTGCGCGCCCAATCCGAATACGGATTCTGGCGCTCCACTTCGTCGAATTTTTTCGCCGCGTCCTCGTATTGCTGCTTCTTGTTGAGGAGGAACAGCCCTTCGTTGTAGAGTTTGTCGGCTGGATCGTCGGGGACGTAGTCGTCGTCTTTGTGGCTGCACCCGATCAAGGTGGCGGAAAGAAATCCCAGCGCCAGGACGGCCGCCGAAATGCGCAGCCTTCCTGCGGATCGCCACGATCCTCGTACCCGCGACAACATGGGCGTGATGATAGTCCCGTCCCGCCGATTTTGTGTATTCCACGCCGCGCGTTCAGCGGTGATGGGCAGCGCTCGGCGGCGAACGAAAATTAGGCCGACAATCGGCCCGGATTAAGGCGAAAAAGCCAAAGGAATCAAGAGACGTCCGGCCCATAAGCGGGCGCCGCAAAACCCGCCGCCAGATCGGCGTGGCCGCGCGCGCGGCGGGTTGCCTCCGACATCTCGACGTAGGTCCACGCGCTCGGGTCGGCCATCAATGCCGTAACGGCCGCGTTATTGAGCTTGTGACCGCCACGTACCGACCGATAAACGCCGAGGATGGGGGCGCCGACGAGCGCCAGATCGCCGATCGCATCCACCGCCTTGTGCCGCACGAATTCATCGGGGAAGCGCAGACCCTCTTCATTGAGCACGCGCGCTTCGGCGACCACGACGGTATTTTCGAAGGACGCACCGAGCGCGTAGCCCGCGCTCCACAGCCCGGCTACGTCGCGCATGAAGCCGAAGGTTCGCGCCCGCGCCAGTTCCCGGCGGAACGCGTGCGGTTCCATCTCCATCGCCAATGTCTGCCGCCCGATCAGCGGATGGTCGAATTCGATTTCGGTTTCGATGCGCAGGCCGCGCAGGTACGGGCGAAACTCGCCATAGCCGCCATTCTTGCTGACCCGGACCGGCTTTAGGACCTGGATGCATCGGCGCGGCGCCGCCAAAGTGGCGATGCCGGCACGGTCGATCGCCGCAACGAAAGGCGCGGCACTGCCGTCCATGATGGGGACTTCGGGGCCATCAACCTCGACGACGGCGTTGTCTATGCCGAGAGCGTACAACGCCGCCAGCACATGCTCGGTCGTGGATACGGCCGGACCTTCGTGATCACCGAGGACGGTGGCAAAGTCGGTTGCGGTGACGGCGCCGACGCTGGCGAGAATTTCGCGATCCCGCTCGCCGCCGGAACGCAAGAACACGATGCCGCTGTCGCGTTCCGCAGGATGCAGAGTCAGGGTTACCGGCAATCCGGAGTGAATGCCTATGCCGGAAACGCCGACCTGCGCGCGCAGGGTTGTCTGCCTGCCGGCTTGCATGCCCCTCATCATCGATTCATCCCTGCACCTCGTGGCCGCACTAGGCAAGCCAGTCGGCCAACCCCACTCTGGAGGCAGCGAAAGCTCGGAGGCAGAGATCGTGTCCGGTAGACCGCCAGACTTTCAAGCCCGTATCCCCCGACGGAACCCACCCCTGAGTAACCATAGCGGCGACACGGTTTTAGTCCAATTCACGCTTTCTTACCGACTGTTACCATCTTCCCGTCGCACTGTTGCCGGCAAGGCGCCGTAAAGACGAGAGCGGTTACTAATGTGCGGCAGGGGCCGCGGCGCAAAGCAGAAGCGCACGGCCGTGCGGCTGCAGGCCAGGGTTGGGCGCGCTCCGTATAGCACAATCGAATCAATATATTAACTGGGCAGGCCGCAGGGCCCGATAGCGGTGCGTGCGCCGGCGTCGCCGTGCCGGCGCGTTGGCCGGGATCGTCCGCGAGGTCAGGTCACCTGGCGGCGCAGGAACGCCGGAATGTCGAGCTGATCCTCTTCAGTCCGGTTGTGCATAGGCGCTTGCCGCCCATGCTGGTCCAGCCCTTGGGGTGCCGGGCGCTTGGCATATTCGGAGACCGGCTCCGGGCGCGAATCAGGCCGGGATGGACGGCCGGGAGGGCGTTCTCCTCCCGCGTGAGCCGTACCCGGAACACCGCGCGGGCTCGGCCGCGCTTCCGGTTGCGCTTCCGTGTCCTCCTCAGTCTCGCGCCGGCCAAGCCCCACCGCAGCCAGTCGTTCCAGGAGCGACAGGCGTCTTTTCTCCGGATGATTGTCCCGGGCCAACTCGCCGCGCCGCGCGCGAATTTCGTTCTGCGCCGGGACCGGCAGCTCGTCGATGCGCGGCATGCGCGGAGCGCGCGCCGGCCGCTCTGGCTGCGGCGGAATGAACGCCTTGGCCTCCTGCTGCTCCGGCCAGTGGCCGGGCGGATCGATAAACAGCGAAGGCTTGGGAGCGAGCGGACGGATGCTGACCTGTTCGTTCGGCGCTTGCGGAAGGATCGCCGCCGCCACCGCGGCCTTGGCCGATTCGATCGAATCATTCACCGAAGCGGGCGCCGCGGCCGACGCCGGCTGAGGCTGCCGAATTTGCTCGGTGCGGTCGCCGCGCTCGCCGGGGCGTTCCTTGTCCGCGCGCAGCCGTTCCGCGACCTCGGCGATGCGCGACTCGACCGCCGCCACCGGCGGCCGCTGTACCAACGCGGCGTCGATCCCGGTTGCGACGACCGATACCCGGATGATGCCCTCAAGGCCCTCGTCAAAGGTCGCGCCCACGATGATGTTCGCGTCCTGATCGACTTCCTCGCGGATGCGCGTGGCCGCCTCGTCGACTTCGTAGAGCTTCAAGTCGCGCCCGCCGGTAATCGATATCAGGAGCCCCTTGGCGCCCTTCATCGATGCGTCGTCGATCAGCGGGTTGGAGATCGCCGCCTCCGCGGCGGTGAGCGCCCGCTTGTCGCCTTCGGCCTCGCCGGTCCCCATCATCGCCTTGCCCATCTCGCGCATCACGGTGCGGACATCGGCGAAGTCGAGGTTGATCAGACCTTCCTTGACCATCAGGTCGGTGATGCAAGCGACGCCCGAATAGAGCACTTGGTCGGCCATGGCGAACGCATCGGCGAACGTCGTCTTCTCATTGGCCACGCGGAACAGGTTCTGATTCGGGATGATGAGCAACGTGTCGACGCATTTCTGCAGCTCGGCGATGCCGCTTTCGGCGAAGCGCATGCGGCGCTGACCTTCGAAATGGAACGGCTTGGTGACGACGCCGACGGTGAGAATGCCGACGTCGCGGGCCGCCTTGGCGATGACCGGTGCGGCGCCGGTGCCGGTGCCGCCGCCCATGCCCGCGGTGATGAACACCATGTGCGCGCCGGAGAGGTGATCGCGAATCTCATCGATGACCTCTTCGGCGGCGGCGCGGCCGACCTCGGGTTGCGAGCCGGCGCCCAAACCCTCCGTCACCTGCACGCCCATTTGAATGATGCGCTCGGCTTTCGAGGTCGTAAGCGCCTGCGCGTCGGTATTGGCGACCACGAAATCGACGCCCTGGAGCCCGGCGCTGATCATGTTGTTGACGGCATTGCCGCCGGCGCCGCCGACCCCGAACACGGTAATGCGCGGCTTGAGCTCACGGAGGTCGGGGATGTTCAGATTGATGGTCATGGTTGCCTCTTCTTTCGTCCACGGGCGTTTGCAACGCCCGGCCCCGACCGGTCCGCCACCGGCCGCTGTGATGTCGCGGTTTCGCATCTGGGGGCCATCAGAAGCTCTCGCGAAGCCATTGTCCGACGCGGGCAAAGTAGCCGCCCGTGCCATTCGTCAGGTACCGCTTGCGCCGGGTCTCGAAGTGCTCGAGGTGCGCCGCCTGCGGGTAGACCAACAGACCTGCCGCCACGGCGAAGGCCGCGCCCTTTGCCGCGTCCGGCAGCCCGCCGACGCCGAGCGGCCGTCCGATCCGCACCGGCCGATCGAGAACGCGGACGGCGAGGTCCGACAATCCGGTGAGTTGGCTCGCGCCCCCGGTGAGAACCACCCGCCCGCGCGGTTCGCCGGCGAAAGGCGACGCCGCCAGCCGATCGCGCACCATTTCCAGAATCTCTTCGACGCGCGGCTTGATGATATGGCCGAGCGTCGCCCGGGAGACGAATTGCGCCTGCTCGCGGTCCTGTTCGGCAATGGGCGGTACCGTGATCATGTCGCGCTCGTCGGACCCACCGACGAGCACACTGCCATAAAGTGTTTTGATTCGCTCGGCGTCGGGGATGCGGGCGTTGAGCCCGCGCGCGATGTCCATGGTGACGTTGAGCCCGCCGAGCGCAAAACCGTCGGCGTGAACGAACCGGCCGCCGAAGAATACCGCGATCGTCGTCGTGCCTGCGCCCATATCGACGACCGCGGCGCCGAGATCGGCCTCGTCATCGGCGAGAACGGACAGTCCGGCGACGTAGGGGCCGGCAACCATCGCCTCGACGGCGAGATGACAGCGCTCGACGGCCAGCATCAGATTGCGCGCCACGGCAATGTCGGTCGTCGTCACATGCATGTCGACGCCGAACTGCTTGCCGAGCATGCCGCGCGGATCGCGCACACCGTTGCCGCCGTCGATCGAATAGCCGACGGGCAGCGAGTGCAGAATGGCGCGCCCTTCGCGCAGCGAATGCCGGCTGCCGGCGGTAAGGACGCGCGCGATGTCGCCTTCGGATACCGCGGAGCCGGCGATGTCGATTTCCGCTGCCAGCAATTCGCTGCCGAGACGGCCAGCCGAAATCGACAGCACCACCGAATCGATTTCGACCGATCCGGTGCGCTCGGCGCTGTCGACCGCCTGGCGGATGGCTTCCTCGGCCTCGCCGAGATTGACCACGCCGCCGGCCTTGGTGCCGCGCGCCCCGGTATGGCCGAAGCCGACCACCTCCACGCCGTGAGTGCGCCGCGTCAGGACCTGCTGGGGCGGATGCGGCCGCAGCCGCCCGATCAGGCAGGCGACCTTGCTCGAACCGATGTCGAGCGCGGCAACCAGGGCGCTGCGCCGTGGCGAGATCGGTCGCATTTTGGGGGTGAGCCCATAATGCAGGGCGGCGCTCATGCGTCGCCCCCTTTTTTCTTTCTCTTTTCTTTTTGCGACTCGTCGCGGGCTTGCGCCGCCGCATCGGAGAGTCGCACCGTCACCCGGTCGGCCAACCGCAGATCGACCGCAGCGATGTCGCGCGACAGCAGCTTCTTGTCGCGGTCGAGCGCGATCAGACGGTCGAGCGCCTGCTCGATTTTCAGTTCCGGCAGGCGCACATCGATGCCGTTCTTGAGCCGCAGATTCCAGCGCCGCTCCGCAACCAGGATCGAAGCGCGCAGCATCGATCGAACGCCGGGGTAGCGATCGATGATAGCGAGAAAATCCTTGGCCTGGCGCTCGGCGCCGCGCCCGACCACGAGCGGCAATCCGAGATAGCGGTCTTCGATGAACGGCTCGAGGACGGTGCCGTCGGCGGCAATGACGCTGACCCGGCCGTCCTTCTGCCACAGCGCAAAGGCCTGGCGCTCGGTAATCGTGATCTGCAGTCGGTCGGGGTAAAGTTTGAGCACGCCCGCGTCGGCGATCCAGGGGTTGGCCAGGAGCCGGGTGCGCGCCGCCTCGGCGTCGAGGAACAACAGCGACGCGCGCCCGGTCACGCCGGCAGTGGTGAGAACCTCTTCGCGGCTGACCTCCTTCGGGCCGGTAAGCGAAATCGCAGCGATGCGAAAGCCCATCGCGTTGGCGGCCGCGTCGCGCGCCTCCTTGAGCGCATCGAGGATGGCGGACACGTGGTCGCCGGCAACGATACCGTAGCCGAGGGTCGCGGCGAGCAGAACGATCGAGGCGGCGACGCCCATGCCGGGCGGCGGCATTCTGATGATTCTGAAAACCCACCGCTCCAGTCGCCGCCTGCAGGCCGTGAGCCAGATGAGGCGATGGGGACGGCCGCGCAACAGGTGTTGTTCGACGCGCCGGCGGTGCGGCTCGTCAAGCGGCGCGCCATCCCGTTCCGCCCCTGAAGGCCCCGACCGCATCAGCGGTTGGTCGAGGCGTCCTCCACCATCCATCGCACCAGCTCATCGAAGGTGATGCCCGCATACGCGGCAAGCTCGGGCACGAGCGACGTTTCGGTCATGCCCGGCTGTGTATTGACCTCAAGACAGACCAGCTCTCCCGTCCCCCGATCGTCGTAGCGAAAGTCAGTGCGGCTTACGCCACGGCAGCCAAGAGCGTTGTGAGCCGCTAACGAGAGTCTGCGGACCTCCTGGTAAACATTTGGTAAAATTCGCGCCGGCAGCAGATGTCGGGAACCGCCCGGGATGTATTTCGCCTCGTAATCGTAGAACTGGGTCGCCGGCACGATTTCGATAACGTCGAGGGGGCGGTCGCCGAGCACCGCGCAGGTCAGTTCCTTGCCCGGAATGTATCGCTCGATCAGCACCTTGTCGCCGAACGCCCAATCGTCGCGAAACAACTCCTGGGGCGGATGAGGGTGCCCCTCGGTGACGATGAAGACGCCGACGCTCGATCCTTCGGCGATCGGCTTGACGACGTAGGGCGGCGCCATGAGATGCCGTTGGGCGGCCTCGAAACGCGACGCCACCTGATCCGCGGCGACCGGCACGCCCGCGGTGCGGAAGATCGCCTTGGCGAAGACCTTCTGCATGGCGAGCGCCGAAGCGAGCACGCCAGAATGCGTATAGGGAATGCCCAGAATTTCCAAAACGCCTTGCAGCGTGCCGTCCTCGCCGGGCCGGCCATGCAGCATATTGAGAGCGACATCGGGCTTGGTTGCGGCCAGTGCCGTGGCAATGTCGCGGCCGGCATCGATCGGCGTCACCCGGTAGCCGAGACGAGACAGCGCGGCCGCACAGGCCTTGCCGGAGCGCAACGAGACTTCGCGCTCGGCCGACCAGCCACCCATGACCACCGCGACGTGTTTGGCCACGCCTCAGCTCACTTCGCTGATTCGCATGGCGGACCAATAGAATCGACAAATGACCAAAGGTCGAGGGCCTCGGCCGAGGCATCGATCATCAGAGAGCGGCGAGAGATGAATCGGCGGCGGCGCGGGGAAGACGCGCGCAAGGCGCGCGTCGCAATGGTTCCCCGTTACTCCTTCCCGACTCCGATCCGCTTGATTTCCCATTCGAGTTTGATTCCGGAATGCGCTTCGACCCTTTGCCGCACCGTTTCGCCCAGCGTTTCGATGTCGGCCGCCGTTGCATCGCCGAGATTGATGAGGAAATTGCAATGCATTTCCGAGACCTGCGCGTCGCCTATCCGCAAGCCGCGGCAGCCGGCGGCGTCGATGAGCTGCCAAGCCTTGCGGCCCGGCGGATTCTTGAACGTCGAGCCGCCGGTCCGGCTCTTGATCGGCTGCGTCGCCTCGCGGGCCTCGGTGATCCGATCCATTTCGGCGGCGATCGCCGACGAATCGCCGCGCGCGCCAGCAAAGCTGGCTTGGGTGAAGATGTAATCGTCGGGCGCGTCGCAATGCCGATAGCCAAATCCCATGTCGCGGTTGCTCAGCAGGTGGATGCGGCCCGCGCGATCGACCGCGCGCGCCTCGACGAGCGCGTCCTTGGTCTCGCGCCCGTAGGCCCCACCGTTCATCCGCAGCGCACCGCCGATGCAGCCGGGTATACCGCGCAGAAACGACAACCCGGCAACCCCGGCCTCCTGCGCAACGCGCGCGACCTTGACGCCGGGAACCGCGGCGCCCGCCGTCACATCGACGCCGTCGATCGCGATCTCGCCGAAGCCGCGGCCGAGCCGCACCACCACTCCCGGCACCCCGCCGTCGCGGACGATGAGATTGGAGCCGAGCCCGACGACCGTGACTCCGATATCGGCTGGAAGATTCGCCAGAAAATACGAGAGGTCGCCTTCGTCTTCGGGCGCGAACAAAACTTGCGCCGGACCGCCGACGCGAAACCAGGTCAACGCCGCGAGCGACTGGTTGGCCAAAAGACGCCCGCGCAACTTCGGCATGCCGGCTCTCAACGCGGCGACGATGTCGGGAAAGCTCATGGGCCGGCGCCGACCGTGAGCGAATCGAGCCACGCCGCCAGCACGCTGCCTCCGAGCGCGCGCGCGGCTGCCGCGTGCCTGCGCGCTTGCGCGCGTAAATCGCGCGGATCGATGCCGGCCTTGCCGAGCTCGACGGTGTGACCGACGAGCCAGCGTTCGAAAGAGGCCGGCTCCGTCTCCAGATGAAATTGCAGGGCGAGTTGCGAGGGCGCCCGCGAGAACGCCTGCACGGGGCAGTGCGGCGTCGCGGCAAGTTTTTCGCATCCCGCCGGCAGCTCGCAATTGTCGCCATGCCAGTGGAGCACCGGCGTGGCGTCGAGAGGCGCAAGTACCGATGCCCGCCCGGCGGCGGTCAGCGTCAGCGGCGCCCAACCGATCTCCCTGGCCGGGCCCGGCGCCACGCTTGCGCCGAGTGCCGCCGCGATCATCTGCGCGCCGAGGCAGATGCCGAGCATCGGCTTGTTTGCATGGAGACGCGCGGCGATCGCGGCGATTTCATCGACGATGAACGGATAGGCGTCCACTTCGTAAACGCCGATGGGGCCTCCGAGCACCACAACCAGATCTGCGGCGAGAAGCGTCGCGGGATCGAACCTCGCGACGCCGGCGTCGTGATAGCGAGCCTCATAACCGCGCGCCGCGAGGAGCTCGGCAAGCAGGCCGAGGTCCTCGAAGGCGACGTGGCGGACCGCAACGCATGTCTTCGTCATCGCGCCGTCGTCTCAGCTGGCGAGCGCCGCGAGCTCGGCCGGAAGCGCATAAGCCCATTGGGTGATGGAACCGGCGCCGAGGAAAACGACATAGTCGCCCGGCTGTGCCCTTGCCGCGACCAGTGCGGCCAGTTTGTCCGGCGCTTCGAGCGCGATCACCTGGCGGTGGCCGTGCGTGAGCAAACCCTGCACGAGGGCATCACGGTTGACGCCCTCGATCGGCGCCTCGCCGGCCGGATAGACCTCGGCAACGACCACGACGTCGGCATCGTTAAAGCAGGTGCAGAACTGTTCGAACAAGGAGGCGAGCCGCGAAAAGCGGTGCGGCTGCACGACGGCAATCACCTTTCCCTTGGCGGATTCGCGCGCGGCGCGGAGCACGGCTGCTATCTCGACCGGATGGTGACCATAGTCGTCGACGATGGTCACGCCGTTCCATTCGCCGGTGCGGGTAAAACGCCGCCGCACGCCGCCGAAACCCGCCAGCGCCTTGGCGATACGATCATCGGCGATGCCGAGTTCATGGGCGACCGCTACCGCCGCTGTGGCGTTGAGGGCATTGTGCCGTCCGGGCATCGGCAGCACGAGGTTCCTGACTTCGTGCACGCGCCGGCCGACGCGGTCGCGGAACACCACGTTGAATGTCGAGCCTCCGTTGGCGTGCGCAACGTCGACGAGACGGATGTCGGCCTGCGGATTCTCGCCATAGGTGATGACACGGTGATCCTCGATGCGGCCGACCAGACTCTGGACCACCGGATGATCGGAGCACATGACCGCGAATCCGTAGAACGGCACGTTCTCGACGAACGCGCGGAAGGCATCCTGCACGGCTTCGAAGGTCTGGAAGTGGTCGAGATGTTCCGGGTCGACATTGGTGACGACGGCGATGTCGGCGGGAAGTTTCAGAAACGTGCCGTCGGATTCGTCGGCCTCGACCACCATCCAGTCGCCGGCGCCGAGGCGGGCGTTGGTGCCGTAGGCGTTGATGATGCCGCCATTGATCACGGTCGGATCGAAGCCGCCGGCATCGAGTAAAGCGGCGACGATCGATGTGGTCGTGGTCTTGCCGTGGGTGCCGGCCACAGCGATGCAGCTCTTAAAACGCATCAGTTCCGCCAGCATCTCGGCGCGCCGAACCACCGGCAGCCGCTGCGCGCGGGCGGCGGCGAGTTCCGGATTGTCGCGCTTGATCGCCGAGGAGACGACGACGACTTGGGCGCCGGCCAGATTTTCCGCCGCATGTCCGATCGCGACTTTCACGCCCTTGCCGCGCAGACGCTTGACATTGGCGCTCTCGGCCTGGTCGGAGCCCTGCACCGCGTAGCCGAGATTCACCAGCACCTCGGCGATGCCGCTCATGCCGATGCCGCCAATGCCGACGAAATGGACCGGACCGATATCGCGCGGCAATTTCATCGGAACTCCAACTCTTGCTGCCTCCCCGAGCGGAGAGACATTTAGCCGCTATCTACTTGCTCGGCTCGATTCCCGCTACCGTCAGGACGAGCTTGGCGAGCCGGTCGGCCGCATCGAGCCTGCCTGTGGATCGCGCCGCGGCCGCCATCGCCGCGAGCCGCCCGGGCCTCGCCACGAGCGCGCCGATCTCGGCGGCCAGCCGCCGCGGCGTGAACTGCTCCTGCGCCAACCGCACGGCGCCGCCGGCGCGCTCGAGAACGCCGGCATTGGCGAATTGATCCTGGTCGATGGCGTGCGGCAATGGCACCAGAATCGCCGGCCGACCAATGGCCGCGAGCTCGGCGACGGTCGAGGCGCCCGAACGGGACACGATCAGGTGACTGGCGGCCATGCGCGCCGGCAAGTCGGCGAAGAATGGCGCGACTTCAGCCGCGACCGGAAGATCGGAATAAGCCGCGCGCACGCCGGCCACATCCTCCTCGCGCGCCTGTTGCACAATGGCCAAGCGCGCGCGCAGGCCCGGCTCCAATTGTCGGATCGCCCCGGGAACGACATCCGCCATGACGCGGGCGCCTTGGCTGCCGCCAAAAACGAGGAGGCGCAACGGATCGCTCGACGGGGGATACGGCGTCGCCGCCGCCGCCACGACGGCCTGGCGGACCGGGTTGCCGGTAAGCGTGGCTTTGGCCCCGAGATCGGGCCTGTCATCGAAGACGTCGGCAAATGTCGTTGCGATCGCGGTGACGCGCGGCGCCAAAAACCGATTGGCCCTGCCGATGACCGCGTTGGCGTCGTGAATGAGTGTCGGAACGCCGCGCCAAGTGGCCGCCAGCACGGGTGGGATTGTCGGATAGCCGCCAAATCCGACGACCGCGGCCGGCTCGAGCCGACCGATGAGCACCCAGCTTTGCACGAGGCCGCGGCCGAGCGCGGCGGCGGTTTTTGCCAACGCGAGCGGATCACGTCCGCGCAGCGTGGCGCTGGCGACGACGTGAACGGCGTCATCGGCAAATGCGCCGCCATAGCGGGCCGCGCGTCGATCCGTGGCGAGATGCGCGGCGACGCCACGCTTGGCCAGCGCCGCGCCCAGCGCCTCGGCTGGAAACAGATGGCCGCCCGTCCCACCGGCGGCGACGAGCACCGTCGCCCGGTCCGGCAGGTGTATCACGCCCGGCTCGCGACGAGCACAATCTCGCCGGCAAGCCGCGCTCGCGGCCGTTCGCGAGTGAGCGCCACCAGCATGCCCATGCCGTAGGCGAGCGAGATCAGCGAGGAGCCGCCATAGGAGATGAACGGCAACGTCATGCCTTTTGCCGGCATCAGGTGCAGGTTCACCGCCATGTTGATGGTCGATTGCAATCCGAACAGGATCGCCAATCCGGCGGCAGCGAAGCGAATGAACGGCTCATCGTTGCGCATCGCCTTAACAAGGGCGCGGATCACGATGAAAGCGAACAACGCCACGAGCGCGAGGCAGAGCACGATGCCGAATTCCTCCGCCGCCACCGCGAAAACGAAATCGGTGTGACCCTCGGGCAGGATCCGCTTGATCGTGCCTTCGCCCGGACCGCGGCCGAACCAGCCCCCGCGAACAAACGATTCGGTGGCGATGTCGATATTGAAAGTGTCGCCGGAGGCCGGATCGAGGAAGCGGTTGATGCGCTGCGCCACATGCGGGACGGTGTGGAACGCCGCAAACAGCCCGACGGCCGCCGTGGCGCCAAGACCGGCCACCCAGACGAAGCGCATGCCGGCCATGTAGAACAGCGCGCCCCAAACCAGCGCGATCAACATGGTCTGGCCGAAATCGGGCTGCATGACCAAGAGCGCCACCACGACGACTAGAACACCGGGCGCCATCGAATTCGCCGGCATTTCCGGCCGCTTGGCGGTCTCCCCGAACAGCCAGGCGATCAGGATCACGAACGCAGGCTTGAGGAATTCGGAGGGCTGGATGTTGACGCCGACAATGACCAGCCAGCGCCGCGCGCCCTTGATCTCGGCGCCGAAATAGGGCGTGGCGGCGGTGAGGACGAGACTGACGACAAACACGATCAGCGCCACTTTGCGGATGTCGCGCGGCGACAA
>Ga0187784_10002959_pt1 | contig 13697 bp, 9 predicted proteins | sample 1015_SJ02_MP15_2_FD_132964 | JGI IMG/M metagenome (GOLD analysis project Ga0187784, IMG submission 132964) | Tropical peat soil microbial communities from peatlands in Department of Meta, Colombia - 1015_SJ02_MP15_20_MG | ecosystem: Environmental > Terrestrial > Soil > Wetlands > Peat | place...
AAGCGAGGGTCGGATGAGGGGCGCTGAGACATCCGACAATTTTGGCCTCCGGGTTCCTACGCCTCCAGCGTACCGGCCAGCGCCGCCGCTCGGCGCAGCGCCGCGATCCGCTGGGCGTAGGCCGCTGCGCCGCCGCCGCCTTCGAACACGGCCGAGCCGGCGACGACTGTGTCGGCGCCCGCCTCGACGATCGACGCGATCGTCCCTGGCGAGACGCCGCCGTCGACCTCGAGGCGGATCGGGCGGCGCCCGATCTTCTCGCGGATGCGGCGGATTTTTTCCAGGGACGAGGGAATGAAGCTCTGGCCGCCGAATCCCGGGTTCACGCTCATCACCAGCACGAGATCGACGTCGTCGAGCACGTAATCCAGCGCCGAGTCCGGCGTTGCGGGATTGAGCGAGACGCCGGCCGTCTTGCCGTGCGCGCGGATCGCCTGAAGCGAGCGGTGCAGATGCGGCCCCGCTTCGGCGTGCACTGTGATCCCGTCGCAGCCCGCCTCGGCGAAAGCGTCGATGTAAGGGTCTGCGGGCGCGATCATCAGATGCGCGTCGAAGGGCAGGGCGCTCAGCGGGCGCAGCGCCTTCACGACCGCCGGGCCGAACGTGATGTTCGGCACGAAATGCCCGTCCATCACGTCGAGGTGTATCCAGTCGGCGCCGGCGGCTGCGGCGTCTTCGACCTCCCGCCCGAGCTTTGCGAAGTCCGCGGAAAGGATCGAGGGCGCAATGACGAGTTCGTTGCCAGCCACAGTGGTCTCCGAGCGTTGGCGAGCGGGGCCCGCCTCTCAAATAGCTCAAGCGCTGGGAATCAAAAATCCTTCGTTGAACAAATGGCCCGCCAACGCCAGCCGCTTCTCGGCGTCGAGCTCGCAGACGAGATCCGACAGGCGGAAGGAGGGCCGAGCGCAGATCTCCCGCATGAAGCCGCGCGCGAGCGCCGTCATTTCCACAGTCTTGTCCGCAAATCGCAAAACGACGCGCTCGCCTTCGTCGCTCAGCGAATATCGGCTGCGATCGATCGTCCTGAGCGGGCTCTCCAGGCTGACCGACGCATTGGCCTGGAAGCTCGCGTCGAGGTCCAGGCGTCCGGGATAGCCCGCGCGCACGCGTTCAAAAAAAGCGTCGACGAGCCGCTCTGCGTCGAGCCTGCGACCGAGGCGCGCGACAAGCTCGGAAAATTCCCGCGCCATGGCCTCCCTTGCGCCAGGCCGGTCGAGAAAGCCGGGCGGCAGGCCGCGTCGCGCGCTCGCGTCAGCTTTGCAACCCTGCAGCCATACGGTCAGCATCTCGTAAAATGTGTAGACCGAAATCCCGAGCGTCACATGCGCCGAGGCCTCGTCCAGCGACGCCGTCGTGTGGACGACGCCGCGCGGCACATAGAGCAGATCGCCGGGCTTGAGCTCGAGCTCGCGGACGGGGGCGGACGGCTTGAGCATGGCCGGACGGAAGGGCTGGCTCTGATGCGGCAGATCCAGGATCGGATCGTAAATCTTCCAGTGCTTGCGCCCGGAGACTTGCAGCACGAACACCTCATGGGTGTCGTAGTGCGGATCGAACCCGGGCGAGCCGGGCGGCGTCAGATAGATATTGGTGTGGACGCCGTGATTGAACAGGCTTTCGACGCCGCCGGCGAGCTCCGCCAGCGGCCTCCAGGCGCGGTGGAAGCCCGGCAGCGAAAGCGTGGCGCCCGCCTGGTAGGCCGCTTGCAGGCGTTCGAGATCGGGAACGCCCGAGAAGACGATGTCACCCGAGCGCACGTCCGTGCAAAAGACTTCGGGCGGCAGGAACGTCCCGCCCTTCGAGAGCTGCAGCGCGGGATAGCGCAAGCCGCCGGAAGAGACGACGCGCTCTATGTCGCGAAGCGTCAGCAGATCGTCGTAAAAGCGCGGATCGCCATGTTCGACGTGTAGGACCTGCCGTTCCCAGAACTCCGAGAGAAACGCCTCGAGCGACAGGGCCCCGAGCAAACTCTCGAACTGAAACGGCCGTCTCCCTCCCTCGAGCCTCGGTGGCGAGCCGCCCGCCCCGGGCGTTGGACGCCGCGCGCTCATAGTTCCCGTCCCGTTGGGATGTCCCGCAGCAGCGGGCCTGCAAAGGACGGCGCCGCCCGTTGAGGCCTGCTTTCGCGGCGAAACAGCAAGTAGAATATCAGCCAGCAGCTCGCGAGCACGCCGACGATCACGCAACCCAAGACGCCGAAGTCTTCGTTCAGGGCGTCGATGGCGCCCCAGAAACCGCCGACCGTCGGAAGGCGGAAACCGCGTCCGATGAGGCTCAGCGCCTGCAGCGCGACGACGAAAGCCGCCGCGACGACGGAGGCCGCGGTTATGGTCAGATTGTAGTAGAGCTTACGGATCGGCGTCGCGAAGGCCCAACCATAGGCGCCGAGCATAAGCACGCCATCAGCCGTGTCAGCGAGGGTCATCGCCGCCGCGAAGAGAAGTGGAAAGGCGAGCATCGACCAGATCGGCAGATCTTGAAAATATTGCGTGGTCGAGAGCCCGAGGAGCCCGACTTCCGTCGCCGAGTCGAAACCGAGCGCGAAGAGGACGCCGAGCGGATACATCTGCCAGCTTCGTCCGATCATCGCGAAGCAGCGGCTGCAGGCGCGACCGACCAGCCCCTTTGGCGAGGACAGAGCGTCGAGATCTTCGTGAGCCGAGGCGCGTCCCGCCTTGACGATTTGCAGCTTTCTGAAAATCGAGACCAGCGCGACGAGATTGGCGACAGCGATGGCGGACAGAAAAATGATCGACGCCGACGCGCCGACGACGCCGCCGAAGCTTCTGAAAAGGTCAAGCCGCGCGTCGAAGGCGCCGATCGCAAGAGCGACAGCGCAGGAAAATCCCGCGACGACCGTCGAATGCCCGAGCGAAAAGAACAGCCCGACGCTGACAGGGCGTTGGCCTTCCCACATGAGCTTGCGGGTCACATTGTCGATCGCCGCAATATGATCGGCGTCGAAGGCGTGACGCAGGCCGAGGCCATAGGCGAGAACAGCCGCGCCCGACATCAACGGAGAGCCGCGGAAGACGGCGAGCGCCCAGAGCCACGCGGCGGCGTTGAACAAAATCAGCAGCGCAAAGATCGCGATGATTCTGTCACGCAGTCCGGCGTGCGTACCCCGGAAGAGGGCTGAGACGCTGCGTTCCACTTACGCATTCTCCATTGCGGCGTATCGGCCGTCAGGCCGAGGCTGCGCCGGACGCCGGCGCTTCAGGGACAAATATGAAAACTTTTGAAAAAGGCCATATCGCGGCGCGCCGACGAGCCAAGATCGGCGCGCCGCGGGACGTCAATATTTCGCGACGACGGGCGCGGCGCCGCCGAAGTCGAAGTGATAGTTCACGCCGGCGCGCACGATCTGTCCGTTCGCCCGCCCACGATTGTAGCTCGCGGAGGAGATCGACGCCGCGCCGCTTGGAACTGCGACGGTCGTCTGGAGCGTGGGCGCGCTGTAGGTTCCGAGATCGTAATAGAGATATTCGGCCTTGGCGCTCCAGTTGGGCAGGAACATCCACTCGAAACCGCCGCCGACGGTCCAGCCGACGCGCGTGTCGGAGTAAAAGCTCGAGCCGCCAGTGACGCCGACGATCGCGCCGGCGGCGGTGGCGTTGAGGATTTGGCTCGACGTATTCAGCGTCACGTGGCCATAGGCGAGGCCGGCCGTGCCGTAGAGCAGCCCGCTCGGCGCAACGAGATAGCCGAGGCGCGCACGCGCCGTGCCGATGAAGTCGAGCTTTTGTGACGCAGTCAGGCTTCCGAGCAGGAAGTTGCCGGGGAAGGCGAAGCTCGGCGCGGAGCCGTTCGAATTCGTGGCGCCGTTGCCGCCCACCGTGCCCTGGATGTCGGTCTCGAAGCCGGCAAGCACGCGCCGGGCAAGCTGAAAATTGTAGCCGACCTGTCCGCCGCCGAGGAAGGCGGCGTTGCTGTTGCCCAGATTCCCGTCCCAAAGGAAAGCGACGGCGGGATCGTATCCGGGGCCCAGCGCAGGGTTCGTATTATAGATGTTGTTGTTGGCTCCGAAGCCGACGCCCGCGTTCAGGCCGGCGTAGAAGCCCGTCCAGACGGGGCGCGGCGGCGGGATGACGGGCGGGCCCTTGGTCACGCGCGCCGGGGCCTCCTCCTCGGCGTAGGCGAGGAAGTCGAGCGGCGACTTCACATTCGGCGCGCCGGGCCCGAACAGCGGGTCGAACGCGCTGGTCGAGAGCGGACCGGAGAGGGTGGCGCGCACCGCGACCGGCTCCATCGGCTTGAAATGGCGATCCATGATGCCGATGGCGCAGACCGCCACGGGCGCGGACCCGTTCTGGCACGGCGTGTAAAGCGGGTCGGTCGGCAGCAGCGAACCGTACGCGTAAGTGATCTGGTCCGACTTCGAACCGAGCACGTTGAAGGCGTCGATCTGGAACTTCAAGCCGTTGTCCCAGCGATAGCCGGCGCGCAGATCGAGCCATCCGGTCGCCGGGGCCCTGAAGTAGCCGTCCTCGGTCAGGGGATAGGTCCCCTTGAAGCGAAACTTCATTGCGCCGAACCAGCCAGTCTTCTCGCCAACCTCGACGGTCAGCATGGCGATGATCGGCGGCCCTTCCGGGATGTAATTGCCCGGCGCATTGCCGAGGTAGGCGAAGTAGCCGATCGTCTGTGGCGTGACGAGAGAGGCGTAGGTCACGGTCTGCGGCACGTCCCAGCCGCGAGACCGGGAGTGATTCAGAGTCAGATCGCCGTCGAAATGCAGCCAGCTGTAAGGCGAGTAGTGGTTGGCCCACTCGATGCCATAGCGCCGGCTCGGACGACCGAACAGCGTTTGGCCGGTGTCGCCGTCAAACTGGCTTTCGGAGTCGAAATCGAGCCAAAAGAGGGTGAATGTCGAGTCGAGTCCATCGATGAACTTGGTGCGCGCGCCGACTTCGGCGCCGCGGGCCTTCACGAGCAGCGGAACTTTCGCGACCGCGGTGCCGTCGAGCGGGTTGAGCTGCGTGACAGTGGCGCGCGCGTCGACGGAGTGATACCCCTCTCCAAAGTTCAGGAAGAACTCGGTGTTGTCCCACGGCCCAAGAACGAGGCTGAACTTGGGACTGTCCAACGCCGCGGATTTCGAGCCGGAATTCCAGGGACCCGTCCAGATCAAGGCGGGTCCCGCGGCGGCGGCGGCGCCCCAGTAGCCGGGAACCGTCCAGGGGTTGTTGATGAAGGACGGCAGGCCTATCGGCACGCCCGTCCCGCTAGACCCCGCGCAATAGGCGGGAAGGCACACCGCCTGCGTGGGATTTTGATAGTCGCCGACGCTCGCCGCGAAATAATCTCCCCGAATGCCCATGGTCGTGCGCAGCCATGGCTTCCAATGAATGGTCGTGTCGGTCCAAAGCGCGACGCTGCCCTCGTCGACGCCGTCGTTCGTCAGCGTCTGAAACGCCATCTTGTTGTAAGTGTCCTGGATGCCGACGCGAATATCGTCGTAGCGAGACTGCAATCCTACGCGCGTTTCAACCGGCATGCCCGAATATTCATAGTTCCATCCGTGCTCTGCCTGCAATCCCAGCACCGTGCGACGATCGAACTGCCGGAACTGATCGCCGAGCAGCGGCTGAGCCAAGAAATAGTCGAAGTCGTTATAGAGATCGAGCGTCGTATGCAGCGCATAGGCTTCGATCCACGAATGGCTCTTGGCGTCCGTCTCGGCCCAGCGGCCCGAAACGCTGAATCGCGTGGTGTCGCCCCGGTCCGTGGGATTGATGTTGCCATAGAGGGAAATGACCCCTTCCGACACCGCGCGTTCGGGAATCTGATTGGTGGCGTGCCAACGATTGGCGTAGGCCATGGCGTCGAAGGAGATCCCGTTGTCATGCGTGCCCTGCGACCAGCGCATGACGCCGTTGATCCTGTGCGCCTCGTCCGGAACCGTCCACGGACCGTTGTAAATGCCAAGCTCGATCGCCTGAAGCAGATTGCCGCCGCTCACCTTGCTTGAGTTTATCGCAAGCAGACGGCCGTAGTCGAAGCTGCCGGCCGTGGCCTGCCACAGGCCGTCCGGCAAATCGTCTCTGTATTGAATGTGCACCGCGCCGGCGGCGGAGAAATCGCCCTCGTCGGCGAAATAGGGTCCCTTTTTCCCGATGACGTAGCCGAACAGCTCCGGGATGAGGAAATTGGCGTCGGCATAGCCCTGGCCGTGACCATGCGTCGGCATGTTGAGCGGCATGCCGTCGAGCCAAATCGCAAGGTCGGTGCCGTGGTCGAGCTGAAAGCCGCGCAGCTGATATTGATTGGCCTTGCCCTCGCCACTGTGCTGCGTGACGAGGAGACCGGGGACCGCCATCTCCAGCGCTTCGCCGGGCCGGGCGAAAGGAACCGCGTTAAGCTCCTGGCCGGTCGAGAACTTTTCGCTCGAGGCCTTTTCTGTCGCGTCGAACTTCTTCTCGGCTTGCTGGACACTGGACTCAGGCGCCGCCGCGGCGCTCGGCGCATTCCGCGGCTGCGGGGCGCCGGCGTTCGTCGCGGCGCCGCCCGAAGGGGCGGCCTCGGCGCCGACTTCGATCGTCGGCAGCGCCTGCTGCGCTTGCGCCTGTGTCACAAGAAGCGCGGAGAGAACCGCCGCCGTCGAGGTTCCACGATAAGCGTGACGCGCCGTCATATGCCCCTCCGAGGTAAGCTTGATTCTTATTTTTCTCTTACCGGGGAGTGTGGCTGCGCCCGCGGCGCGCCGTCAATCGGCTGAAATGAAAATTTCGGCGGCGTTGCGTTTATGCAACACCGCCGAACTTTATTTGCATTGCAGCAATGACGCCTTGCCGAGGCGGCATCAGCGCATGACGACGACCCGCGTTCCGACATGCACGCGATCATAGAGGTCGGTCACGTCGTCATTGGTCATGCGGATGCAGCCGGAGGAAACGGCGTGGCCGATCGACTCCGGTTCGTTCGAGCCATGGATGCGATAGAGCGTGCCGGAGATGTACATCGCGCGGGCGCCGAGCGGATTGTCCATGCCGCCCTCCATGTGGCGCGGAAGATCCGGGCGGCGGCGCAGCATCTGCCGCGGCGGCGTCCAGTCGGGCCACTCGCGCTTGGAGGAGATGTAGCGCGATCCCGCCCATTCGAATCCCGGACGACCGACGCCGACGCCATATTTTATCGCCTGGCCGTCGCCGAGCACGAAATAGAGCCGACGCTCGGAGGTGGAAATGATGATCGTGCCGGGCGCGTATCTTCCGCCGTAGGGCACGATCTCGCGCGGAATGGCGCTCGCCAACGGGCGACCTTCCTGTACCTGCGCGGGCGAAGGATTGAACAGCGCCGAAAGCGGATTCTCGTCTCGCGCGAGGGCCGTCCCCGACACAAGGCACGCCGCGCCGATGATTGCACTGAGAGCGAAACCCGCTCGCCGCATGATTTCTCCTTTTGGATAGAAGGCCTTAATGGGTCTCGAGACCCGACGCTTTGCTGCGTCGCAACGAATGTTTCGCTCAATCCTGTTGGGGCGGCAAGCGACGGCCTTCGACGCGACGTCTTTTTCTGGAGACTGTGTCGTCGCCGCAACAACGGCGACGTGCGCCTGAGGCGCAGCCGGGCCCGAGCGTCACTTCGAGCGGCGGCGGCGTTGCTGACCGAGGCCCATCTGCTTGGCGAGAGTGGACCGGGCCTTGGCGTAGTTCGGCGCGACCATCGGATAGTCGGGCGCGAGGCCCCATTTCTCGCGGTATTCTTCCGGCGACAGTCCGTACTGCGTGCGCAGATGGCGCTTGAGCGACTTGAACTTCTTCCCGTCCTCCAGGCAGATGATGTAGTCGTTCGTGACGGACTTCTTGACCGCGACGGCGGGCTTCGGCGGCTCCGCCGGCGCGGCGACCGCCGCCGCGCCGGAGCCGACGCGCAACAGCGCCGAATAGACTTCATTGATGAGGCTCGGCAGCTCGCCGGGCGGCACCGAGTTGTTGCTCACGTAGGCGGACACGATTTCAGCCGCGAGCTCGATGTTGTTCGTGGAGGTGGTCATGGGGTCGCTCATCGCCTTCTCTTGCTCTTCCCGAGGCTTAACCGCGCTCGCCGGCCGCCGTCTGGCGTCATCCAGGACGGAACCGCGTCAGCCCGCGTCCGATGTCGAATCGGCGCACTTTATCTTATCAAAACTAGCGCTTTTTTTAGCTTCCCACAACTAATGAACCCCTAAAGTTTGTCAGTTCCCGCAAATAATATTGAAGAGGCGGACGAAACTCGGGTATTGAGAGCCGTGGGAGCTGAAACCTGACCCACAAACAACACGTCGACTGCTCAGGCAATAGCGATTTGCCGGCGCTTCAGCCAGGGTCGCCGGCCGAGCTCCTTGATTGCCGCAGCGCGAAACCAGCGCGCGTCGTCGTCTTGCGCGGCGGCAAGAGCGGGACTACCGTCGCCCCATGTTCGAAGCCAAGTTCCAAAGTTTCGCCGACTCGGGGCGTCCGGATGAGAGCAGGCCCCGCTTGGCCGCTTTGCGCGCGAAGCTCGCCGCGCTCGGGCTCGACGGGTTCCTCGTTCCGCGCGCCGACGCGCACCAGAACGAATATGTCGCGAAATGCGCGGAGCGCCTCGCGTGGCTTACGGGCTTCACGGGCTCCGCGGGCGTCTGCGTCGTGCTCGCCGACAAGGCCGCCGTCTTTGTCGACGGGCGCTACCTCCTTGGGGCTCCGCGCGAGGTCGACGACAGTCTCTTCGAGATCCACGATATCGCCGTCACGCCGCCGGCGCGTTTCATCGTCGATCATCTCGGCTCGGGCGCGCGCATCGGCTACGACCCCTGGGTGCAGACGCCGTCGCAGATCGAACGCACGAGCAAGGCTCTCGAGGGCAGGGGCGCCGCGCTCGTTCCCGTCGAGCCGAACCCCATCGACGCGATCTGGACAGATCGTCCGCCGCCGCCGCGCGCTGCAATCTCGCTCTATTCGGAGCGCTACGCCGGCGCCGACGCCGAGAGCAAGATCGCGCGCATCCGCGAAAAATTCGGCGGGGCCGACGCGCTGCTGCTCTCGGACCCGCATGCGATCGCCTGGGTCTTCAACATCCGCGGCGCCGACGTCGCGCATACGCCGATCGCTCTGGCCTTTGCGCTGCTGCCGCGCGAAGGGCTCGCGACGCTTTATGTCGACGACGGCAGGCTCGACGCCGAGGCGCGCGCCGCGCTGTGGGAGGCGCTGCGCGTCGCGCCGCCCGCGCAGCTCGAAACGGACTTGCGGCGCGGGGGCGAGGCCGGCCTCACGGTCATCTTCGACAGGGCGACGGCGCCTGCGAAACTCGTCGAGACCTTGCGCGCCGCGGGCGGAAAGCCTCGGCTCGAACAGGATCCGGTCGCGCTGCCTAAAGCGATCAAGAACGAGACGGAGCTCGCGGGCGTCCGCGCCGCGCATCTGCGCGACGGCGCGGCGCTGACCCGCTTTCTCGCCTGGTTCGCGCGCGAGGCGCCCAAGGGCGCGTTGACCGAGATCGACGCGGCCGAGGCTGTCGAGAGCTTTCGCCGCGACACGGGTCTCTTGCGCGACATCTCCTTTCCGACGATTGCGGCCTTCGGTCCGCACGCGGCGATCCCGCACTATCGCGTCACCGAGAGCAGCAATTTGAAGATCGGCTCGGGCGTGTTTCTGCTCGACTCCGGCGCCCAATATCTCGACGGCACGACGGACGTGACGCGCACTGTCGCCGTCGGTCCGGCGCCTCCGCAGCTCCGCGACTGCTTCACGCGCGTGCTCAAGGGGCACATCGCCATCGCCCGCGCCGTGTTTCCGAAGGGCGCGTGCGGCGCGCAGCTCGACGCCTTCGCGCGCCGATCGCTCTGGGAGGCGGGGCTCGACTTCGACCACGGGGTCGGCCATGGCGTCGGCGCATATCTCTCGGTGCATGAGGGGCCGCAGCGCATCAGCAAGACCGGCGAGACGCCGCTCGAGCCCGGCATGATCCTCTCCGATGAGCCGGGCTACTACCGCGCCGGGGAATACGGGATCAGGCTGGAAAATCTGATCGTCGTCGAGCCGCGCGCGATCGCCGGCGCCGAACGGGAGATGCGGGGCTTCGAGACGCTGACCCTCGCGCCCTTCGACCTCGACTGCGTCGAGCCGGCGCTGCTGGCGCCCGAAGAAATCGCCTGGCTCGACGCCTATCACGCCCGCGTGCGCGGCGCCTTATCGCCGATCCTCGACGCCGAGACGCGCGCGTGGCTGGAGAGGGCGACGCGGAATGTGTCGGGGTGAGCGCTACGCCGCGAGGTTGAGGCGCTTGACCTCGGTCTCGATACCCCATTCGCCATGCCGCCCATAAATCGACCGGATGCGACAAATCACCGAAAGTCTGGCTCGAAGCGCTCGCCGAAAATCGCTACTTTCGGCTTGTCCACAAGCGAATCCGCGAAGACCGGCTGAGAGCCCGCGGGAGCGCCGACACAGGCGACGGCGAAATCCAGATTGCATAGTCCCGGTCATGTCAATTCTGCCCTACTTTCCACATGCCTTTGCTGCTCATGATCAGGAAAGGTCGATATGTCATAGTCCGAATCCCATAACTTCCCCAATTCCTCGTCCAGGCGTTGAGGGCTCCATTTATTGAACCCGGCGCCTGGATATGGCGTTAACTCTCCAATTTTAATCCCATGATCGGTTAAGAAAAAGTCGACTCGTAAATGGGGAATTCCAACTGAAACGCGTTCTGATAAGAATATCATCTCTTTTCTAATTTCACTGTCAAGTCGAAAATATTTTTCGGGGGCTTCTTCCTTTAGAGCTAGCCAACGGCCGGCGATATCCGTAAAGCATTGCCAACTTTCCGACGAGAATTTGGTTCCACAATGAATACGAATTAATTTTGCTGTTCCGTTGAAAGTATGCACGCTTGCTTCGAGGAGCGCTGGGCTATCGCTAGAATATAAAACCGGCTCGGCCACCAGCCATCTCGGCAAATCTTTGTAGCCCCACTCGAATAATACGTCGAAATAGTCGATATCAAGCCATCGCTGCGCCGTTGCAAAAATTTTCTTCATCTCTCCGTCGCTGAGCTTGTTGATTAAAAGAAAAAAATTACTGCCATGGTTCGCCTTCAGCACAAATGAAGGCGGCAGCTTGTCAAACCGTATTTCCGACGGATGTCTCCAGGCCCCCAATACGGGAACAACATAATCAGAACCGACACAACGCTCGACATAAGATCTCACCGCCAGCTTATCACAAAACATCCGGAGCTTCGGGTCGCGATCGTAAATTATTTTGTGCAATATGTGCTCGTTAAACGTAACCGGAGGACTAAGTCGAGGAGGACGCCCAAAATAGCGCCAATGGTTGACAACCAGTTGCCACTGAAGCATGTCTGCGCACGCAGTATCGAGGTCTTTGCGTATATGCTTGTTATTGGGATCTCGTGTAGCCGCTGTTTCGATACGCCGCAGAGTTTCGGCGCGAAGTTTAAAAATTTGGAGCGCCTTGCCGAGACTCGTATCCATCTCGGCGCGATGTGGACCCGACGCAAGAGCTGTCAAAAATGAGTCAAGCGCAAATTTTGCTCTGTCGAGGCGCACCGCCGTGAACCCAGGGGATTTTGGCGCTGTGGTCAAGGGCCTAACCTCTATTTGGACCTTCGCGACTCCTCTCTCACGGACCGCGACCAAGGGCTGACGCCGGCAGGGACGGCGGCGGGTCCGGCTGCTCGGGCCGGACCCGCGACTCTCGTCAGGCCTTGTCGGCAAGCGTGAAGCGATGCAGCAGGCCGCCGATCGCGCCGCCGAGCAGAGGCGCGACCCAGAAGAGCCAGAGCTGCTCCAGCGCCCAGCCGCCGACGAAGAGCGCTTGACTCGTCGAGCGGGCCGGATTGACCGACGTGTTCGTCACCGGGATCGAGACCAAATGGATCAGCGTCAGCGTGAGGCCGATGGCCAGCGCCGCGAAGCCCGCTGGCGCGCGGGCTTCCGTCGTGCCGAGGATGACGATGAGGAACACCGCCGTCAGCACGGTCTCGATGAGGAAGCCCGACTGCAGCGAATAGCCCCCCGGCGAATGCTCGTCATAGCCGTTGGCCGCGAAGCCGTTCGCGAGCGAGAAGTCGACGTTGCCCGAGGCGACGAGGAGCAGGATGAAGGCGGCGAAGGTCGCGCCGAGAACCTGCACGAGCCAGTAGGGCGGCAGCTCCTTCCAGGAGAAGCGCCCGGCCGCCGCAAGCCCGAGCGAAACCGCCGGATTGAAGTGCCCCCCTGAAACGGGCCCGAAAGCGTACGCCCCCGTCAGCACCGTCAGTCCGAAGGCGAGCGCGACGCCTTGGAAGCCGATCCCGAACTGCGGAAAGCCCGCCGAGATGACCGCGCTTCCGCAGCCGCCGAGCACCAGCCAGAAGGTTCCCAGGAATTCGGCGAGCAGCCGCCGCCCCAGGCCCTTGGCGAAGCCCGCCCGCGGATCGGCGTCGGGCGCGGCGTCGCCGATAATGCCGAGACGCTCGCCGCTTGCGCCCCGTTTGAGCGACAGGCCGAAGCCCACCCAGCTCGCGCCGGCGAAGATCAGATCGACGCCGAGAAACGCGCCGAGCACCCAAAGGCTCGATACCGGCCATTGAGCGAGAATGACCCCTCCCACAAGCAGCGTCACCAAGCCGGACAACGCGACCAAGACCCACGGCGCCGCCTTCGGAAGCTGAAAGGCGAGGAAGGTCCTGATGAGGCCGGAGGCCACGAGGCCGGCGCCGAGGATGAGCGTCAGAAAGCTCGCCGCGAGCAGAGGATTCTCGACCGCGGCGACGCCCCCGATCACGTAAAGAAGCCCGATCAGGATCCAAAGGAAGAACTTCTTCCAGGAGCGGACGGCGAAGGCGTAGACGATCTCGACGACGCCGCTTGCGATCATGGCGGCGCCGACGATAAGAACGGTGGCGATCGTCGAGCCCACGACGCTGCCGAGCGCGACGAAACCTGCGAGTGCGAGAAGCGCCCCGAAGGCGACCATCCACCCCCATTTTTCACGCAGCGGAGCGTCGTTAGCGATGTTCAGCTGCGCCGGGTCGAGTGACGTGAGTCCTGTCATACCGCATCCTCCACAAAGATTTGCCCGCAACTTTCGCGGCGCCGCAGTATAGCAGCGAAGGCTTGCAACCGCCAGCGCGCACGCCCCGCTTGTGCCAAAATACTGCTTTCGCCAGAAGCGACAGCTGCCGTCTTTGACCGAATGAAGCGCCAGGATTTGCCGGAGGCCCGAGCACAACGGAGGGGAAGGGGCTGCGCGCCTCCGACCGCGGCTCCCGCCACGGCTTCGCCTTGAAAATGGCGCAATGGCCGAAGAAATTTACTCTGAACACGGCATCCTCTAGCGGGTTCCGAGCAATTCTGTTTGTCTGCGAGCTCCTCGGTTGGAGGGGCCGGGCTCATTTGGGGGGATTTGGACGATGAAAAAGCAAATCGTGTCCATGGCTGCGCTGGCGCTCGCAGCGAGCGCGAGCGCCGCCGATGCGCAGGTCATTGCGCCGCCGGAGGTCATTCCGGTTGCGACCGCCTCCAAGAAGGGGAGCCTGCTGATCTTCCCGCTCGTGACGATCGATGGAAACTACAACACGACGAATGACATCTTCGGGGATGGCGTCTTCGATACGGTGATCGAGATCCAGAACAACAGCCTGTCGACGCCGGCGCCCGTCACCTGCACCTATATCAACGAGGCGAAGGGGCGCATCAACTGGAGCTTCGTGATCACGCCGGCCGGCACGGT
>Ga0187784_10002960_pt1 | contig 13696 bp, 14 predicted proteins | sample 1015_SJ02_MP15_2_FD_132964 | JGI IMG/M metagenome (GOLD analysis project Ga0187784, IMG submission 132964) | Tropical peat soil microbial communities from peatlands in Department of Meta, Colombia - 1015_SJ02_MP15_20_MG | ecosystem: Environmental > Terrestrial > Soil > Wetlands > Peat | place...
GCAGCCGGACTTCCATCTTCTCCATGCCGACCTCGGTGAGGTTGACGGTGCGCTGCTTCTCGTCGACCTCGTAGTCGGTCTTGTCGAGCTTCGGGATGAACGCGTCGATGGTGTTGTAGAAATCCGAGCGGTCGTCGAGCGGACCGGAGATGATCAGCGGCGTGCGCGCCTCGTCGATCAGGATCGAGTCGACCTCGTCGACGATCGCGAACACGTGCCCGCGCTGCACCATGTCGTCGAGCCGGTACTTCATGTTGTCGCGCAGATAGTCGAAGCCGAGCTCGTTGTTGGTGCCGTAGGTGACGTCGCAGGCATAGGCGGCCTTGCGCTCGTCGTCCTCGAGCCCGTGCACGATCACGCCGGTGGTGAGCCCGAGGAAGCCGTAGATCTCGCCCATCCATTCGGCGTCGCGCCGGGCGAGGTAGTCGTTGACGGTCACAACGTGCACGCCCTTGCCGGCGAGCGCGTTGAGATAGACCGGGAGCGTCGCCACCAGGGTCTTGCCTTCGCCGGTCTTCATCTCGGAAATCTTGCCTTCGTGCAGGATCATGCCGCCGATCAGCTGCACGTCGAAATGGCGCTGGCGCAGCGTGCGCTTGGCCGCCTCGCGGCAGGTCGCGAACGCTTCCACCAGGATGTCGTCGAGCGTCTTGCCGTCGGCGAGCTGCTGCTTGAACGCGGCGGTGCGCGCGCGCAGCGCCTCGTCGGAGAGCTTTTCGAGCTCGCCCTCGAGCGCGTTGATCGCGTCGACCCGCGGCCGGTAGCTCTTGATGCGGCGCTCGTTCGAGGAACCGAACAGCTTGCGCAAGAAGCCGTCGAACATTGGGGAAAGTCCTCTCCGGTTCCGCACCCGATGCGGCCTGCGGCGGCCCCCATGCGCCACGGCGATGGCGCTTTTCGGGCTTCACGGCGGGCAAGGTAAAGAGCCCCGCCGGACTGAAAAGCCCGCGAGGCCGCTCGCCCGAGAGATAGGAGGGGGTTAAAGCCTTGTCAATCGGCCCAAAACGGCCGCTTTTCGCGTTCAGAAGCGCGGCAAGCTCACGCCGTTGTTAGGCAAGCCGCGACAATCTGGCATTGCCAACACGAAGCGATTGCGCGAGTGTCCGCGGCCTGCCGCGGGGGCATATACCCGATCCAAGGACCCCTTCATGACTCTGTCGTTCGACCCTGCTTGCGACCCTGCTTGCGACCCTGCTCGCGACCCTGCTTGCCCGGCCTCGTCGCGGGCGTTCCTGCGCCGCCTCGCGCTCCACGCGGCGGCACTGGCCCTCGTGGCGGGGTTCGCGTTCGCGGCGCCGCTGGTGCGCGCCGAGGACGATCCGGTGGTGGCGCGCGTCAACGGCGTCGAGATCCGCCAGAGCGATCTTGCGATCGCCGAGGACGAGGTCGGCAACCAGCAGGTCGCCCAGATGCCGCCCGAGCAGAAGCGCGACTATCTGGTCTCGTTCTTCACCGACATGCTGCTGGTCGCCAAGGCAGCGGAGGGGAAGAAGCTCACCGACACCGACGAGTTCAAGAAGAAGCTCGCCTTCGCGCGCAACAAGATCCTGATGGAGCAGTATCTGCAGGCCGAGGCGAAGGCCGCCGTCACCGACGCCGCGATGCACAAGGTCTACGACGAGGCGGTCGGGCAGATGAGCAAGGAGCCCGAGGTGCGCGCGCGCCATATCCTGGTCGAGACCGAGGATGAGGCGAAGGCGGTGCTCGCCGAGCTGAAGAAGGGCGCGGACTTTGCCGAGCTCGCCAAGGCGAAGTCGAAGGATCCGGGCTCGGCCGATGGCGGCGACCTCGGCTACTTCACCAAGGACCAGATGGTGCCGGAGTTCTCCGAGGTCGCGTTCAAGCTCGAGAAGGGTGCGCTGTCCGAGCCGGTGAAGTCGCAGTTCGGCTGGCACATCATCAAGGTCGAGGACAAGCGCGTGCGCCAGCCGCCTGAGTTCGACAAGGTCAAGGACCAGCTCGAGCAATATGTCGTGCGCCGCCAGCAGGTCGAGCTGATCACCAAGCTGCGCCAGGAGGCGAAGATCGAGAAGCTGACGCCGCCCGCGGCGCCGGCCGCGCCCGCCGCGCCGCCCGCGGAGCAGAAGAAGTAGCCGCCGCCGTCTACGCGACAACGGCGGCGAGACCGTGGATCAGATTGCGGACGGCGGCGCGGATTGCGGCAGGATCATCATCGATCCGGCCGGTGAGCAGGCGAACCCACAGATAGCCGGAGAATAGATCGGTGAAAGCCGCCGTATCGGCGTCGGCGCGCACCTCGCCGCGCCTGCGCGCGCGCTCGAGGAAGCTCGCGATGTGGTCGCGCCGCTCCTCGGCGTAGAGAGCGAGCGGGCCGAGGGTTTCGGGATTCGATTGTGCCTCGGCGATCACCGAACGAAAAACCGCACCGGCGGCGGTCTCGCGCCAGAATCGCCAGATGTCGCGGACCAGCGCGACCAGATCTCCCTCGAGTGAACCGGTATCGGGATCGCAGAGATCGAGCTTGCGGCGATCGTAGACGTCGAGCAGCAGCGCGGCCTTGCTCGGCCACCATTTGTAGATCGTCGGCTTTCCGGCGCCCGCGCGCCGCGCCACCGCCTCGATGCTGAAGCCGGCGTGGCCTGCCTCATTCAAGATGGCCTCCGCGGCATCAAGGATCGCGTTGGCGCTATGGGGGTTGCGGCGCGGGCCGATCGAGGTCCGTCGCGCCGCGTGGTCGCTTCGCCGGGTTGGAATGCGTCGCTGCTTCATCGGGTCTCTCATGCCGGGCTCGACGCGCCCGCGTCGCCGAGCGAAGGCGATTTTGACATAACGAAACGGATCGTTCATATAGGAAATAACGAAACGATCCGTACCGTTTCATCATATGGAGCGACCCGATGTCGATCAAGACCCATCCTAAGCCTTTGTCCCGCCTCCGCTTTGCCGTCGCAACGGCGGCCGGCGTCTATCCGGTCATTACTGGGCTCTTGTATTTGCTCTGGCCGGTGATCGTTGCATGGCCGTTGTGGGAAAAGACGCTTGCGGTCGTTCCGCTGATGGTTCCCACAATGGTCTGGGGCATCATTCCGGCCATCCACCGCTGGCTCGGCGGCTGGCTGCATCCGGCGAATTGATCCACCCGAGACGCCCGTGTAATCTCCGGCGACGTCAATGCCCGGCCGCCGCGCCGGGCGTTTGCGTTTGTCGACAGGTTCGTCGCAGAACTCGTGCGTGATCCAAGTGGAAGCCGGTTTTCGGATAAGATCACGCACCACCGATAGAAGACTTTAGACGCCAACCGGGGGCCATCGCGATGTCTTCCTCCATTTCTCCGCTCGCGCCCAAGCACGTACCCGACCTGCCGGAGATCGCCGGCGTGCGGCTCGCAACCGGCGCTGCCGGCATCAAGTACCAGGGCCGCACCGACGTGCTGCTCGCGCTGTTCGACCAGGGCACGACGGTCGCGGGCGTGCTCACGCGCTCGAAATGCCCCTCGGCCCCGGTCGAGTGGTGCCGCGCCAAGCTCAAGAGCGGCAAGGCACGCGCGCTGGTGGTGAATTCCGGCAACGCCAACGCGTTCACCGGCAAGACCGGCCGCGCGGCGGTGGCGCTCACCGCGAAGCTTGCGAGCGCGGCTGCCGGCTGCAAGGCCGCGGAGGTGTTTCTCGCCTCGACCGGCGTGATCGGCGAGCCGCTTCCCGCCGACCGCTTCAACGGCGTGCTGCAAGGCCTCGCGCAGGGAGCGCGCGCGGGCCGCTTCGATGATGCCGCCAGGGCGATCATGACCACCGACACGTTCGCCAAGGTCGCGACCGCGACGGCGAAGCTCGGCGACGCCACGGTGACGATCAACGGCATTGCCAAGGGCGCCGGCATGATCGCGCCCGACATGGCGACGATGCTGTCGTTCGTGTTCACCGACGCGCCGATCGCGGCTCCCGCGCTGCAGGCGATCCTGTCGGCTGAGGTCGTCGATACGTTCAACGCGGTCACGATCGACGGCGACACCTCGACCTCGGACACGCTGCTCGCCTTCGCGACCGGGACCGCGGCGGGCGCGCCGAAGATTACCAAGGCGAGTGATCCGAAGCTGAAACCGTTTCGCGCCGCCTTCGCCAGGGTGCTGGCCGATCTCTCCGAGCAGGTTGCGCGCGACGGCGAAGGCGCCCGCAAGCTGGTCGAGGTCGTGGTCGAAGGCGCGGCCTCGAAGAAGTCGGCGCGGCGCATCGCGCTCTCGATCGCGAACTCGCCGCTGGTGAAGACCGCGATCGCCGGCGAGGACGCGAACTGGGGCCGCGTCGTGATGGCGGTCGGCAAGGCCGGCGAGCCGGCCGACCGCGATAAGCTCTCGATCTGGTTCGGCGACACCCGCGTCGCGCACAAGGGCGCGCGCGATCCGGCCTACGACGAGGCGCTGGTTTCGAATTACATGAAATCGCCGGAAATAACGGTGAAGGTGTCGCTCGGCATGGGCAAAGCGCGCGACAGGATCCTCACATGCGATCTGACCAAGGAATACGTGGCGATCAATGGCGACTACCGCTCCTAGAGCGCATTCCGATTGGAAGGAATCGGAATGCGCTCTGGATTCTTGCGTTGGCGCATATCCCGTTCGGAAAACCGGCATCCACTTTTCCGGGATATGCGCTAGGCGGACTCGCGCTTCTGCTCGTCCTCGCGGCGAGCCTCGCGCCGGCGTCGCCGGCATCGGCGCAAAGCGAGGGCAGGATCCGCATCATCGGCCACGCGCTGCTCGAGGTCGCGCCCGACTATGTCTTGGTACACATCGGCGTCTCGAACAAGGCGCCGACGCCGACCGCGGCGCTCGATCAGAATTCGGCCGTCGCGCGCAAGCTGATCGACTTCATCAAGAAGTTCGGGGTCGACGCCCGTGACATCCAGACCGGCGCGGTCAGCCTGCAGCCGAGCTATAAGAGCGTGCGCGATCCGAACGGAACGATGCGGCAGGAGCCGGACGGCTACGCGGCGAACAATACCGTGCGGGTGAAGCTCAACGACTTGTCGCGGCTCGGCGAACTCATGCGCGCGGCCCTCGATCAGGGCGCGACCAACATCAACGGCGTGTCGTTCGGCATCACCGACCAGGAGAAGTGGGACGCCGAAGCACGACTCAAGGCGGTCGAGGACGCGATGAGCCAGGCCAGGCAGTTGACCGAGGCCGCCAAGGTCAAGCTCGGAAAGCTCGTCGAGATCGTCCATCCGCCGCGCCTCGAGGTCCGCGCTCCGGAGGGCCTTGCCGTTCGGGCACGTGCCGTGGGCGGCGCCAGCGTGCCGATCGAGGCTGGAACGCTGCAGGTCGATGCCGCGGTGGAGATGACTTGGCTGGTCGAGCAATAGGCGGCAGTGCGGACGAGGTCGAGCGTGGACATCCGCTTCGTGTCCGAAGAATTTGTGTCGAATTGTCCGCAAACGGCGCGGTTTGTGTCGCAAACTTGTGCGGATATGTTGAGCTGTCCTTAACCCGCCAGCCTCTATCCTCGCGCAAGGGTCGTACGCGGTGAAGATCGTCACTGTCGCTGCCTGCGCCCTGGTCGATCCGGACGGCCGCGTGCTGCTGGCACAGCGGCCGGAAGGCAAGCCGATGGCCGGCTTGTGGGAGTTTCCCGGCGGCAAAGTCGAGGCGGGCGAAACGCCCGAGCAAACATTGATCCGCGAGCTTCAGGAGGAGCTCGGCATCGTCGTCAAGGAGGCGTGTCTCGCGCCGCTGACTTTCGCGAGCCACGGCTACCCGGAATTCCATCTGCTGATGCCGCTCTATGTCTGCCGGCGCTGGGATGGAATCGTCACCGCGAAGGAAGGCCAGGCGCTCAGCTGGGTCCGGCCGAACCGGTTGCGGGATTATCCGATGCCGCCGGCGGACGTGCCGCTGGTGGCGCATTTGACGACGCTGCTCTAGATCCTCCGCGATGCCGCCAGACGAGGGGCGAGGCGATGATGACCGGCTTCACGGCGCGCACGCTGCGGACAAGCATGCGTCGCTTTCGCGACGACGAGCAGGCCGCGACCGCGATCGAGTATGCGCTGATCGCGGCCGGGGTCGCGATGGCGATCATCACCACGGTATTCGGCGTCGGCAGCAATCTGCAGACCAACTGGTACAACAAGATCGCCGCCATCTTCAGCTAGAATTACATCCGCGGGGCTTGATCCCGCTCTCCGCTCATTCCCGCGAAAGCGGGAATCCAGGGCCAAGAGGAAGAACTGGATGCCCGCTTGCGCGGGCATGAGCGGAAGTCACGGCACCGCCAGCGCCTTCTCGATCTCGGGTCGCACGATGACGTCGAGATTGCCCGCGGTGATCGGGCCGATGAGCTTGTAGGCGATCCTGCCGTCGCGGCCGACGATGAAAGTCTCCGGCACGCCATAGACGCCCCAGTCCATCGAGGCGCGACCGTTCTGGTCGGCGCCGGCCGCCACGAATGGATTGCCGTAGCGCCCGAGGAAGCGGCGCGCATTGTCGGGCTGGTCCTTGTAGTTGATGCCGACCAGGCGAACGCGCTTGTCGCGGCTGAGCGTTTCGAGCAGCGGCGCCTCGTCGTGACACGGCACGCACCATGAGGCCCAGACGTTCACGATCGTCACCGCGCCCTTAAAGTCCGCGGCGGAGAGCCCGGGGAGCGGCTTGCCGTCGGCTGCGTTCAGGCCCGGCACCGGCGGAAGGTTCGTCTCCGGCGCCGCCCTCCCGATCAGCGCCGAGGGAATGCGCGAGGGATCGCCCGCGCCGAGCCGGAACTTGAACAGTGCGGCGAGCGCGATGAACAGGACGAGCGGCAGCAGCCACAACAGGCGCCGCGCGATGCGCCGTTCGATCGACACGGCCTCGCTCATTGCAAGTCCTTTGGCAGATCCTTTGCCGAATTCTTGGCGCGGCGTGTCACGCCGCGCGCCTCGAGATCGCCGATGAGGCGGCGCTGCGCGTCATAATCGGCGAGCACCCAGGCGATCAGGCCGGTGACGGTGAGCGCGGCGATCACATAGGCGGCGATGATGAAAGTGGCGTGCGGGCCGAGATCCATCACGACGCTCCTTTTTCCTTGCGCATGATCTTTTCCGAAAACCGGTATCCATCCCGGATCAAGTCCGGGACATGCTGTTTCGGGATCATGCTGATGCCGCATGCGCCTGCAGCAGCCACATCGCGCGCACGCGGCGGCGCAGGATCTCGTTGCGCATCGCGGCAAGATGCAGCGTGACGAACAGCAGCAGGAAGGCGAGCGCCATCACCAAAAGCGGCGTGAGGATGGAAGCGTCGATCGTCGGGCCGCCGACGCGAAACACCGAGGCCGGCTGGTGCAGCGTATTCCACCAGTCGACCGAGAACTTGACGACGGGTAAGTTGATCGCGCCGACCAGGGTGAGGATCGCGGCGGCGCGCCCCGCGCGCGCGGGATCGTCGACCGTGCGCCACAGCGCGATGATGCCGAGATACATCAGGAACAGGACCAGCACCGAGGTGAGCCGCGCGTCCCAGACCCAGTAGGTGCCCCACATCGGACGGCCCCAGAGCGAGCCGGTGACGAGCGCGAGGAACGTGAACGCCGCGCCGAGCGGGGCTGCGGCTTTCGCCGCCACGTCCGCAAGCGGATGGCGCCACACCAGCGTGCCGATCGAGGCGATGCTCATCACGGCCCACACCGCCATCGAGAGCCAGGCGTTCGGCACGTGGATGAACATGATCTTCACCGTCGCGCCTTGCTGATAGTCGTCAGGCGCAACCCACGCGAGGTAGAGCCCGGCCGCGAAGGCGAGCGCCGTCAGCACGGCGAGCGGCGCCAGCAGGCGTTGCGTCAGCGCGAGGAAGCGCGTCGGATTGGCGAGGTCGATCAGCGCCATGGCGGGCCTTTTAGGGCATGATCCCGAAAAGTGGAAACCGGTTTTCGGACGAGATCATGCGCAACCAAATAACTGACGGGCGGGCGGCGGCAATGCGGCACGCGGCGCACCGCTTCAACATCGCGCGAGTTGCTAAACATTGATCTTACTCAAGCCCATGCCGCAGCGCGGCGGCGGCCGCGAACGGACCGATCACCAGGCTCGCAAGCGTGAGCGCGCACAGGATCAGGAACGGCGCGCCGAAACCGACCGGACCGACGATCGCGGCGTTCGACGCCGAGACACCGAAGATCAGCACCGGAACCGTGAGCGGCAGCACCAGCACCGGCAACAGCAATCCGCCGCGTCGCAGCGCCACCGCGAGCGCGGCGCCGATCAGGCCAAAGCAAGTGAGCGCGGGCGTGCCGGCGAGCAAGGTCAGCGCGACGGCCCCGATCGCGGCCGTGTCGAGATTGAGAAAAAGGCCGAGCAAGGGCGAGGCGATCACGAGCGGCAACGCCGTGGTGAGCCAGTGCGCGGCCGCCTTCGCCAGCACGGCGAGCTCGAGCGGCGCGCTCCCCATCAGCAACAGATCGAGCGAGCCGTCCTCGTGGTCGGCGGCAAACAGCCGGTCGAGCGCGAGCAGCGAGGCGAGCAGCGCGCCGAGCCAGAGGATTGCGGGACCGATGCGTTGCAACAGCGCGAGATCGGGCCCGATGGCGAAGGGGATCAGCGTCACCACGATGAGGAAGAACAGGACCCCCATCAGCGCGCCGCCGCCGACGCGGACGGCGAGCCGCATGTCGCGCCAGATGAGGGCGGTGAGCGCGGTCATGCTTGCGCTCCGCGGTCGCCGCGCACGCTGAGCCGTTCCCCTCCCCCTTGTGGGGAGGGGCTAGGGGTGGGGGTCCCTCCGGTGCGCGCCGACTCCGACCCCCCTCCCCAACCCTCCCCCGACGAAAGGGCGTTCACGCCCGTCTTCGACGGGCTATGGGGGGAGGGAGCAGGCTGCCCGAGTTGCAGCTCCGTGCACTCAATCCCCAGCGGCCCATGGGTCGCCACGACGATCAGCCCGCCGCCTGCGAGGTGCTCGCGCATCAGCGCGGTCAGCCGCTCCTGCCCGCTCGCGTCGAGTGCCGAGGTCGGCTCGTCGAGCAGCCAGAGCGGGCGTGGCACCGTGATCAGGCGGGCGAGCGACAGGCGCCGCCGCTGCCCGGCCGAGAGGTAGGCGGCAGGGAGGGAGCCGAGCCCCTCGAGACCGACGCTATCGAGCGCGGCCATTGTCGCCGGCGCGCTTTTGCGCGGCGCCACGGCCCCGAGATACCGGCTCCAGAACGTCAGGTTCTCGTCGACCGTCAGCGCCGGCTTGAAGGCGTCGAGATGGCCCAAATAGTGCGCCTGCTCGCCGATGCTGCGGTCAAGAGCCGCGCCCTCAAGGCGGACTTCGCCGGCTGAAGCGTGCAGCAGCCCGGCAATCAGGCGCAGCAGGCTGGACTTGCCCGACCCGTTGGGCCCGGTCAGCGCGAGCGCGGCGCCGGACTGTAACTCGAAGTTGATATCATCGAATACGGGTCTAAATCCGCGAATGCAGGTGAGCCTCTTGACCACAAGTCGCGGCATCTCAGCCCCTCGCCCCCGCCCGCCTATTCGATTGGCGCGCGAAGAAAATGTGCGGATCGCATAGCTTGCCGGCCTACCCGCGTGTAGCAGGGCGCGGAAAAACGCCTTATAAGCCGGTACGTTGCGTGGGCGGCGGACTTTTCGAGACGACCGGCCCTTCGCGTGGCGGAACAGCGTTTTGGTGGCGCGCCCGGCGCCTCCGGCTGGTCCGATGGGATGGAAAAAGCCGTCATGACCTCGCTCGACAGTTTCAAATGCGCCAAGACTCTCACGGTCGGCAACAAAACCTACATCTACTACAGCCTTCCGGAGGCCGAGAAACACGGGCTGCGCGGAATTTCGCGGCTGCCTTTCTCGATGAAGGTGCTGCTGGAAAACCTGTTACGCCACGAAGACGGACGAAGCGTTACCAAGGAAGACATCCAGGGCTTCGCGCAATGGCTCAAGACCAAGACCTCTGACAGCGAGGTCGCGTTTCGCCCGGCGCGCGTGCTGATGCAGGATTTCACCGGCGTGCCCGCGGTGGTCGATCTCGCCGCGATGCGCGACGCGATGCACACGCTCGGCGGCGACCCCTCCAAGATCAATCCGCTGGTTCCGGTCGATCTCGTGATCGATCACTCGGTGATCGTGAACTTCGCCGGCACGCCGACCGCGTTCAAGAAGAACGTCGCGGAGGAATATGCGCAGAACCAGGAGCGCTACACCTTCCTGAAATGGGCGCAGCGCTCGTTCGAGAACTTCCGCGTCGTGCCGCCGGGGACCGGCATCTGCCATCAGGTCAATCTCGAGTACCTGTCGCAGACCGTGTGGGTGAGCCCGGACAAGCGCAAGATCAAGGTCGACGGCAAGGTGGTGACCGCCGAGGTCGCCTATCCCGACACGCTGGTCGGCACCGACTCGCACACCACGATGGTGAACGGCCTTTCGGTGCTCGGCTGGGGCGTCGGCGGCATCGAGGCGGAAGCCGCGATGCTCGGCCAGCCCTATTCGATGGTGCTGCCGGAGGTGATCGGCGTGCGCCTCAACGGCAAGCTGAAGGAGGGCGTGACGGCGACCGACCTCGTGCTCACCGTGACGCAGATGCTGCGCAAGCGCGGCGTGGTCGGCAAGTTCGTCGAGTTCTTCGGCCCCGGCCTCGACAACCTCTCGATCGAGGACCGCGCCACCATCGGCAACATGGCGCCGGAGTACGGCGCGACCTGCGGCTTCTTCCCCATCGACGACGACACCATCGACTATCTGACCAAGACCGCGCGCAAGGCGGACCGCATCGCGCTGGTGAAGGCCTATGCCAAGGCGCAGGGCCTGTATCGCGCCAAGAACACCGCGGATCCGGTGTTCACCGACGTGCTCAAGCTCGAGCTCGGCTCGGTCGAGCCGTCGCTCGCCGGACCGAAGCGCCCGCAGGATCGCGTGCTCTTGAAGGACGTGAAGAACGGCTTTGCGGCCGCGATGGAGAAGGAGTTCAACAAGGGAAGCGAGATGACCAAGCGCTTCCCCGTCGAGGGGCGCAAGCACGATCTCGGGCATGGCGACGTGGTGATCGCCGCGATCACCTCCTGCACCAACACCTCGAACCCGAACGTGATGGTGGCGGCCGGCCTGCTCGCCAAGAAGGCGGCCGCGAAGGGCCTGAAGCCGAAGCCGTGGGTGAAGACCTCGCTCGCGCCCGGCAGCCAGGTGGTCGCCGACTATCTCGACAAGTCCGGCCTGCAGAAGGAGCTCGACAAGCTCGGCTTCAACCTGGTCGGCTTCGGCTGCACCAGCTGCATCGGCAATTCCGGGCCGCTCGCCGAGGAAATCTCCGAGTCGATCGGCAAGAACGACATCGTCGCCGCCGCGGTGCTCTCGGGCAATCGCAACTTCGAGGGCCGCGTCAACGCCGATGTGCGCGCGAACTACCTCGCCTCGCCGCCGCTCGTCGTTGCCTATGCGCTCGCCGGCAACATGAGCGTCGATCTGGTGCGCACGCCGATCGGCGTCGACAGCAAGGGCAAGAAGGTCTACCTGCGCGACCTCTGGCCGACCAGCCGCGAGATCACCAGCGTCATCCGCAAGACCATCAACAAGAACGTGTTCGCGCGCAAATATGCCGACGTGTTCAAGGGCGAGGCGAACTGGCGCAAGATCCAGGTCAAGGGTGGGCTCACCTATGCGTGGGACGACCGCTCGACCTATGTGCAGAACCCGCCCTACTTCGCCGGCATGGAGAAGCGGCTGCATCCGATCGAGGACATCGTCGACGCGCGCATCCTCGGCTTGTTCCTCGATTCGATCACGACCGACCACATCTCGCCGGCCGGATCGATCAAGGAGGAGAGCCCGGCGGGCCACTATCTGCGCGACCATCAGGTGCGCCCGAAGGACTTCAACCAGTACGGCACGCGCCGCGGCAATCATGAGGTGATGATGCGCGGCACCTTCGCCAACATCCGCATCAAGAACCAGATGGTGCCGGGCGTCGAGGGCGGCTACACGATCCACTATCCCTCGAAGCAGCGCATGACGATGTACGACGCCGCCATGAAGTACAAGCAGGAGGGCGTGCCGCTGGTCGTGTTCGCCAACAAGGAATACGGCACCGGCTCCTCGCGCGACTGGGCGGCGAAAGGCTCGACGCTGCTTGGCATTCGCGCCGTGATCACGCAGTCGTTCGAGCGCATCCATCGCTCCAACCTGATCGGAATGGGCGTAGTCCCACTCGTGTTCGAGGAAGGCACCTCGTGGCAGACGCTCGGGCTGAAAGGCGACGAGCAGGTCACGATCCGCGGCCTGCACGGCGACCTCAAGCCGCGCCAGCGGCTGATCGCCGAGATCGTCGCCTCCGACGGCACGCTGAAGCGGGTACCGCTGGTCTGCCGCATCGACACGCTCGACGAGCTCGAATACTTCAAGAACGGCGGCATCCTGCAATACGTGCTGCGTCATCTCGCGGCCTGAGAGCGCGGTGCGGTCGACGCTTGCAGGTTGTTGCGTAGTTTTCCCGATGAGGCTGCGCCGCAACGGTAACTCACTCACCGCGAAGTGAGTGGCCGTTGATCTGCGTTCGGCTTATGTCTGGATCGAGAAGCAGGACATCCGCGGTCTGACGGATTGCGGCTCGTGGCGCGGGCGACAAGTCGCGCGCCGGACAGTCCGTCGGGGAATGGATGTGGAGATCGGCATGACACGCCGTCGCGTCGCGTTATCGGTGGCAATCATGGTGTCGGGCTTGGCTTCGGGCCTGGCATTGGCCATGGTGTCGCCGGCGATCGCGGTCGCCGAGCCGCTCGGCGTCGTGGAGTTGTTCACCAGTCAGGGCTGCTCCTCCTGTCCGCCGGCCGACAAGCTCGCCGGCGAGCTCGCGCATGATCCCTCGCTCGTGGTGCTGAGCCTCCCGATCGACTATTGGGACTATCTCGGCTGGAAGGACACGCTCGCGCTGCCCGGCCACGCCAATCGCCAGCGCGCCTATTCGAAGGTGCGCGGCGATCGGGAGGTCTACACGCCGCAGGTCGTCGTCAACGGCGTGGCGCACACGCTCGGGAGCGACAAGAGCGCGATCGAGAATGCGATCGCGCAAACGCGCAGGCAGGACGGCACCCTGTCGCTGCCGCTCAGCATGTCGATCACCAGCGACAGCATCGCGATCACGATTCCCGCTGCCAAAGGCGGCACGCAGAGCGGCGCGGCGCAGAAGGCCGAGGTCTGGCTCTGTCCGGTGACCCGCGACGTCACGGTTGCGATCGACCGCGGCGAGAACACCGGCCACACGGTCACCTATCACAATGTGGTGCGGCGCTGGCTGAAGCTCGGTGACTGGAACGGCGCCGCGCGCAGCTTCACCGTGCCGGTGCATGACGTGACCAGCGTCGGCGGCGATGCGGTCGCGGTGGTGGTGCAGTCCGGCACCAAGGAAGCGCCCGGCAACATGCTGGGTGCTGCGCTCACGGCGCTGAAGTAGCGCTCACGGCGCTGAAGTAGCGCTCACGGCGCTGAAGTAGCGCTTACGGCGCTGAAAGTGGCGCTCACGGCGCTGAAGTCGCCGCGGCTTTCCCGCAGACAAGGCCCCGCAAACAGAGCAAATAAAAAAGGGCCGGTGAAAACCGGCCCGAAGAGCGTTGGGGGATTGAACCGTACGCGAACTAGGGCCCGGTCTGTCCAAGCCCCGGGGGGCTGGGGGGCTGAGGAATCCGGCGCTCGAACGCAACCGGGCCCTAATCAACTTCGCGCGTTTTCCCAATCCACGGCGGCGCGCGGTAGGCCGAATTTGGGCTTCATTGTGAAATTTCTTAACGAA
>Ga0187784_10002961_pt1 | contig 13692 bp, 7 predicted proteins | sample 1015_SJ02_MP15_2_FD_132964 | JGI IMG/M metagenome (GOLD analysis project Ga0187784, IMG submission 132964) | Tropical peat soil microbial communities from peatlands in Department of Meta, Colombia - 1015_SJ02_MP15_20_MG | ecosystem: Environmental > Terrestrial > Soil > Wetlands > Peat | place...
CCAAAACTGAAAATGTCCGAACGATGATCGACCGCCTCGCCGCGCACCTGTTCCGGCGACATATATCCCACCGTGCCCATCACTGTGCCCGGCGTGGTCGGCGCAGCCACCGTCATGGTTTGCGATCCCTGCGCAGATCCCCGAGCTTGCGCCGGCGCCTGTTTCGCCAGCCCGAAATCCAATATCTTCACTCGATCATCGCGCGTAATGAAGATGTTGTCGGGCTTCAGGTCGCGGTGTACCACGCCTTTTTCGTGCGCAGCCGCGAGTCCTTTTGCGATTTCGAGTGCGTAGGCCGTTACAGCACGGCGCGGAAGTGGTCCCGTTGCCAGCCCCTCGCGCAGCGACTGCCCTTCCAGAAACTCCGAGACCAGGTACTGCGCACCCGCTTGCTCGCCGACATCAAAAATGGCCAGAACATTGGGATGGTTCAGCGTGCTTAGAATGCGGGCTTCATGCTGGAAACGCAGCAGCCGGTCAGGATCGCTGGAGACCGCCGCCGGAAGGATTTTGATGGCGACCGTGCGTTCGAGCCGCGTGTCGCGCGCCCGGTACACCTCACCCATCCCGCCCGCGCCGACCGACGACTGGATTTCGTAGGGGCCGAGTCTTGTACCAGTGCTCAGGGACATCCAGGAAGGCATTATAACCTCCACGTTTATCAAGATCCTGAGAACCCGGAGGTTCTGGGGATATCGTCGGCAACACGGACATTGGCCTGAAGCGGGCTCCGCACGCGGATTGACTGGGGGATGCCGCGTCCTTAAGATGGTGTGGCCCCGTGTGTGGCACGGTCGGTTGGGAGTTACTGGGGACTGACCGACCAAAGGATGACCGACCAAACCATCTCGCATTATCGCATCCTCGAGAAACTCGGGGGCGGCGGTATGGGTGTTGTATACAAGGCCGAGGACACTCGGCTTCGCCGCTTCGTGGCACTCAAGTTTCTCCCCGATGACGTTGCGAAGGACCCTCAGGTACTGAGTCGCTTTCAGCGTGAAGCCCAGGCGGCGTCTGCTCTGAATCACCCGAACATTTGCACGATCTATGACATTGGCCACGAGAATGGCCGGGCATTCATCGCCATGGAGTATCTGGAAGGTGCGACTCTAAAACACATGATCGAGGGTCGTCCGCTCAAGACGGCACAGTTGCTCGACCTCGGCATCCAGATCTCAGATGCGCTCGATGCAGCGCACTCCGGCGGAATCGTACACCGCGACATCAAGCCCGCGAATATCTTTGTCACGCAACGCGGCCAGGCTAAAATCCTGGACTTTGGCCTGGCAAAACTGACCCAATGCCACCATCTAGTTGACGGAGCGGCAGCTACGGTTGGTGCGGTCACAGCAATCAGCAGCGATCAACTCACAACTCCCGGCACCGCGATGGGAACTATCGGCTACATGTCACCCGAGCAGGCGCGCGGCGAAACCCTAGACCATCGCAGCGACCTATTTTCTTTCGGCGTGGTGCTTTACGAAATGGCCACTGGCCGGCAGCCGTTTTCGGGGGCTACCTCCGCCGTTGTTTTTGAAGCCATCCTGAACAAGATTCCAGCGGCGCCCATACAATTGAATCCAGGACTGCCGGCACAACTAGAGGCCATCCTGAATAAAGCGCTGGAAAAAGACCGGGACTTGCGCTGCCAAAGCGCGGCAGAATTGCGCGCTGACCTGAAACGGCTGAAGCGCGACAGCGAATCGTCACGGACCGGAGCCAAGAGCGCTGTACCCGCACCGGCATTCGGCACGAAAGAAATTCTTGCTGCCCTGCCAGAACGCCCGCGGGGAAGCCCTCGGTTGAGGGCGCTTTTGATCACATGCGGGTTTTTAGCAGTTCTGGCCATCGGGCTCATAGCGGGCAAACGTCTGTGGGGATCTTCTGCCGCCAGCGCACCCCTCTATCACGAGATTACTTTCCGTCGGGGCGAGATTCGGTCCGCACGCTTTGCCCCGGATGGCCAGACCATTATCTACAGCGCCGCATGGCAAGGGAACCCCGTGGAGACATTCTCCGCGCGGCAAGGTATGGTCGAGTCGCGTTCCTTGGGGCTGGGACGCGCCGAACTGCTGGGTATTTCATCCAAGGGCGAAATGGCTCTCTCCTTGGGCAGCCACCCTGTCGGAACCTGGATCAACGTGGGCACGCTGGCCCGTGCTCCCTTGGCGGGCGGCGCGCCGCGCTCGGTTCTCGAGAATGTCGAATGGGCTGATTGGTCCCCCGACAGTAATAACCTTGCCGTTGTGCGCAATGTGGACGGTCGCGACCAGCTCGAGTATCCCATCGGCAAGGTTCTCTACCGATCCGCGGGAGGCTGGATCAGTTATCCGCGAGTTTCCCCGAGCGGCGACTACGTGGCCTTTATGGATCATCCCAACCAGGGTGACGATGGCGGCTCCATTGCCATGGTCGATTCATCTGGCCATAAGAGTTCTTTGACGCGCCAATGGTACGGAACGCAAGGTCTTGCCTGGTCGCCCGACGGCCGGGAAATCTGGTTCACCGCCAGCGAACTGGGGCTGTTTCACTACATTAGCGCTGTTAGTCTATCGGGCAAGCAACGCTTAGTGACACGCGTCCCCGGCTCGTTGTTCTTGTTCGATATCTGGCGCGACGGGCGCGTGCTTTTAGCGCGGGCCGACCGGCGCCGCGAGGCCATGGTTCTCAGCGGTGAGTCAACCAAGGAGCGCGACATCTCCTGGCTTGACTATTCCTATCCCGCCGACCTTTCGGCCGACGGAAAAACCCTTCTTTTCGACGAGGAGGGCATCGGCGGTGGTGTGCAATACGGAGATGTGCAAGATCTCACCTACGCCGTCTACATACGGAGTACCGATGGCTCACCCGCAATTCGACTTGGCGAAGGCGGTGCCGCTGCCCTGTCCCCTGATCAGAAATGGGTCATCATTGCAACGCCTAGCTCACCCGCGCAACTTCGCTTGTTGCCGACCGGTGCCGGTGAGACTCGGCCCCTTACGAACGATTCGATCAATCACCAATGGGCGCGCTGGTTCCCTGACGGGAAACGTTTCGTTTTGTCAGGGAACGAGCCCGGACACGGCGTTCGCCTCTATGTCCAAGAGGTATCCTCCGGAACACCGAAGGCGATTTCCCCAGAAGGGGTCGACGCACAAAACTTCGCAGTTTCGCCCGACAGCCAATTCGTAGTGGGCATCGGTCCCGATCAAAAGGGTTATTTATTTTCTCCAGCCGGAGCGGATCCAAGAATCATCAATGGTATGGAAGAGGGCGATATTCCCATCGCCTGGAGTCAGGACTCTCGCTTCATTTATCTTTACCGGACTGGCGAGGTTCCTGCCAAGGTTTATCGTCTGGAATTAGGCACTGACAAGAAAACGATTTGGAAGGAGATTGCCCCGCTCGATCCCGCCGGTGTCTCCACCATCGGACCGATCCTCATGACACCCGACGGCAAAACATATGTTTACGGCTTTCATCGTCAGGTGGGAGACCTCTACTTAGTGGAAGGTTTGAAGTAGATCTCATTTCTTCTTTTGCTGCAGGTGCTTGACCTTTACTAGCGAGGAGAGCACAATCCCGCTTTCTTACGACGGAGACAACGACACTCACAAACCACTTCCCATCTCGCTTTTGTCTGTGTCTCTGTTCCACCGTAGTGAAAAATGTCGCTATTCACCTTTCAAGTATTTGTCGAACCAAGCCACGGTGCGGCGAATGGCGTCGATCTGGTTTTCGCGTTTTTCAAAGCCGTGGCCTTCATTCGGATAGTAATGCGCGTCTACGGTTTTGCCGTCTTTCTTTAGCAGATCGACAACCTGTTCGGCCTCCTCTTTGGGCACGCGTGGATCGTTGTCGCCCTGCAGCACCAGCAATGGCGCTTTGACGTTGTGGATGTAAGTGATCGGCGAGGTCGCTTCATACACCTTCTTATCCTTGACGGGATCACCGAGCAGGGCTTTTTCGTACTGCTGCAATTCCGCGTCGGAATGTTGCAGCATCGTCATCCAGTCGATGATGCCGAACAGTTCGACTCCGGCCGCCCAGACGTCCGGCGTTTTGCCGATCGCCATCAGCGTCATGAAGCCGCCATAGGAGCCACCGGTGATGCCGATTCTCCTCGAATCAACGTAGCCGGTCGATTGCAGAAACTTCACGGCGTAAACTTCGTCCTGCAGGTCGCCTCCGCCCAGGTCCTGATAATTGGCGCGTTGAAAGTCCATGCCATATCCGGTCGAGCCGCGCACGTTGGGGGCAATGCAGATGTAGCCCCGCGAGATGAGTGCGGCGATGCGCGGGCTAAAGTAGTCCACGACCTGGCCCGTGGGGCCTCCGTGGGGCAAAACCAGCGCAGGATTCGAGCCGTCGCGTTTCAAATTGAATGGCATCCACATCAGGGCGCTGATGGTTTTAGCGTCAAAAGTCTTGTAGTGAACGATTTGCGATTCCGGCATGGCCGCAGCGCTAAGGCTGGCGATAGCCGAATGAGTAAGCTGGCGGCTTTTGCCCGACACGACGTCGTAGACCCAATAGTCATTCGGTCGCACCGAACTTTCGTGCATCACAAGGAGGCGGTCGCCCGAAGGAGAGAACGAATTGGGATAAGCCGGGAATGAGTTCAGCCCGGCTTCCAGCGGAATCTTTTGCGCACGCAGTGTTTTCGCATTCGCCAAGTAGGCATCTACGAGGCCGTCGGCATTGATGGTGTATGTGAATGAATTGCCCGAGGGAGAAAAGTCTCCGGCACTTGCTTCCCACTGTGTGTCGGTGACCCAAGTCAGTTTCTTGGTGGCAATATCGAGCAACGCAACGTTCTGGTATCCACCTTTTTGGTTGGAAGTAATCAGCAGAGTCTTCCCGTCGGGCGAAAACGACGAGGCGAAATTCAGAACCTTGCCTTCATGCGGAGTCAAGTTAGTGGCCTTGCCGCTGGCTACATCCACGGCATAGACATCAGCATCCGTGAAGCTTACTTCCGCGCGATTGGCATACAAAGTCTTGCCGTCCCGGCTCCAGGCAACCGAGTCCCACGAGTGGTTGGTCGTCTCCTCGTGCGTGAGCAAGCTGACCTTACGGGAGGCCCAGTCGAGCAGCGCCAGGTTGTAGACCTTGCCGTCCTTTGGCTTGTAATCCAGCGCGATGGTCTTGCCATCGGGAGCCCAGCGCGGTGACTCCTCGCGAATGTCAGGAGTATTGGTCAGGTTGATGACCTCGCCGCCACCGCTGGGTACGGCAAAAATGTCCCACAGTTCATTGCCCGCGGTGTCCTGTGCGAAAACGATCCATTTGCCGTCGGGCGACCACGTCCCGCCGTATTGCCGTTCGTCGGACTGCACCAGTTGAATGGGCCATCCACCGGCGGAGTCAACTTTCCAGAGGTTCATTCGGCCGGACATGTTAGTGGAGAACAGGATCTGCTTTCCGTCCGGAGACCACGAAGCCCCGCCCAGAGAGCGCGTGTAATACAGATCGTCAATCGGCAAGGGCCGGGCGCTGGGGTTTGAAACGGATTGGATGCCGTGCGGGTCGGTGATCTGACGGTCATTGGGTCCGGCAGATTGGGCCAAAAGAAAAGCCGACAACAGCAACACGGAGAAAAGCTGGGCGACTCGGCAGAGACTCTTCATGAAAACCTCCTGCAGTGGCGAACGTGGAATTTGTTAAGAACGGTCGCTAACAAGGTCATTAAGATGTTACCTTGCCGCGCAGCATGGGGAAACTCCCCTGCATCCACCGTCGTACGCTCCACGGTACAATTTGGCGGCTACAATCACCTCTGTATGGCCAACGATCTCAAGCGCACCGTGGTCTGGAAAAACTTGTTGCTGAACGGCGCGGACTACTGTGCTCTCTGGCGCACCGCCGAGGGCTGGCTGCTCAAAGGCGCCGTCGTCGGTGTTCTCAAAGATCAGCGCCCCGTGCTCGCCCACTATGAAATCGATTGCGACGAGAACTGGCTGACTCACCGCGTGCAGGTCGAGCGCACAATCGGCAACGATGTCAAGAGCCTCAGCCTCACCGCATGGGTCAAGTTTCCCGAACTTACCGTTCAGACGCTGTCACAACGCTACATCCGCCTGGCGAACGACGCCTACCGCTACCAGAGCAATACCGGATTCTCCGCGGAAATCGCAGTCGATGATCTAGGCTTGGTGATCACCTATCCCAGTGCCTGGGAACGCCTCGCTACGCTATGAAAGAAGGGCGAGACTCTGAAGTCCCGCCCTCTGGCAAAATATGCGGCAAGCCGCATCTCTTCCCTTCTCTAGTCGCCGGTTCCGCCCAGCGGCACCTGTTGCGGACTGCCGGCGGCATTGTCGGTGAAGATCAGATCACCCGCAAGAGTTCCCTTTTGCGTGGGTTGGAAAACCACGCGGACCGTGCAGGTCGCGCCTGCCGCCAGCGTATTGCCGCAGTCGGTCTTCTTCGGACCGGACTTGCGGGCGAAATCGCCGCTGGTGGTGATGCTGGAGATGTCGAGCGTCGAACTGCCGGTGTTCGACACGATCACGGTCTGCGGGGCGCTGGTCTTGCCAACTTTAGTCTTCCCGAACGTCAGCGAGGTGGGGTTGAAACCGATGACCGGCCCGCTCCCCGTGACCGTGAGCTGGATGCTGGTCGAGCTGTTCAAGCTCCCCGAAACGCCGTTGATGGTTATCGTGGAGGTGCCAGTCGCCACGCTTGGGCTGACGGTGAGGGTCAGCGTGCTGCTCGTAGTTGTGGGGTTCGGATTGAATCCGGCAGTCACGCCACTCGGCAGGCCGGTGGCGCTTAAAGTGACCGCACCGGCAAAACCGCCATAACCGGTGACGGTGATTGTGCTGGTGCCGCTATTGCCCTGCGCAATAGTAAGCGCGTTTGGATTCGGGGCCAGGGTGAACGATTGTCCGAAGAAATCGAACATGGCGGCAGTGGCATATTGAGTAGGGGGGGCGGTGCTGCAGGCGTCCCCATACACGGCGGTCAAGCCTTCGCCCTGCAACAAGGTGCAGGCTAAGGCCCCTTCTCCGTAGGAAATCGTGGAGGCATAAGCCATGTTCGAATACTTCGGGCTGGCCATGGCAATGAAAATCTTGCCGCCACCGTTCTGGTTGTCATTCCTCGATTCGTCAAACGTGACAATCAGCAGGTCCCCATTATTGAATATGGGACCATAACCGGATGGATCGGTCAACGGTCCGATGACATTCGTCTGCAACCACGTATCCGCCGTCAGGTTAATGTTGCCTGGATAGGAAGGGCAATCATGGGCATCGTCGCACCCATCCGGCACAATATAGGCCAGATTCGGTAAGTTCTTAGCCGCGACGTCGGTTGCAAATTGGCTGAAGGGGACAATGTTGTCCGCTTGCGTTTGATTGTTGTATACGTCGGAGTAATAGGGGAAGGGGTTGTGGCGAACATAGTAGGTGTTGTCGCCCGTGAGATCGGTGGGGCACGACTTGGCTTTATAGTTTCCGCCTAAGTAGCCCGCATAAGGTATACACTCGGCATAAGACTTCCACGTCAGGCCTTGCGCTAATAGCTCGCGCACGATGTTATCGACGGTGCTGGGAAACGGGCAGTCAGTACCGCCGCTGCCATTCGGATCGCATGCGTCATCGTTGGTCAAAATTTGGCCGCTGATGTCCTCTTCGTAGTTGCCGATCGAGGGATGGGTGTCAGAGAAAAAGTTGCTCGAATAGCCGTATGTCTGGCCCAGCGCATACAGATTCGGCCATGTCGAGCTGGTAATGTCGGAGTAATCGAGGTTCTCGTCCATCACCCAGATGATGTGATTGAAGTGAGGCATACTCTGCCCCAGGGCAGGAGCGGCGCCGAAGACGCACAAAAGCAGAACTCCAACCCATAACGAGAACCTAGCAGGCTGGTGAAAAACTCGCTGTGGATCGACGTTTTGAAAGGGCGCGGCTTCAGCCGCTGAGGTGTAGTTCGGATGCAAAAAGGAGCTTTTCAGCAGCCTGCTAGAGATCGATTTCATTTGGAATCCCCACGATTGATTCTAAAAACGGAAATCTAGTGTACGCGAATCACCCTGTCCTGCATAGTGTGCAGGGGTTTTCGGGTAGTGGCGACTTTCAACGGCTGGCGCGTCTCTGCACATACGAAGTGATATGATCGTTTGTGCATCTACTCCGGCTTGATCTGCGCCGTTTCACTTGTGAGCGCTTAGCGCCCTCCGGCCTGTAATTCCCACCTACACCGCTGTCGCCCTCGATTTTCCAAATTCTTCCATTCTGCCCGTGCGCTCGTGTTGGCGCAGGAAAAAATTTCTACGAAAGGGACTCTTATGAAACTGTTGGTGATTGGTTCCGGCATGATGGGTTCGGCGGCGGCTTTCGACATGGCCCGTACGCCTGAGGTCGATTCTGTAACTTTGGCCGATAACAACATAAACCGCGCACGCGAGGTGAGCGGGCGCCTCAACCGTATGACCCAATCCAAGAAAGTCCGGGCGGTTCCACTCGATGCCAGCGACGAGAAAGCCGCTGCCCGTCTCATGCATGGGCACGACGCGGCGCTTTCCGCCGTGCCCTATTTCTTCAACCTCATATTGGCGCGCGCCGCCGTCGAGGCGCGATGCCACTTTGCCGATTTAGGCGGCAACAACACTGTGGTGCGCCAGGAACTCGCGCTGGCCAAAAAGGCCGAGAAACGCGCCGTGGCGCTGGCTCCCGACTGCGGCCTTTCGCCCGGCATGGCTTCCATTCTCGCCGGCGAACTCATCCGTCGCCTGGGCGGCCGGGCGGATGCGCTACGCATTTATGTCGGTGGGCTGCCGGCCCGGCCTGCTCCTCCTTTTCATTATCAACTTGTGTTTTCCGTAGAGGGACTGATCAATGAATATGTTGAGCCGGCGCGAATTCTGCGCAAAGGCAAGCTCACCACCATCGATCCTCTGACCGAACCTGAGGAATTCCATATCGTCGGCTTCCCCCCGCTGGTCGCGTTTCACACTTCCGGCGGAACCTCAACCCTGCCCGAGACATTCGAAGGTCGGGTTGGGGAATGCTTTGAGAAAACCCTGCGTTATCCCGGGCACTTTGATCTGCTCTGCGAGCTCAAGGAACTGGGCCTGTTTTCCAGCGAGAAGATGAAAATCGGCAATGTCGAACTTGCGCCCCGTGCCATGATGTCGAAAATCTTCGAAGGCAAGTTTGCCTCCAAAGGTCCCGATGTCTGTATCATGCGCATCGAAGCCCACGAATCAGCCAATCGTCCGGGAGTGCGCGGCTTGCTGGGCAGCCGGATCGCGGGGCGTGTCGCTTCCTTCACCCTGGTCGACTATTTTGATTCCAAAACCGATACCAGCGCCATGATGCGTACTACGGCGTACCCTGCGTCGATTGTGCTGCAAATGCTGGCCTCCGGTGCCATCTCCAAGCGCGGCGCCGTCCTCCAGGAGTGCGACGTACCCGCGGGCCCGTTCTTGCAGGAAATCCAAAAACGAGGAATCAAAATCGAATACGCCATCGCCTAGAGACGTTCTTCCCTCAGGGATTGCACTCAATGCCGCCGTTGAAGGGAGGATGAAGGAAACCGCGATTTCTTGCCAGTTCTCTTCGCCAATTTTATTTTGGGGCAGAATCCAAGAATCCTACGACGACTTGGGGCAGCAACGGAGATTCGAGCATGTTGTAGTGCGTGACCCCCGGCAGAATCGCGAGGCGCGCCGTGGACATGCCTGAGCCATCCCAGCCTGCGTCTTTCTGGCCGCCTCCGAGAAGTGCGTAGAATTCCACGATGTGTGCCGGAGGAACGGCGTCCGCGTCTCCAAAGATGAGCAGCGTCGGCGCTTTGATCGCGGCCACTTCCTTTGACCAGTCGTAGTCCGTCTTAATCCCTACGGATAGTTTGGTGATCAGGACGGTCCAGTCGTCTGGCCTGGGCGCAACGCTGGCATAAGTCTTATATAGCGGCGACGCCTTCATCTGCTCAGCCATAGCAGGCCCCATGTGTTCCATGGCCGCAAGGACCTCGGGGTACCATGCGCTATGCTTGCAGGGTGTCGATACAACCGCCAGCTTTCTCACCATCATCGGGTGCCGTACCGTGATCTGCAGCGCGACCCCGCCCCCGAGGGAATAGCCCAGCACGTCAGCCTTTGGAATTTGCAGATACGTCATCAGCGCCGCAATATCATCGGCCATGGCTTCGTACGTGAATGGCCGGTCGATGTCAGCGGTGCGGCCGTGCGCCTGCAAATCGACACCGATGACTTGCCGCGTTTTCGCGAGCAAAGGAATCATATCGGCGAACGTGGCCGTAGATCCCAGGCCGCCGTGCAGCAGAAGCAGTGGCTCGCCCGTACCATGAATTTCGTAATACATCTTGAGCCCGTTTACTGGCGCGTAGCCAGTTCGTAAACCACTGGTGCCCTGACCCTGAGGAAATGTGGTCGTTCTTGTGATCGCCAGACCAGCGGCGACGGTGCCGAGGAGCAACGTTCTCCTCGTCGTGTAAGCAGAAGTCATGGGAACCGAGTCTCTCCTTTTGTTGATGAAGCTATTCAACACGCCCGTACAGCAGTGCGCGACTTCGCCAATCTTCCGTTATCGCACCATCCTCCTGCGCGCCCATGCTCCCTCCCGCGCCCTTTCCCGCTAGCTCTAAGGATGGATGGCAGATCTGCGAATGCTACCAGACCTCACAGCGCTTTTCCGCCGGACGTACCATGGGCGCGTCTGCCTTGCAGCGCCACGCCTTCTGGAACTCGGGCAGATTCGAGAGGGGTCCAATCACCCGGTATTTCGCTACCGGATGCGGATCGCTCTCGACCATCAACCGCTGGAACTCCGGCCGCACCTCATCGCCGCGGAACTGTCCCCAGGCAATGAAGAATTGCTGCTCGGGCGTGAAACCGTCGAGATCGGCCGGACGCGGCTTGCCTTCGAGAGATGTCCGGTAGGCCAGGTAGGCGATCTTGGCTCCGCCCAGGTCCGCAATGCTCTCTCCCAGTACCAGCTTCCCGTTGTGGTGGATGTCCTTCTCGATGAAGTAATGGTCGAACTGATCGGCCACACACGCGCTGCGGGCCTGGAAGTTTTTCAGATCGGCATCGGTCCACCAGTTACGCAACCGGCCGAGGAAGTCGAACTGTGCGCCCTCATCGTCGAAGCCATGGGTAATCTCATGCCCGATGACCACCCCGATCGCGCCGTAGTTGACCGCGTCCACGGCATTCAGATCGAAGGCAGGGGGCTGCAGGATTCCAGCCGGGAAGACAATCTCATTCATCAGCGGGTTGTAATACGCGTCCGAGGTGGGCGGCGTTATGCCCCAGCGCCCGCGGTCAACCGGCTTGCCGATGGTATTGCGGTCATCCTCTTCCACGAACTTCCGCCCGGCAATGACATCTTCGAAAAACGCGTCGCGCCCAATCTCCACCCGGCTGTAGTCTTTCCACTTGTCGGGATATCCGATCTTGGGGTTGAAGGTGGCGATTTTCGCCATCGCCTTTTCCTTCGTGTCATCGCTCATCCAGGGACGGCTCAGGATGTCGTCGCGCATGGCCAATAACAGGTTGCGGACCATCTCCTGCATGCGCGCCTTGGCTTCGGGAGGAAAGTATTTCTCTACATATTTCTTGCCCAGGGCCTCGCCCAGCAACTGATCGGCCGATTCTGCGCAGCGCTTCCAGCGCGGCTTCATCTCCGCTACGCCGGCCAGGTATTTCTCATTGAAGTTGAAACTCTCCTCGACGAACGGCGCGGACAGGTCGCCAGCGAACGAATTCAGCACATGCCACTTGAGGTAGACCTTCCAGTCGGCGAGCGGCGTCTGCTCCAGTTGCCGGTCGAATTCCTGCATAAACTTCGGCTGCTCCACGTTCATGTCCACACTGGTCGGCAATTGTTGATGTTGGAAGTAGCCCGTCCAGTCGAAGTGAGGCGCCAGTGCCTGCAGCTGAGCGAAGGTGGTGTTATGGTCGAGATTGGTCGGATCGCGGAGTGCCACGTTGTCCAAGGAGGCCGTGGCCAGCTTCGTCTCCATGGTCATGACAGTTTGTGCGGCGGCGGTGGCCGTCTTCTGGTCCCAGCCCGCGATCTTGAACATTGCCGAAACGTGCTCGACGTATTTCGCACGGGCATCCTTGAAGCGATCCTCGGGTTTCAGATAGTAATCGCGGTCCGGAAGACTCAGGCCGCCGGCGCTGATGTCCGCTAGAACCCACGACGGCTTGTGCGCATCCTGCTGGCCACCCATGCCAAACGGAACCTGGACGAGGATGTCGCTCAGTTCCGCCACGATTTGTTGCAACCCGGCCATATCGCGCACGCCGTCAATTCTGGCGAACCACGGCTTGATCGGCTCCATGCCGCGAGCGTTCACTTTCGACTCCTCCATGCATGCGCCATAGTAATCGCCGATGATCTGATCGACGCTGCCCTTGGGGGCGTTCTTCTCAGCCTCGGCGGCTTCGAGAACGTCGCGCAACTTCTCCTTTGCTGTTTCTCCCGCCTGCCAACGGCGGCTCCAGCGGGTCATCGAAGCCGGGATCGGATTGTTCGCCCTCCACGTGCCGTTGGCGAACTCGTAGAAGTCATCGCAGGGATCAGCCTTGCGGTCCAGGTCGGAAAGTTCAACACCATGCAGGTTAGCCATCTGCGCCAAAGCGCCCGTGGGCAATAGAGAGGCCACAATTAGCAAGGCAAGAAAAGGTCGCCGGAATAAGTACATGCTCTCCTCGGAATCCACGATTGGATTTGTAAACCGCTCACATTCTAGATCACGCGGGGCAAGTGCAGACGGAGTCGTATACCGTGAAGTCCGCACTAGGACGCGACGAAGCAACTGCGGAAGGCGTCGGGCGAGCGCCAACTGAATCCCAAGGTGGTGGCTGAATACGTCAAACATCCGGTTAAGGCCTGTCAATATCTACCCGGCTCGCGGAACACGATCCGGACAAGTATCCGGCATTCATGGCCTCGGTGCATCAAGCCCGATCCACGATTGCAATTCAAGACCGCCTGCGTAGCGCGACATTACATCATACTTTCGCCATTTCGGTTATCCTGCCATCTTGAAAGACTGTGTGCCATGAGCCCAGTCCGCAATTGGCTTGTCGTTTTCTGCGTGTATCTTCTGGCCTGTCCTTGCGCTCAGGGTCAAAACCCGCAGCGCGTCACTGTCACCGTCGTGGATGAAAACGAAGTCGCCGTCCCCGATGCCCGGATTCAACTCACCGCCTCTGACGGTTCGTCATCTTTGCAATGCCGGACAACCCCTGCCGGAACTTGTACGCTGATCGTTCTCCCCGGCCACACTTACCATGCCCGCATCGAAAAGGAGAACTTCTATGCCGCCGAAATCCCCTCTCTGCGCCTCGATCAGAACACCACCTTCGAATTCACCCTAGCGCGCCAGCGCGAGGTGCGGGAAGTGGTCAATGTGGCCGAGTCGCCCCCGGTCATCGATTCGGAACAGGTCAGCGCACAGGAACAGATCAGTGGTGTTGACGTGATCAATCTTCCTTACCCGACGACGCGCGACTATCGCAACGCTCTGAACTACATTCCGCAAGTCGTCAATGACATCTATTACCAGCCGCATATCACCGGCGCCGAAACTTATCAAACTCTGGTGCTGCTGGATGGATTCAACGCGACGCAGCCCGGCAACGGTCAATTGCTTCTGCGCGTCTCCACCGACTCCTTTCGCTCGATCCGCGTCCAGACCAGCCGCATCTCGGCGGAATACGGAAAAAGC
>Ga0187784_10002963_pt1 | contig 13691 bp, 15 predicted proteins | sample 1015_SJ02_MP15_2_FD_132964 | JGI IMG/M metagenome (GOLD analysis project Ga0187784, IMG submission 132964) | Tropical peat soil microbial communities from peatlands in Department of Meta, Colombia - 1015_SJ02_MP15_20_MG | ecosystem: Environmental > Terrestrial > Soil > Wetlands > Peat | place...
GACAATGTCTGGCTGACCGACGAGCATTACGGCCAGTTCTTCAAGTTCACCAAGGATGGCAAGCTGCTGCAGACCATCGGCGAGCGCGACGCGCGCTCCGACACCGGCGTGCCGAATGACGATTACAGCTCGACCGCGTGGAAAAAGGTCACGCATGGTGGCGGGCCGTTCAACCTGCCGACCGACATCATCCAGGCGCCCGACGGCTCGTATTTCATGTCGGACGGCTACGGCAACGCGCGCGTCCACAAATTCTCGAAGGATTTGCAGCTCGTCAAATCCTGGGGCGAGCCGGGCACCGGGCCGGGCCAGTTCAACCTGCCGCACGGGCTGTGGATCGACCGCCGCGGCCGGCTCCTCGTCGCCGACCGCGAGAACGACCGCGTCCAGGTCTTCGACCAGGACGGCAATTTGTTGTCGATCTGGCCGGTCGAGCTGATCGGCGTGGCGTTCTTCTATGTCGACGACGAGGACGTGGTTTATATCCCCGAGCACAATGCCGGAATGATCAGCCTCGTGACGCTCGACGGCGAGCGCCTCGCGCGCTGGGGCGACGAAATCCATCGCTCGACCCACGGCATCTGGTGCGACTCCAAGAAGAACATCTACGCCGTGCAACCGGGCGAATGGGGCCGCATCCGCCGTATCGTCAAATACGAGCGGCTATAGCAGGCCGAGTTCCGCGAGCTCGGCGCGGAGCGCGTCGGCGCCGGTGAAGTGGATCGGGTGGATGCCGAACGGCCGCGCGGCCTGAGCGTTGATCGCGACGTCGTCGATAAAGGCCGTGCGGCCGGGGTCGATGCCGTGTCGGTCGAGGCACAGCCGGTAGATCGCCGGGTCTGGCTTGATGACGCCGTGCTCGCCCGAGACGATGCCGCCCGCGAACCATGACAGAAACTCGAAGCGTGCGAGGGCCAGCGGATAGGTCTCGGCCGAATAGTTGCTGAGAAAATAGAGCCTTGTGCGGCGCTCCCGCAGCTCGGCCAGGATGTCGACCGTGCCCGCGATCGGCCCGGCGATCATGTCGAGATGCCGCGTGTAATAGGCCTCGATCAGTTCTGTCTTGTCCGGGTGCAGTGCTACCAGTTGGCGGCAGCCCTCGGCGACTGGCCGGCCGGCATCCTGTTGGCGGTTCCAGGCGCTGTTGCAGACATTTGCGAGGAAATCCTCCATCGCCGCCTCGTCGCCGGCAAAAAGCCGGCGGTAGAGGTGCCGCGGGTTCCAGTCGAGCAGCACCCCGCCCAGATCGAAGATCACGGTGTCGCGTTGCGGCACTGGCCGGCTTGTCCTTTTCGGCTGCAGGAGCTGCGTTGCGTCCTTCGAGGCCTTGCTACGCAAGGCGCCTCAGGATGAGGTAGATTTGTGATTGCATTAAGAAAATCTTCATCTTGAGGTGCTCGCGGAGCGAGCCTTGAGCGACGCTAAAATTGCCAAAATTGCCGTCTACGGTCGATACGTGATGAGACTGCGGTTCCGGTCTTGGCTGTAAATCCGCTGTTTTAACAGCGAAAACGGCAGGGTCGCCGGCCGCTTGTGCGGACGCCCAAGGTCGCATTGAATGGGCCGGTCGAACTGGGGGAGAGCCGCCATGCCGCACACCATCCGCGCCGTCGTTGTCGATCCCGCCGCCCCGGGGCGGCTCGCGATCAAGCCGGTCGAGTTGCGTGACCCCGACCGCGACGAGGTCGCGGTTAAGGTCACCGCGATCTCCTTGAACCGTGGCGAAACGCGGCGTGCGGTGCAGCAGGCCGATCCCGGCTGGCGGCCGGGCTGGGACTTTGCCGGGGTGGTCGAGGCTGAGGCCGTTGACGGCAGCGGCCCCAAGAAAGGCATGCGTGTCGTCGGAATCCTGCCGTCGGGCGCTTGGGCCGAGCGGGTCAATTGCCGCAGCCACGCGGTCGCCGCGCTGCCCGACGCGGTCAGCGATGCACAGGCCTCGACCTTGCCGGTCGCCGGCCTTACCGCGCTCCATGCGCTGCGCCAGGGCGGGCTGCTGCTGGGCCGCAAGGTGCTGGTCGACGGCGCGTCGGGCGGGGTCGGGCATCTCGCCTGCCAGCTGGCGCTCGCGGCGGGCGCGGTCGTCTGGGGGCATGTGCGGCGCGAGGAGCAGTGCGCCCAGGTCGCCGAGTGGTGCGGCGGGCGGGTGATCGTCGGACCAGACCTCGGCGTGGCGAAAGGCGAGGGGCCGTATTGGCTGATCCTCGACTCGCTCGGCGGCTCGGCGCTGTCCGCGGCGATGGGCATGCTCACACCCAACGGCACCTGCGTCACCTTCGGCATATCCGAGGCCGGCACCGCCAATGTCGAAAGCCGGACGTTTTTTGGCACCGGGGGCGCGCGGCTCTATGGCCTCACGCTGTTCCACGAGCTGATGAGCGTCGAGCGCGGCAGCATCGGCCTGGCGTTGTTGGCGGCCGAGATCGAGGCCGGCCGGCTCAAGCCGCAAATCGCGGTCGAGGCCGGCTGGAATGAGGTCGGCGCCATCGCCCAGCGGCTCATCGACCGCGACTTCACCGGCAAGGCGGTGCTGCACATCCGGTAAGGGGAGCGGTCGCGATGCCCGTGATCCGACTCAGGCCGCGCCCTGGCAGACGTGGATTTCGCGGTTGGCGAGGAGGTCTTTGGTCTTCGCGCCATAAGCGGCCATGTGCGGCGAGGCGGCGTGCGCCTTGAGATGATCGAGGCTCGCCCATTTCTCCACGACGACAAAGGTGTCCGCGCCGAATTTCGCGCCGAACCCGCCCTCGGCATCAATCACGGGGCCGTATTCGATGCAGCCGTCCTCGGCATGGACTGCGGGCATGTTGGCGCGAAACAGCGCCAACACCTCGTCACGCTTGCCGGGCTGGGTGGTGATAATCGCGAGCACATGGATCATCGCATTTCCTCCTTCGTGCGGAATGTCCGCACCATAGGCGGCGGGCGGGCCTCCGGCCACCGATTTACATTCGTCTCACTCGCTGCATGCGGGGCGAAGTCATGCGGGGCGAAGTTTCGATAGGAGAATTTTTACGATCGACCGCGACGATGGTCTCGGTTCACCGAAAGGCATCGCTGTGGACTCGATTTGCGGCCGGTTTCAGCCGGCGTCGCTGAAACTTTGGGCGGCATGGTCGCGATTGCCGCGGCCGGACGTCGTCCCGGCGCGCGCCAGTTTCGATCCGTGCGCCATCCCCGGCATTCTGCCCGTCATTAGCTTAATAGAGCGCGTTTCACCGGGGGAGTGGCGGGTCCGCCTCGCGGGCACCGAGCTCGAACGACGCTGGGGGCGGGCGCTGTCGGGGCTCTCCTACGCCGAAGTGATGTCGTCGCAGGCGGTCGAGGTGACGCATTGCGAATTCGAGGCGATCTGCGGGCAGCCCTGCGGATCGCGGTCGTTGCGTCATCTCGAATTGCGTTCGGGCCGACGGCTGCAGACCGAGACCCTGCGCCTGCCGCTACGGGACAAGGGCGGCGCGGTCAGCCTCATCGTCAGTTGCAACGGCGAATTGAGCTGCGATCTGATGCACGAGCCCGATCAGCCGCGTGAAATCGTCACCGTCTTCGAGCAGGAATTCTTCGATATCGGCGCGGGGGTCCCCGCTTTCAGCTGCGTGCCGGCTTAAGTCACGACGCCAGAGCCGCCGCCTTGTTGTTTAGAGCCTGGATCAGCCCGTTGATACCTTGAGTCTTCAGGATCGCGCCGAACTCCGAGCGCCGCGTCGCAAGCTCGCTGATCGTACCGTTGAGGTAGACGTCGGCGATCTTGTTGTCGCGCATCAGGTAATTGATGTTAACCGGGTTGCCGTCTGACGGGACGATCTGGCTGAGGATGACGGTCCCCGCGGGCGACGCCTGTTCGCCGGTCACCTTGAGTTGCTCACCGTCATATTTGTGAAAGCGCTCGGCATAGACCGCGGCGACATAGTGCTCGAACGCCTGCGTTACCTGCGTTTGCTGGGCCGGGCTGAGCGTCGCCCAGTCGGGTCCAACCGCGATCCGGGTCATCAGCGGAATGTCGAAATTCTGCTCGATCGCCGGCGCCAGCTTCGCGCAGCGGCCCTGCGCGCCTAGCTGCGGGCCGTTGCGCATTGTGTCGAGCAGAGTCGAATAGAAGGCCTGCACGGTCGCGGCCCCACTGCTGGTTACCGCGCTCGCGTGCTGCATCGGCATGGCCAAAGCGACGCACAACGCGATGCCGGCAAACGTCCGTCGGGTTACGAAAGTGGAGCGCGTCATGATGAAACTCGCCAAAAATGTCCGGGAAAAACCTGGCTAGAGCTATTCTCAGCCGCCGGAATTACAAGCGCATGGCTGGGCTGCGCCGATAACCCCGGACGCCATATTGCACATTCCGAGCCATAACCCAACGGATATACGCGCCTTACGCGAATTCACCGCCAGAGAGTGGCTCGACAACATGGCGCCAATCAGCCGCTATTGTGGTGTTTTCTTGTTGGATTCGGACGGTTGCGGCATTCAGTTCCGCATCCAGCCCGCTCGTACGCATAACGGACCGATCGGCTGATTGATCCCAGACGCGAGCCGTTCCGTCGCCGATCTCGGTCGGTTAAGTTGGAAGCCCAAAGGGAGCAGCGCCATGTCGTATATCTACTTTGTCCAGATGGACATTCCGCAAAACCTCGATGCCGAGCTCAACCGCATCTACGACACCGAACATGTGCCGATGCTCTCGAAGGTCCCGGGTGTCCACCGGGTAACGCGCTACCGGCTCGAGCAGTCGAATGACAGCCGGATGCAGAAATATCTGGCGATCTACGAGATCGACGCGCCCTCGGTGGTCGAGTCGAAAGCATGGGACGAGGCGAGCTCCTGGGGCGAATGGGCGACCAAGATCCGCCCGCACACCACGAGCCGGCACCACAGCTATTTCGAGAAGATCGGCGAGTTCGGCCCGGGGCGCGCGGCAACGCCCTATATCTACATCGTGCAGATGGATATCCCGGCGAGCTGGGAGGCAGAGTTCAACCGCGTCTACGACGCCGAGCATGCGCCGCTGCTGTCGAAAGTGTGCGGCAAGGGCACGCGCTATCGCTTGGCGCAGTCGAACGACACCCGCATGCAGAAATACATGGTGATCTACGAGATGGACTCGCCGGCCGTGACCGAGACCAAGGAATGGGCCGATGCCGGCGCCTATGGCGACTGGGCGAGCAAAATCCGCCCGCACACGACCAGCCGGCATCACACATTTTTCAAGAACATCTAAGCTTCAAGAAAATTTAGCAGTCGCCGGCGGTCTCAGGCAGCGCGGGCGCGGCGGCGGCCGGGCGTGGGCGGCCGCGCACGGCGCGTAGGGCCCAGTTCTCCACGCAATGCCAGGAGAGCCAGGCGAGCGGCAGCGCCAGTGCGAGCGAGCCGAGCGTCACTTCCCACCACGCCGCGCGGCCATTAGTCAGCCACATCACGAGTTCCTCGCACGGCCAGCCGTAAATGTAGATGCCGTAGCTGAGGTCGCCGACATGGCGCGCGTAGTCGAGCCGCGACCAGTAGCGCGCGGTCGCGAGGTAGATCGTCAGATAGCCGCATGACGGCGCGAAAAAGGTGATGAACTCGCCGAGCTGGCTGGTGACGAGCCACGGCACCAGCGCGATCAGCCCGTAGTACCAGCGGAAGACCAGCCGCTCACGCAGGAAATAGATCACCATGCCGGCGGCGAAGTGGCTGAGCATCCACAGCCAGCCGCGCAGATAGCCGAGCCAGGCGAGCGACCACCGCTCATCCCACCAGATCGCGGTGATGCCCAATATGAGCAAAACGACGGCCGTCGACAAACGAAGGCCGCGGGCCAAGCCGAGGATCAGCACCGTCGCGTACATCATCACTTCGAAGATCAGCGTCCAGAACGCGCCGTTGACGAGGTTCCCGACCGTAGTGTTCGCGAACAGCACGCCCGGTAGCGCCAGCGGTCCGGGCCACAATGTGGCGTAGTCGCCGAGGAATGCGCGGAACTTCGGGTCGGCGAAATATTGCGCGAGCGGCAGGCTGGTGACGATGGGGCCGAGCACGAAGGCGATCACTAGCCCGTTGACCGCAAGTCCCGGATAGATCCGCGCGGCGCGGCGCAGCACAAAGCCGCCCGGCTTCGGATTGCGGCAAAAACTTTCGGTGACGAGATAGCCGCTGATCACGAAGAAGACAAAGACGCCGACAAGGCCGAGCGAGCATTGATTATGGGTCCCCCACACCAGCGGCTCGTCGCGCTGCGTGCCGTAGGCGATCAGCCAGGAATGCGAAAAGACCACCGACAGCGCCGCGACGAGGCGGAGAAAATCGAAATTGTTGGAATGGTGGCCGAGGGGGGCGGTGGGCATCGATGACTCCGGGTCACCACCGCTCTTGCCGGTTTCGGCGCGGCTGCGCAACATCCCGTCGAGAACAACGGAAACTGCGAACACAACGGTGGACGAGCCTGTCTTAATCCGACAAGCGATGCCCGAAGACGGGGCCGCATTGATGGCTGCCGTCGCGCAGATCGACGCCGAAACCGAGTTTCTCGGCGTTCCCGGACAGCCGCACCCGTGGGCGCGGCCGGAGGCGGAGCTGCGCAGCCTCAACCAAACCGGCCGCGGCGTCGTCCTCTTGGCCGTGACGGGGGACGGCGAAATTGTCGGCTATCTGACCGCGTTCGCGGGTCACTTCATCCGCAACCGCGGCAATGTGTTTATCGCCGTGATCGGGCTGCGCGAAGCCCATCGCGGTCGCGGCATCGGCACGCGGCTCTTCGAAGCGATCGAGGGTTGGGCCCGCGGGCGGCATGCCTGGCGGCTCGAGTTGCGGGTCAGCTCGCTGAACGAGCGCGGCCTGGCGCTCTACCGCAAGCAGGGTTTGGAGATCGAGGGATGCATCCGCAGCGGTGTCTTCCGGCATGGCACCTGGACCGATGATTTCTGGATGGGAAAGCTGCTCGAGCCGACCCCGGGTCGCAAGCTTGGAACCATTCCGTCGGCGCCGCGCGCCATCTCGGCGCCGCGCCGCGACGCATTGCCCATCCTGCGCGAGATGCGCGCCGGAGACGGCGCTGCGTTCCGAGCCTGGGAGATACGGATGGCGGAGGCGATCCCCAACACGCTAAAGCTGCCGAGCGAGATTCCCTCGGCGGACGCTATCGAGCGGGACCTCGCCCAGACGACCGGTGATCCGCGCTTCTGGCTGGTCGCCGTGGAACCGCGTCGGCATGGCGGCGAGAGCATCGTCGGATTCGCATCGGCCAATATCGAATTCGGCTTCCGCATGCAGCATGACGCGTTTCTCAGCGTCGCGGTGGCGCCGGACTGGCAGGGGCAGGGGCTTGGCCGGAAGATGCACGACCGGGCCGAGGCCTGGGCGCTCGATCGCGGCGTGCGGCGACTGAGCGCGACGCTGCAAGCGACGAACCAGGCGGGGCGCGCCTTTGCCGCGACGCTCGGCTACGAAATCGAGGTGACGATGCGCGGCTATTCGCTGATCGGCGGCCGCATGGTCGACCGGCTGCGGGTCGGAAAGCTGTTCGCCGCCTAGTTCATTGCGAGCCGAAGGCCTTGTCGATCCACTGGTCGAGGCCCGGCGCGATGCGCTCGTAACCGGCAGCGTTGAAATGCAAATAGTCGGGCGAGAGGTCTTGGCTCAGCATGCCTTTCGCGTCGAGCAGCGGCTGGCCGATATCGGTCGCCCAAAGCATCTGCCCATCGGCGCAGGAGCCGAGCATCTGATTGACTTGACTTACGGCGATGCGCAGCGGGTCCCACGGCGCGCCGCCGCGCGGCGTGAGGCCGAGGAGTAGGATGCGCGCGTTGGGCAGCTTCTGACGCAGCTCGAGCAGCACTTGGCGGACGCCTTCCGCCGCCTCGGCCGGCGAGCGGCCGTGACCGAGATCGTTGGTGCCGATCATCACGATGACGCCCTTTGGCGCCGGCCCGTCGAGATTGCCGTGATCGAGCCGCCAGCGCAGATGCTCGGTACGGTCGCCGCTGACCCCGGCATTGAGCACGCCGCGCGGCGCCAGATTGGCGTCCCATACGCGCTTGGCGTCCCACAGCGGCTCGTCCCAGCGCTCGGTGATCGAATCGCCGAAATAGAGGAGGCGATGGGGCTGAGTTTTGACCTTGGCGTTGATGCGCTCGAAGGTTTTGACCGCGTCGGACTCGGTGCGCGGGGCGGGCGGCGCCGCCGAGGGGTTGAACGCGCCGCATTTGATCTGCGCCTTGGCCGGCAGCGCGGCAAAAAGAACGATGGCGATAGCGGCGAGCCGGACAAAGCTCATCCTCAAAGACCCTCGGATTGATGGCGAGACGATCGCGAAATGCCCGGCTAGGATAGCGGCAAACCGGTGAGAGCGCGAGCGATGGCCCTGGAATTCCGTCCACTGCATGGCGAGTTCGCCGCCGAGGTGATCGGCGCGCCGCCCGATCTTCGGGTCGATAACGCGACACTCGGGGAGATCGAGGCCGCGTGGTTTCGCTATGGCATCCTCGTGTTCCACGATCTCGACATGAGCCCAGCCGAGCATGTCGCCTTCACCCGCCGGCTCGGGCCATTGCACATCATGGTGCCGTCCGAGTTCAACCTGCCTGACTATCCCGAGGTCTGGGTCGTCGGCAACGCCGAGGAAAACGGCAAGCCGCTGGGGCTGCGCGGGGCGGGCATGGGGTTTCACACCGATGGCGAAGACAAGATCGTCCCCAATGCCGGGTCCTTCCTTTACGCGAAGATCGTCCCGCCGGAAGGCGGCGACACGCTCTTTGCCGATATGCGCGCGGCCTATGCGGCCCTGCCGGACGACGTCCGTGGGAAGATCGCCGGGCGGCGCGGCCGGTTCAGCCGCGCCGATATGCACGCGATCAACTATCCCAACATGCGGCGCTATACGGCCGAGGAGCTGGCCGCGCGGCCCGATGTCTTCCACCCGCTGGCGCGGCGCCATGACAAGAGCGGCGGCGTCTCGCTTTATATCGGCCGCTGGGCCTGCGACATCGAAGGCCTGCCCAAGGACGAGGGCAGGGCGCTTGTCGCCTGGCTGCAGGAATTCGCCCGCCAGGACCGTTTTGTCTATCGCCATCGCTGGCGCGACGGCGACGCGGTGCTATGGGACAATCGTTGCACCCAGCATTGCGCGACCCCCTTCGACGAGGCGCGCTACACACGGCTCATGCACCGCACGACGCTCGAAGGCGAAGCGCCGATTATCGCGTGAATGAGGGGCGCGAGGTGAGGCGACGTGCATGACGAGCCGCGTCTGGTATGTCGTTGTCGCGCTGCTCTTCGCGGCGGGCGGCGCCGGTGCGGGATGGTCGCTGTGGACGGGGATGCGCGGCATTGCTGAATCGATCGTCCCCATTGTCGTTCCGGGCACGGGCGAGGTCGCCCTCGACCGGCCCGGCCGATACACGATCTTTCAGGAAAACCTCAGCGGTCGCCCCGGCGCTGTTTCGTCGCTCAACGGGCTGACCGTCACGATCACCGACGAGACCGATGGCAGCAGCGTGCCGACCCGGCCGCCGAGCATGAACACGACCTACACAATCGGCAAGCGTACCGGCGTTTCGGTGCTGGTGTTCGATGCGCCGCATCCCGGCCGCTATCGCCTCACCGCCGGTTATGACAATGGGCGTAACCTGCCGAAGACCGTGCTCAGCTTCGATCTCGGGCTGTTTTCCCGCATCTTCCGGACCATCGGCAACGCGTTCGCGTTTGGTACGGCAGGCGGATTGCCGGCGCTGGTGATCCTGCTCGTCACGGCCTTCCGCCGGCAAAAGCCGCGGCGCCCGGCGGTGGGCTGAGCAGCGCTTTCGCGCGGCGGCGCCAGCTTCTATCATCGCGAGCAACGACCGAGGAGGAGTGCCGATGGCAGAGGATTATGCCGCGCGATGGCCGAACTACCGGGAAGCCGATTTCACCCTCAAGGACTACCGCTTCGCGAGCGGCGAGGTGCTGCCAGAGCTGAAGCTGCATTACCGAACGATGGGCGTGGCGCAGCGCGACGCCAGCGGCAAGATCGTCAATGGCGTGCTGCTGCTCCAGGGCAACACCGGCACTGGCGAGAACTGGCTGCGTCCGAACCTCGCCGACCACCTCTACGGGCCCGGCCAGCCGCTCGATGCGCGCAACTATTTCCTCATCATGCAGGACGCGCTCGGCCGCGGCGGTTCGTCCAAGCCGTCGGACGGGCTGCGGGGAGCCTTTCCGCGCTACCGCTACCGCGACATGGTCGACAGCGGCTATCGCCTGATCACCGAAGGGCTTCGGGTCGGACACCTGCGGCTCGTGATCGGCAGCTCGATGGGCGGGATGCATGCCTGGATGTGGGCCGAGGCCTATCCCGATCTGATGGACGGGGTGATCCCGATCTCGTGCCAACCGGTGCAGATCAGCGGCCGCAACTGGCTCGGTCGGCGCGCCGCCGCCGAAGCGATCCGCAACGATCCCGACTGGAACGGCGGCTTTTACGACAAGCAGCCGCGTCATTACGTCTATAGCGCCGCCGGCAATTTCGGCGTCGAGAGCCCGACCCGCATCCAGGAAATGGCGCCGACCCTCGACGCGGCCGACGCGCTCTACCAAAAGCGGCTCGAAGAGGCGCGAAAGGGCGACGCCAACAACCAGCTTTGGGCCATCGAGGCGATCCGCGATTACGACCCCGAGCCCGATCTCGACAAGATCAAGGCAAAGGTCATGCTGATCAACGACGCCGAGGACCACGCCAACCCGCCCGAGCTTGGCACCGTCGAGCGGGCGATGAAGCGGGTGAAAAACGGCCGCTATGTGCTGATCCCCGCCGGGCCGAATACGCACGGCCATTTCAGCCATTTCTACGCCGAGCTGTGGAAGCCGTATCTGATCGAGTTCCTCGCCGAACTCGGTCCTGAGCGCGCCGCGGCGGCGGAGTAGAAATTCGTCATTGCGAGCGTAGCGACGCAATCTTCTGACGAGCGCGCTCGGATCGAGATTGCCCCGTCGCGCTTCGCGCTCCTCGCAATGATGCAAAAGGAGAGAGTCAATGCTGTTTCGCGCTCTGCTGCTGGCCATGTTGGTCAGCCTCGCCGTGCCCGCCTTCGCGCAGGAGGAAGGCGGCAAGGTCAACCCCGCCGACTGGCCCGGCTACCAGGAGGGCGACTTTGTCATCCACGACTACAAATTCGTCAGCGGCGAGACGCTGCCCGAGCTGAAGCTGCACTACCGCACGATCGGCACGCCCAAGAAGAACGCCAATGGCGAGATCGTCAACGGCGTGCTGCTGCTTCAGGGGAATACCGGCACCGGCGCCAACTGGTTCCGGCCGTCGATCGCCGACGCGGTCTTCAAGCCCGGTCAGCCGCTCGACCTGGCGAAATACTACATCATCATGCCCGACGCGCTGGGTCGTGGCGGCTCGTCAAAGCCGTCGGACGGGCTCAAGGGCAACTTCCCGCATTACCGCTATCACGACATGGTCGACATGACGCACCAGCTGGTGACGGACGGGCTGAAGGTCGCGCATCTGCGGCTCATCATCGGCAGCTCGCTCGGCTGCATGCAGCAGTTCCTGTGGGCCGAGTGGTATCCCGATTTGATGGATGGCAGCGTGGGCATGTCATGCCAGCCGGTCGAGATCAGCGGCCGCAACTACATGCTGCGGCACGGCGCGGCCGAGGCGATCCGCCACGACCCGGCCTATAACAACGGCAATTACGACAAGAGCCCGACGCTCTACATGTACTCGTCGGCGGGCAACGACCTGACGGAAAGCCCGGTACGCATCCAGGAAGAGGCGGGAACCATGGACGCGGCGAAGGCGCTCTACGACAAGCGGCTCGCCGGGCTGATGAAGAACGGCGACGCCAACAACACGCTCTACGAGCTCGAGTCGATCTACGATTACAGCCCGGAAGCCGATCTGCCGAAGATCAAGGCGCATGTGTTGCTGATCAACAATGAGGAGGATTTCGCCGATCCGCCGACCCTCGGCACGGTCGAACGGGGGATGAAGAAGATCGCGCACGGAACCTATGTGCTCACCCCGTACAGCAAGGACACGCACGGCCATTTCACGCATTACTATGCCGCGGTGTGGAAGCCCTATCTGGTGAAGTTCATGGCCGGGCTGCCGCCGGTGCCGGTGGGTAAGTGACGTGGAGCATTTCGCCGCCAGCGACGGGTTGCGGCTCGCCTATTACATCGACGACTTCACCAACCCTTGGGCCAAGCGGCCAACGCTGTTGCTGCTGCACGCGGCGATGGGGAGTGCGCGGCGCTGGTTTGGCTGGGTGCCGCATCTCTGCCGCGACTGGCGGGTGGTGCGGCTCGATCTGCGCGGTCACGGCGCGTCGGGGGTGCCGCCTCCTGACCAGGCGCTGACGCTCGACCGGCTGGTGGTGGACGTGGTGGAGTTGCTCGACCATTTGGGGCTTGAAACTGTGCATGTCGCCGGGAACTCGGCCGGCGGTTACCTCGGTCAGCAGCTGGCGATGAACCATCCTATTCGCATGACGAGTCTCGCGCTCTACGGCTCGACACCGGGGCTCAAGAACAGCCAGGCGCCGAGCTGGATCCCGCAAATCGAGGCCAAGGGCATGCGCGGTTTTCTTGCCGAGACGATCCGCGACCGGTTGCCGCGCGACGCCGACCCTGGCCTCGTCGAATGGTTTCTCGACGAGGCCGCGAAGAACGACCCGGCGTATATCGGCAAGTTCGTGCTGCTGATGGCGAGCTACGACTGGAGCGGCGAGGTCGAGCGCATTACTTGCCCGACCATGGTGGTGATCCCCGGCGCCGAGACGGTCGGCTCGCTCGCCAATTACGAGCCGTTCCGTCGGCTGAAGGATGTCGAGTTCAAGGTCTATGACGGTCTGCCGCACAATATCTGCGATGCGGCGCCGGACCGCTGCGCGACCGACCTGGACGATTTCCTGAAGCGGCGATTTCCCGGCTGATGTGCAACCTTTACTCCTATACGAAATCCCAGGACGAGACGCGCCGGCTGCTGGGCGTTATCGCCGACCGCACCGGCAACCAGCCGGCGCTGCCGGCGATCTTCCCCGACCAGATGGCACCAGTGGTGCGGGTCGGGAGCGATGGGGTGCGCGAGATGCTGCCAATGCGCTGGGGGCTGCCTGGGCCGGAGAGCGCCGGCGGGCGGCCCGTCACCAATATCCGCAACACCGACAGCGCCTGGTGGCGGCCCTGGCTCGAGCCGCGCTGGCGCTGTCTCGTGCCGGCCAACGCGTTCTGCGAGTGGACCGATGCGCGCCCCAAGGTGCCGCACTGGTTCGCTCTCGATGACGAGCGGCCGCTGTTCGCGTTCGCCGGCCTCTGGCGGCCGTGGACCGGCGTGCGCGGGAAAGAGCGGAGAGAGCATCTGCTCTACGGCTTCCTCACCACCGAGCCCAACGCGCTGGTGCACCCGGTGCACGCGAAGGCGATGCCGGTGATGCTGACGACGCCGGAGGAGCGCGACGTCTGGCTGCAGGCGCCCGTCGACGAGGCGCTGGCGCTGCAACGGCCGCTGCCGGTCGAGCGGCTCAAGATCATCGCGCGCGGCGAGCTCGAAGACCCGCCGACCGGCACCCAGCGAAATGCGACGCCACCCAGGCGCGAGCAACTGCTCTTGCCGATCTAGCCGCCCCCGTTATAGTCCCGCCGGCTAGGATCCACGCCGTGCGGGTGTGGCGGAATGGTAGACGCGGCAGACTCAAAATCTGCTTTCCGTAAGGAAGTGGGGGTTCAAGTCCCTTCAC
>Ga0187784_10002964_pt1 | contig 13690 bp, 10 predicted proteins | sample 1015_SJ02_MP15_2_FD_132964 | JGI IMG/M metagenome (GOLD analysis project Ga0187784, IMG submission 132964) | Tropical peat soil microbial communities from peatlands in Department of Meta, Colombia - 1015_SJ02_MP15_20_MG | ecosystem: Environmental > Terrestrial > Soil > Wetlands > Peat | place...
GCACGACGGCTGGAAGGCGGTCACGACGCACCCGACGATCAGCGGCTGGAGCCATTTCGACGCTGACACGTGGGAGCTGTACCACACCGACACCGACCGGGCCGAGCTGCACGACCTTGCGGCTCAGCAGCCGGACAGGCTGCGTGAACTGGTGAACCTCTGGTTCGCCGAGGCCGGCGCCAACGGCGCCTTCCCGCTCGACGACCGGTCTCCCGTCGAGATACTCAACACACCGCGGCCGCAGCTGGCCAGCCCGCGCAACCGGTACGTCTACTACCCGGACACCGCCGACGTGCCGGAGGAGCTGGCGGTGAACATCCGCAATCGCTCGTTCAGCATCGGCGTGCTGGTCAGCATCGACGGCTCCGGCGCGGAAGGGGTGCTGCTCGCGCAGGGCTCGCAATTCGGCGGGCACTGCCTGTACGTCAGGGACAACCGCCTGCGCTACGTGTACAACTTCGTCGGTATGACTGAGCAGCGGGTGGCGGCAGCCGAGGACCTGCCGACCGGGCAGAACCTCATCGTGTCCGCGTCGTTCGACAAGGACGGCGAGGACCCGCCTGGCGTCGCCGTCGGCACCCTGTCCCTCTACTATGGCGACCGCAAAGTCGGCGAGGGCCGCATCAAGACGCAGCCGGGCGCCTTCGGGCTGGCCGGTAAGGGGCTGTGCGTGGGCCGCGACAGCGGCGAGCCGGTCACCGGCGACTACGCGGGCGAGCCGCCGTGGCGGTTCAGGGGTGGCACCATCAACCGGGTCGCCGTCGATGTCAGCGGCCAGCCCTACCTCGACCTGGAGCGCGAGGCGGCCGCGATGCTCGCCCGGGAGTAGCGCCAGCCGCGCCGCGGCCTCCGGTCAGGTGGCCGCTGCTCCGGTGGCGGCGGCGCGGTCGGGACCGAAGTAGCGGTCAAGCCGTGCGGCCGCACGCCGGCCGAGACGTTGCATGGGTGCCTCAACGAGGCGGTACGTCGTGGCGGCACAGCCGAGCAGCGCGGCGAGGAACACCGCCGACGCGCCGACCTGCAACCAGGCCTCATGCTGGTAGCTCGCCGGGAGCGGGATGCTGTCGTACCCGTCGAGCAGCAGCGGGAACACGAGGTAGACCGAGTAGCTGACCAGGCCGAGCCAGGCCAGCGCGGCCGGGACACGACGGTTCTGGAGGGCGAGGCCGGCCGCGAAGGTCAGGCCGGCCAGCACGACGGACATGATCCACTCCCGCTGCTGGAGCGCGGGCTGGGTCGACGTGGTCAGCGCTGGAATGTGCCAGGCTCCGGCGGCGGTCACGGCCCCGAAGACGCTGGCCGTCGCGATCATCGCCCAGCGCCGGCTCACCTGGCCGTGCTGGGCGCGATAGAGCAGCGTGCCGGTGAACATGAGAGCCAGGATGGTCAGCCCTTCGTAGCCGAATCGCCGCTCGTTTACCAGGACGAGCACGAGCCCGGTCCCCGCGGCCACCCATGCCCCGATTGCCCGCGTCCGGCCATGGCTGACAACCGCGACGGCCAGCCCGCCCACGACGAGCGCGTCGGCGACCAGCGCGACGGCGGTGGGCCCGACCGTGTGGTCGGACAGCCACGCGGTGGGCAGCACGCCGCCGAGCCCCAGCGCCGCGCCCGCGAGTGTCACGGCGAGTCCGCCGCTGCGCCGGTGCTGGCGCGCCGCGAACAGGGCGGTGACCAGCAGGTAGAAGACCATCTCGTAAGACAGCGTCCAGATCACGACGACCAGGTTGGGCTCGCCGAGCAGGTCGTTGAGCATGAACAGGTGCGAGAGCGCGGACGCCGTGTCGTTCTGCTCGCTGCCGCGCAGTCCGGGCAGGCCGACGACGTGCATCGCCAGCGTCAGCCCGATGACGACGGCAAACAGCGGGAACAGCCGGAACAGCCGGCCGATCCAGAACGTGCGCACGCTGCCCGTGCGCTCCAGCGAGGCGGGCACGATGTACCCGCTGATCAGGAAGAAGACCAGCACTCCGTACAGGCCGGGGTCGAACACGCTGAACACCACCGCGTGCACCGCCGGTAGCACCCTGGCGCCCCAGTGCTGGTACACCACCCAGAGCGCCGCCGTGCCCCGGAGCGCGTCCAGCCAGGCGAGCCGGGTTTTCGATGGCGGGGGTACCGGCTTCAGCGCCGACACGGGAGCCCTGGCGTCGTCATGGAATCCGACCCTAACCCGGAAACTTGACCAGTGCTTGGTTAAACCATGACCATAACCTGACCACTCTGGCGCCTTGCGAGCCCGCGGCCGTGTCCGATAAGACGTATTCAGGGCTCATCGGGCCCATTCGTCACCGTGCACCGGAGAAGGAGTGCCGAAGCGATGTTGCTGGGCGACTTGCGGGAATACGTGGCCATCCCCAGGGTGACGGCGCTGCGGCTGGCGCCAGACGGATCGTGGCTGGCAGCGGTCGTGCAGACGGTCGGCGGCGAGCCGCCGAAGTACCTGTCGAGCATCTGGCGGATCGATACCGCGGCCGACCGCGCGCCGGTGCGGCTCACCCGCAGCGCCGAAGGGGAGGCGAGCCCCGAGTTCCTCCCTGACGGGTCGCTGCTGTTCGTGTCCAGGCGGCCCGACCCCGGTGCGGGCAAGAAAGACGCCGAGCCGGGCAAGGACCGGCCCACCGTGTGGCTGCTGCCCGCGCGTGGCGGCGAGGCCAGGCGGGTCACCGCGGCGGCCGGCGGCGTGACCGGCCTGGCGGCTGCGCACCGGGTGCAGTCCTTCGTGTACGCCGCCGCCGTGTTCCCCGGCGCCAAGGACTCCGAGCAGGACGCCGCCCGCAGGAAGGCCAGGGCCGATGCGGGCGTGGCCGCGATCCTGCACGAGCCGGGCGGCAGGCTCCGGTTCTGGGATCACGACCTCGGCCCGGAGTCGGTGCGGCTGCTGGCTGACGACGACGGCGCCACGCCCGGCCGCGAGCCTCGCGACCTCACGCCGGATCCCGGCCGGGCGCTGGACGAGCAGGAGTTCGAGCTGACGCCGGACGGCTCGGCGGTCGTGACCGGATGGCGGGTGACGGAGGAGGGCGGTCGGTTCCGGACCGAGGTGGTGGTCATCGACATCGGCACCGGACAGCGCCGGATCCTGCTCGGCGAACCCGGCACCGACTTCAGCAGCCCGCGGATCTCGCCCGATGGCGACGTCGTGGTGGCGGTCCGCGACGAGCACGACACCTACGACCGGCCCGGCGACGCGACCCTGGTGCTCAGCTGGCTCGCCGCCGGCCCGGCCGGCCGTGACCTGCTGCCGGGTTTTGACCGGCGGCCGCTCGAGGTTGTCTGGGCGCCCGACGCGGGCTCGCTGTACTTCACCGCGGACGACAACGGCCGGCGCCCGGTTTTCCGTGTCGGGCTGGACGGCGGCCAGCCGATCCGCGTCACGAACGACGACGCCGCGTACGACAACCTCTGTCCCGCACCCGACGGCAGCTGCCTGTACGCGCTTCGGTCCGCGATCGACGCGGCACCCACCCCAGTCCGGATACCGCTCGGCGCCGAGCCAGCCGCGGCCGAGCCGCTGCCGAGCCCAGGCGGCGAGGTGTCCCTGCCGGGAACCGTGACCGAGGTGGCGACGACCGTGGCGGACGGCACCCGGATCCGGGGCTGGCTAGTGCTGCCGGAGGGCGCCAGCGCCGACGCGCCGGCTCCGTTGCTGCTCTGGGTGCACGGCGGGCCGATGTCGAGCTGGAACTCGTGGTCCTGGCGATGGAGCCCGTGGCTGATGGCCGCGCGAGGCTACGCCGTGCTCCTGCCCGACCCGGCGCTGTCGACCGGGTACGGCCACCACATGATCGAGCGCGGCTGGGATCACTGGGGCGGCAACCCCTACACCGACGTCCTGGCCATCACGGACGCGGTGGCGGAGCGCCCGGACATCGACGCCAGCCGAACGGCGATGATGGGCGGGTCCTACGGCGGCTACCTGGCCAACTGGATAGCCGGGCACACCGATCGCTTCCGGGCGATCGTGAGCCACGCCGGGCTGTGGGCGCTCGACCAGATGTTCGGCACGACCGACGGGCCGCCCTACTGGCGCAGGCACTTCGGCGACCCGCGCACTCAGCCGGAGCGCTACCTGGCCAGCTCGCCACACCTGCACGCCGACAAGATCGTCACGCCCATGCTGGTCATCCACGGTGACAAGGACTACCGGGTGCCGGTCGGCGAGGCGCTGCGGCTGTGGTGGGACCTGGCGTTCCGGTCCGTCCCGGCCCGCTTCCTCTATTTCCCGGACGAGAACCACTGGATACTCAAGCCGGGCGACGTCGGGGTCTGGTACGAGACGGTGCTGGCATTCCTCGCCGAGCACGTGCTCGGCGAGGAATGGCAGCGACCCGAGCTGCTCTAGGACTGAGCCGGTACCGGCGCAGCTCAGAAGTCCTGGTCAAAGGCAACCGTCCCGGTCACCCCGACCTGGTAAGCCGACACGCGGCGCTCGAAGAAGTTCGACAGCTCCTGGACGTCCTGCAGTTCCATGAACTGCAGCGGGTTAGCCGAGCCGTACAGCGGCTCGATCCCGAGCCGGGCGAGCCGCCGGTCCGCGACGTGCTCCAGATAGGCGCGCATGTCGGCCAGGGACAGGCCGGCCACGCCCTCGCCGAGCAGATCCTCGGCGAACTGCGCCTCGCAGTCGACCGCCTCGGCGAGCATGTCCCGGACCTCGGCCGTCAGCCGCGGGTCGAACAGGCCCGGCTCTTCCGCCCGCACCGTGTCGACCACGTCGAACGCGAAGGCCATGTGCATCGACTCGTCGCGGAACACCCAGTTCGTTCCGGACGCCAGCCCGTTGAGCAGGCCGCGAGAGCGGAGGAAGTACACGTAGGCGAAGGCGCCGTAGAAGAACAGGCCCTCGATGCAGGCGGCGAAGCAGATCAGGTTCTTCAGGAACGATCGCCGGTCCGCGGCCGTCGTCAGCTCGCGCAGCCCGAAGACCGAGTCGATCCACCGGAAGCAGAACGCGGCCTTGCGGGCGATCGAGGGGATGTTCTCGACAGCGGCGAACGACTGCGCTCGCTCCGCCTCGTCCGGTACGTAGGTGTCCAGCAGGGTCAGGTAGAACTGGACGTGCACGGCCTCCTCGAACAGCTGCCGCGACAGGTACAGCCGCCCTTCCGGGCAGTTGACGTGCTGGTACAGGTTGAGGACGAGGTTGTTCGCCACGATGGTGTCGCCGGTCGCGAAGAACGCGACGAGCCGGGACACGAGGTGCCGCTCGGCCGGCGACAGGCGCGCGAGATCGGCCAGGTCGGAGTGCAGATCGACCTCCTCGACGGTCCAGGTGTTCTTGATCGCGGCGCGGAACCGGTCGTAGTACCGCGGGTAGCGCATGGGCCGGAGGGTCAGGTCCAGGCCGGGATCGAGCAGCATGTGCCGCTCACCGCTGGCCGCCGGGCCGGGTGTCGCTGACGTGGTGCGGGTGGCGGTCACTGGCATGCCTCACAGGTCTCCGGGTTCGCCAGGGAGCAGGCGACGGCGTCGCTCGGGCTGGCCTTGGCGGCCGGGCCGGAAACGCCGACGGTAGCCTGCGCGATCCGGGTCGCCGGGCGGGAGCGCAGATAGTAGGTGGTCTTCAGGCCGGACTTCCAGGCGTGCAGGTACATCGAGGACAGCTTGCCGATGGTCGGCGCGGCCAGGAACAGGTTGAGCGACTGACTCTGGTCGATGAAGGGCCCCCGCGCGGCGGCCATATCGATGAGGGCGCGCTGCGGGAGTTCCCAGGCGGTGCGGAAGAGCAGCCGGGTATCCGCGGGCAGCCCCGTTACGCCCTGGACCGAGCCGTCCGCGCGCTTGATAGCGTCCCGGACCTCCGGCGTCCACAGCCCGAGCGCCTTGAGCTCGTCCACGAGCGCGGTGTTGACCTGGAGGAACTCGCCCGACATCGTTTCCCGCTTGAACAGGTTGGAGACCTGCGGCTCGATGCACTCGTAGCAGCCCGCGATGGACGCGATGGTCGCAGTCGGGGCGATCGCGATCAGCAGCGAGTTCCGCAGCCCGGTCTTGGCGACTCGCTTGCGCAGCGCCCGCCATCGGCCCGGCTGCGTCCCGCTGACCGCCCACAGGTCGTGCTGCAGCCGTCCGGCGGCGGCGCGGGTCTCCGCAAACGCCGGGTGCGCGCCGTGCCGCTCGGCGAGGTCGGCGGATGCCTCGAGGGCGGTGAGGTAGATCTCCTCGGCGAGCCGCGCCGACAGCTCCCGTGCGCCGTCGGAGTCGAACGGCAGCCGCAGCGCGAAAAACACGTCCTGCAGCCCCATCACGCCGAGGCCGACGGGACGCCACCGTGGGTTAGCCGCGGCCGCCTGCTCGCTGGGGTAGAAGGTCAGGTCGATGACCCGGTCCAGGAAGGGCACCGCGGTGCGCACGGTGTCCCGTAGCTTCGCCCAGTCGATGGCGGGCTTGCCGTCGGCGCCCGTCGTGACGTGCCGGGCGAGATTGACTGAGCCGAGGTTGCACACGGCGGTCTCGGCGTCGGTGCAGACCTCGGTGATCTCGGTACACAGGTTCGACAGGTGGACGACGTTCCCGCCGTGGCCGACCTGGTTGCACTTGGCGTTGGCGGCGTCCTTGAACGTCATCCAGCCGTTGCCGGTCTGCGCGAGCGTCCGCATCATCTTCCCGTACAGGTCGCGAGCCCGGACCTGCCGGACGTACCGGCCGTCCGCCTCGGCGGCGCGGTAGGCCACGTCGAAGTCCGCGCCCCATAGGTCCGGCAGTTCCGGCACCACGTCCGGGTCGATCAGCGACCACAGCTCGTCGGCCTCAACCCGGCGCATGAACTCGTCAGGGATCCAGTTCGCCAGGTTGAGGTTGTGGGTGCGACGCGCGTCCTCGCCGGTGTTGTCGCGCAGTTCCAGGAACTCCTCGATGTCGGGATGCCACGGCTCCAGGTACACGCACGCGGCGCCCTTGCGCCGGCCGCCCTGGTTCACCGCCGCGACCGAGGAGTCGAGCGTCCGCAGCCACGGCACGATGCCGTTGGACTTGCCGTTCGTGCTGCGGATCAGAGCGCCCCGCGACCGTACCCGGGAAAAGCCGATGCCGATCCCACCAGAGAACTTGCTGAGCCGTGCGACCTGGGCGTACCGCGCGTAGATCGAGTCCAGCTCGTCGCGCGGCGAGTCGACCAGGAAGCACGACGACAGCTGCGGGTGACTGGTCCCGGAGTTGAACAGGGTCGGCGAGCTCGGCAGATACGCCAGCGACGACATCAGCCGGTAGAAGCCGATGGCCTCGGCCGGGGTCCGCGATAGTCCGCACGCCACGCGCAGCAGGAAGTACTGCGGCGTCTCGATGACCTGGCGGGCGGCCGGGTGGCGCAGCAGGTAACGGTCGTACACGGTCTTGCTGCCGAAGTACTCAGACTCCAGGTCCGCTTCGTCGTCGACGGCGAAGTCGAGCTTGCGGGCGTTGTCCTTCACCAGCTTCGCGGTCTCGTCGCCGATCAGCCCCTCGGCGTGGCCGAGCGCGATCGACTGGCTGAACGACGCAATCCCCTGGCCGCGGACCTCCTTGGCGATGTAGCCCGCCAGCAGGCGAGCGGCCAGCCGGGAGTACTGCGGCTCCTCGCCGGTCATCTCCGCCGCGGTCTGGATCGACAGCCGGTCCAGCTCGGCCGTCGTCGCGCCGTCGTACAGGCCGCTGATCGTCTTCGTGGCGACCCGCATGGGGTCCACGTAATCCAGCCCGCCCGCGCAGCGCTGGACGGCACGGACGATCTTGTTCACGTCGACCGGCTCGGTGTCGCCGTTGCGCTTGCGGACCCGCATGCCCGTCCCGCGGTGCGGGCTGGACGCAGGCTCGGTTCCCGTCATGGCTCTCTCCTCGCGAGCTCGTTCCGGCAGGCCCGGAGCGCGCTGGCGCGGACGGAGCAGCGGCCTGCGAGGACGCAGGTCAGCGGTGCCCGTCGGCCGTCCCGCGCGGCCGGAGCCGCCGCGCGCGGGCGCGCGCGGCGCGCTGGCAGGTCTTCGGACTCGCGGGCACGGCGCCTGGCTGGCGCTTCCTACTGGCCGTCGCTTCCCGGGCACCAGCCCAGTGCTGCTCCCGGCGCGCTCGCGCGCCGGGGACGGCGGTCGTTCCCGCTCACCGCTGCGGGGCAGTCCCGGACTCGCACCGGGTTCCCTGTTGCCCCCGCGGGCCTGGATGGCTCGCGGAACCAGCTGCGGGCACCACCATATGTAGACGGGAGGGCTAACCCAAGCACCACATGTCGTGTCGGCGTGTCGCGGGATCGCTGGCGTTCCCTGGCCAGAAACGCGCGCAGCGGGCTCAGACGAACAGCGGCTCGGCTGCAGACCGGTTGACCAGCTCGGCCAGCACGGAGTCGTCCGGCCGCTCGGTGAACCGGCTGGCCGCGTCGAGGACCTTGGGGAGCAGGTTCACATCGCCGACGCTGTCGAGAAACACGCCCGGACGGCTCAGCGCCCACCACACCGCCAGATTGATGTCGCCCTGGTCCTGGAACGGCTCGTACCAGGTCGTCGTCGTGTGCGGCCGTCCCAGCCACGGGCGCTTCGCGATCGACTTGATCGTCTGGATGGCCACGTTCCGCTCGCGGCAGGTGCGGTAGAGCGCCTCGAAGTTGGCCGCGTAGTAGGAGTTCTGCATGGTGATGTAGTTGTAGGGCAGCAGCACCGAGTCGAAGTCGAACCGGTCGAGGCTGCGCCGGTGGGTGGCGGCGATCTGAGCGCCGTGGCCGGTGACACCGATCCACCTGATCAGGCCCTCCTCCCGGGCCTCGACCGCCGCCTCGATCGCGCCGCCCGGGCTGAGCGCGACGTCCCACTCGATCGGGTCCGCCAGCGCATGCAGCTGCCACAGGTCGACGTGGTCCACACCCATCCGGTCCAGCGACCGGTGCAGCTCCTCGCGCGCGGAGTCCTTGGTGCGCTCGTCCGACTTCGTCGCGAGGAAGAAGCGGCCCGGCTCGCGCTGCAGCCACGGGCGGATGCGCACCTCCGCGTCGCCGTAGGACGAGGCCACGTCCAGGTGGTTAACCCCGTAGGAGAGCAGGACATCCAGGGTCTGGTCCGCGACCTCCTGGGACACCCACGCCAGGGACGCGCCCCCGAAGATCAGCCGCGTGCTCCGATGACCGGTACGACCGAACTCCGCCTGCTCGATGGCCATGAAACAACGATAGGCCTGGCACCACGCCGGGGTGAGCGATGGGCTTCGAACCGTCACGGCGCCGCCGGTTGCCGGCCGGCGGCGCGCTGGTCCTTCGCTCCGGTCCGGCGAAATCCGCGGCGCGCCGCGGGCGCCTGGGTCAGCGCCGCGCCCGCCACGATCACCGCGGCGCCGACCGGCTCGTTCCAGGTGAGCCGCTCCCCGAGCAGCGTGATCCCGGCCAGGATCGACACCAGCGGCAGCAGGTAGCCCACGGTCGTCGCGATGGTCGCGCCCGCCGCGGCGATGATGCCGTAGTTCAGCAGGTAGGCCAGGCCGGTACCCAGCGCGCCGAGCGCCACGATGCTGAGCACGGCCGAGGCCGGCCACCGCGCGGGCGCGCTGGTCAGCGCGGGTGTGCCGATCGCCAGGAGCACGCTGCCGCACAGCAGCTGGCCGGCCGCCAGCGACAGGCTGGAGCTTCCGGTTCTGGTCAAGAACCGGCGGGTGTACGGGAAGCCGATCCCGTAGCACAGCCCGCCGCCCAGCGCCATGAGCGTCCCGGCCACGCCACCGCCGGACAGGCCGGCCCACGCGCCGAGCACGACAAACACCCCGGCGAAGCCGGTAGCCAGCCCGGCCGCACGGCGCGGGCTCAGTCGCTCGTCGGGGAGCAGCGCGAACGCCACGACCGCGGCGAACAAAGGCGCGCTGGCGTTGCAGATGCCCGCGAGCGCGGACGGGATGCGCTGCTCGGCGTAGCCGAACAGGCTGAACGGGATCACGTTGTTGAACACGGCGGCGACCGACAGGTGCGCCCAGGTCTGGCTGCCGCGCGGCAGCCGCTCGCGGCGCGCGAGCAGGACGGCAGTGAGGATGGCCGCCCCGATGGCGATCCGGCCCAGGGTGATCTGCAGCGGGGCAAAGGCGCGCAGCCCCTCCTTGATGAAGAAGAAGCTCATGCCCCAGATCAGCGCGAGCAGCAGGTATCTCGGGCGCCAACCCGACCGGGCTGCCGCCAGTTTCGGCGACAGTTCGGGGGATCTCATGGCACCAATCTGGCGTGGGGCTACTCGTTAGGACAAGTTAATAATTCTAGTTGTCATGTCGTAGTGTTGCTGATGTGTTGAATCTCGAGCGCCTGCGGGTGCTGCAGGCCGTGGCGCGACACGAGTCAGTCACCGCAGCCGCGGCCGAGCTGCACGTCACGACGTCTGCGGTGTCGCAGCAGCTGACCAAGCTGGAGCGCGAGTCGGGCACGAGGCTGGTGGAGCGCAGCGGACGGGGCATCCGGCTGACCGACGCGGCACACGTGCTGGCGGAGCACGCCAGCGTGATCTTGTCGATGGCGGAGCGCGCCCAGGCCGACGTCGACGCGCGGGCGGGCTCCGTGGCAGGACGGCTGCTGCTGGCCAGCTTGCCCACGGCAACGCGCGGGCTAGCCGCACCGGCGCTGCGGCTACTCGCCGACGCCTACCCGGCGCTCCGCGTCGAGCTAACCGAGGCCGACACCAGCGAGTCGATTCCGGCACTGATCCAGGGAGCGGCGGACCTGGTCATCGCGCACGACTGGTCGAACGCTCCGCTTGCCGCTCCGGATGGCCTGACCAAGACGCTGCTGGTTGAGGATCTGGCGGACATCGCGGTACCCGCCGCCCATCCGCTGGTCGCTGAAGTGGAAGTCAGCGCCGGAGGTGGCGGCGTGGCCGAGGTCGGCGCGGTGGAGCTGGCGCAGCTGGGCGCCGCGCCGTGGATCTGCAGCGCGCCGGGAACCTCCTGCCATGACTGGCTCACGTTCACGCTGCGCTCGGCCGGAGTGGAGCCGCGGCTGGCGCACACGGCAAACGAGTACGCCACCCAGCTGTCGCTCGTCGCAGCCGGACTGGGTGTCGCGGTGATGCCGCGGCTCGGCCGCGGCCGGGTGCCTGCGGGCGTGCGCATGATCGCGGTCGAGCCCGCGCTGCGGCGCAACATCTACGCGCTCTGGCGCACCACCGCGGCCCGTCGGCCCGCTATCGGTGCCGTCGTGGGCGCGCTGCGTGCGGCGGCGCTGGACCCGGAATCGGCCCAGGCGTTCAGCGGTTGATCCAGCAGAGGCAGAACGGGTGACCGGCGGGGTCCGCGTAGACCTGATAGTTGTCCGGTGCCTCAGGGGGCCGCTCTTCCGCGGGCTTGAGCAGCCTGGCGCCCAGTGACACGACTTCCGCGTGAGCCGCGCCGATGTCGTCCACCCAGAGATCGAGGTGGATCTGCTGCGGCGTGCCATCGGGCCACTCGGGCGGGACATGGCCTGGCGCGAGTTGGACGCCCACCCGGGGTTGACTGTCGACGAAGACCATGTGCCAGTCGTCCTCGGCGTCGACTCTCCCGCCGAGGACGCCGGCCCAGAATCTGCTCTCGGCGGCCAGGTCGGCTGCGTCGAACACGACGACCTGATGGTTAATTCTCACGACAGCTCTCCTCCATGCCAGCAGTCGGCTTCGATCGGTGTCGACCCTAGGAGCGGTTGCGGACGATCCGCGTCCGGAACGTGAATCTGGGCGCACTCTCGCGCCGCGATAGCGTCGTGTCGGCACCGAAGTCGTCGGCCCGCAAGGAGTCACAGATGTCAGCGAGTTCCATCACGGCAGATGGCCGAGCCCGAGTGCTGGCAGACGGCGCGCAGCTGCCCATGCTTGGTCTTGGCGTCTGGCAGGTACGCAACGGACGAGCGTGCGTGAATGCCGTTCGCTGGGCGCTGGAGCTGGGGTACCGCCACATCGACACAGCGCAGGCTTACGGAAACGAGGAAAGCGTCGGGAGAGCGCTGCGCGACAGCGGGCTGCCCCGCGACTCGGTGTTCATCACCACCAAGTTCTTTCCTGGCAGCCGCGACCCCGTCGCCGCGATCGAGCAAAGCCTCAGGCGGCTCGGCGTCGATCACGTCGACCTGTACCTCGTGCACTGGCCAGAAGGCGGTCCGACCCGGGCGTGGCCGGGCATGGAGCGGGCGCGCCAGCAGGGCGCGGCTCGGTCCATCGGCGTCTCGAACTTCAGCGCGGACGAGCTCGAGCAGGTGATGGCTGCCGGAACGGTACCGCCCGCGGTGAACCAGGTGGAGTTCAACCCGCGGCATTACCGGCGCGGGCTGCTAGACGCCTGCCTGCAGCGGGATGTCGCCGTCGAGGCTTACAGCCCGCTGGGCACCGGCAGGCACCTTTCGGACAAGACCGTGCGACGAGTGGCGCGAGACGCGGGACGGACGCCCGCACAGGTGCTGCTGCGGTGGTGCCTGCAGCGCGGGATTCCGGTGATACCCAAGTCAACGCACCGCGAGCGAATCGAGGAGAACGGGCAGATCTTCGACTTCGCCCTGTCGGATGCGGACATGGCCGCGCTCGACTCACTCGACGTGACCGGGAAGACCGGGCGCGCGCTCGAACGCAAGTGGTGGTGAGCACGAGCCGCCGTGCCCCGGCTGCCTCGGAGGCCAGCTAGTCCGGGGCAATGACCTGCGTGCCGAGGCCGGCGAATAGGTCGACGCCGTGGCGCGCCGCATAGGCAACGAGCAGCCGGCTGACGATTCCCGGCAGTAGCTCGCGGTCCGCGGGTGCCAGGAGGTCCAGCATGGCTGTGAGGTCCGCGCCGAAGCTGGCCGCGGCTTGTGACACCAGCGATCGGCCTTCGTCGGTGAGACCGGCGAGGACGGCCCGCCGGTCGCCGGCCGACGGGGTGCGGGTCACCAGGCCGCGCCGCTCGGCCCGGTCGACCAGCCCTGTGACGCTGGATTTGTCGAGGCCGAGCAGTCTGGCCAGTTCGTTCATGGTCGGCGTGCGGTCGCGCAGCACGCCCAGCAGGCGGGCTTGGGTAAGAGAGAGATCGTGCTCTGCCGCCCGCAGTTCGATCATGCCGTAGACGACGAAGGCCAGCTGGGCCAGCCCGTCGACGACGTTCAGCTGCCCGCCCGCCGCCGCGGCCGGGCCCGCCGGTCTCGATGTCATAGGCCGAGTGTACTTGACTTAGTACGTGCCACAAACTAATTTTAGTACGTGGCACAAACTAAGCTGGCGACGCACGCACGAGGAGACGAGGAGCCATGGACAAGATGAACGCCGCGGTGGTCACGTCCTTCAGCGAGCCGCCGCGCTACCTGCCGTTCGATGTTCCGCGGCCGAGGACCGGCGACGAGATACTCGTCGACGTGCTCGCCGCCGGGCTGCACCCGCGCGTCCGGAGCGGTGCCGCCGGGGTGCACTACACCAGCCGCGGCACGCTGCCCATGATCCCCGGCATCGACGCAGTCGGGCAGCGTCCCGACGGCAAGCGGATCTACTTCGTGGCCGACGACGACGTTCTCGGCACGATGGCCGACAAGGCCGTCGTCGACGTGCGCCGTGCCATCGAGCTGCCGGACGACGTGAACATCGCCAAGGTCGCGGCGGCGATGAACCCGGCCATGTCGTCGTGGGTGGCGCTACGGCTCCGGGTGCCGATCGAACCTGGCCAGAGTGTCCTCGTCCTGGGCGCGACCGGGAACGCCGGAGCCATGGCCGTCGAGGTCGCCAGGCGGCTCGGTGCCGGACGGGTGGTGGGCGCCGGTCGTGACCCTGAC
>Ga0187784_10002965_pt1 | contig 13690 bp, 12 predicted proteins | sample 1015_SJ02_MP15_2_FD_132964 | JGI IMG/M metagenome (GOLD analysis project Ga0187784, IMG submission 132964) | Tropical peat soil microbial communities from peatlands in Department of Meta, Colombia - 1015_SJ02_MP15_20_MG | ecosystem: Environmental > Terrestrial > Soil > Wetlands > Peat | place...
AACGGGGTGATTTCCGGCGACAGTCCGGTCTCATGATCTGGCTCGACGTGTCCCGGCCGGTAGCTGCCGCTGCCGACAATGTTGCCGGCTTTCATCCCATATTTTTTGATGAACAGGCCGGACACGGGCGTGTTGCTGCCTTCAGGCTCGCCGGCCTCGCGGCGCAGTTCGGCGATTTTCTGTCGCGCCTCTTCGGCGGCGAGCCGCACGGCGTGGCCCATATGGAACATCGAACGCGAGCCGAGCGTGCCCATGTCGTAGGGCGTCACATCGGTATCGCGCGCGACGACGCGTACGCTTTCGGCCGGCACATTGAGTACTTCGCCGACGATCTGCGCCATGCCGGTGTCGGAGCCTTGGCCCATGTCGACGGTGGAGATGTAAAGCGTGGGGCTGCCATCGGCGCTGACATTGACGATGGCGACGGAGGTGGTGGGCGATACGCAGGCTTTCAACGCAAAGGCGATGCCGCGGCCGCGTTTGACGGTGCCGGAGCCGCGATCGAATTTCTCCGACCAGTGCAGTCGGTCGGCGACGTGCTCTAGCACAGCTTCGAGCGCCGCATCTTTTAGGATCGTCCCGGTGGCCTGCGGTCGGCCGTTGCGCAGCACGTTCTTGCGGCGGAACTCGAGCGGATCGATGTTCAGCGCGCGTGCCACCATGTCGGTGTGGCTTTCATAAGCGAAGGTCAGCTGCGGCATGCCGAAGCCGCGCAGCGCGCCGGCCGGCGTCATGTTGGTATACATCGCGCAGGAGTCGATCCATAGGTTGTCGATGTCGTATGGACCGCCGGCGGTGAAGCCGGACTTGTGCGTAACGCGCGGGCCGATATCCGCGTAGGCGCCGCCATTCCAGAACACCTCGCACTTGCGCGCGGTAATGCGCCCGCTCTTGTCGACGCCGCTCTTGATGCGCACCGTCGCCGGATGTTTGGTGATCTGATAGAACTGCTCCTCCATGGTGAGCGCGATCTTCACTGGACGGCGCGCTATCATCGAACACGCCGTGACCAGCGCTTCAAGCTTGATATAAAGCTTGCCGCCGTAGCCGCCGCCGAGATACGGCACCTTGATGCGCACCTTGTTCTCCGGCCAGCCAAGGAGACGCGCGATCTCGGTTCGCACGAACGACGGTCCCTGGGCGCCGCTGTAGATGGTCAGACCTGAATCTTTATAGTCGGCGATCGTCGCGAACGGCTCGAATGGGATGTGCAAGCATTTCTGCGTGCGGAATTCGTGCTCGAACACCTGCGCGGCGCCGGCGAAGGCCTTGTCGACGTCGCCGCGCCGCAGTTTGGCGTTGAGCGCGAGGTTGGTGTTCTTCTGGCCTTTGAGATGCTTGAGGTCGGCGAAGGTCGCGGCGGGCTTCAGCTCGTCATGCACGTAGGAGGAGGCGGTCATCGCCTCGACCTCGTCGAACACCGGCTCTAGCTCTTCGTATTCGGCGACGACGGTCTGCGCGGCCGCCTCGGCGACGTGCGGATCGGCGGCGAGCACTACTGCGACCGGCTCGCCGACGAAGCGCACCTTTTCCATCGCGAGAATAGGCTGATCGTGAAACGCCGGGCCGTAGTATGGATTAGGAATGACTTTGACGACGTCCTCGGAGGTGATGACGCGGAACACGCCGGGCATTTCCCGTGCAGCGCTGACATCCAGCGATTTGATGCGGCCGTGCGCCACCGTGCTGCGGAACACCTTGCCGTAGAGCATGCCCGGCAGCCGCATCAGGTGCGTATATTCGGCGCGGCCGGTGACCTTTTCGCGCGCTTCCAGGCGTGGCACCGAGCGGCCGATCTGTCCGCCGCCCATCGGGTTTGCAGCCATCAGCGATGTTCTCCTCTACTCATAGTGCTTCGCACGGCTTTGGTCCGCTGCCAAATGGAAATCAAGCTCGCCATGGTTTTTCCGCCAAACTATGATGCGGCAAAGTCGCCCTGACAAGGATAGGAACCGCCGATGGACATGAGCGTATCGGTCACGCCCCAGAAGCAGGCAGCGCCGAGCGAAGCCAAAGCTGCACCGATCCGCCGCCCCAACTCCAGCGAGCTCGACGTCTGGCTGGAGAAAGCCGAGGCGATGGGCGAACTCAAGCGCATCACCGCCGAAGTGAGTCCCGACCTCGAAGCGGCCCACATTACCTATCTGGTCGGTTTACAGAGGAGTCCCGCGCTGCTTTTCGAAAACATCAAGGGGCATCCCGGCCATAAAGCGCTTTACAACATGATCGGCTGCAACCTGTCGCGTTTCTGCCTGATGATCGGCGAGGAGCCGGTCGATCACCCGCTCAAGGCGGTGCGGCTGCTGCAGCAGAAATTCGGACGCAGGATGAAGCCGGTCGAGGTCGCGGCAGCCGAGGCGGTGTCGAGCCAGAACATCGTCGAGGGCGAGGCGATCGACATCCGCATGTTCCCGGCACAACGCATGTGGCCGCTCGACGGCGGCATGTATTTAGGCACCAACGATGCCGTGATCACGATGGACCCCGAAAGCGGACGGGTGAATGTCGGCACCTACCGGATGATGATCAAGGGGCCGCGCGAGATCGGCGTCTATACCTCGCCGGGCAAAGACGCCGGCAATGATCGCGATAAGTGGTGGAAGATGGGTAAGCCGGCGCCGATCGCGGCCTGCTACGGCATTGATCCGCTCTTGTTCCTGGTCGGCGCGACGACGCTACCCAAGACCGAGAGCGAGTACGAGTATTACTCCGGCATCAAAGGAGCGCCGATCGAGCTGTTCACGTCCGACCTCACCGGCCTGCCACTTCCGGCGCACGCCGAGATCATTCTTGAAGGCCACCTCTATCCGGACGAAACCTTCGCCGAAGGCCCGTTTGGCGAGTTCACCGGCTACTATGGCCGGCCGAGCGGTGCGACGCCTTACATGCGGGTCGAGCGGCTTCGCTATCGCAACAATCCGACGCTCACCTGCGCGCTGATGGCCGATGGGCCTTCCAATGAGTGTGGCCTGTTCTGGGCCGCGGTGCGCTCTGCCGGCATCTGGGCGGATCTGCAAAAGCTCGGCATTCCGGGTATCCAGGGCGTGTGGTCGGTGCCGGAGGCCGCCGGGTGGGGCATGACGGTGGTCTCGATCAAACAAATGTACGCCGGCCACGCGCCGCAGGTGATGGCGCTCGCCGCGCAATGCACCGCCGGCGCCTATTTCGGCAAATATGTCATCGTGGTCGATGATGACATCGATCCGAGCAATATCGGCCAGGTACTTTGGGCGATGGCGACGCGGTCACGCCCGGCGCAGTCGATCGATATTCTGCGCGAGACGTGGAGCACGTTCCTCGATCCCAGCCTCAATCCGCCGGAAATCCGGCCGTGGGGCTCGAAGGCGCTCATCAACGCCTGCATGGATTTCAAGTACATCAAGACGTTCTCGCCGCGCACCAAGCTCGACAAGAACACCTACGATCGTGTCGTGGCACGCTGGAGCGAGCTCGGTTTCGACGGCAAGCCGCCGGCGATTTCTGTATTCGAGGACAAGGCGCCGGGTACGAACGTCGAGTAATTTCAGCCAGCGGCCCGTCGTGATCGCGTGCTTCGCGCCACGGCGGAGCGGTTCGTCATGTTGGCGTACATGCGGCGCAGACAGCGCTTCACCACTGCCAGCTCTTCCGGCGAAATTCCGGTGTTGGCATCCGCCTCGATCGCGCGAGCCGGCGGAATGAGGCGGGCCATCAGCGCGCTGCCTTTCGCCGACAGCGCCACCGCGACCTCGCGATTGCTGGTGGCGGAACGCGTCCGTGTAGCGAGGCCAAGACGCACCAGCCTGGTGACGATGCGCGACAGGGTCGAGGCGTCGATACTGGTCAGATCGGCAAGATCGATCTGACGCTGCGCCCCGTTGGCGGCAAGGACCGCCAGCACGCGCCATGTCGCGATGGAGAGCCGATGTGGCGCCAGCGTTTCGGTGTTGAACTGGTCGGCGATGATGCTGCCGACGCGGTTCACCAGATAGGGCAGATAATCGGCGAGCTTGAGCGGGTCTTTCACGAAGCGGCAATCCTGAAGCGCCCTGCAGCAGAGGCGCATTGTCCTCTAAACTAATGCATTTACAACAATTGCAATATCAACTATTGTCGCGCGGCTTGCAAGCAAAATGCGCGGACGGAAAGTGCGCCAGGGAGGACGTCATGGAGTTCGGCTATTTCACGCTGAGCGACAATCACTACGACAACAACCCGCGCTCTTCGAACCAGTTCGTCGCCGACATCACTGCCGAGGCGCTTTACGCCGAACAACTAGGCATGCACTCGGCCTGGATCGGTGAGCATCATTTCAATTCGCTGGGCGTGCTCTCCTGCCCGGATATGGTGCTGGCCTACGTCGCCGCGCAAACCAAGCGGATCAGGCTCGCGCCGGCGGTGACGGTGACGCCGCTGCATCATCCCATCCGCGTCGCCGAGCAATGGGCAACGCTCGATCTTCTCTCCAACGGCCGCGTCGATTTTGCGTGCGGGCGGGGCTACGACCGCCGCGAATACGCGCCATTCCATGTTTCGTTCGAGGACAACCAGGGCATTTTTGAAGAGGGCCTCGAAGTCATTCGGCGGCTGTGGGCGGCCGAGGATCGCATCTCGCATCACGGCAAGCATTATCAGTTCGACGACGTGAGGATCACACCGAAGCCGGTGCAGCAGCCGATTCCGACCTATGTCGGCTCGTTTTCCAAGCCGTCGATCGAGCTTGCCGCGCGGCTGGGCTGTGGCCTGATCGTGGCGCCGTTCGCGGCGGCGATGACGTTCGGCGGTTTGCAGCAGGTGCACGATCTCTATCACGAAACCTCCGCCAAGCACGGCAGGAAGCCGGGCCGCCTGATGTGCAGCTATTTCATCCATTTCGCCGACGACAAGGCGCAGGAGGACGCCGCGCGCGCCCGGCAAATCCGCTATTACAAGGAATGCGTCATCCAGGCGCTGCCCGGAGATCCGAAAACGGCGCCGCCAAGCTACCGCTATTTCGTGGACATGGTCGACCGGCTCAGCAAGGTGAAGCCGGAGGACCTGACTGAAAATTCCGTGCTGCTCGGATCGTCGGCGCGCATCGTCGACACGTTGAAGAAGGTCGAGGCCGCCGGTTACTCCGAGGTGATTCTGTATTTCAACGTCGGCCTCAAGCAGCACGCGCAGGTCAAGGATGAGATGGCGCGCTTCATGGCCGAAGTGGCACCGGCCTTCGCCGGCGGACGAAAAGAGGCTGCCGCGTAACTTCAGTTACCAAAGGGGAGGTACGCCATGATCGAGCTGTATCACTTTTGGAGCTCCGTCTGTTCGGTTCGCTGCCGCATGGCGCTGGAGGAAAAGCGCGTCAAGTGGATCAGTCGATACATAGATTTGTTCAAGTTCGACCAGCTCAAGCCGGAATATCTCGCCATTAATCCCGACGGTGTGGTTCCGACCCTGGTGCACGATGGCCAGCCGGTGCGCGAATCCATCATCATCAACGAATACATCGATGCCGCTTTCCCCGGACCATCCTTGGTCCCGGGCCATCCGTTCAAGCAAGCCCGCATGCGCGAATTTATCCGCAAATGCGAGGATGACTTCGACGCGATCGTCAAGCTTACGATGGTCAAATACATCGTGCCGAAGCTGCGCAACCGATGGGGCGAGGAGGAACTGATCAAGCAGGCGGCACGCCGTCCGATGCGCTACTACCAGGACTTGCACTCCCGAGCCGTGCGAGGAGAAATCACGGCGACAGAACTCACCGATGCGCGTTCGACCATCGAGGGATTGCTTGATCGCCTGGAGAATATTCTCGATCGAGGGCCTTGGATCGTCGGTGACGAATTCAGCCTCGCCGATATTGCGATTGCGCCCTACATGTTCCGTCTGTCGGCCCTTGGCGCGGATCAGTTTTGGTCCGAGGACCGCCGGCCGCGCGTGCACGAATGGTATGGGCGCCTGTCAGCGCGTCCGTCATTCCAGACCGCGGTTTCCTGGCCAGACGAAAGCGGCGGCGGATACGAAGAAGTAGGCTTGCACGCAAAGCCGGGCGCTTAGCGCTTCTTACGGATCGAGCTCGGTATCCCAATAGAGATAATCGAGCCAGCTGTCGTGCAGGTAATTGGGCGGGAACAGCCGGCCATTGCGGTGCAGGTGCTGCACCGTAGGCTGGAACGGCTTCTGCGCCGGCCACATGTTGGATTCCGACGAGGTAAGGTTGCCCTTGCGCAGGTTGCACGGCGAGCAGGCGGCGACGACGTTGTCCCACGTGGTGTGGCCGCCGCGCGAGCGTGGAACGAGATGATCGAAGGTGAGGTCGTCGCGCGCGCCGCAATACTGGCAGCTGAAGCGGTCGCGCAGAAATACGTTGAACCGCGTAAACGCCGGATGCGTCGCCGGCTTCACAAACGTCTTGAGCGACACCACGCTCGGCAGCTTCATCTCCAGGCTGGGGCTGTGCACCGCGCGGTCGTAATTGGCGACGATATTCACCCGGTCGAGGAATACCGCCTTGATGGCGTCCTGCCACGACCACAGCGACAGCGGGTAATAGCTCAGCGGGCGGAAATCGGCGTTGAGGACGAGCGCCGGGAAGCCGGACGGCGATACCTGGGCGTTCACGACGGTGCTCCTCAACCGCGACTCACATGCCGCACTGCGGCGATGGGCGCTAGTTTATAGGGAGGCGTGACAGGATTGTGAAGCCCTTTCCGGGGCTTACGAGCCGCACCCAAATTGCGTGGCTTGCTCTTTTTGGGCGGCGCCGGCGTGCCCGTTGTCGCGGAGGTTCCGGCCGCCGGCCACCCGATCCGTGGGCGCCTCGGCTTGATTTGAATCAAAGCTTTAGGGATGCGGTCTGGGCAAAAGTAAGTTGATGGATGCCGATCAAAAGCCTGCACCTGCGTGCCCGAATTGCGGCAAACCGATGCGGTTGGTGCGCTCGGTCCCGAAAATCGGGGCACTTCCCGAGTTGCGCACGTATAACTGCAGGCTGTGCGGCGAGACGGTCACGGAAGCGGAGGAGCCGGGACAAATGCGAGGACGACGATGATTGCGCCGATCGCGGGCGGCCTGGAACGGCAAGTTCACGGCAGTTGGACCGGCGGAATCCCATACGCCGGCGAAAGCGCTATGGGCGACATAGACGGCGAGCTCGCCACGGCTGCGCAGCATGTCGCCGACGCGCGCCGCATCGTCGGGCTGCAGCGCGCGAACATTCTCAAGCTGAAGGCACAGGGGCGGGCTACTCCGGACCATGAATTGACGCTGCAAGCGTTGCTCGGCACCCTCGCCCAGATGGAAAGCCATGCCCACGCGCTTGGCGAAACCGCGAAACGGCTGGAGCGTCCGCGGCGTCTGTTGCATTAAGGCCTCAGCCACCATTGCGTTAACGGGCAAGCGCTAAAGGCGGAGCTTCGCCGCCCGCATGAGCGGCTAGCCGCGGCTCTGTTCATTACAGGCCGTATTTGTCAGCGGTGTCTCACGTGAAATCTGATGTAAAACACGCTTGCCGCGGCGGCGCTGTTCCAGCCGGCGCTGATCGGACCGCCGCGCACTATAACCGATAAAAGCTGAGCGGCTTCGTCAGCGCATTGTAAACCTCGCTCGCGGCCGCGCGTGCAACGCCTCGCTCGTATAGCGATTTTGCAGTTCGATCGGATAAAGCCGCAATGCACCGTTAACGCTGATACCTGCGATCGCTCTGCGATCAAAACAACGAAAAATCAATGCCCTCCCCTTATCGACTAAAGACGGCGAAGGGCAAAAAAGCCGCGATGCGGTCAGGGTAGGGCATGCTTGGCGAGTTCCTGGGTCGTTTCGCACGCGATCGCCGCGGCAACACCGCGATGGTTTTTGCGCTGTCACTCATCCCCATTATCTTTCTGACCGGGCTCAGCCTCGATTTCTCGGCCGCGGCGCAGAAACGCATTCAGCTCAACGCCGCCGCCGACTCCGCTGCCTTGGCAATGGTGACACCCACAGCGATGAACGAAACGTGTGCGCAGGCGCAGACCACCGCGCAGAACATTTTCATGGGGCAAGCTTCGCAGGTGTCCGGGCTGAACTACACTGCGCCGACCATCACCGGGTGCCAGGACAATGTTTCCACGCGCACCGTGACAGTGACCTACAGCGCCTCGTCGGTGAATTCGTTCCCGAATGTCCTGGCGCTTCTGACCAAGGCTTCGGAAGCGACCTGGACGATTGGCGGTTCGTCGACCGCGACCGCAACCACGGCGCCCAACATCAATTTTTATCTCTTGCTCGACAATTCGCCATCGATGGACATTGCCGCGACCACCAGCGGCATCAACACGATGGTGGCCAACACATCGGCGCAGGGCGGCTGCGCACTTGCCTGCCACGAGACCAATCCGAGCGCGTCGGATGTCGCTGGCAATCCCGGCGGTGAAGATAATTATACGCTGGCGCAGAATCTCGGCGTGGTGACGCGCATCGAAAACATGGCGACGGCGACATCGTCGCTGATGAGCACAGCCTCGCAGATGATGACCGCCAACAACGCGAGCTGCCCGAACGGTCCAGGCTGCTACCAGATGGCGATTTTCACATTCAACGTGCAGGGCACCACCAACAGCCAATGCAGCAGTACTTCGATTCAGACGATCTATGCGCCGAGCTGCGAGCCTTCGACGAATTTGGCCGCCGCGCAAACCGCCGCCGCCGGGATCAACGTCCTGGAAGTTTGTACCAATAACGACCTTGTCTGTGGGACGAGCAATAACGATACGGATACGGATTTCGAAAGCGCGATGAACGCCATCAATAGCATCATGCCGACTCCGGGCAGCGGCACATCGGGCAGTTCGCCACAAGAGGTGCTGTTCCTGGTCACCGACGGCGTCGACGACGAAATTAATTCAAGCTCGTGCTCGCAGCCGCTGGACGGCACCCGCTGTCAACAGCCGTTCAACACGTCATGGTGCACGACGGTGAAAAACCGCGGCATCCGCATCGCCGTGCTCTACACGGAGTATCTGCCGCTGCCGACAAATTCCTGGTACAATAGTTGGATTGCGCCGTTCCAAAGCCAGATTGGGCCGAACATCCAGAACTGCGCGTCGCCCGGGCTGTTTTTTCAGGTCACGACCGACGGCGACATCACTGCCGCCATGGCGGCTCTGTTTCAGAAATCGATCGCCAGCGCGCACCTGTCGCAGTGATGCCATCGCCGGTGCTACTTGGCACTGGTAAGGCGTCAGCAGCTCGGAGGAAGTGTTACTGTTGTTATGATTGGCAGGTCGAAGGAATGTAAGTGCTGTTGATGTAGTATTGCACGCAGCTCGAATTCCGCGGAAAGAAGATTGTATCTTGGTAGATGTTGATCGTGCCGGTGACCACGTATCCCATGGACGGCGTATACGGATAGGTCACTTCGCCCAAAATCACGTAATAATTGCCAGACGGCAGCGATTGATAGGCGGTTGGCAGAGTATAGGACGAGCCCGTGGCGCGGCCGTTGCCGCTGTTCGACGCGCTCCAGACGACCGTGGCAGTGGTGCTTCCGCCTGTGAATTGCAGTTCGGACACGGTGGCGATCATGTTGTTGGTCGGATATGGGGCCATTATCGTTTCCGCTGCTCCCACAACCTGTGAGCTCCCCACAATCTGACTCATGGCGGTACTGTCGATCGGCAGATCGTTGGCGGTCTCGCAATATTGCCCATCAAGGGTGCTGTTGCCGCATTGCGAAGCAAGGTCGGCCACCGTGCGCGCGGCCAGCGTCACCTTGAACTGAATCGCCATCCCGTCGCCGAGTTCGCTGCCTCCGAGATAAAGTGTCAGCATGAACGGTAGGATGAGCGCGAACTCAACGGCGGAAACACCGTCGCGAGCGCGCGCAAATCGGCTCAGATGACCGCAAAGGCTTGAGCTGGCCGCGCCGTGTCTCATTGGTAGGGCTCGTTCTTGAAGACCGCAGTCGACACCAGGAGGCGATTACCGTTCGAAAGATTGGAGAGATTGAAGCCGAGCGGGCCGAGGACCATCGGCCACTGATACATCACCTGCACAACCACGATGCTGCCCGGCGTTCCCGGCGCGTAAGTCCAGGTGTTGCTGACAGTGCCGTTGGCGTTGAAGGTCAGGGTCGGGCCTGCGGTACTGGCCGAGCCGAAACTGCCGTAGCTCTGGATATTGACCATCAGTTTGCTGCAGTTGAACAGCGCGCTGACCAGCGCTGCGGTATTGGAGCCAGTGCAGACGTAATTGAGGAATTGGGCCTGCGTCATGTTCGACTGCTGGGCCTGCCCGGTCAGGATGTAGCGGCTGGCTTCTTCAGTCACCTCGTCGAGCACGTGCCCGGCAAAGAACACTAGCGCGGTCTCGAACATGGCGACGAGCAGGGCGAGAAACGGCGCCGCCACCAGCGCAAACTCAATCGCGGTGGCGCCCTTGCGGCAGAGCGCGAAATGTTTGGAGGACCGAAGCCGAATGATGCCTTCGGCCAGTCTTCGTCTCAAAGCCGCGAGCATGGCGCGTACGCTCCAATGCTCGGCTTCTACGGCGGATTTGCTAGTGAAACGTTACCCCTCGGCCACCTTTGAGGTTAACGGGATGCTGCAAATCTGCGGGCCAGAAACTCGCCGCCGTGGCGCAGGCCTTCGGCGTCGATGCCGTGGCCGATGCCGGGCGAAATGTGCCATTCGACCGTGAGCCCAAGCGCGGAGAGGCCTTGCGCCGCCTGGAACAGCGCCTGCACCGGGATCAGGTCGTCGCGGTCGCCGTGCACAAGCAGCAGCGGCGGCCGCGATCTGATCTCGGCCGCAAACGCCTCGATCTCGCGCTCCGGCGGCGTGACCAGCAGTCCGGAATAGCCGACGATCGCGGCCGGCGCCGTGGCGCGGCGCAGACCGACATGCAGCGCCATCATCGTCCCCTGGCTGAAGCCGACCAGCGCCAGCGCCGATGGCGGCAGCTGGTGGCGGCCAAGCTCGGCGTCAAGAAACCGCTCGAGCACCGGTGCCGCCTTATTGACGCCGGTCCAGCGTTCGTTCGGATCGCGGAACGTCAGCGGAAACCATTGCCGCCCGACCGGCGCCTGTCCGCAGGGCTCCGGCGCGTGCGGCGAAGCGAACGCCGCCTGCGGCAGGTATTGTTGCCAGGCGCGGCCGATGTCGATGAGATCGTTGCCGTCGGCGCCATAGCCGTGCAGAAAAACGACGAGCTGTCGCGGTGCGCCGGAACGCGGATTGAGCCGCGGACCGTCAAGTTCTGCGGCCATTCGTTCCTCTTTTTACTGGTTTCTTTGTCGGTTGAACGGGAGCGCCTTCGCGGCCCTTCACCAGCCGATAATATGACCAGAGTACGCGCGCGGCTATGGAGCGCCACGGCCGCCATTGATCCCCGAGCGCTGCCATCTCCTTAGTCGTTGGCCGCGCCCGCAGACCGAGGGCAAGCCGTGCAGCCTCCTGCAGGGCAAGGTCGCCGGCCGGCCAGGCGTCGGCATGTCCGAGGCAGGCGAGGAGGTAGATGTCTGCGGTCCAGGGACCGACACCGTGCAGGGCTGTGAGTGCGGCGTGCGCCTCGTCCGCGGGTATGTCGACCAGTTTCGACAGATCAATTTGGCCCTTTGCGATGGCACGGGCGATGGCCTTGAGCGCGCGGATTTTCGCGCCCGACAGGCCAAGCCGTGCCAGCCGCGCCGGCCGTGCGCGAAGGAGCGCATCCGGCTCGAACGGATCGAATGCAGCGGTCAGCCGTGCCCAGATCGCGCCGGCACTCGCGGTCGAGAGCTGCTGCGACACAATAATGGCCGCCAGCCCCGCATATCCATGGGCGCGCCGCCGCAAGGGCGGCCGGCCGGTCTGGGCAAGGATGGGGACAAACCGCGGATCGATCGCGCCGAGCGCAGCGAGCCCGGCATCGAGATCCGTCTCGGTATGAATGTGGGGAAGATGATGTGGCGGAGACTTTGCCAGATCGGTTGTTCGACTTTTGGCCATCGAGACTATTGTGATTGATCGTTACCCTTTTGCCGGTCAATCCCCGTAACGGTCACCGCCGCCGATGTACACCCGCGTCTTTCGCTTTGCACCGAGCCCGAACGGTTATCTGCACCTGGGTCATGCCTATTCGGCGTTGCTCAACTATGACGTGGCGCACGCGTGTGGCGGGCAGCTGCTGCTGCGCATTGAAAATATCGATGCGGCGCGCTGCCGCCCGGAATATGAGACCGCGATCTATGAGGATCTCCACTGGCTCGGCATTTCCTGGAGCGAGCCGGTGCGGCGTCAAAGCGAGCATTTTGCCGATTATCGGTCGGCCGTTGCCAAACTCGAAGCCGCGGGCCTGCTGTATCCCAGCTTTGAGAGCCGGAGCGAAATTGCCGCCATGGTGGCCGAGCGCGAGCGCGCCGGACCCTGGCCGCGCGATCCTGACGGTGCGCCGCTCTATCCGGGAGGAGCGCAGACAATGACGCCCGACGAACGCGCGCGCCGCCGCCGCGGCGGCGAACCGTTTGCGCTGCGGCTTGATACCGACGCGGCTGTGGCGCGCATCGGCCCGCTCACCTGGTCGGAGATCGGCAGCGGGCCGCAGCGCCAGACCGGTCGCGTGACGGCCGAGCCGCAGCGCTGGGGCGATGTCATCCTGGCGCGCAAGGAGCTGCCGACGAGCTACCACCTCGCCGTGGTCGTCGACGATGCCTTGCAGGGTGTCACCGATGTGGTCCGCGGCCAGGACCTGTTCTCGGCGACCAGCATCCATCGCTTGCTCCAGGCGCTGCTCGGCCTGCCCGAGCCGGCCTATCACCATCACGCGCTGATCCTCGATGACGAGGGCCGCAAGCTGTCCAAGGCCACGCAAGCGACGAGTCTGCGACAGCTGCGCGCCTCGGGCGTCAGCGCCGCGGATATCAGGCGCATGGTCGGGCTCGGAGATTGAACGTCCGGGCGCCCGATCGGCGCGGCACAGTATTTTGTGCCGGGAACCTGTCGTGCCATTGTAGGCCCCGTCTTTGAGTAGGAGCCGCTGTGGCGCCGACCGGATCAAAACAAAAAGTCGGAGCGAAGAAAAAGCCTCGAAGGCAGCTCGCGCGGCAGGCACGCCGGCGCACGCCATCCGCCAAAGCCGCGAAGCCCGGCGATCCGGCGCTGGCCGCATTTGCGCACGACATCCGCACATCGCTCACCGGCATTCTGGCACTCGGCGAATTGCTGGCAAGCTCGAATATCGGCGAGCGCGAACGCGACTGGGCGGCTGCCATCAAGACCGGCGCCGAACATTTGTCGGCGCTCACTGCGCTCATGGTCGACGCCGCCAAGGCTCATGCGGGCGCGCTGATCCTGCAGCAGGAGGCCTTTCGGCCGCGCCGCCTGGTTGAGGCGTTGGCGGCATCGCTCGATGCACGCGCGCAGACCAAAGGTCTCCACGCCGAGGTGACGGTCGCCGACGATCTGCCAGATGTGCTAGTGGGCGATCCGGTGCGGCTGCGCGCCGCGCTGGAGAATCTGCTCGACAACGCGGTGAAATTCACCGCGCAAGGTTCCGTGCGGCTCGACGTGCGCGGCACATCTGCAAAAGCCGGGCGTGTCAGACTCACGGTGCAAGTCAGCGACAGCGGCATCGGGCTTAAGCGCGCCGAAATCAAGCGGCTGTTTCGGCCTTACGCGCAGGCGAGCGCCAACATCGCGCGCCGCTATGGCGGCGCCGGCCTGGGCCTAGCCGTGGTCAAGCGCCTGGCGAAGCTGATGGGCGGCGATCTGAC
>Ga0187784_10002966_pt1 | contig 13688 bp, 10 predicted proteins | sample 1015_SJ02_MP15_2_FD_132964 | JGI IMG/M metagenome (GOLD analysis project Ga0187784, IMG submission 132964) | Tropical peat soil microbial communities from peatlands in Department of Meta, Colombia - 1015_SJ02_MP15_20_MG | ecosystem: Environmental > Terrestrial > Soil > Wetlands > Peat | place...
CTCCCACGACCACGAAGATCGTCGCCCCCCAACGCACCGGATCGCCCATCACTTCGAGGATGTCGTAGCAATCCGGCAGAAACGGCATGAGCGCGTGCGAGCCCTGAAAATTGGCAGTGTGATAGGCAAAGCCCAGGACCTTCCAGCCATAGACCACGGTGCAGGCGAACACCGCGATCCAAAAGGCGAGTGCCGCGATCGATCGACGCCGTTGGCGCGGATCGCTCCCGGCAGAAAGCTGGCCGTCGCGCCCCTCCCGTATGAATGCCAGCGCTGCGAGGCAAACCAGCGGAATCAAAAACCACGCGAGGTACTCGAGGATCGCCCCGGGACGCCACGGAAGCTGCTTGAAGAACGCACCCGACGCAAAATAGTTTCGCGCGCGGTACACCTGGAATCCGGCCGCCCAATTCGCATGGTTGAGTCCTTGATTGACTTGCCAGGCCGCGGCCAGGATGGGGAGCGCAACCCCCAAAACGTAATACCCGAGGCGCGCCCACCGCCGCCGGTCGAACAACCAGACCAGTCCGACCGCTGCGACCAGGACGACCCCGAACTGCCTTGTCCCGACGGTGGCCGCGGCCGCGGCCGACCCGGCAACCCAATCGGCCAGGCGCATGCCGCGGACCGCCCGGGTGTAAAAGAAAACGGCGATCGTCAACAGCGACGCAAAGGGGACGTCGCTCATATAGCTCAGGCTCAATTTGAAGAAGATCGAGCACGAGGCGACACACAGCGTCAACAGGTCCGCGGCCCCGCGGCTCAAGCCGTGCTCGCGCGCCAAACCACGAAATGCCAACAGCCCCAACACCGCGAGCACGATCGTCGACCAGCGCAAGGCGACGAACGAATGTCCGAAAATCAGGCAGAATGCCGCGCCCCAGCCGCACTGAAACGGAGTGTTCGCGCTTGACCAGTCATGAGCCAGGTAATGGCCCGTCTCCAACAGCCTCCACGCCGACCAGGCGTATGCCCAATCGTCGCGCACGGGACAGTTCCGAAAAGGGTTCACCGCGAAAACGGCGATCAGATAGAGCGCGAGAACAACCCAGATTCCGAATCGCGAAAAGAAGGGCGTCGATCCGGTTCCGATTTCGGAACTTGGCGGGAGCATGAGCGCTGATGAATCTCCACGCGCGGGAGTCGAGCGAGAGGGCTAATTCATACCGTAATATCTGCCGCGCGGACGCGCCAAGGCGCGCCCGCTACGGTGCTGCTCTCTCACGTCGCGCCGGATAACGATCGGCAACGCTCAGGCCTTGCGGATCTTCTCGCGGCCCTGCTTCACGTTCTTGGTCGCGTTGCGGGTGTCGATTACCAGCTTTGAGTTTTCGACGATGAAGTCATAGTCGTAGGCTGAATGGTCGGTCGCGATCAAGACACAGTCCTGCGAGGCCAGGAATTGCGGCGTCAGTTCGGTGCTCGCCATATCGGGCACATGATGGTGCCGCATGGCCGGCAGCCGGGGGATATGCGGATCGTTATAGGTCAGCTTCGCGCCCCTGCCTAACAGCATCTCCATCAGCACGAACGATGGGCTTTCGCGCGGATCATCGACATCCTTCTTGTAGGCCACTCCCAAGAGGCAAATCTGGCTGCCGTTGATCGGCTTGCCAATGTCGTTGAGCGCCTCGGCCAGCCGCATCACCACGTATTCAGGCATCCGCGAATTGATTTCGCCCGCCAGTTCGATGAACCGCGTGGGCAGTCCTTGTTTCCGCGCGAGCCACGTCAAATAAAACGGATCGATCGGAATGCAGTGTCCGCCCAACCCCGGTCCAGGATAAAACGCCTGGAAACCGAACGGCTTCGTGCGGGCGGCGTCGATCACCTCCCAGACGTCGATCCCCATCCGGTCGTAGAGCATCTTAAGCTCGTTGACCAAGGCGATGTTCACGGCCCGATAGGTGTTCTCCAGAATCTTGCAAGCTTCGGCTACTTCCAGGCTCGAGACGGGAATCACTTTGACAATCGCTTGCGAGTAAAGCTGCTGGGCCAGCTTGAGGCTGGCATCGTCGAGCGCCCCAACAACTTTAGGAATGCCGGCGGCCGTGTAATCGGGGTTGCCCGGATCCTCGCGCTCAGGGCTGTAGGCCAGGAAGTAATCTTTGCCGGGCGTGAGGTGGCTGCGCGCCAGGATTGGCAGGACGACGTCCCGCGTGGTTGTCGGATACGTCGTGCTTTCGAGGATCACTAGCTGGCCGGGCCGCAAAGCCGCGCCAATCGCCTCGGCCGTCTTCTCGACAAAGACCAGGTCTGGATCGCGACTCTCGTTGAGGGGGGTCGGCACGCAGATCAGCAGCGCGTCTGCTTCCGCGAGCCGCGCCATGTCGGCCGTCGCCTCGAACTGCTTCGCTTTGCGCCACTTCGAGACGAGCGTCGAATCGACGTGCTTGATGTAGCTCCGTCCCGCGTTGAGCGAGTCGACCTTCCGCTGGTCGACGTCGAAGCCGATGGTGCGGTAGCCGGCACTGACGAAGGCATTGATCAGCGGCAATCCGACGTAGCCGAGCCCGATCACTCCCACGAGGGCTGACTTGTCGAGAATGGCCTGTTCGAGCGGCTTGCTCATACAGAACGCGTCCGATCTTCGGCCCGCCGCTGGCCCGCAAAACAGCGGCCCGATGGCCGTCTCAGACGGCGCGGGATGATATCACCAAAGGCCGTAAGTCGGCAACGATTGCGCACTGGGGAAAGAGTTTTTAATTGCGGTGCGACAACGTGGTGAAAACCGCGTCGCGGAGGCCTCGATCACCCGCAAATCTGACAATCGAAACAGATCTGCGGGCCGCGGCGCGAAAAATTTGTGCCTTTGCTGCTGGAGCGTTCAGGCTCGTTGACTCGCCTTCTCGACCGTCTAGAATGGCTTATCTTGGCCAAAAAACAGGCGAATCGCGCCCCCGGCCAACCGCCGCGACGCATGAATATCGAAGGACGCCTCGACACAGCGTTATTTCCCCGCGCCGGGGTGACTCGAAAAGGGACGATCGACGGATGACCGCAGAATCTCCTTCGAACGGCCCTCGCCTGCCCGACGACCCACGTGCGAGCCAGTCAGTCTCTGACCGTTCCCATGTTCTCAGGCGTCGTTGCTTGACCGCGCTGCCAGTTTACAACGAGGCGCGGCATATCCCCGAGGTCCTGGGCGAAGTCCGCCGCTACAGCCAGGACGTGCTGGTCGTCAACGACGGCTCCAGTGACGACACGCCAATTGTGCTCGCGCGCGAACCGGGCATCATCGTGGTGGCGCACTCCAAGAACTTGGGGTACGGGGCCGCCCTGCAGACTGCCTTCGACTTTGCCATCAAGAACGCCTACGAAGTTCTGGTGACCATCGATTGCGACGGGCAGCATCAGCCAAGGCTGATTCCCGAACTGGCGGCGGCCGTCTTTCCGCCGGGCGAAGCGCCGGTCGACATCGTCTCGGGCAGCCGCTACTTGAAAACGTTCGACGGCAACAGCCGCCCGCCGGAAGAGCGGCGCAAAATCAACGCCGAGATCACGCAAATCGTGAACGATCGGCTCGGCCTCGAGCTGACCGACGCGTTCTGCGGGTTCAAAGCCTACCGCGTCGAAGCGCTCAAGCGGCTGAAAATTACGGATAACGGCTATGCCATGCCGCTTCAGCTTTGGGTGCAAGCGGCTGCACTCGGTTTGCGGATCGTCGAGTTCGCAGTGCCCCTGGTTTACCTGGACGAGAAACGATCGTTCGGCGGATCGCTCGATGACGGACGGCGAAGGATGGCGCATTATCTTTCGGTGCTCGACGCCGAGATTGCGGCCGTGGGGTTCGTTCCGCCGTCCGCGCGGAAGCCTCTTACGTGCGGTGCTCAATGTGACTCCCAGGATTGAAATCGGCCGCTCTTACTCCCTTACTGCTCGCTCAGTCTCATGAAGAGTTCTTGTACGACACACGAGGCGGCTCTTCCGAACGCGGGCACGCCGATGCCGCCGATCGACGAGGCGGCCTGGCACGGCCGCCACTTGCGGACTCCGCGGCAGGATTTCGCCGTCTTGGCCGATCCGTCGCTGGTCCAAGGCATCGAAGTGGCCAAACAGAATCACGCTGCGCTCACGGGCCGCGATTTGAATGTCCAGGGGCGGACCCTCGGCCGGATGCGCGAGTGGACGCGTGACGAGGTCCTGAGCGCGGCCCGCGACTACACGGCCGAGCTGCTCAACGCGACAGCCGCTGCTGACGGACCGCTCGAACCGGAACCCGCCGCGTCGCCGTTGGCGGACCTCTTATTCGTCGCCGGACATCAACCCGCGCTGTTTCATCCCGGGGTCTGGGCGAAGAATTTCGCGGTTTACGACATGTCGACTCGGGCCGGCGGCATGTCGCTTAACCTTTCCGTCGATACGGATCTGATGAGCAGCACGACGATCCGCGTGCCGGTGAAAGCGTCGCCGGACCCGCAGATCGAGCGAATTCACTTCGACGCGGACCGCCCGCGCGGCCCGTGGGAAGAGAACGCTGTCCGCGACCGGGCGCTCTTCGAGAGCTTCGGAGAGCGCGTTTGCGACAAGCTCAGCCCGTGGGGCGTCACGCCCGTGCTGCGGGAGCAGTGGCCCAACGCCGTGCGAGCCTCGCAGCGATTTGGGCTGCTGAGCGACTCGCTGATTGCCTCGCGCGTCAGGCTGGAACGCCGATGGGGTGCATCCAACTTGGAGCTGCCGATCAGCCGGATGTGCGAGCTGGATCCGTTTCTGTGGTTCGCCTCTCTTCTGCTCGCGCATTTGCCGCGATTTGTGGCCGTCCACAACCAGGTGCTGGCCGAATATCGCCAGGTGAACCACATCCGCAGCCGGACGCACCCGGTCCCCGAGCTCAAGAGCAAGGGGGACTGTTACGAGGCTCCCTTCTGGGTCTGGCGCCGCGGCGAAAGCGTGCGCTCGCGCGTCTTCGCGCGGCAGGTCGGGCGCGAAATCGCCCTTTCCGACGGCAAAACCGAGTTCGCTCGCCTGCCGCTCGCTCCCGACCGCGAAGCGTGCTGCGCGGTCGAGGTCCTGCGCGAATTGCCCCAGCGGGGAATCCGCCTCAGGGCGCGGGCCCTCACGACGACCCTCTTTTCGCGGCTCTGCCTGGCCGACCTGTTCGTGCACGGGATCGGCGGCGCGAAGTATGACGAGATGACGGACCGGATTATGTCCCGGTTCATAGGCGTCTCGCCTCCGGGATTCATGACGCTGACCGCCAGTCTGTACCTTCCCCTGGCCGAAAACGGATTGGTCACCGCGGAAGACGAAGCACGGTACGTGCGGCGGTTGCGCGAGTTGCGATGGAACGCCGATCGGCATCTGAATACGTCGGGCGACGCCGAGACGCGCGACTTGATGGCTCAGAAAGCAGCGCTTATTGTTTCGCTCAACTCAGCTAAGCAAACGTCGGCGACGCCATCGAACTCGCGCAGTTACACCAGTGAGAACTTCCAACGTTTCCGGCAAATGCAGGATCTCAATTGCCGCTTGGCCGAGAAAGCCGCGCCACTTTCACAAAGTGTGTCCAACGAACTTGCTGAGATTCGCCGCCGTCTGGGCACGCATTCCTTGCTACACGACCGCGAGTTCGCCTTCTCCCTCTATCCGGAAGACAAACTGCGCCGGTTGATGGGTTCGCTGTTAACGGTTGGCCGATAGAGGGCGCGTTGAGAGGCGCGCCCGCGCAGTTCGACGTACGCGTTGTGCTCTTCGCGACCGAGAGCCTAAAGCATTGCTTCCAACAGTCCTGTCAGCTCCTCGTCGCTGATCTCGCGTGGGTTCCCATCCATGCTGCTGCCTCGCGAACCTTTGACGATCGCGGGGATCGCCGAGCGTTCGACGCCAAGCGCCGAGAGTCGCGGGGGAATGCCGATCTGGCGAACGATCCCCTCGATGTGCTGAGTGAATCTCTCGGCCGCGTCAGCGTCGCCGAGTCGCGACTGTGCATCGACGAGCGTCCACAAACGCGCTAGTTCGGCACGCCGCACCTCTCGGTTCACGCGGAGCGCCGTGGGCAGCATTACGGCGCAAGCCAGACCGTGCGGTACTCCGCAGTGAATGCCGAGCGCGGGAGCCACTCCGTGCGCGAGGCCGAGTCCCGAGTTTGCCAAAGCCATTCCCGATAGGAATGCCGCGTAGGCCATCGCTTCTCGCGCGGCTCGGTCGGCGCCGTCAGCCACGGCCCGCACGATCGCAGGCAGAGCCCGCGAAAGGCCCTCGAGTGCGAGCGATTGCGGGATCGGCTGGGCGCGACGCGAGATGTAGCTTTCGATCAGCTGAGTAATTGCGTCCATGCCGGATTGCGCCGTGATCCGTGGTGGCAAGCCGACAGTGAGCTCGGGGTCGATCATAACGGCACGAGGCACCAGGAACTCGCTGCGCAGGCTCTTTTTGTATGGAGGATTTTGCGACGAGATGACCGCGTTCTTGGTCGCCTCGCTTCCGGTGCCCGCGGTCGTCGGAACGGCCAGAATAGGAAGCGGCGGAGCTTCGATCTTCAGTCCTTTTCCGACCCCCTCGAGAAAATCCGTAACACTATGGCCCTGACGGTTCGTGGCCAGTGCCGCCACGGCCTTCGCCAAGTCGAGCGCCGAGCCTCCTCCGATCGCGAGGATCAGGTCCCCCGACCGGGGGGCGCGAGCCACAACATCTGCGACCGCACTGTCGACGTCGGACACCTCGGGCTCGCGAGAGATCAATGCCAGTGGAAGTACTTCGACGCCAGCCTCCCGCACCGTAGCAGTGATCGCCTCGATCACCCCCTGCCGTCGCAGCGACCGCGAGCCGCTGACCAGGAAGGCGCGTTGGCCCAGCGTCCGAGCCAGTTGGCCAATTTCCGCGCGGCGACCCCAGCCAAACAGCACCTGCGGATTGGCGAGAAAATCAAATCGCAGCGGCGGGCCAGCGGCATCCTCAGGCATCTTCAGCTGGCTGCTCCTGCTTCCGGTGCTACGATTTCCTCTTGGCGTGAATTTCCTGGTCGGAGAGCTTGATGATAAAGACTCCGATTTTGAGCGAAAGCAATCAACTTTCGTTGCCGTGGCGCCGACCGCTTCCCACCTGATTAAACCCGACGCGGCGACTCAGCGTGTCGGCTGTGAGGTCGTTGACATCCTCGCAAGTCCTTTTAAAATCAGGGGTTTCCTCTTCTTCGGCATAGCGCAGGGCGCCCTGTGTATGCCGGGTTTTGGGGGTGGCAGGGTTGGACGAAGCGATTCGCAAAGCCCACATTCTGATCGAGGCACTGGGATGGATTCGCCAGTTCCGGGGCTGCTACGTCGTGATCAAGCTCGGGGGCAGTGCCCTGGAAGAGGCGGCGGCCGTCCGCAGCGTGCTGACAGACGTCATTTTCCTCTCCACCGTCGGGATGAAGCCGATCCTTGTCCATGGGGGCGGAAAGTCGATCACTCAAGCGATGAACGCGGCCGGAATCGAGCCCAAGTTCGTCAACGGGCGTCGTTACACCGACGAACGGACGCTCGAAATCGTAGCAAAAACCCTCGCGGGGGAAATCTGTGCCTCGCTGGTCGAGGAGATCAAGCGACAAAAGGCGGACGCCGTCGGACTAAGCTATCTCGGCCGGAATTGCCTGATTGGGCAGAAGCTAGCGCTGAAAGGCGATCGGGGCGAGACGGTCGATTTGGGACGCGTCGGCGAGGTCGTCAACCTGGACCGCCGACCGATCGACGAAGCGTTCGCAGCCGGGGCCATTCCCGTAATTCCTTCGATTGCACTCGACTCAGCGGGGCAGAAGCTCAACGTGAACGCCGACACCGCTGCTGCCGCCGTTGCCCGTCTGTTGCGGGCCGAGAAGCTGGTCTTTCTGAGCGACGTGCCGGGGATTTTCCGCGACCGCCGCGATCCGTCGACGCTGATTTCGCATTTGCCCGCGAGCCTTTGCCGCGGATTGATTGTCGAAGGGGTGATCGAGGCGGGCATGGTGCCGAAGGTCGAGGCGGCACTCGAGGCCTTGCAGAGCGGAGTGCGAAAAGTCCACATTGTAGATGCCGCCATGCCGCACGCCATGTTATTGGAGGTTTATTCCGATTCCGGCGTGGGGACGGAAATCGTCCCTTGAGGGAGCTAGGGCTCCAAAAGCGTGACAGGACTGCCGGCAATCGCGGCCAAACGGTAAGGGTGCCAAAAAAATGAATCGAGCCACGACGGCAACAAGTGCGCATACGATCGAGCTCTTCGACCGCTATGTGATTCCCAACTACAAACGCTTTCCGGTCTGCCTCGTGCGGGGCGAAGGCTCGTACGTGTGGGATGCCGAGGGAAATCGTTACCTCGATCTCTTCCCCGGCTGGGGCTGCAACATTCTCGGGTATTCGCCCCCCGCGGTCGTGCGGGCCATCCAGGCCCAGGTGGCCGACCTGATTCATGTCCCCAATACGTGGTACACGGAAGCCCAGGGCGAGTTCGCCGAGCTCCTGTGCACGCGGGGCTTTGGACAGGCCTTCTTCTGCAACAGTGGGGCGGAGGCGGTCGAGGCGGCGATCAAGCTCGCGCGGCTGCACGGCGAGGGCCGCTACAAAATCATCACCTTCGAGAACAGTTTTCACGGGCGGACTCTCGGCGCCCTCACCGCGACGGCCCAGCCCAAATATCACGAGGGACTCGGGCCGCTGGTGGCCGGGTTCCGGTACGCGCCGCTCAACGACCTCGATGAGGTTAAAGATCTGATCGACGACGAGACGTGCGGAATCCTCGTCGAGCCGGTGCAGGGCGAAGGCGGCATCAACACGGCCGAGAACGATTTTCTCGTCGGTCTGCGGAAACTCGCCGACGAGCGTCGCTGTTTGCTGATCTTCGATGAAGTGCAGACGGGCTTGGGCCGCACGGGGACGTGGTTTGCCTATCAGCAGACGCCCGTGCAGCCCGACGTGATGACTCTGGCCAAAGGACTGGCTGGCGGCGTGGCCTGCGGCGCAATGCTCGCCCGTCCGGAAGTCGCCAAGAGTCTGCGCCCCGGAACGCACGCCAGCACGTTCGGCGGCAATCCGCTGGCGATGGCCGCCGGCTGTGCCGCCGTGCGGATGATCGAAGAGGAAGGGCTGCTCGACAATTGTCGCCGCATGTCGGACCGCTTCCGCACGCGTTTCGAGGCTCTGCAAAGCGAGCTGCCACTCATCCGCGAGCTGCGGATCCGCGGGCTGATGATCGGCATCGATTTGAACGTTCCGGCCGGGGCCGCGGTCCAGAAGGCAATGCAGCGCGGCGTACTGTTGAACGTCACGCACGACACGGTCGTACGGCTCTTGCCGGCTATGAACATCGCGGAAGAGCAGGTCGACCAGGGATGCGACACCATTGCCGAAGTCCTGCGGGAGATCGCCGATGAAAGCTGATCGCCCGCAGCGCGCGGGAAAATCGCCTTCGTCAAAACCGGCGCCGCCCAAATCGCATCCTGTGAATCGGCTCCGGAATGCCAAGCCGCATGCCGCTCAGACAGCCAGCCTGAACGGCCAGAGCGGCCACAAGCCGGGAGCGATTTCAAAAGTCACAAGCGAAGCGTCCCGAAAGAGCAAAGGAAAGAACCGGGCCCAATCGACTCGAAACTCCGGACAGCTGCGGCACCTGACCTCGGTCTTCGATCTTTCCCCAAAAGATGTGGAAGCCATCCTGGCGATCTCGGCAGATTTGAAGGCCCGACTTGCGCGGGGCGATCGGCCGCCGATCCTTCAAGGACGCGTGTTGACGCTCGTCTTCGAGAAACCCTCTCTGCGGACACGAAACAGCTTCGAGGGCGCCGTCATCCAACTCGGGGGAGGCAGCGTCTTTTTGACCACGCAAGATGCGGGGCTTAACGGGCGCGAATCGCTGCCGGACGTCGCCCGCGTGCTGAGCGCGTATTCCGACGCCATCGTGATGCGAACATTTCGTCAATCACTGATCGAAGACTTCGCAAAACTGTCGAGTTGTCCGGTCGTCAATGGATTGTCCGACGACTTGCACCCCTGCCAGGCGCTCACCGATCTGTTCACGATTCGCGAAGCCTTCGGCCGTCTCGGCGGGTTGCGGATTGTCTACGTCGGAGACGGCAACAACGTTGCCGCCTCGCTGGCGATGGCGGCGGCTTTCGCCAAAATGCCGATCACGTTCTGCTCGCCGCGCGGCTACGAACTATCGGCGAGTTTCCTCCGAGACATCCGCAAGCGGTTTCCCAAGGTGGACGTCGAGCTGATCGACGACCCGTTTCGTGCTGTCAGGAACGCGGACATCGTTTACACCGACGTCTGGGCCAGCATGGGACAGGAATCGCAGGCCCACGAGCGCGAGAAAGCCTTTGCGTCCTTCCAAGTCAATCAAGCGTTGATGGCGGCGGCTCCCAAGTCGGCTCGCTTCATGCATGACCTGCCGGCCAAACGCGGACTCGAAGTCACCGACGATGTGATGGACGGGCCGCAGAGCATTGTGTTTCGCCAGGCCGAAAACCGCATGCACTTGGCCAAGGGGCTCTTGGTCTGGCTCCTTGCGGATGGTGCCGATCATGCGACGTAACGGGCGCGCGCCCGATGCGTTGCGGCCGCTGACGGTTCGCAGGCGCTTTACGGCCGCAGCACCCGGCAGCGTCCTGATTCAGGCCGGCCGCACCACGGTGTTATGCACCGCCAGCATCGAAGAAGCGGTCCCCCCCTGGAAAGCCAACCAGGAAACGCCTAGCGGTTGGGTAACGGCCGAATACAGCATGCTTCCCGGCAGCACCGCCCCGCGCAAGAAGCGCGAGCGGGGCCAGATCGACGGGCGCAGCCAGGAGATTCAACGCCTCATTGGGCGCAGCCTGCGTGCCGTAGTGGACTTGATTGCCCTCGGACCCCGGACAGTGACCGTCGATTGCGACGTGCTCGAGGCCGACGGTGGCACCCGCACTGCCAGCATCACGGGAGGCTTCCTGGCCCTGGTCGATGCGCTCGATTCGATTCGCGACAAGTTCGCCGCGGGGCGAATCCCGATCGTTAACAGTGTTGCGGCCATAAGTGTCGGCGTCGTCGAGGGATCAGTGCTGGTGGACCTCGATTACTCAGAGGACGTCCGGGCCGAGGTCGATTTCAATGTCGTCATGACGGGGTCCGGCGACTTTATCGAGGTCCAGGGGACTGCCGAGGGATGTCCGTTCCCTGCCGAATTGCTCGAGCGGCAGGTGCAGGCGGCCCGTACAGCCATTGCCCAGCTGACGGCCCGGCAGCGAGAAATCTTGAGCGAAAAATGGCCTCTGGACGAAATTCGGACGAGTTGCTAGCATCCGCGGCCCTGTCCAAGCTCTCACTCAAATCCCCGTCCAAATCGCCTGTCGCGTCCCAGCCTTCCCCGGGCCAAAGCGCATTTCAGAATGGAGTCTGTCGTGCGGAGCAAAAGTCGCCTCGCAGTCGTTCTGGCTATTTTCGCGGGTCTTGCATTTGCAGCTTCCGCCTCACGGGCAGCGTCCACGATCGAGGCCGTGAAAGGCAAGCACTACAAGCTCACGAAGCGTCACGGCCCGTGGATGATCATGGTGGCCAGCTTCACCAAGCCCCCAGAAGATCGCCGCGGTGAAGGCATGACGCCCGAACAAGCCGCGGAAGAACTCGTCTACGAACTCCGCTTGCACCACATCCCCGCCTACACGTTCCGACAGGAAGAGGTCGAGGAGGAAGTCGAGGTCGTCGGCCGGCGCACCATGACGCCCCAAAAGGCGAAGGTCCGCAACTGGGCGGGCGGGATTTGCGTTTTGGCGGGCAATTATCCCTCGAGCAACGACAAGGTCGCGCAAGAGACGTTGCACTATATCAAGAAGTTCGAGCCGCAGTTCCTCAGCGACGTGGAAACCGCGAATCTGGCGGCTCCCGGCTCGGCCATCAAGCGCTCCAAGAGTGGCGGCATTTTCCGCACGACGAAGGATCGGCCCGAACCGTTTAGCGGCGCATTCATGACGACCAATCCGCTTTTGTCCGAGGAAGAGCTGGCCGTGCGTCGCCGCGACCCGTTCATCATCAAGCTCAACTCGGGGAGCGAATACTCGCTGTTGACCAACCCCAAGCGTTACACGGTGATCATCGCGACCTTCCAGGGTCGTTACTATACGCAGGTCAGCAAGGAGTCGCCCGACGATCACAAGTTCTCGCTCGACAATTCGCCTCTCAACGACGCGGGCGAACGGGCCTGGGAATTGTGTTCCGCTCTGCGGCACGCGCGGTCGCTGGGTTACGACCGCGAGTTCGAAGCGTACGTCTATCATGACCGCTATTCGTCGATCGTCACGGTTGGCTCGTTCGACTCGAAGGACGATCCGCGGATTGTCGAAATTCAGAACTTCTTCGGGGCTAAGGTGACGCAGGTCAAAGCAGATGGCACGCCGTCACTCGGAGCCGAGGCCTTCGCCATTCCCCATCACCCGCGCCCCAACGAGTCGGTGAAGACTTGGATCTTCGATCCGTACCCCGAGTTGATCGAAGTCCCGCGGTAATGCTCGCCGGTCGAGCCATCGGCTGAGCGTTGACACCGCAGGCGGCGACCGGAACACTCTGCGAAATGAGTGCAACGAAAACTGCCGCTCGGCTTGTCGTCGCCAGCCGCAACAAGAAGAAGACGGGCGAGATTCGCGACTTGCTCGCCCCCTTCGACATCGAAGTGGTTGACCTGTCCGAGATTGCCGGCGTTCCCGACGTCGTCGAGGACGGCCGCACATTTGCCGAAAACGCGGCCAAGAAGGCGTCCGAAACCGCGCGGACGCTCTCGCTTTGGACGTTGGGGGAGGACAGCGGGCTGGAAGTCGCGGCCCTGGGGGGCGCGCCGGGAATTTATTCCGCCCGTTTTAGCGGTCCCGGCACCACGGACGAATCCAACAACGCGAAGTTAATGCACGAACTATCTGCCGTCCCGGACGAGCGAAGAACCGCGCGGTACGTCTGTAATGCGGCTCTGGCCGACCCGTCTGGAGAAATCCGGGCCCAGGTCGAGGCCTATTGCCACGGGCGAATTACGCGTGAAGCGCGCGGCACAAACGGTTTTGGCTACGATCCCTACTTCTTAATTCCCGAGTATCATCGCACGTTCGGCGAACTCAGCCCTGGCGTTAAGCATCACTTGAGTCATCGGGCCCGCGCGTTTGAACGCCTGACTCCGCAGCTCGTCCTGATGCTTCGCACAGCGATGTAGGGTGCGACAAGTTCGCCACGGGCGAACGCAGGCACATCGTCTTCCTCGGTTTGCAGGCTTCGCGAGAATCGGATAAATTCGCGCTCGCAATCCCGTGGTGTAACGGTAGCACGATAGACTCTGGATCTATTAGTCTAGGTTCAAATCCTAGCGGGATTATTGGCCGGGCAACTGCAATCGCCCGGCCGATTTTGTTTGGCGCTTCTTGGCCAGAATGGCTGTAAGATAATCGCGGTTCTGACGAACAACGCGCCGCGACCTGCAGCAACAACTTTCTTGGCGCGCACACGGTGAATGCCGCGCTGCCTCGCGATTCTGGCGACGTTTTGCCGGCCGGAGAATCGATGACTGTCACAGTATGGGGCCGCATCGCGAAGTTCGGTGGCCGAGTGTTTTTCGGCCCCGTCGAGCTTCGCGCCGGCTGGCGACTGTTGATTTTCGCGCTGGTCGCGTTCGTGATCGGGCGACTCGCGCAGTTCATTGTGAGGTTTGCTTTGCAAGCCCTGCCCGACCTGAATTCACGTGAGGGGCCGCTCTCGCCTCTGGCCATTGCCGTAACCGTGGGCGTC
>Ga0187784_10002967_pt1 | contig 13684 bp, 12 predicted proteins | sample 1015_SJ02_MP15_2_FD_132964 | JGI IMG/M metagenome (GOLD analysis project Ga0187784, IMG submission 132964) | Tropical peat soil microbial communities from peatlands in Department of Meta, Colombia - 1015_SJ02_MP15_20_MG | ecosystem: Environmental > Terrestrial > Soil > Wetlands > Peat | place...
AAAAACAAACATGGCCGGCGCGCGGCCGGCCACGCCGTGACGTTTATAACGGAATGAGATTTCGTGAAATCGTCATGCTCGCGCTTGTCGCGGGCATCCACGTCTTAAATACCGCGCAAAAACAAGACGTGGATGGCCGCAACAACTCCGGCCATGACCAGTCCGCGACTTACTTCATCGCCTCGTAAACCGCGTGCGACCAGGCGCCCGTCGGCTTCTTGGTGATGACCGGGTCGGAGCCGCCGGAGAGCAGCACCGACACCGTGCGCTCGTAGTCCTTCGGGTCGAGTTCGCCGTTGCCGGTGTCGAGGAGTTTAGCGATCTCGCCCATCATCTGCTCCTGGTGATGCAGCGTCTGCGCGCCGGTGGTGTCGGCGGCGAGCACGATCTTGGCCGCCTCGCTTTCGTTTTTGCGCGCATAGTCCCAGCCTTTCTGCGAGGCTTTGACGAACTTCGCCATCTTGGCGACGAAGCCTAAGTCTTTGAGCTTCGCCTCCATCACGTAGAGGCCGTCCTCCAGCGTCGCCACGCCCTCGTCGCTGTATTTGAACACGACGAGCTGGCTCGGCTTATAGCCGGCGTCGATCACCTGCCAGTACTCGTTGTAGGTCATGGTGGAGATGCAGTCGGCCTGCTTCTGCAGCAGCGGGTCGACGTTGAAGCCCTGCTTGATCACCTTGACGCCGCCCGGCGAGCCGTCGGTCTTCAATCCGAGTTTGGCCATCCAGGCCAGGAACGGGTATTCGTTGCCGCCGAACCAGACGCCGAGCGTCTTGCCCTTGAAGTCCGCCGGCGACTTGATGCCGGTGTCGGCGCGGCAGGTCAATTCGAGGCCGGACTTCTTGAAGGTCTGCGAGATGTTGACCAGCGGCACGCCCTTTTCGCGCGAAGCGAGCGCCGACGGCATCCAGTCGATGATCACGTCGGCGCCGCCGCCGGCGATGACTTGCGGCGGGGCGACGTCGGGGCCGCCGGCGTTGATGGTGACGTCGAGATCGGCGTCCTTGTAGTAGCCTTTCGCCTTGGCCACGTAGTAGCCGGCGAATTGCGCCTGCGTCACCCACTTGAGCTGCAAGGTGACCTTGTCGGCGGCGTAGGCGCCGCTTGCCAGCGGCAGGCCGCAGGCGAGCGCGGTTGCGAACGCGAATTTTTTCATCATCTGTCGTCCCTCTTTCAGCTGCCGAGTGAGCTGCGATACGACGGGTGCCAGGACGTTGCCGCACGCTCGGCGAGTGCGACGATCCCGTAAAAGGCCATCCCGGCGACGGCGGCCAATGCGATCTCAGCCCATACCATATCGAGCGACATGCGGGCCACTTCGATCGAGATGCGAAAGCCGATCCCGTGCAGCGGCGTGCCGAAGAATTCGGCCACGATCGCCCCGATCAGCGCCAGCGTCGAATTGATCTTGAGCGCGTTGAAGATGAACGGCAGCGCCGCCGGCAGGTAGAGCTTGAGCAGCGTCTGCCCGGGCGCCGCGGCGTAGGAACGCATCAGATCGCGCTCGATCGGCCCGGCGGCGGCGAGGCCTGCGAGGGTGTTCACCAGCATGGGAAAGAAGCACATCACCGCGACCACGGCGGCCTTCGAGGGCCAATCGAAGCCGAACCACATCACCATGATCGGCGCGATGCCGACCACCGGCAGCGCGGACACGAAGTTGCCGAGCGGCAGCAGGCCGCGCTTGAGAAAATCGAAGCGGTAGGCGACGACGGCGACGAGAAAGCCCGTGCCGCAGCCGATGACGTAGCCGGACAGCACGCTGCGCACGAAGGTCTGGACGAAATCCTCCCACAGCACCGGCAGCGTCTCGGCGATGCGCTTGGCGGTGGCGCTCGGCGCCGGCATCAACACCGGCGGCACGCCGAAGCCGCGCACCGCCACCTCCCAGAGATAAATGACGAAGGCGCCGAACAGGAACGGCACGGCGAGGTCCTGGAGGACGCGCAAGGCGCCGGCGCCGGTGCGCAGCGCGGCGAGCCGCGTCAAGGTCAGCGCCGCGCCGAGCCAGGTGGCGAGCGTCAACAGCCAGAAGCCGGAGGCGGCGGAGCCGGCGATGGCGGGATCGTCGAGCAGGCCGAGCGTGACCGCGCAGCCGAGCGCTGTGCCGAGAAAGCCGAGGGCCGGCGCCAGCGCCGCCCAGAAGGCGGCAAGCCCATAGAGGCAGGCGGCGGTCAGCACGGCGGTGAGCGGGCTTGCGCGCGCCGTCATGGCGGCGGCCGGCGCGTCGGACAGCGGCAATGCCAACGCCGCGAGAAGCCCGAGCGCGGCGACTGCAAATCCGAGACTCTGCCAGCGCATCGTCACCGCGCCGCTCCCATGCGCCGTTCCGTCCAGCGCCCGGCGAAATCGATGAGGCCGACCAGGCACGCGGCCATGATCGACGCGGCGATCAGCGCCGCCCAGATCTGCACGGTCTGCCCGTAATAGGAGCCGGTCAACAGCCGCGCGCCGATGCCCGCCTGCGCCCCGGTCGGCAGTTCGCCGACGATGGCGCCGACCAGCGAAATCGTCACCGCGACCTTGAGACTTGCGAACAAAAACGGCAGCGACGACGGCCAGCGCAGCTTGCAGAACACTTGCAGCTTGCTCGCCGACCAGGTGCGCATCAGGTCGAGCTGGATGGGATCCGGCGCGGTCAGTCCCTTGACCATGCCGATGGTCACCGGAAAGAAGCACAGATAGGCGGAGATGATCGATTTCGGCAGCAGGCCGCGGATGCCGATGGCGCCGAGCACCACGATGACGATGGGTGCGATCGCCAATATCGGCACCATCTGCGAGCCGATCACCCACGGCAGCAGGCTTTTTTGCAGCGTGCGCGCGTGCACGATGAGCACCGCGAGCGCGATGCCGAACACGGCGCCGAGCGCGAAGCCGGCGAGCGTGGCCGAGAGCGTCACCCAGGCGTGGAAGACGAGGCTGCGCGGCGAATCGAGCGGATAATCGAACACCGAGTCGAACAGGTTTTCCGCGACCTGATGCGGCGCCGGCACCACCGGACGCTCGGCCGCCATCGTGCCGGCGATCAGCTCGCTAAAGGTGTACGACCGCTCCTGCCGTTCGAAGGCGTCGCGCACCAGCGGCGCGTTCATCAGCAAGGCCGCGAGATACCAAACAACGAGCAGCACCGCGACGACGACGAAGATCGGCGTGCGCTCGGCGATCCAGGCCGGCCGCCGTGCCGTCCGCGGCAGGGCGAGCGCGCTATTCGTCATGGCTACTCATCATGGCTATTCGTCATAGGAGTGGCCCGAGCGCAGGCCGGCGCGCACGCGCTGCGCCACCTTGATGAACTCCGGCGTCTCGCGAATTTCCAGCGTGCGCTCGCGCGGGAAGTCGCAAGGGATGATGTCGATGATCCGTCCCGGCCGCGGCGACATCACCACGATCTTGGTGGAGAGAAACACCGCCTCCGGAATCGAATGCGTGACGAAGACGACGGTCTTTCCGGTCTGGTCCCACAGCCGCAGCAATTGCTCGTTGAGGTGGTCGCGCACGATCTCGTCGAGGGCGCCGAACGGCTCGTCCATCAACAGCAGCGCCGGATCGAACGACAAGGCGCGCGCGATCGAGGCGCGCTGCTGCATGCCGCCGGAGAGCTGCCAGGGAAATTTGCGTTCGAAGCCGGAGAGATTGACGAGCTTCAAATAGCGTTCGACGCGGCGGCTGCGCTCGGCGGCGTCGAAGCCCATGATCTCCAGCGGCAGCGCGACGTTGCGCTCGATGGTACGCCAGGGATAAAGCGCGGGCGCCTGGAAAATATAACCGTAATGGCGCTGCAAGCGCGCCTGTTCCGGGCTGACGCCGTTGACCAGGATGGTGCCGGCGCTGGGTTTTTCCAGGTCGGCGATAATGCGCAACAGCGTGGTCTTGCCGCAGCCGGATGGGCCGATGAAGGAGACGAAGTCGCCGTCGCTGATTTGCAGGTCGACGTTGGCCAGCGCCTCCACCGCGCCGTCGCGGGTCTGGAAGGTGAGCCCGACGCCGCGGGCGTCGACCGTCAGGGCCGGTGAGTTTGCGGCGCCGGCCGCGGCCTGCGGCGAGCCGTGTTCGCCGGGAGGGGTCGAGATATTCGGCGAAGACCCGGGTGCCACGCTTTGCTCCGTCGGGTCCGATCGCGTTGCCACACGCTGGTCCATGGCGAAAATACTGGCAGACCCACGCGCGGAATCCGCGCCCAACCTTTGGTCACGCTGGGAGAATATTGGGCAAGCCCGCTGATTTCAATTGTCCGTGGATTGTCTATGTTTTTTGATCGGCGGTCGGCGCTGCCGCATCGGCGGCGGAGAACCTTTTGACTTACCGCCGCAATCTTTTCCATACTTTGCGCAGCCGGCAGCGCCACGCCGGTCTGGATACGCTGTCGCAACGACATGAAACCCGCGCCCTTTCGCTACGTCGCCGCCCGCACCGTCGAGCAGGCCTTGGCGTTGAAGGCCGAACACGGCGAGGACGCGCGATTTCTCGCCGGCGGCCAAAGCCTTGTGCCGACGATGAATTTCCGGCTGACGCAGCCGGCGCTGCTGATCGACATCAATCCGCTCGCCGCGCTTGCGGGAGTGCGGAACGGCGCCGCGGAGCGGCTGCGCATCGGCGCGCTCACCCGCTATCGGACGCTCGAGCGCGAGGCGGCGATCGCGGCCAAGCTGCCGCTGGTTCAGCAGGCGCTGCCGCATATCGCACACCCGCAAATCCGCAACCGCGGAACCATCGGCGGCAACCTCGCGCACGCCGATCCGGCTTCGGAAATGCCGGCCATCGTCGTGGCGCTGGGCGGGCGCTTGCGCGCGCAATCGGCGAAGGGCGAGCGCTGGATCGCCGCGGCGGACTTTTTCGTCGGCGCGCTGACGACGGCGCTTCATCCCGACGAGATGCTCACAGAGGTGGAGCTTCCCGTGGCGCCGCCGCGCTCCGGCGCCGCTTTCCTGGAAGTGTCGCGCCGGCGCGGCGACTTCGCGCTCATCGGCGTCGCCTGCACCGTGCGCCTGGACGAGGCGGGACGCTGCGTCGAGGCGCGGATCGGCCTGTGCAACGCCGGCGACGCGCCGGTGTTCGCCAAGGCCGCCTGCGACGCGCTCGTAGGCCGGCCGCTCGGCGCCGCCGAGATCGGCGCCGCCGCCGATCTGGTGCAGGGCGCGATCGATCCCGGCGGCAGCATCCATGCCAGCAAGGAGTTCCAGCGGCATCTCGCGCGCGTCCTCACCGCGCGCGCTTTGGCTGCGGCCAACGAGCGGGCGCGCCAGGACTACCGGCCATGACCACTGACACCCATGACATTACGGTGACGGTCAACGGCACGCCGTACCGGCGTCAGGTGGAGTCGCGCCTGCTGCTCAGCGATTTCTTGCGCCATGATTTGCTGCTGGCGGGAACCCATGTCGGCTGCGAGCACGGCGTCTGCGGCGCCTGCACGGTGATCTTCGACGGCGCGCCGGTCCGTTCCTGCCTGATGTTCGCGGCGCAGGCCGACGGCCACGCCATCGAGACGGTGGAGGGTCTGGCGCCGGATCGCGAGCATCTGCATCCGCTGCAACAGGCGATGCACGAATGCCACGGGCTGCAATGCGGCTATTGCACGCCCGGCATCCTGATGACCATGAAAGTCTTCCTCGAAGAAAATCCGGCGCCGGACGAGACGCAGATTCGCGAGGCGCTGTCCGGCAATCTGTGCCGCTGCACCGGCTATCAGCATATCGTGGAGGCGGTGAAGCTCGCGGCCGAGCGGATGCGGAGATAGCCGCCGTGGCGACGCGCAACTTCGGCGCTCCGATCCGACGCAACGAAGATGCGCGCCTTCTCAGCGGCCAGGCGCTGTTCGTCGACGACGTCGAGCTGCCGGGCCTGCTGCACGCCGCTTTTCTGCGCAGCAACGTGGCGCACGCCCGCATCCGTGCGATCGACGCCGCGGCGGCGCGCGCGCGCGAGGGCGTGGTCGCGGTGTTCACCGCCGACGACCTCGGCGACTATTGGGCGCCCGGTCCGCTGCTGGTGCCGCCGCCGCCGATCAAGGACATTACCTTCAATCAGCGCACGCAGGTCCCGCTCGCCAAGGACAAAGTGCGCCACGTCGGCGAGCCGCTCGCCGTCGTGCTGGCGGAGAGCCGTTACGCGGCCGAGGACGCGCTCGCCGAAATCGCCGTCGATCTCGAACCGCTGCCGGCCGTGGTCGATTTGGAACAGGCGCTGGCGGAAAACTCGGCGCGGGTGCACGACGACGTCCGCGGCAATGTCGCCGCCCATGTCCGGCAAAGCCGCGGCAACTACGGCGCGGCGCGCGCCCGCGCCGCGCACGTGATCGCCCGCCGCTTTCGCTACGATCACGGTGCCTCCTCGCCGATCGAGACCCGCGGCATCGTCGCGCGATGGGACGCGCGCGCGGGCGCACTCACGATCTGGGACACCACGCAGGCGCCGGTGTTTTTGCGCAACGGGCTGGCCGGCATGCTGGGCTTGAGCGAACGGCAGGTGCGGGTGATCGCGCCGTTCGTCGGCGGCGGCTTCGGGCCGAAGATCATGCTGTTCTATCCCGAAGAGGTGGTGATCCCCTGGGCGGCGAAAAAGCTCAATCGCCCGGTCAAGTGGATCGAAGACCGGCTCGAACATTTTTTTGCCACCACGCAGGAGCGCGGCCAGACCCACGACGCCGAAATCGCGCTCGACGCCGACGGCCGCATCCTCGGCGTCAAGGACGTGTTCCTGCACGACACCGGCGCCTACAATCCCTACGGCCTCACGGTGCCGATCAACAGCCAGTGCACGCTGCTCGGCCCCTACGTCATTCCCAGCTACGACAGCACCTTCACCGCGCTCTTCACCAACAAGCCGATCGTCACGCCCTATCGCGGCGCCGGGCGCCAGCACGGCGTGTTCGTCATCGAGCGGCTCCTCGATCTCGCCGCGCACGCGCTCACGCTCGACCGCGCCGAGATCCGCCGGCGCAATCTCATCCCGCCCGAGGCGTTCCCCTACGACAACGGGATCATCTATCAGGACTTCGCGCCGCTTTGCTACGACAGCGGCAATTACCCGCCGATCCTCGACAAGGCGCTGACGATGATCGGTTACGATCGCTTCCGCGCCGAAGAGCAACCGCGCCTGCGCGCGCAAGGCCGCCATGTCGGCATCGGCGTGACCTGCTACGTCGAAGGCACCGGCATCGGCCCTTACGAAGGCGCCAAGGTGCAGGTGCAGGCGAACGGCAAGGTGAGCGTGGCGACCGGGATCGGCACGCAAGGCCAGGGCCATTTCACGAGCTTCGCGCAGATCGTCGCCGACCAGCTCGGCGTCGACGTGCGCGACGTCGATGTCGTCACCGGCGACACCGACCAGTTCTACTGGGGCGCCGGAACCTTCGCGAGCCGCGGCGCGGTGGTGGCGGGCAATGCCGTCCACGCGGCGGCGCGGGCGGTGCGCGGCAAAATCCTCAAAGCTGCCGCCGAGCACTTCGAATGCGCCGAGGAGGACTTGCAGATCGCCGACGGTGCGGTCTGCGTGGTCGGCGTGCCCGGCGCGGCGGTCAAGCTCGGGGCGCTGGCGCTCAAGGCCAATCCGATGCGCGGGGCGGTGCAGCCGGGAACCGAGCCCGGCCTGGAATCGACGCAATATTTCGGCCCGCCCAGCGGTGCGACGGCGAGCGGCGTGCACGCCATGATCGTCGAGGTCGATCCGCAGACCTTCACGCTCACGGTGCGCAAATACGTCGTGGTGCACGACTGCGGCACCGTCATCAATCCGCTGATCCTCGCCGGCCAGATCCACGGCGGCGTCGCGCAGGGCATCGGCAACGCCTTCTACGAGGAGCTGGTGTTCGACGACGACGGCCAATTGCTCAACGCTTCGCTTGCCGATTATTTGCTGCCGACAGCGCTGGACGTGCCGCGCATGGAGATCGCGCACACGGTGACGGTTTCCCCGCTCAATCCGCTCGGCATCAAGGGCGCGGGGGAAGCCGGCGCCATTCCCGTCGGCCCGTTGTTCGCGCAGGCGATCGAAGATGCGCTCGGGCTGCTCGATCGCGACATCGAGCTTCTGGAAGTGCCGCTCAGCCCGAACCGGCTGTTCGCGCTGACGGCGAAACTGCGATGACGGCGCGATGATTCTGGTTGCCGGCGCCGGCGGCAAGACCGGCAAGGCCGTGGTCAAGGCGCTGTTCCGCTATTACGCAGCGCACGGCCTGGTCGGTAATCCCCATGCGCTGCGCCGGCTTCTTGGCCGCGCGCCGACGAGCTTGCCGGCGTTTCTGCACGGCGTCGCAGCAGCCGCTTAAATTCAATCTGAAGCGATTGCGCTCTAGAATCGGGCTGCGTGCCTGATATCGTCAGGCCCACGAGGGCATGATGCGAAGAGCCGGAGGCATTGCGGTCGGTATCGCTTTCTGGCTGGCGGCCGGAGCCGCGAGCGCCGCGCTCGCGCAATCCGCCGGCGCGACCGACAAGGATCAATATTGGCTCCTGAACCCGGTGCCCGACAGTCAGATGCGCGATTTCAATACCGACCGTCCGCCGAAGGCGAACAGCCCGGTCACGGTCGATGCCGGGCATTTCCAATACGAGGCCGACTTGGTCAATTTCGCCGGCCAGCTTACCGGGCCGATGCAGTCCTACACGTTGCTCGGGCCGAACCCGACATTCAAACTCGGATTGACCAACAGCGTCGATCTTGAGGTCAACGTCGCGCCGCTGGTCGGCGTTCATACCGCGAGTTCGGCGACCGGCGTATCGAGCACGGTGTGGGGCAACGGCGATCTGTTCACGCGCGCCAAGATCAATCTATGGGGCAACGACGGCGGAACGAGCGCCTTGGCGCTCATTCCCTACGTCAAGGCGCCGACGGCGCCGCTCGGCATCGGCGACGGCGCCGTCGAGGAGGGCGTCATTGCCCCGCTCTCGATCAGCCTGCCGAACAAATTCACACTTTTGTTCAATTCGGAGCTTGATGCGCTCAAGGACGGCGCTGACGCGGGCCGCCACGCCAACTACATGAATCTGGTGAACCTCAGCCGCGAGGTGGAGAAGAACGTTACGCTCTATGTGGAATTCTGGTCGGACTACAATAACGACCCGGCGCTGCGCACCGTGCAGTACAGTTTCGATACCGCCATCGCCTGGGCCGTGCGCCCCAACCTGCAGCTCGATTTCGGCGCCGATTTCGGTCTTAACAGCGCGACGCCGGCGTTCCAGCTCTTCGTCGGATTGTCGCAGCGGTTTTGAAGTTCGCCGTATTGCATCGAAGCCGCAGGCGGAGTTGACCGGCGATGGCGCATGATGACGTCGAGGTCGTCGTAGTCGGCGGCGGCGCCGCCGGCGTCGCCGCGGCGCGGCGGCTGCATGAGGCCGGCATCCGCTGCGTGATCGTCGAAGCGCGCGCGCGGTTCGGCGGCCGCGCCTGGACGATCACCGATACGCAGGACCATGCGCTCGACCTCGGCTGCGGCTGGCTGCATTCGGCCGAGCACAATCCATGGCGGGAGATCGCGCAACGGCAGGGTGCCACCATCGACCAGAGCCCGGCGTCGTGGATGCGCCCGTCGCCGGAGATCGGTTTTCCGCGCGCGCAGCAGGCGGAATTTCGCGAAGCCTTCGGGTCGTTCTTCGCGCGCCTGGAAGCGGTCGCGCAAGGCGACGCCGATGTCGCCGCGGCCGCCGCGCTCGAAGCGGGCTGCCGCTGGAACGGGCTCATCGATGCGATCGGCACCTACATTACCGGCGCCGAGTGGGACCGCGTCTCGGCCAAGGATTTCGACCGCTACGCCGACACCGGCGTAAACTGGCGCGTGATCGAGGGCCTCGGCGCGATCGTCGGCGCCTACGGCGCCGGCATTCCCGCGCTGCTCGATTGCGCCGTGCACGGCATCGACCACGGCGGCAGGCGCCTGAAGATTAAGACGGCGAAGGGCGCGATCGCCGCCGATCAGGTCATCGTCACGGTTCCGAGCGCGCTGCTTGCGAGCGAGCGCATCGCGTTCACGCCGGCGCTCCCGGAAAAGACCGCGGCGGCGCGAGGCTTGCCGCTCGGGATCGCCGACAAGCTGTTCATGGCGCTCGACGGCGCCGACGATCTCGGCGTCGACGTGCGGCTGTTCGGCGCCACCGACCGCGCCGCGACCGCCGCCTACAACTTCCGGCCGCTGGGGCGGCCCACTATCGAGGCCTATTTCGGCGGCAGCTGTGCCGCCGAGCTGGAGAAAAACGGCGACGGCGCGTTCTTCGACTTCGCCGTTTCCGAGTTGACGCGGCTGCTCGGCGCCGACTTCGCGCGCCGCGTCAGGCCGATCCGCATTCATCGCTGGGGCCACGATCCGTTTGCGCTCGGTTCCTACTCGTTCGCGCGGCCGGGCTTCGCCGATTGCCGCGCGACGCTCGCCGCGCCGGTCGACGATCGGCTGTTCTTTGCCGGCGAAGCCTGCTCGATCCACGATTTCTCGACGGCGCACGGCGCTTTCCGCACCGGCCTTGCCGCCGCCGATCAGGTGATCGCGGCGCGCGCCGGCAAGGCTATTTCAGCATGAACTCGAGCGTGGTGATGAGCCGCTTGTCGCGGTTCGCCCTGCAGTAGGCGACGATATTGCCGGTGACGTAGCGCAGCGACGCCAGATTGATCGCGCGCCGTTTGGCCGCGCCGGCTTGCGCGCCGGCAAACCACGCGATCAGCAATTCGGCCTCTTCGCTTGAAGCGTCCGCCAGGTGGCCGCAGGCGAGGCGCGCAACGTCGATATTGCCGTTGGCGTCGGCGAAACTCGACAACGACAATTGCGGCGGCCGTGCCGGCACCGCCGCCCCTTGCGGCAGCGCAGACGGTGGCGGCAGCGCGCCCGGCGGTACCGCCGCGGCGTTGCGGCAGACGTCGTCGAGCTTGGCCGCGAGGTCATAGTCCTTGAACTTCTCGCCGTGACGAAAGACGCCGCCGGCGCGCACGCTGAAATTGGGGCCGAGGAGAAACACCGCCCGTGTCGCGCTCCACGAGCCGTCGGGATTTTTGACGAAAGCGTCGCAGGGAATCTCCTCATCCTGCGCCTGCGCGGGTGCAGCGAAGCCGAGCGCCTGCACGGCGAGCGCCGCAAGCACCAGCGCCACACGACATCGCATCATCCGCTTCGCTCCGACAGGCTTGCCGCTCTCTCCCGCGAGGAGAGAGAGGCGCGGGGAAAATCTAATGTGCGCCGGCTGCGAGCGGCGGCCAGCCGACATTGCTCGAGCGGTGGATTTGGCGCGCCACGCGCAGGATCAGCGGCTCCTCGAAACGCGGCGCCACGATCTGCATGCCGACCGGCAACCCGTCTGCCGACAGCCCGGCCGGCGCAGTCGCCGCCGGCAGGCTGACCAGCGTGATCAGATAAGCGGGCGCGATCCAGTCGATGTAGTTCTCGAATTTGCGGCCGTTGATGGTATCGGGGAAATTCATCTCCACCGGATAGGGTTTTACCGGCGCCGCCGGCGTGAGCAGCACGTCGTAGCGCTCGAACAGTTTGCAGAACTGGCGGAACGTCTCTTCCCGCTGCAACTCGGCGGCGGCGAAATCGAGCGAATTCAGCGTTAATCCGGTCTTGACGTTGCCGCGCAGGTTCTGGCCGAACTCTTCGATGTGTTCGAGGCGCTGATACTGCTGGCCGACCATCCAGAAGCCGCGCCAGGTCTGAAAGGCGGTGCGGCCGGCGCCGGCGTCGAACGCGATGTGCTCGACGCTCGCACCGTGGCTTTCGAGCGCGGCGGCGGCGTTCCGGCAAATCGTGTCGATCTCCGCATCGACGCCGATCCCGGCGATGTCGGAGACGTAGGCGACGCGCAGGCCCTTGATGTCGTCGCGGCGCTCGAGCTCGGCGAGCGCGCTTTTCCACGGCGGCGCGACCGAGATCGGCGACATGCGGGTGAAGCCGACGAAGGCGTCGAGCATCAGCGCTGCGTCTTCGGCGTCGCGCGCCAGCGGGCCGTGGACCTGCCCCGGATCCCAGAGCAGGTGCAGCGGATGGCTCGGCGTCAGTCCGGGAGTCGGGCGGATGCCGACGATACCGCAGAAGGCGGCGGGGATGCGGATCGAGCAGCCGAAATCGCTGCCCTGCGCGAGCGGCACCATGCCGGCGGCGACGGCGACGGCGGAGCCGCCCGACGATCCCGCCGGGCTCAAGCGCGGGTTCCACGGGTTGCGCGTCGGACCGAACAATGCGTTGTTGGTATTGGCGCCGCAGGCGAATTCCGGCGTGTTGGTCTTGCCGAGCACGATGACGCCGGCGGCTTTGAGCCGCCGCACCGCTTCGGCGTCCTCCGTCGGCACGAAATCCTTGAACAGCGGCGAGGCGAAGGTGGTGCGGATGCCCGCCGTCGGCGTGACGTCCTTGACGCCGATCGGCAGCCCGTGCAGCGGGCCGAGCGCTTCGCCCCGCATCACCGCGCTCTCGGCGCGCCGCGCCGCTTCGCGCGCCGCGTCGGCGGCGAGCGTGACGATGGCGTTGAGCTTGGGATTGAGCGCCTCGATCACGGCAACATGCGCGTCGAGCACGTCGAGCGGGCTCACCGCGCGCGAAGCGATGAGCCGCGCCAGTTCGCGCGCCGGTTTGCGCGCGAGCGCCGCCGCCGCGGCTGGTTCTTCGACTTGCTGCGGTGAGGCTGCCGGGCGCATGCGTCATTCTCCTGCGTCGATGATGGCGATGCACGGTTCGCCGCCCTGCGGTCCCTGGTGCATGGCGTCGACGGATACGAAGACGGCGGGATCGCCGATGGCGGCGGCGGCGACGCCGCCGACCGCGGCCTTGGCGTGGCGGTGCCACGGCACGTCGGAGTCGTCGAGCATGATCTGGCGGCGCGAGCGCAGCGTGCCGCGGCGGTCGGCCTCGCATTTCATGAAGCAGTTGACCAGTCGGCCGTTCAAATCCTCGGCGCGCGGCCGCGCCGGCAGATCAAGCCCGGCGTTGCGGATCGAGTCGTAGATGCCGTCGATGTCGAGCGCGTCCTTCATCACCGCGTGCCCGATGCGATAGCGGCCGCCGGCGCCGGCCTTGTTGCCGAGCAGCACGATCTGCGCCTGCGTCAGCTCCACGCCCGAGGAGCAGGAGGCGACCGACGAGTAAAGGTCGAGGTTGCGGCAGATTTCCTCCGCCTTCGGCATGTTGATTTCGCCGAGCGCGACCGCGATGCCGAGCGCGGTGGTGCCGTTCGACACGCCCATCGATTCGCGCACCTCGCAGGCGACCTCGCTGCCGCGCGCATGCGCATCCTGCACCATATCGATGGTGAGGAGCGGCGTCTTGGTCTGTACGTAGTGCACGTCGGCCGGATCGTCGATGCCGGCGTTGCGCATGGCGGCGCGCACGCCGTCGGCGACCTTCTCCACCATGGCCGGCCGGCCGATGTCCTCCGGCAGAAGCGTCGCGCTCATCGCCGTGCCGATGGCGAGGCGGGATTTGCTCGCCGGCCCGCTCTTGTCGTTGCGGGCGAAGATCGTCGCATGCGGAGTGATGACGCCGTCGCAGCCGCCCGACCAGACCATGGGGATTTGCGCCACCGCCCGCTCGGAGCGGCCGCCGAGCTTTTTCAGTACCGCGCGGAACGCCTGGTCGGCGAGGATGCGGGTGAAATCGTTGACGCCGCCGTTGCCTTCGGTCTTGCCGATCACGGCGATGACCTCGTCGGCCTTGAACTGCCCCTTCGCGATCAGGGCCTCCATGCCCGCGGCATCCTGCACGTTCTTC
>Ga0187784_10002970_pt1 | contig 13677 bp, 13 predicted proteins | sample 1015_SJ02_MP15_2_FD_132964 | JGI IMG/M metagenome (GOLD analysis project Ga0187784, IMG submission 132964) | Tropical peat soil microbial communities from peatlands in Department of Meta, Colombia - 1015_SJ02_MP15_20_MG | ecosystem: Environmental > Terrestrial > Soil > Wetlands > Peat | place...
CGCCGCTTCTCCGCCATCTCGGCCTCGAAGCGGCGGCGCTGCTCGGCCGGATCGGTCAGTTCGCCGAACGCGTTCGCGAGCTCGACGCCGCAGAGATAGAGCTCGAAGCGCTCGGCGACGCGCGGATCATGCGCGCACGGGCGCGCCAGCGCGGCTTCGGAGACCGGATATTCGTCGAGAATGGTGGCGCGGCCGATCCCGAGATTCGGCTCGACCTTCTCGGAGATGACGCGGCTGAACACGTCGGCCCAGCTGTCGTCATCGGCAACGCGCAGGCCCTGGCGTTTCGCGGCCGCCGCGAGCGCATCGCGATCGTCGAGCGTGGCGAAGAGATCGATGCCGGCATGGCGCGCGAACGCCTCCGCGACCGTGATCCGCTCCGGCGCCGCGAAGGCGTCGGCCGCGCGCCCGCGAAAGGCAAAGCCCCGCGTCCCGGCCGCCTCGGCCGCCGCCTGCAGCAATGCGGCGCAGTCGTCGATCAGCGCCCGATAGGGCGCGTTTGCCCGGTACCATTCGAGCATCGTGAACTCGGGATGATGCAGCGCGCCGCGCTCGCGGTTGCGGAAAACGCGCGCCAAGGTGAAGAGCCGCGGCTCGCCGGCGGCGAGCAGCTTCTTGGCGGCGAATTCCGGCGAGGTGTGCAGATAGAGCCGCTGCCGGCGCGTGTCCGGGGCGATCAGCTCGGTGGAAAACGCGTGCAGGTGCGCCTCGTTGCCGGGCGAGACCTGCAGGATCGCGGTCTCGGCCTCGACGAAGTCGCGTGCGCCAAACCACGCGCGGACCGCCGCGGTCATGCGCGCGCGCGCGAGCAGGAACGGCCGGCGGTCGGCGTAAACGTCGCGCGCCCACCATGGCGAGGAGGTCATAACGCCTTGTCCCGTCGGCCTAAATTGCCCATGCGAAAGTGCTGGCGCGCGCGCCCAATATCAGTATGTTGCGCCCCGACATTGCGCGCCGCCGCGCCCAAGACCATTGAGGATCGTCCGTGAAAGTCATCGCCTCCTCGCTCCGCAAGGGCAACATCGTCGATCTCGACGGCCAGCTCTACGTCGTGCTCAACGCCGAGAGCTTCCATCCCGGCAAGGGCACGCCGACCACGCAGGTTGACATGCGCCGGATCAGCGACGGCGTAAAGACCGCGCAGCGCTACAAGACCACCGAGCAGGTCGAGCGCGCGCATGTCGAGGAGCGCGAATTCCAGTTCATCTATCACGACGGCGACGGCTATCACTTCATGAACACCGAGAGCTACGACCAGGTCGCGCTGCAGGAGGACGTGGTCGGCGATCAGGGCGCCTATCTGCAGCCGGAGATGAAGGTGATGCTGAGCGTGCACGAAGGCACGCCGATCGCGCTCGAATTGCCGCAGAAGGTGACACTCGAGGTGGTCGAGACCGAGCCCACCACCAAGGGGCAGACGGCCTCGTCGTCCTACAAGCCGGCCGTGCTCTCGAACGGCGTGCGCACCTCGGTCCCGCCCTTCATCACGACCGGAACGCGCGTCGTGGTGATGACGGCGGACGGCAGCTACGTCGAGCGCGCGAAGGACTGAGGATTACTCCGACTTGCCGCCCTCGCTCAGCCGATCCGCGAGCGCGAGCGCCAGCGTCGCGATCACAAAGGCAGTGAAGATCCCGACCAGCCAGGCAAGCCGCGCGGTGTTCGGCTGCTTCTCGAGATTCATGAAGGCTTCGAGCACCTGGATCGCCGCGATCGCGACGATCGAGCCGAGCAGCTTCTGCTTCACGCCGGAGAAATCGACCTTGGTCATCCAGGCAGGCCAGGCTGGGGTGGACCCGCTCTCGAGCTTCGCAACGAAGCTCTCGTAGCCGGAGAAGATCACGATCACCACCAGGCTGCCGACCAGCGCGACGTCGACCAGGCCGAGCACGCCGACGATGATGTCGGCTTCGCTCGCCTCCGGCAGCAGCCGCACCAGGTCCCAGAACGCGGCGCAGAACTTGTAGAGCAGGATGAACAGGCTGAGCGCGAGGCCGAGGTAGAACGGCGCGAGCACCCAGCGGCTGCTGATCAGGATCGCGGCGATCACGCGCTCGAGCGACCTCATGACTCCTCCCCATCCGGCGCTACCATAGCGCGTCGCACCACGAATAAAGAGGGGCGTGAGAGACGCCCCTCTCGCATGGTCCCTGCGGCGGCCGTCAGGCCGCGACGCCGGTGCCGATCGGGCAGCTCACGCCAGTGCCGCCGAGCCCGCAATAGCCCATCGGGTTCTTGGCGAGGTACTGCTGATGATAGTCCTCGGCGAAATAGAACGCGGGCGCATCGAGGATCTCGGTGGTGATCGATCCGAAGCGGTCCGCCGCCAGCGCCTTGCCGTAGGTCGCCTTGGATTCCTCGGCGGCCTTGCGCTGCGCCGGCGTGGTCACGTAGATGCCGGAGCGATATTGCGTGCCGACGTCGTTGCCCTGGCGCATGCCCTGGGTCGGGTCATGGTTCTCCCAGAAGGTCTTGAGCAGCGTCGCGTAGGAGATTTTGCTCGGGTCGTAGACCACGAGCACGACCTCGTTGTGGCCGGTGCGGCCGGAGCAGACCTCCTCGTAGGTCGGGTTCGGCGTCAGGCCGCCCGCATAGCCGACCGCGGTCGTATAGATGCCGTCCCCGAGCTGCCAGAACTTGCGCTCCGCGCCCCAGAAGCAGCCCATGCCGAAGATCGCGGTCTCGAGCCCGGCCGGATAGGGCCCCTTGAGCGGCCGGCCGAGCACGAAGTGCTTCGCGGCGGTCGGGATCGGCGTCGGGCGGCCGGGCAGCGCCTCGGCGGCGGTCGGCATCTCAAGCTTCTTTCTGAGCATGAACATTTCAAATCTCCTTCGGCCCTGAATCTCCTATTCGGTGGCCCAATATAATCGCTCCGGGCCGGCGGCGCACCGCTTGGCGCGGTCACATCAAGGGCAGGCGGCGCGCAAGCGCGATCACGCCGGCGCGAGCGACCGACGCGACGCCGCCCGCAAAGCGCGCGTCAGTCGCGGCCGTAGCCGATCAGCGGCTTCTTCTTGCGCCCGATCAGGATGAAGATCGAGCCGATGACGCCGAGCACCACCCAGGTCGGCGCGGCCAGGATGTAGTTCGAGACGAACTCCCAGACCTCGGCCCCGGCATAGCGCTCGACCAGGCTCTTGAGCTGGGCGAGGCTCGTGTCGTGGATGTTGTTCCAGTCCTCGACCAGCCGGGTGATGAACACCGCGTTGCCGGCGATGGATTTGGTGCCGTCGCGCACCAGCGCGACGAAGCCTGCGGCCAGAATCCACAGGCCGATAAAACGAAACACAAAGCGGATCATCGTCTTGTCCCCTCGCGCCCCTCACGCGAGCGGCTTTTCGCTTAGCCTGCCCTGGCGTCAGGTTCAATGCGCGAGCGGGGCGGTGGCCCTCTTTCGCGGACATTTTTCGCGTCCCCCAGCCCCGCGGAAGCCGCACTTGAAAAACCGCCCGCCCCCCGTCACAAGACTGTCGCGACGGAGAGGTGGCCGAGTGGTTTAAGGCGCACGCCTGGAACGCGTGTGTACGTGAAAGCGTACCGTGGGTTCGAATCCCACCCTCTCCGCCACGCCGCTGTTGCGCGAAAATCTCCATTGCTTCAGTCCGGCACCAGAACCGCATCATTGGCTGAGACCCGTGATCGCACCGCGAAGGACAAGTTGAATCAGGCCCTGAAAAATCAACAAGAAGACGGCGAGCGCCAGCCCGGCGAGGCCGGCGATCTTCCCGGCTGTTCGCACCACCCGGTTCGTAGGCATTTGATCGCCCGTGGTTGTGCACGAGAACGACTGCATCATCGCAGTCTGGTTGCAACAGCTAACGGCGAAATCTCACTGGCAAGCTCCAGTCTGACCAAGCGGGCGAGCGACCGGACTGGGCCATCATTAGGTTCGAGTTAACGGTTAGCGGAGCGCGAAGTAACGGCATCCTCCGCTTTCATAGCCTGAGCAAATGAGTCTGCGCGCCGAACTTCTCCGCTTCTGCCTGCCGCGGCTTATGCGGCCGCGGTCTCCGCCGGACATCCAAATCGCGGATGTCCGCCGACGCATTGCGCGCTTCGCGCACCTCGTGCCGCGCCCGCCACGGGGAACGGAGCTGCTCGCGATTGACGCTGGCGGTGTGAATGCCGAGCGGATCGCGACGCCGCGCTCGCGTCCGGACCGTTACGTCCTGCATCTGCACGGCGGGGCCTATCTGGTTGGCTTTCCGGCGCTGTTTCGCGATTTCACTTGGCGCATTGCCGACGTGACCGGCGCGCGCGTGTTGTGCCTCGACTATCGGCTTGCGCCCGAGCATCCGTTTCCAGCAGCAGTCGAGGACGTGACGGTCGCCTATCAATGGCTCATCTCGCAAGGTGTCGAGCCAGGCCACGTGGCCTTCATCGGAGATTCGTCCGGGGGCGGGCTCGCGCTCGCGAGCATGATGCGCCTGCGCGATCAGGGTTCTCCGCTGCCGGCCGCTGCCGCCCTGCTCTCGCCGTGGACCGATCTTGCGCTGACCGGCCAATCACTCGTCAAGTGCCGTAGCTCGGACCCGATCGTACCGGTTGAACTGATGCCGCGAGCGGTCGCGCTTTACCTTGCCGGCGTCGATCCCAGCCTGCCCTACGCCTCGCCGCTTTATGGCGATCCAGCGGGTCTGCCTCCGACACTCATCCTGGTGGGTAGCGACGAAGCGCTGCGGGATGATGCGGTGCGAATGGGCGAGCGCATGCGTGCTGCGGGGCGTGTCGTCGAGCTCGAAGTGTGGCCGCGCATGTTCCATGTCTGGCCCATGCTCGCGCGCATTCTGCCCGAAGCTCGCAGCGCGATCGCGCGCATCGGCGCGTTCTTGCGCGCCAGACTATAAGGTTGGTGAGCTGATCCCTGCTTTCATGCACGCATCGCATCCGAGACCGTCAGCAAAATCCTGCTGGCGCATTGACTTGCATCAATCAGCATTCAGGTTCGGCGACGATACTTTCAGCGTCGCCGCTGCGAGTCTAGGATCAAGCCATGGAGATCGAAGGCACCACGTTTGGCAACATCACGATTGATGGAAAGACCTACGAGCACGACGTGGTCGTTCGACTCTCCGGCGAAATCGTGAAACGCAAGAAGAAGCTGTCGAAGAAATACTACGGCACCTCGCACGTGCTTTCCAAGGACGAAGCGAAGTTCGTGTTTGAGAAGGGGTGCGAGCAGCTCATTGTCGGATCAGGCCAGATGGGCAACGTGCAGCTATCCCCTGAAGCTGCAGCCTACTTTGCGAAAAAGGGGTGCAAGGTCATGCTGCGGCCGACGCCCGAGGCAATCCGCATGTTCAACACGTCGCATGCAAGGAAGATCGGGCTTTTTCACGTCACCTGCTGAACCGGACGGATTGACGCAGCGTGCTCAACCAGGCTTCCGAGGAATTGCCTCCACACCGCAGGGTGTTGCTGCGTGGTTTTTTCTGTGAAGGCGAGCACGCCGGCGCGTGTTCAGGGAAGAAGGGCCGAGACTCGTTCCTCCAAGCATTCGCGAGCGGTCTTCACCGCGATCCTGCAAGCGACGCCGAGAACGTCGTTTTTTGCATTGCTCGCATCTCGCCGGCTGAAATGGAGAGCATCAGAGCCGCAACGCCGCTGCCGCTGCATAATCCATGGCCGTATCCGCCATGAGCCATGCGCCGCAGCCCCATCGAGCCGACTCCCGCAAGCGGCCATTGAGGCTGTTCCTGTGCGGCGACGTCATGACCGGACGTGGGATCGACCAGGTGATGCGACATCCTTGCGATCCCGTGCTCCATGAAAGCCACGTGCATTCCGCCCAGGACTACGTCGAGCTTGCCGAGCGCGCGAATGGCCCGATCCCGCGGCGCGTCGCCCCTTCATACATCTGGGGAGTTGCGCTCGCCGAGTTGGACCGCATGCGTCCAGACGTTCGTATCATCAACCTGGAGACAGCCATTACCCGCAGTGATGACTACGTCCGAAAGGGCATCAATTATCGGATGAGTCCGCAAAACGCCGCGTGCCTTAGCACCGCGAGCATCGACTGCTGCAATCTCGCCAACAATCACATCCTCGACTGGGGAAGCAGCGGCCTGATCGAGACGTTGGCGACATTGGAGCGCCTGAACGTCAAGGCCGTCGGCGCGGGCCGGAATATCCATGAGGCAGGCACCCCAGCCGCGCTCGATGTGCCAGCCAAGGGGCGTGTCCTTGTCTTTTCATTCGGCTCGGCGACGAGCGGGATACCCCCCAGCTGGGAAGCAAGAATCGACAGTCCGGGCGTGAACTTGTTGTCCGAGTTGTCCGACAGGGGTGCGGATCGCGTTGCGGAGCACGTCTCGCGGATCAAGCAGTCAGGCGATCTCGTTATCGTATCACTGCACTGGGGATCAAACTGGGGCTACGACATTCCAGGACAGCAGCAGCAGTTCGCGAGAGCGCTGATCGATCGAGCGGGTGCTTCAATCGTGTATGGTCACTCCTCGCATCATCCAAGGGCAATCGAAATCCACCGCAACCGACTCATTCTCTACGGCTGTGGCGACTTCCTCAACGATTACGAGGGTATCTCCGGCTACGAGGAGTATCGAGGTGATCTCACGCTAATGTATTTCGCGGATCTCGAGCCAACCGCCGGTACCCTTGTTGCGCTCGAGATGACGCCGCTGCAAATTAAAAAATTTCAGCTCGCGCGCCCGACGAAGACAGATGTCGAGTGGATTCGGCAAACTCTCGACCGCGAGTGCCGTCAGTTCAAGGCGCGTGCTCTGCCTGGGCCAGATGGGCAGATCGTCCTCGCTGCGCCCGAGACAATCGCGGCCATCTGATGGCACCAGCCCGCAGTGCGCAATGGAGTGAGGCTGGTCCTTTCTGAAAATTCCATCCGGCGCCGCGTTGGCGGCTCTGCGTTCCGTCTTGCGAGCGTTCGCGGCCGATCGAGCCGTGACACGACAACGCGGAGCCGCGATGCCTCGTAAGCCTCGAACTTGATCAAGATCAAAGCGGGCAACACGCTTTCTTGTGATGGGAAAGACAGAATGAGAACAGCACAACCCAAGTTCACGCATGGACAGGACGCAGGGAAGGTCGCGTTGGCATTGTGGCTGTTTATTGCGCCGTGGATGTTGAACTACAGCGAGGCGTGGCTGGTCGTCCTGAATGGAGACGCAGTGGCAGTCGTCGTCGCCGTGTTGTCGATTGCGGCCATGCTCAAGTTCACGGTCTGGGAGGAATGGATTAGCATTGTAGCGGGCTTGTGGCTGTTCGCTTCGCCGTGGCTTCTCGACTATGCCTCTCGGCTGGCTCCCGAGCCAGCATTGGCGGCCGCTGCAAATCATCTTGCCGTTGGGTTGATGATGGTGTTTCTCTCGGCGTGGGAGCTCAATCTGTGGGAACTGGTCAGCGGCAAGTCTCAATAGGCGAGAAACCTCGAACAACAAGACTGCAAGACTGAATCGGTCGTCAGATGCAGGTGCAGCAGAGATCGCTTTTCGCTTTGATTGCCGCAACTGCGGCGGCAGCAGCATCGGCTCTGACCGCACATGCACAAAAGCAGCCTGTTGACGGTATCCCGGCCGTCGGTCGCACCTTGGCGTTGCAGATCTGCACTGGCTGTCACGTTGTCGCGCCGGACCAGCCGTTTAAGCCGGTTTTCACCGGCCCGCCTCATCCACCGGACTTCAAGGAGATTGCCAATAAGCCGAATGTGACTGCTGCCGGATTGCGGCGTCATCTGTCGTCTTTGCCCGCAGTTCCCAAACTACAGCGTCCCAGCATGGCGAACGCGGAGTTGACGAGCGAGCAGCTACGCGATTGTCGCATTCATTATGAGTCTGGGAGATAAGCCTGCAGCGCCGGCGCAATGACATCCTAGAACACCCCTTTCATTCCCCGCGGGTCGGCGCAGGCTGGTGTCAAACTAAAACGCAATCGGCGACGTAGGCAGCCACCACGGCCATGCCACCGGCACTTGCGCGACAATTCCGTGAATGATCTGTGTCAAAGTGCTGCCCGGCCTGTGCATCTATGCAATTCGGATCGAGCCTCGCCCGCGCCTGCCGGAGGCTAAGACGTCAACCACCACAGCCACCGTTGCATCTGGCTGCGCAGGCGCAGTTGCGGACGGCATGCTTGAGGTGGAAGCGGACGACGATGCAGGTTCTGTTATCACCCACTACTCAGTCTGGCGCGGAGCGTGATCTGCATCTGCAAGTACCGCTGCCTGGCGCAAGCGTCGACGACTTCCGTGGCAATCACGGGCAGATTTTGCAAAGACTGCGGGCTAGCGAACGGATTGCCACCGAAGGCGCGATCCTTCTCAACGACAGCGCCGACGCAATGAAGGCGCGAGCATTCACAGAATACATGAGTATACAAAACAGAGGCAGCCCATGCTGAGGGCTATTCTTGCGGCTGTGCTCGCCCGACGCCCGATCGTGCTGCTGGGTCTCGTGGTCTTTATTGGCTGCGGAAGCCTCGCCTTTACCAAACTAAATATCGAGGCCTATCCCAATCCCGCGCCGGTCATCCTCGAAATCACCGCCCAGGCAGCCGGCCTCTCGGCCGAGGAGATGGAGCGCTACTATACGATCCCGATGGAGATCGGTCTGTACCACACTCCCGGGGTGGACAACATCCGCTCGACTTCGTTCTACGGCCTGAGTTTCGTTCGAGTCACTTTCGAATACGGGATCGATTACTACTTCGCCTCTACGCAGGCGGCGCTGAGTTTGCAGCAGAACGTCACGCTTCCAGGAAATCTGCAGCCATCAATTCAGCAGTCCAGCCTGGTCGGCGAAGTCTATCGCTATCAGGTGGTCGGCCCGCCGCATTTCGGACTTACTAACCTGCGCACCGTGCAAGACTGGATCGCGCTGCGCGGCTTGTTCACCGTTCCGGGCGTCGTGCAGGTGAATTCTTGGGGCGGCACGACCAAGCAATACAACGTCGACGTCGATCTGCATAAACTCGATGCCTACAACGTCACCATACCGGAGATCATCAGCGCTCTGAGCAACGCCAACGTCAATGTTGGCGGCCGCGAGATCACAGTCGGTCAGCAATCCGTGAACATTCGCGGCATCGGGCTATTCAATAGCGGTGGCAACGAAGACCTGACAAAGGGCTATCACGTCAGCGATATCGAGAAAGTCGTCCTCGGCACGTACAACGGCGTTCCCGTTCAAATAAAGGACGTCGCCAAAGTCTCGATCGGCCACGTGCCGAGGCTCGGCATCGCCGGCTTCGACCACGACAGCGACGTCGCTTTGTCGATCGTGGTCATGGGCCGAACCTTTCACACCAACGAAGTCCTGCCCCGCATCGCGGCCGAAATCGAGAAGCTGAACACCGACGGCGAGCTGCCGCCGGGGGTCAAGCTGGTGCCCTATTACGACCGCTCGACGCTGGTCGCGGTCACGACACATACGGTCTTCCACAACCTCATCTTCGGATGCGCGTTGGTTTTTCTGATCCAGTGGATCTTCCTGGGCAATTTGCACAGCGCCATCATTGTCGGCGTCAATATTCCGTTCGCGCTGTTTTTCGCCATCATCATGATGGTGCTGATGAACCAGGACGCCAACCTGTTGTCGGTCGGCGCTATCGATTTCGGTATCATCGTCGATTCTGCCGTGATCTTGGTTGAAAACGTTTTCAGGAATCTCCAGGCGCCGCCGGAAGCCAGACAACGCCTACTGGAGCAGCTGCGGAGGGGCGGGTTCGGACCCGATCCGACACACGAGGCCGACGGTAGCAGTGGCTGGACGGACCGGCTGCGCCTGATCCTGGCGAGTGCCCTTCAGGTCGATAATGCGATCCTTTTCTCAGCGCTGATCACAGTGGCGGCGTTCATTCCTTTGTTCACCATGCAGGGCGTCGAAGGTCAGATTTTCAATCCCATGGCGCGCACCTACGGGCTGGCTCTTACTGGGGCACTGCTGTCGACATTCACGGTCACGCCGGTGCTGGCGTCATTTCTGCTTCCTCAACAGGTCGCGGAGGCGGAAACTGTCGTCGTGCGCTTGTTGCATTGGATTTACACGCCGATCTTGCGGTGGTCGCTGACGCACCGCAAGACCATGCTGGCGATTGCCGCTGCTTTTCTTACCGTCGCCATCCTGCTCACGACGCGGCTTGGCACCGAGTTCCTGCCGCATTTGGAAGAGGGCAATTTCTGGATCCGGGCGTCGATGCCGCCGACGATAGGCCTAGAGGCCGGAGAGCCGGCGACGGCGAAAATGCGCGAGATTTTGCTCCGTCATCCCGAGGTGCTCCACGTCGCTTCCCAGCACGGCCGGCCGGATAACGGCAGCGATGCCGCGCCGTTCTCCAATGTGGAGCTCTTTGTGCCGCTGAAACCCTACGATCAATGGCCAGCCGGCTTGACGAAGGACAAGCTGACACAACAGTTGCAGCGCGAGTTCGCCGACGAGCTACCGGGCGTCGACTTCAACTTTTCTCAAGCCATCGAAGACAATGTCGATGAGGCGCTCTCCGGCGTCAAGGGTGAGAATTCCGTGAAGATCGTCGGTCGCGACTTGGCGACGATTGAGCGGATTGCATCCGAGGTGATGCAACAGATGGAACACGTGAAAGGTATCACTGATCTCGCGATGTTCCATGTGCTTGGACAAGCGAACCTGAACATCAGCGTGGATCGTGACAAATCGGCGCGCTACGGCCTCAATACCGGTGACATCAATTCCGTGATCCAAGCAGCGATGGGCGGCGCGATAGCTACCACCCTTCTTGAGGGCGACCGGGCATGGAACGTCCAGGTTCGCTTGCCATCCGAATACCGAGCAACCCTGGAAGCGGCCCGCAATATCAAAGTCGGCTACCGGACGCCGGCTGGCGTCAATGCTTACATTCCCCTGAGCGAACTCGCCGACATCTCCCTCGATACCGGCGCCTCCTACATCTATCACGAGGCGAGGGAGCGCTACGTCCCGGTCAAGTTCAGCGTCCGGAACCGCGATCTCGGGAGTGCAGTTGCTGAAGCGCAGCAGCGCATTTTCAATAGCGTGAAGCTGCCGATCGGCTATCGCATCATTTGGGCCGGTGAATTCGAGGACCTGCAGAAGGCTCTGGCGCGGCTCAAGGTCATCCTTCCGATCAACCTCTTAATAATCACGGCGCTGCTTTACGGCCTTTTCAATTCCTTACTCGATAGCATCTTGGTTCTTGCCGGTATTCCATTCGCAGTCGCTGGCGGCGTCCTGGCGCTGTATGTTTCCGGTCTTGATCTCAGCATCTCGTCGGCGATCGGGTTCGTGTCGCTGTTAGGCGTCTCAGTCATGGATGGTATCCTGATGCTCACCTATTACAATCAGGTCAGGGCAACGGGAGTGGCAGCCACCGAGGCCATGTTGCAAGCGGCGACCCATCGGATGCGCCCGATGCTGATGACGGCTCTCTCCGGCTGCATTGGCTTACTGCCGGCTGCGATCTCGACCGGAATCGGCAGCCAAGTGCAGCGACCGTTGGCGACCGTAATCGTTGGCGGCATGCTGATTGGGCCGCTCATGCTGCTCGTGGTGGTGCCGGCGCTTCGCATGATGTTTTTGGAGCGGAAGCATGGTTCACGAGCGGTATCGCAAGGGAGTCCTTGACGGGCGATGACTGACGAAAATGGAAAATTACGGCATCCGTTACTTTTTGAAAGAACACCTTTGCCTTCTCACTGTTCTCCTAAACGCTGTTGTTTGAAGGGCCCGGCGGAAGCATCAGCCCCACCTGCCATGTCCCGCGCGCTCTTGCCTGTCGCATTTACCACTGTCGCAGCATCACGGCGGCCGGCTTGAGCCTTGTGTCTCCGAATAGCACAGCTCGACTCGCCGCTGCCGCAAATGACGCCGCGCGTGCTATGCTCGCGCATGCTGCCGGATGCGATCAGCATCAATGAGTTGGTCGGGCTGCCGGGATCTTGGTCGATACCATGTGTCACCGCGGCGGCATTCCTACTCAAGGCTCATGCGAAGGAGCTGATGTGCGTCGCGCCGCCGCAAATGACCGTGCATGACGCTCGTAGATCAGGTCGCGAGGATCTCGGCGACCGAGATCGGAGGAGGAGTTACCGAATGACTGACCGAATGCCTGATCATCTTGTAGCTCAGCTAGTCGCTTTGGAGCTATGCGTGCGCCAATTAGTGATCGACATGGCACTTCAACAGAACCGGCCGATCGAGAGCGCCAAGGCATTCTTCGATCGGATCAGCGCCGAGCGCGTCGCAGACGGCGCTCCGGCCGCCGAGGGCGTCCAGTTACATCGGCTTGTGGGCGAGCACCTTCATATTTTGGCTACAACAGTCCGCGATCGCGTCATGACGAAAACCCATGACAAGTCCTGACTGATGGCCGAGCAGGGTGTGCTACTTGCGCGGAGGCCGTCGCTGCGCCTCGAACAGAGCGAGTTGATCAAGCGCGAATAAGCTCGCCGGCCTGAAAGTGCAGATCGAGGCCCGAACGATCTCAAACGAACCGTTCAGCCGCCACTCGGCCGTCAGGAACGACAGAGCCGCCCAGCCGGTCGGGGCGCTCCTACTTTGACCGCTTGGCCTCGCCGATCAGCTGCGCTCCGATCCGCCATCGATCTTCGGGCCTGATCTTGAACTTTTTGATCGCGAGCTTGATCGCGCTCTGTTCGTCGGTCGCTTCGACCCAGCCGAGTGGGTACGCTGCCTTCCCTTTCATCCGCACGATGCGCCAGTCGAAGACTTTCATCGGCATCGCGTCGCGCACGCTTCGCACATAGCGCACCGCTTGACTTTCATTGCAGCTCTCCTGTCAAGGCCCATCGGTTATCTATGAACTGCAGATCGATCGGCGCACGAGCCGGGCGTCCGCAGGCAGCCGGGCGCTCGCGAGCTAAGGGGTCAGCGGCTATTGGCCGTGGAAGTCGCCGGCACAGGAGCTCGACCCGCTCACGCGAGGCGGATCGTTCTTGCGCGTGCGTTCGGCCGACTTCGGCAGAGCCTAGACCCGGCTCACCGGACCAGGGAGCTGCGAAGGATCGAGTCCGAGCTCCTCGCAGGCACGCGCTACAATCCGCGGATCAAGAACATGATGAGATCCACCCAGCGGAATTCGGGTCTTGCGCCCCTCGCGATGCACCGTCACCGTGACGGGACCTTGGTGGCCATGAATACGCTCGTGGCTGTCGATGCGGCAGCCGTGCTCGACCAGCCATTTTCGGAAGGTTGCGCTTTCCATTGATTTCCTCCAACGGCCGGAGTCGGCTTCTGTTTCGGCGGAAAGAGCGAACGTCGATCAATCAACGTCAAAATACTTCCACTGATCGCGACTTCTGTGGTTGATCTGCATCAACCGCCCGGGCGCCAACCGCCTGGCTCACCAATCAAAGCCGTCGGTGCACCTAGCGGCCACCAACCCGCCGGCGGGTGGCGGCTAACATGCGGCGCGCTCATAGACTGAAAGACATTCGCGCTCCCGACCACGCACCACACGCTGCCCCGTGAGGACCCCGCGTGTTTCGGTGACGATCGTGCGCTGGGCTTCGCCCCCGCTGTCAGAATGAAAGTAGAGGATGACCCAGTCCCGCACCTTATCAAGCTCGTGGGCGCGAGCAGTGTTCGAAAACAGCGCAGTGAAATGCCACTTGCCGCGAGTGGTGTGCAGAATGGGGAGCCAGGCCTCGCCCTTCGGGTTGAAGCGTTTGGGAGCGATTTTCCTGAGTTCATCGGC
>Ga0187784_10002971_pt1 | contig 13673 bp, 18 predicted proteins | sample 1015_SJ02_MP15_2_FD_132964 | JGI IMG/M metagenome (GOLD analysis project Ga0187784, IMG submission 132964) | Tropical peat soil microbial communities from peatlands in Department of Meta, Colombia - 1015_SJ02_MP15_20_MG | ecosystem: Environmental > Terrestrial > Soil > Wetlands > Peat | place...
CCGCGGGCGCCAGGCTTGTGAGGTTTTCGTGGGGGTTGAAGTCCAGATCATCGAAAAACTCGTGCCGGGGCGAGAGATTGACGGTCCGGTTTTGCGGCCGACGTGGTATTTGACGGCCGGAGCGCTCGACCACAAATCGGGCGGCGTTGCGGTCGCGTTAACGATCGTGCCGGCGCCGGACGATCCGGTGTTCAAGGAGCCGCTGACCGTGATGGTTGCGGAGAAGGATGTCGACCTGCTCGTGAAGCTGCTGCGTACGGCCCAGGGGCTTGTGCCGGCGACCGTCCGCGAGGGCGGAGGAGGCGCGGCGTGAGGGAGATCCGCGACATGTATTTCGCGAGCAAGCTGTATCGGCTGTTGATGTGGGGTTTTTGGCAGCGGAATGTCCAGTTCGGCCGCGCGCGGCCGGACGGATCGCCCGAGGATTTTTACGGCTTCGGCGCGGACGCCGTGGAGTGCATGCACTATCACAGGATGGGCGCCGACAACGAGGGCGTCTGTTTCGGTCTGCACGACGGCCGGATTTTCGACTGGAGGGGCGACCGCTCGCGTTCCGTCGATCCCCTTCACGACCTGACGATCTGAGGCCTGCGCGGAAGCCCGCGCGCGCGTGCGCTTGCAAGCAGGCGCTTTCCAATCGCGGTGAATTCTCCCTTGCTTCTGCTTCTTGATCTCCCCGGCTTCGTTGCGGGCGATTTCTTGCGGGCCATGCCTGTTCCCCTTCCGTTGCGGGACCACGTCCATCACACAACCTTTCATCGTTCAACCTGCCATCGGTTCGGCCTGCGTCTAGCTGCGCTATGGGCTCTGCGTTGCATCCCTGCGGGAGACGCCATGTCCGAACGCGCTGACTGGTCTTCCTCCATCAAGGCCGTGAGTTGGTCGCGGCCCACAGACGAAGGAGAAAGAACATGACCTCGCAATTCATCACCCGCAACGAAGTCGAAGACCTCAGCGAAGCCGAGCTGCGCTCGAAGTTCACGGCGCTCATCAGCGACCTGATGCGCGCGAACGGCGAGCGGGCCTTCGCCCTGGCGTCACTCGAGACGGTCGAGGCGGCGCTCAACCGCAAGCACGGCGAGCGGGCGCGGTACCCCTTGCCCCGGTACCGGACGCCGGGGTGCTGACCTACGGGAGCGCCTGCTGACGCCGGCGCTCCCTTTCCTTCTGACAAACCCGAGCGCGGCGCGATCGGGACGCGGGTTAACCAGTCTTTAACCATCTTTGTGTAGGGTGATTCCGTTTCCGCCGATTTCCATCTGCTGCGAAGCAGAGGCTGCATTCCGAGCAACGCGGAAATTTCTCAACCCCGTCCCTTCCGCGCCCCGGAGGGGACGGGGGTTTTTAACTTTGCTGGACAGGAAATTCTTAACTCCAAAACCTCGGGCGCCGCGGGCGCGGCTTCGCGCGGAAGCCGAATTCCGCGGAGATATGGGGCGCGATCGGGACGTAGTGATCGAGGACCGGGATGTGATGGGCGACCTCGAATAGGAAATGCGACATGCGCGGGTGCTCGACCAGAAACCGCGATATGACCGGATGGGCGGCCATGAAGCGCGTGAAGCTCGGATGCGCGTGTTTGAGACCGGCGGGGTTTGCAACTTTCCTTAAGAACCGGCTCACTACGTGCTGCTTGGGCAGCGAGCCGGCTATTTTCCCATTCCTGGTGGACCGTGGCCGTGTTTTTTCTCCAGCTCGTCGCGTTCGCGCTGCTGTTTCTCCAGCTCGGCCTGGAGCTTTTTGGCTTCCTCGCGCTCGCGCAGGAATTGCTCGGTTTCTTCCTCGTGCTGGCGATCGAGATCGCTGCGCTGCAGGGCGTGCCGGTTTCTGAGGTTTTCGAGTTCGACGCGCTTGCTCTCTTGGATGATGTCCCAGTACCGTTGACGTTCTTCCTCGTGCTTGCGCTTGAGATCCTCGCGCTCGCGCTGCTGCGCCTGGGCGTTAGCGAGGGCGCTCGCCGGGTCCATCGCCTTTTTGGCGGCGTCCATCATCCCCTTCCAGCCGGCGGGCTTCTCGTTCTGGCGCCGGATTAGGGACTTCATCTGCTCGCGCTGCACGGAATCGAAGCCCGCGAGACTGTTGAGATTGAACTGGGCGAGCTCGCCGTCGCGCTGCTTGTATTCCTGCTCCTGCTTCTCGATGAGCTTCTGGTTGTCCTCGGCCTGGCGATCGGCGATGGCCTTCTTGAAGGCGACCAGCTCGGGATCTTCGGCCGGGGGCGCCGGAGGGGCCATTTTTTCGGGCTGCGGCGCGGACTTGGGCGGGAGGAATTTCGACGGTTCGGCTTCGGCGACTTTTTCTTTCGCGACGGGCTGCGTGGGCGGTGCCGGGGGTACAGGCACGGGCGCGGCCGGAGGCGGCTCGATCTTCACCTGCTCCGGAGCCTTTGGCGTTGCCACGGATGGTGGCGGGGCCGGCTGGATCGGGACTTCCGGTTCGGGAGGCTTGACGAATTTGGACTCGACCTCGGGCTGCTTTTCTTCGGCGATCGGCGCCGACGGCGCAGGTCCGGGAGCTTTTTGTTCCGCTTCGTGGGGTAGGAACTTCGAGACTTCAGCGCCGGGCTTGGCGGCCTCGGCCGCGCGATCTTTCTGCAGGGCCTTCGCCCCGTCGACGTCTGGCACGCTGGTCGGGTCGATCGGCGCCATGAAGGCCTTGTATTCCTTGCCGCTGATCCCGGCGTGGCTCGAAAGATTGAAGACCTCGGCCTTCTCGTCGACGATGTAGAAACCCTTGCGCGGACCATGGGCCAGGACATAGCCAGCGTCTTCGAGCGCGTTCCTGAACGCCTGGGCGCTGTCGGCCTGCTCTCGCAGCGCGATGATCTGATGCTTGCGGCCGGCGGCGGTCAGTTCGTCGGGCTCGGCCGGGGCCTCGGGCGGCTTTTCGCTCCGGGCCTTGGCCTCCTGCATGGCCTGGGCCTGTTCGAGGGTGGGCAGCCCTTCGAGGGGCACGTCAGCCATGAACGTTTCTGTCTCGGCTTTCTTTAGACCGATGTTCTTCGAGAGCGCGGAGTGCACGCCCTCGCGGTCGACGACAAGATAGCCGCGGTCGCCCTGGGCGAGGACATAGCCGGCGTCTTCGAGCGCTTTTTTAAGCTCCTGTCCGTTGGCCGCCGCGGCCTTCATGCCGCCCATCAGTTCCTTGCGCTCGGCGACGCTCAAGCCGGAACGCGCGGCCATCTGGGCTTCGGCGTAATCGAACTCCTGCCGGGGAAATTCCGGCTGCTTGCGGCGATCACGCTTGGCATGTTTGCCCGGCACGAAGTCTTGCCCGAATTCGAGCTCCATGCGCATGCTGGCGCGCTCGTGGGCGGCGTAGTTGTAGCTGTCAGGGATGATCTTCATCGTGTCGACGTCGGTGCGGGGCCAGACGGCGTGGATGTGGGTGCGCCCGTCCTTACCAGCATGGCGGACCACGAGGCGGTCCTGGCCCTGGAAGCCGAGTTCTTCTTCCAGGATGTCCGCGCTGCGAAGGAATTGCTCGGTGGTCATGCCTTTGGCATATTCGGGGGCGGGGCTGATTTCGGAGCGGTAGAGCCCGTCCCTGCCCTGCTTGGTCCCTTCCGCGAGATCTTGCCAGTCGCGGAGGGCCTCGATGACGCGCTGCAGCATTTCTTCCCCGGACGGGTCGCCGGCCGCCCATGGAGAGCGAAAATCCAGTACCTCGATTTCCTCGCCGGTGTTGTACCGTTCGGCGCGCAGCAGGTAGACGGCGAGCTGGCGGGGATTGCCGCGGGCTGCGCCTTTGCAGATCATTTGCGCCCCTTGGGCCGCGAGGCGGCTGCGGCTGCGGAAGGTCCGGCCAGGAGGCGAAGCAAGAGCGGGGTCGGGATGGGGACACTGGCCGGGACGGGATTGGCGGCGAGGGCACGTTTGGCCAGGGCCACGAATTCGTCCCAGTCCTCGGTTTGGGGGCTGGGCTCGCGCCCGAGCGCGCGGAAGATGGCATCCCGGAGGGCGGGGTAATCCACGAGGACCTGGCGCAGCTCGCGGAGGGTATAGAATTCGCCGCTGTTGAGCTTCTTAGCGATTTGGTTGACGTTGTTGTTGAGGCGCCCGAGATCGCCCCGGAGGGCGCTCAGGGTTTGGTTTTCGACGGGCGGGATATGCTGCGCGCGGGGACCGGCGTCCCCCTTCAGGGCTTGTGCGCGCAGGTAGGCCGCCCCCCGCAACCCGGCCGCGTTGGCGCCCACGGCGATGGCGTCGTATTCATCGGCCGTGCAGCGGACCACGTACTGCCGGGTGCGTTGGCGCCGGTTCGAGCCGCCCCGCTTCTTCTTCGGGGGCTGCCCAGGCGGGGCGCTCTGGGCGCCTTGCTGGGCGTTGTCGGCCGCCATATGGGCCTCCTTCCACGGTGCCCCTTGGGCACCGTCCGCGCGTTCAGCGCGGTGACCCGCCAGGGTCCGGGAGGAGGCCCACGGCAGGCCATACACGCGCCGCCCTGCGCTGCGGTATGCGCAGGATCGTAGGGTCGCAGGGGCTACGGAAAGCCCCCGGTAGTTGACTTTGATTTTGCTTTTGACCGGAGAGGGGTCCGGACGGGGACAGAGCGGAGCGGGTCCCCTCGCAAGCCGAGCGGCCCGTTAGGGCTGCGGTGCGCGGCATAGCCGCGCATGGCTTGCAATCATTTCCAGCAGGCATTTTGCGCGTATTCTTCATCCTACCACAGGCGGGCTTTAGGAGCCGTTAACTTCTTGCCGTGGTCGGTTCTTTCAATGCCCGCTGGCCATGGTGGGCCGACGATGCTTTTCCGCATCGCGGTATGGTGACGGTGCTCGGTGTTCGCAGGGCTACTGATCGAGTACCACAAAGGGCGGACAATGTGGTCTCAGCCGGGCACCGTCGTTTGGACTCTGCCGATTCCCCTCCCCTGGGTCAAGTTTCGTTGTCTCCGCCTTCCGGTTTGTCCGTCCACTTGTCCGGTGGCTTGTTCAGGTTCCAGGAGGCATACCTACGCAAGTCGATGATCGGCTTTGGTGGAGCGGGTTCCGGGGCCGCTGTTCCCTCGGTTGACGTCGTGGGCGCCGTTGGTTCTGCTGCCGGGGGTTTCGATAACCACTCCGTGACGGTCTTGTCTGAGAACGGAAAGGGGTCGATGGGCTTCGCAGGTTGAGAGGATGCCGGGGCAGTTCCGTGCCCTGTCTGTGGTGTCGACGGTAAGGGCGACGAGGGCTTCTTCATGTACTCGGGTGCCGCAGGCTGCGCCATAGCGAACGGGCGGTTCCGGGCTTTTTGCCTGCCAAACAGCTTTCGGAAAATCGCAAAGCCGGATTCCTGCGGGGCGGGCTGCGGCGGTGGTGGTGGCAGGTAGAGGCTCGGATCATAGGTCGGGTCCGTGGGCCAGATCGGCGGCGCTCCTGGCTGAACGGAAGGCGGCGGCTGTGGCACGCATTGCTTCTTTGTGGGGTCCTCCGCGAGCACCGCGTTGTAATCAAAATAGAGCGGCCAGTACAAACTGGGAAACTCCGCCCGAAACGGGGCGAAGGTCTCCTGCAGCCGCCAGTAATCGATCGTCTGCAGGTATTCGGGGCGCGGATAAGGGCTGAGCAGGATGGCGACGTCGGGTCCGAGCTGGCGCACTTTCGCCACGGGGAGGAGATCGACGCCCATTTCACTCTTGTTGGTGCTCTTGCCGGTGCTCTTGCCCGTGGGATCGTCGTTCCAGCCCTTCATATTGAAACTCTCGCCCGTGCTGCCGCCCGTGCTTGTCGCCCAGACGGTTTTTTTCCCGAGGGTTTCGGAGAGGTACTTGGCGGTCGGGTTGTGGTCGATGTTGCAGAACCACTTGTAGGCACAATTGGCGACGATGTCGTCGCCGCGATCTCTGTAAATCGCGTTGAGCGTCCCGAAATTCTGGATCACCAAGGTAAAATCGACGCCCAGCCCCGCCATGGTCGCGATGTCGGTCGGCATCTGTTCGATGTAGCCCAATGAGGGAAACTCATCGATCATGAACATGCAGCGATAGCGGCTGCCAGGGGGCTTGCTCTTGAAGGTCTCCATCCCCGCGGCAATCATGAGCCGCAGCCAGGTCTTCTGGATGGCCATTCTGCTCCACGGAACGACGAGGTACAGGGTCGTGGGGCGGTCCTTCCCAGCCCCGGTCAGGTCATTCATCGAGAAACTGGAGCGGGCAGTTGCGGCACGGATTTGCGGGTCCACCATAAAAGCCAGGGCGTCCGTGACGTGTCCCATAATCCCGCCGTAGGTGACATCGGGCATGCCGACAAAGGGCGCGCTCCATAACTTGACGGCGCCGCCGTAAGTGGGCGGTCCCTGGCAGACGGCGAGCTTGGTGAGGTACTTCGTCTTGAAGTCGAGACTGCACAGGATCTCGGTGACGCGGAACAGGGTCTTTTCCTCGCCGGGCTGCTGGAGCACCCATAAGATCGTGGCAGCGATGAGCTGGCCGGCCCTGGTCGCCCAGAATTGCTCCTTCTGTCCATCCTCGGGGCTGATCGCTTTTCCCATGGCCTGGGCGAGCGCGACAACGTTGGGATCGTTTTTGTCGAGCATATCGAGGGGATTGAAGGTCGCCGGCGGCCAAAATCCGAGGTTTTCGAATGTCTGCCTGTGTACGCCCCACGGGTTCATTATGTGAACGTGGCTGGCAAGGCTCCGGGCGCGGGCGCTGATACAGGCGTTTTCGCCTTTGGGGTCGATGACGATCATGCTCGCCCCTTTCGTGCCGTCCGCCCCGCCAAGACCGTAGCGCAACAGCGTGGGCAGAAGCACGCGGGTGCCCTTGCCGGACCTGGTCCGCGCGACGAGCAGGACATGGCTTGAGGGCTTGCTCCAGATCGGGGCGCCCGTGCCGGATGGGCCTGTGCCTGCAGGTTTGCTGCTTTTTCCGAAAAAGACCCCTTGCCATGGGCCGTCCACATCGGGCGGCAGGAGGCGGGTGATTTCGGGGACCCAGCTCGCGTCCCCGAAATTATCGGAGAGCACCGGTTCCGGAGGTGGTGGGGGCTGCTCGGGCGGTTTTTCTCGCACGGCGGCGATCAGAACGGCGGTCAGGACTGCGGCGAAGATGAGGTAGATCGGCGTCCAGCCGGTTGGGTTTAGGAAAAATAGGGCGAAGAGACAGCACGCGATGATCGCGATGCCTCCGCGCGTAATTCGCGAGACGGTTCTTGGGGATAACACGATTTTTTCACGGGAAACAATGCGTTAGGGCACTGCTTCCCCTGCCCCTTTCCGGCCGGCGTCATGCTGGGGCGTCGGTCTGATGAAATCAAAACGGTCCGTCCGGAGCCGGCTCGGTTTCCTGTCCGGGCTCCGGAATCTTGCGCGCGGGCGCCCCGTGCTCGTCGCAATGGCGGTTCCACAGGCGGCGATAGCGCGCGAAATGCATCGGCTGGACCACGTGCCAGTGCAACTCTTCCTGAAGCACGTTGTCGATAATCAGGGCGAGGATTTTGGCGACCGGCGTGGGCGCCCTCCCCTGCTCCGCGGCCTCAGCCCGTTCCTCGTGTTCGAGCATAGCGAGAAGCGGCTTGGCCACTTCAACGCCCACGGTTTCCTCGCGCCAGTCTTCGGCATTCTGCACGGCGTCGATGTTTTTGACGTGCTCCAGCATTGCCGGGGTTTTCAGAAATGCGGCTGTCAGTTCGTCAGTGGCCATGGGTTTTCACCTCCTACAGGCGCTGCTCGGCGCCGTTCGGGTTCCTGCCTCCTTTCAGGGGCGCCGCTGGGCCAAAAGATAGAGGGAAATCAACCCACTGTAGGGTTTCCGGATTAACGCTTCCTCCCGCTTTGATGCGGAAGAAGACGCGGCCGTTTTTCCGGAACCAGGTCGGCTCGCGAAGGTCATGGTGAACCTTGCGCGTGATATCGCCGGTGTCGATTGGGCGGTCATGGGGCGCGTTGCTCACGCGCCAGATCCCTGCCCTTCCAGCTCGGCCGTACGGCGCTCGATGAAGGCTGTGATTTCCTCGACCATTTTGGTCCTGTGCCGGGCGCAGGCGGTTTTAAAACGAGTATGGGTATCCTCGGGAAGGTCGATCGTCAGACGCTTGGTGGCGCCTGCCGGGGCTTCCTTTGGCAAGGGGGTTTCGTGCGATGGACCTTTGACCCAGTTATCGGCTTGCGACGACGACGCGGCCCGTGGCCGCGCTGTCATGGTTATTTTCTTGGACATAATCCCTCACTAATTCGGTGACCAGATCCTCGACTTCCCGAGCGGCTGCGCTGCGTGGATCGAGATCGGCCACAGTTCTGCCGGAAGCGAAAGCTTCGGCAAAAGCAACGCGCTGCGAGATGTCGGCGCTGAGAACTGGCGTCTTGAGCGTGGCGAGGGTCTCGCGCACGTCTCGACCGATAGCCGTGTTCACGACTTTGCGGTTAATCACAATCACAGATTTCTGTGTTTCTTTAAAAATGTGTGCTTCTCGGACCAAGTCGATGGTTTCAGCCGTGGCCCAGATATCCTGGGGCGACGGCTGCACGGGGATGACAATGATGTCGGCGGCCAGGATGATGGATTTGGCGACTTCATGGACGCGTGGAGGCCCGTCGATAACTACATGGTCATAATTCGCGGAGAGCCGACGGATTTCCTTGTGGAGCGTGTCGACGGCTTTCGCGACGACGCTGAAAGTCTCGGGCCGTTCGTGTTGCGCCCGCTCCCTCGACCAGTTGATGCTGCTCTGCTGGGGGTCGGCATCGATGAGCAGAACGCGAGATCCACGCCGTGCCAGAACGTCGGCCACGTGAACTGAGAGGGTGGTCTTGCCGACGCCGCCTTTCTGGTTCAGGAAAGCGTAAATCATGGAACCTGTATATCATGGTTTCTGTGTTTACTGCAACACAGAAACAAAGTATGTATCGGGAATGTCAACTTGGGTTCCTTGCGGTTCCGCATTTGCAATGGGCGACATAATCCGCTGGGTGGAGCCGGTTTGGGCGCCACGGGTGTCTCCGCGCGCAAAGGGTGTGAAGATCGGCTATCGCCTGGTCGAGGCGCAGGTCATGCGCTGCGATCCGGAATGGGCCGTCCTGGAAGTGCGGCCGGATGGCTGCAAGGTTCGGGTCCTTGACGGCTGGAACGTCGAGCCTTTGGGGGCGGAGATTCGGCGCCGGCGCGGCCCGATTGGCCACGGAGGCGCCGAGCGGCTGCTGGTGGGCTGTGAGGCCACACGCTCAGTTGTGGCATCGCGCTATCTGAACGAGCATGAAGAGATTTCTGTAGCCGTGCCGAAGGCCGAAGCGCCGTCGCCCGGTAATTGGCCGCCTGCATTGCCGCGTGGGGGCGGTTCGTCGCGGCGCGGATATGCTCGGAAGGGGAAAGGGCCGAAACTGCGGCGTCGGTAAAGGGGCGCTAAAGCGTAAATACTGAAATACAGATTTCCGTGTTTCCGTGCATTTGCCGGTCTGCCGGCGACAATCGGTCTTGCGCCTGGCTGGAGATTTCGTCTACCGATGCGACGGACCTGCTAAGCCATCTCATGGAACTGGCGCAGGCGATTTCGAACGACTACGACGGTTCGACGCCCGGTTGTAGGGGTATGGGCTTATCCACAGGACTGCTTCGAAGGCGGCGCTTCTGGAAGTCAGTTTCGGGATGCCGTTACAGCCCTTCGCCAGCGATGGGCGCGCTACGGGCCGTAACGGCTCCTTATTGAGTCTATAAGAAGCGAATGAGCCTAACTGCTTGATTTGACTGGGGGCGCTCGGACAGATTCTGTCTGAGTTTGGACAGATTCAGTCCGAAAACAGTCAAAAGACTATTGCCTTTTTGTCTGAATTCGGCAAGATACCTGTCTGTTTACGGACAAAACAATGGGGCAGAAATGACTGAAAACAGCCAAGTTGCCAAGGCCGTTAAGGAGAAGCGGGGCATCCCTATTTATGCGGCGAACCCGAGCATTCCAAGCGAGCACGAAATCAAGAAATTGAAGCGGGCGAAGCTCGGCGATGAGCGCCGTGGCTTCATCGTTGATAACGGGACCGGTGAAATTCTCGGCCATGGCGGCGCGATCTCGTACGAATTCGAAGAGGTCGACAAAGAGCGGTTTGTGAAGCTGTATTTGGACGGCCTGAAAAAGGCGGCGGGCTTGTCGAAGGCGGGCTTGTCCGTTTTCGAGCTTGTGTACAACGAGATGAGGGGCCGGCCGGGAGAGGATACCGTGTTGCTCGGCGTCGCCATGAGCAAGATGGAAGAGAGGACCTTCAATCGCGGGTTGCGGGAGTTATTGGAAAAAGAATTTCTGTACCGCAGCACGCTCGCCAGCATGTTCTTCGTCAACATCCGTTTCATGTTCAATGGCGACCGGCTTGCCTTTGTGAAGGGTTATCGATTGAAAAAGGAAGATCCGCGGCAGCAGCGGTTGCCGCTGGAGGAACCAGCGGCGCTGCCGGCGCCGGAAAAAGCGGAGGTTGGGGGTTGATCATGGCCCTCGCGCCATGTGCCGAGCAACGCCGGCCAAGCGCCTCTCCGCGAGCACGCAGTATTTCCGCTCAAGCTCGACGCCGATGTAGCGGCGGCGCAGGAGAGCGGCCGTAACGAGGCTGCTGCCCGAGCCCGCGAAGGGATCGAGCACGACATGGCCTGGCTCCGTGAAAACCTCAACGACGGGTTTCAGGGTTTCGACAGCCTTCTCGGTCGGATGGCCGTGATTGCCGGTATAGGTCCAGGGCTGGACGTCGGGCAGGGGCTCGCCGGGCAGGGAGGGCCGGCCCTTGGCGAGAACGAAGGCCTGTTCGTGCGTGCGCTTCAAGAAGCGTGTGCTGGACGCGTATTTCTTACGCCAGACGATGTGATCCACGGGCGTAAAGCCGGCGGCTTTCCAGGCCTGCATGAAAGCGTCGACGGCCTGCCAACCGTAAAAGGACACGCAGAGCGCGTCCGGCTTCAGCACTCGATAGATGTCCGCGAAAGCAGCGAGGGTCTGTTGGATGTCGCCGGCGCGATCGTTCGCGAGGCTGCGACCGCTGCGGTCGCGGTAGCGGACGAAGTAGGGCGGGTCAGTGAGAACGAAGTCGACGCTCCCGTCCGGGAGCGTCTTGAGTACTTCGCGGCAGTCGCCGTGGATGATGCGGTTCATCGCGGCACCACGGCCGTCAGCAGGGCGGCGTTTTTCTCGACCTGCTCGGTGAGATATTCGGCAATGGCCGGAGCGCCGTAGGTCTTGAGGATCTGTGCAGCCATGCGGAGCCGGTAGGTCGACTGGCAGAGCTCGATTTCGAGGTCGGTCATTTAAACGCCCTCCAGCTCGTCGTCGAACAGCTCGCGCTCGTGCTGGTCGAGGATTGCCGACACCAGATCGTCAGCGGTTTCCGTAAGCTTGAGAGTTTCGGTATCCATGTTTTTTCTCCTTGGGTGGGGTTCAACATGGCCACCGGCAACAGAGCCCGCGACGACCAGTCAGGCTAAGAATCTCTTCGTTGTTGCTTCGGAAAAATCATGACTTGCAAGAACGCAAGATTGTTAGCTTGACGGGTCCACTACAGCGGGTCTGTTAAAGGTGCGCGTTAAAGTTGAACCCTCCCATGGAGGAAACGTGGCAACCGATTTTCGATAGACCCGTGTTCACGGAAATGCTGATTTCTGTGTTTCTGGTGAGACCCAGCACCGCGCGTGAAGACCCGCGCGAAGCGGAAGGGTGGGGAATGGCGAGCCGGAGCGCAGCCCGCAAGAGGCAGGCGCCCGAGCCGATTGCGGGGGCCTGGCGCGCGGGCTATCGTTCCTTGCCGCGGTCGATATATGGAATTGCCTGATTGATGCGCTCCATCATGCCTTCCCGGAACTGATCCATGACCTCGGCGCCGGTGGTTGGCCACCAGGTGGTCAAGCCGGTGTTGAACGTCATCTTCGGATTTGCTTTGGCGATGCGCACGGCGCGCAGATACGCGGCGAGCGTGACATGGCGGTGGAGAGCGGGAAGGTAGATCGTTCTCATGCTGTGTCTCCGAAAAGATCGAGTTGGACGGGTGGAGTTTTGGTCGCGGGGATCGGAAGCTTGTTTACGTCTCCGCCCCATTGGTCGGCCATGGCCTTCGCAACACCGGGAAAGAAGCGGGATCTTTCGCGCCACCTTTCTGGCGAGGGGGGCATGCGAAACACGCGCTGCTTGCGGCCCGCAACGATGTTAGTCGGTCTTAAAGGGGGCAGATTCTTGAGCCAGAAGCAGGTTCTCTTGGTTTCTCCGTGTCCGAATTGCCAGGGCTGGATCGATTGCGTGAATTCGACGTAGTTGCGGATCAGCTCTTTGGCATGCTTGTGCATGACCGGGTTTTCCACGCAGATGCGCGGTATTGGCGCGTTCCATAGGGTCGAGAACAGGTCGGCGCCGTCGCGCAGGTCCTGCCACATCTGTTCTTTGGTCTTGCCCGGCGGTGGCTGGTACAGCCAGCGGACGCCGCTGTTGCAGAGCCGCGTGCAGGGCGGATGCGCGACCATGAGCAGATCCCAGCCGTCCTTGAGAACCTCGCGAACGTCGCCTTGAATGTGGCGATTGCTGTTCCGCTCCGCCGGTAGCAGGTCGCAGGACCAGGCGTCATGACCCTTTTCGAGAAAGGCATCGCGGACGGTTCCCGAAAATTCGCAGGCGACCAGCACTTTCATGGCACACCTGCCTTTCGGAGTGCTGCGCGGAATCTTTTGAAGGATGGTTCATCCGCGCAGATGGTGCCGTCAAGCGTCCCCACAAGATCTTTGCCGGGATCTGCGAGATCCTTAAGGCCGGCGGCGCGGCCGGCAAGGTAGGCTTCCTTGAGGGCGTCGCGGACATCCCAGACTGCGACTTCATGGAAGTCGAGGTGATCGCGGTTGCGCTTGACCAGCGTCGGAATGCGGAGAATGTCGCGCGAGATGCGTTCAATGGATGCGCGGCTCGATGGTTTACTCGCCGCGCATTTCATGACCACCTCCCTGCGCGATGGAGGGCCAGGGCTGCCCGGTGGAGTGCAAGCGCGTTCTGAAGCTGTTCTTCGAGATCGATCAGGCCGCCGATGGCCTGGTTTTGCTCACCCTCCGAAATGGCGAGCAGGCTTTCTGCAACCCGTAACGTTGCAGTATCGAGGATGGCGGCGAGAGCATGTATGTTGGCAGCAATGGCTTTCTTGGCAAGGTCGGGCTTCATGCTGCACCTGCCTTGGCGAGCGTGACGCGGGCACTCGCGATCCATTCTTCGAGGCCGTTTACGGCGCCGGCGAGATCGCCCTGGCTCCATGTGTCGAGCACGCGCTGCGCGGCTTCTATGCCATCGCGAAGTTCATCGCGCATCCAGGGCGCTGCCACGCAGAGCGTGCGGATGCGTTGGGCTTTTTCGTGATCGACGGCGGGGCCTTTGAGCACGAGGCGGAAGAGAGGCTTTTTTGTCATGGGATAAAACTCCTGTCAGTTGAGCGGTGCGGTGATGGTACCGACGGAAGCCCGGAGGAGATATTCCGCGTTCCGCTTGGCGGCGGCTTGTTGCTCGGGATGCGAGAGATCGGCTTCGGCGATGAATCTCGCGAGCTGCATGAGCCGGATTACGATGCCTTCGGCCGAGGCCTTGGGGTAGAGTTTGCCGGGCTCGATGAGCGTTTTCTTTTTCATGGAGTGAACTCCTTTCCTGGGGAAGGAGAAGGAGAGCGCTTACGCGCTCTCCCCCTCGTCGGCCTTCGGCTTGCGCAGGACGATCTTGCCGTCGATCGGCATCACATCGAGCTGGACGTTGAAGCCTTCGC
>Ga0187784_10002972_pt1 | contig 13672 bp, 13 predicted proteins | sample 1015_SJ02_MP15_2_FD_132964 | JGI IMG/M metagenome (GOLD analysis project Ga0187784, IMG submission 132964) | Tropical peat soil microbial communities from peatlands in Department of Meta, Colombia - 1015_SJ02_MP15_20_MG | ecosystem: Environmental > Terrestrial > Soil > Wetlands > Peat | place...
ATCCTTGATCAGGCGCACAGCCTCAAGCTTGAACTCCCGCGTAAACTTCCGTCTCTCCATGACCCACCTCCAGCTCCATCAAAACACCTAACTCGGTGTCTTCGGAACCGGGTGCAGGCCAAAAATCTCATTTGGTTCCGAAATCCCTGTTGCCGCAAAGGCGGTCAAGCTCAGTAAACCTGGTGCCGGCGACCGCGCCTTGTTCAAGCTGTTTTCGTTGGGAGTCGCGACCAATCGAGATGAGTGGGTCTACGATCTCGACAAAGACACTCTTGGTCGCAAGATTAAACATTTTATTCGCTTCTATGAGAGCGAGCGGAAACGGTGGCTGGAGGATGATCGACCGAAAGACATTACGAATTGGGTTCGGCGAGAAATAAAGTGGACATCCGAGCTTGAAGAGCGGCTTCGGAAACAGAAAAAACTGAACTTCGACGCTGATCGCATCCGCACGGCCAGTTATCGCCCATTCTGTGAGGTATGCACTTACTATGACGACGCGATAACTCATCGGCCGTATCAGCAAGATCATATATTCCCAATAGCCGGGAAGCACGATAACATCTGCATAGTCTTCACTGTCCCGTCTTCGCAGAAGCCGTGGATGGTTTCGGCAGTTAAGCACTTGCCTGATCTTCATTATGTAGGGGCAGGTGCTGGAACAGTATGCCTTCCTAGATTCCAATATGTAGACGGTCGTAAGATCGACAACATAACAAACTGGTCGCTTAATGAGTTTCGGAAATTCTACGCCGATCAACGCAGCGACGAAATCAACAAGGATGTGATTTTTAATTACATTTACGCTGTGCTGCACAACCCGTCATATCGAAGCAAATATGCAGAGAATCTGAAACGCGAATTTCCTCGGATACCCTTTTATAAAAACTTTTGGCGGTGGGTCCGATGGGGCGAAGAGTTGATGAATCTTCATCTCAACTATCAGACCATTGATCCGTGGCCCTTAAAACGGATTGACGTAGAAGATACGGCCTCCCGCCGTGCCGGGTTGCCACCAAAGGCTATTTTGGGAGCCGACAAGTTAGACGGCGCAATCATTTTGAATGGGGAAACAAAGCTAGTCGGCGTGCCCGCCGCTGCTTGGGAATATAAGCTGGGCATTCGTTCCGCTTTGGAATGGGTGTTGGATCAATACAGTGAGAGCGCGCCGCGTGACCAAACAATTCGCGAGAAATTCAATATATACAAATTCTCTGATTACAAAAAACGGGTGATCGACTTGGTAGGTCGAGTCACCCGTGTCAGTGTAGAAACGCAACGTATTGTGGGCGAGATGGAAGAGGCGTCGAACTAGTTCTTTCCGCCCTCAATTACTCGGAACCGTTTGCGTCGATCCGGTGCGCTCGGCGTCGGCTTCGGGGGCACCGCACCAAGCGCGGCGTCTATCAGTTCGCCAATCGACCAGACATGATCGGCGACCCCGAGTGCCATTGCCGGCGTCATGTCCAATGCTTCATGCACGCGGCAGAAGTTGTAGAACGCAACGTACAGGGCGATGGCCGCAAGGTGGCAATCGATTCTTTTGCTAAAGCCGTTGTTCAGCCGCGCGAACCGTTTTGATCCCATGCGCAGCGTGAGGTTCTGGCGTTCAACGTAGCTTGTCGAAATGTGCTCCGGTTCGCCTTCTACGGCCACGCGCTGTACGGCTACTACTTGAGCCGGGGAGTACCGGTGCGAGGCTTCGGTTACATTCAGGTGCGTTACGCTGTAGGTCTTATTGATGACGCCATGCACCGCGCGAGCGCCGAAGGCGTCGCGGATCGCGTTCTTGTAGAAGTGCAAGCCGTCGGTCGAAATCTCCGGCGCGCCGATCACGCGCTGGCGCAAGTCCTGAATAAAATCGTCCGTGGTTTCCGTCGTGCGTTTGCCGGTACGGTAGCCGATGATGGCACGAGTAGCCGAGCCGAGCGCAATGAAGGTGTACTGATCGCCGAATACGAGCGACTTGCGCGGTTTGCCTTTCTGCGGATTTCGTTTGTGACCCACGTAGGCCCACAATTCGTCGCACTCGATCCGGGCGACGTGCAATCCGACCATCATGCGGTCGTGCAGCTCGGCGGCACCGCGACCGACATTGAACGCCAGCCGGGCAACGGTCTTGCGATCTGTTTCGGTTGAAAGGGGCCAGTACCGCCCTGTGGGTGATGGCCTGTTTCCGGCCAGCCGGCATCGCCCCTACCGGCCCCTTTTCCGACGCCTCCAGCCCTTTCTGGCCTTTTGACGAGGATCAAAAGATCTCAGCCCACGTCGCATTACCTTCATCGCGGCTCACCAGCGGGGGTATGAGCCGGCGGCCATAATGAACCAAGCCCTGACAGCGGCTCCGGTCTTGGCCGCCGCTCTACGCAAAATGGCACCGTTCGTTTACCGTTGTCCCAATACCGGCCTTAGGGTCCAAGGCTTCATTGCCGAGGACCCATTGGACGATGGCGAAAGCTACGAGGCGATCACCTGCCTCGCGTGCCGCCGGCTCCACCTCGTGAATCCGGTAACGGGCAGGGTTTTGGGTGAAGATGACGAATAGGGCCGCCTGAAGTCGGCGGCCTCGGGCGGCTTCATTCTCGTTTCGCTATCGCTTACGCTTGCACGCCGCAGCGTCGACCGCGGCGACGCGGCGCGATGCGGCCGCAACTATCGATGCCGGCGCAATTCCCCGAAATCTTTGTCCTATTTTGAACCGTGCTCATTTCAATTGTGCGGGCCGCGGCTTGGCTCTGCTTGAGCATACCGGCGATCCGGGTTCCCTCGTTACATTTGCCATACGTGAATTTACTTATGCACAAGACGGAGCCGACATCGTGCCGTCCCGTAAACGGCACCAACGCGATCAAGGGGTTCAGCAATGCTTCGACATCTTGTTCGGTTCGGAAAAGATCAATCGGGCGCGACGGCGATAGAGTATGGTTTGATCGCGGCGGGCATCTCGATCGCCATCGTCGCCACGGTCAACGCGATCGGCACGAACCTCAACGGCGTATTCGGCAGCGTTTCGAGCCAGCTCAAATAAACGGAAAGCGGACGATCATCTCACTCGTTAAAAGGGGCCGCCTCAATCGGGCGGCCTCATTGTTTTTCGCCGCCCGGCCCGCATCGGCGCCATTGCCGTCACAAATCGGGCGTAGCTTTGACGTCGCTGGCGGTGACGCAGGCGGGGCAGCACTCCGCGCCTGATGCAAGGGGCCGGCGCCGTGTCCATCGTTCCGTTTTTGGCGAATGCGTCGTTCGATCCGGAAGCCGTGGAAATCCTGAGCGCCGCCTTCGATGACGCCTGGGCGCAGATCAGGCAGTCGGGCTCGACCTTCGCACGGTCGGCTTATGCCCGCGGCGCGCGCGAGGTTGTGGCCAAACGCATCATCGAGATGGCGCAGCGCGGCGAGCGCGACCGGCAGCGCCTGTGCGAATCGGCGGTCAAGTTCCTGGCGCAGAACTACAGGCAATGATAGCGCTTGGAACTTCACGATACGACGCGGGCCGTCGATGCGCACTTCCATTGCCGTCGTTGCACTGCTTGCCGCCTTTTCACTCGCCGGCTGCTTCGAGGGTCCGCAGGGACCGTCCGGGCCGCAAGGAGTCGCGGGCCCGCAGGGGCCTCAAGGGCAAAAAGGCGATGTAGGACCGCCCGGCCCGGCCGGCCGGGACGGGCTGCCCGGCCCCGCGGGACCGCCGGGCCCCGCCGGCTCGCCTGGTCCGCCGGGATCATCCGGTCCGGCCGGTCCGCGCGGCCTGTCGGGAGCGGCCGGCTTGCGCGCGCTAAGCCGCGAGGGTTGCGGCGGCAAATGCGAGCTTGCCTGCGGCGCGGGCGAAAAACTCGTTTCCGTGACCTGCCCCGGCGGGACCATCAGCATCCGGCGCAGCGCCGACGCGGAGACGGCGTCCTGCAGCAACGCCTCCGGACCGGCACTCGCGCTCTGCATGCAATAGATCAGATCGCGATGGCGGATCGACGCCGGCTATGCCTCGATCACGATCTTCGGCGCCGGGCGGCTTTCGGCGGCAAGTCCCTCGCGCACCCGCGCCGCAATAGCACGGAAGATTTCGGCGTGCGCGCCGGCGGGCTCGGCGGCAACCACCGGCGCGCCGGCGTCGGATTTTTCCCGGATATCCATCGCCAGCGGCACTTCGCCGAGGAACGGCACGCCGAGGCGCTCGGCCTCGGCCCGCGCGCCGCCGTGGCCGAAAATATCGGAGCGCGCGCCGCAGTGCGGGCAGATGAAGGTCGACATGTTCTCGACGATGCCAAGCACCGGCACGTTGACGCGGCGAAACATGGCGATGCCGCGCCGCGCGTCGATCAGCGCCAAATCCTGCGGCGTCGAAACGATGACCGCGCCCTTGAGCGGCACCTGCTGCGCCATGGTCAGCTGCGCGTCGCCGGTGCCGGGCGGCATGTCCACGACCATCACGTCGAGCGTGCCCCAATCCACCTCCCGCAGCATTTGGGTGAGCGCCGAGATCACCATGGGGCCGCGCCAGATCATCGGCGTCTCCTCCTCGACGAGGAAGCCGATCGACATCACCGCCATGCCGTGGCGCACGATGGGTTTTAAGCGCGTGCCGCCCGCGGCCTGCGGGCGTTCGCGGATGGCGAGAAGCTTCGGCAGCGACGGCCCGTAGATATCGGCGTCGAGGATGCCGACCTTGAGCCCGAGGTCGCGCAACCCGAGCGCCAGATTGACCGCCACCGTCGATTTGCCGACGCCGCCCTTGCCGGAGGCGACCGCGATGATCGCGGCAACCCCGGGAATGCCGGCCGGTCCGGCCGCACGCGCCGGTCCCGGCGCGGGTCCTTGCGCGGGCCCGCCTGCGACGCGCGGCCGCGCGGCGGCAGCGCCGGCGCCGCCCGCACGCTCGGCGGTGAGCGCGATCATCGCCGACTGCACGCCCGGCGTCGCACGCACGGCTTGTTCGGCGCGCGCGCGCACGCTTTCCCATTGCCGCACGGCTGCCGCTTCAACCGTGATGGAAAAGAACACTTTGCCGTCGCCGACGACAATGTCGGACAGTGCACCGCTTTCGGTCAGCGGCTTGCCGTCGGGGCCGGACACTTTGGCCAACGCGGCCAGAACATTGTCTTTGACGGACGCCATACCCGATTCTCCGGACAAGAAGCCCAAACAGCGCATGGTCTACATAGACCGCTTGTCGCAACGGTCAACGCCCAACACGGTTGACTTATGGCCGAACCAATGCAGGCTCCCGCCCCACCGCGCGCCGACAGCGCAGCGTCTGAAGTGCCCGGGAGCGCCGGCATGCTTGCCTACATATTCTGGCATCGACCCAGCCCGACGGTCGAAACCGCGCGTTACGAGGAGGGACTCATGCGCTTCCAACGCAACCTTGCCGCGCAGAAGATCCCCGGGTTCCTGAGCGCGACGACATTTCAGATCGGGCCGGTGCCGTGGCTGAGCGATCGTTCCGGTTATGAGGACTGGTATGTGGTCGAAGCGTCGTGGGCGCTCGACCCGCTCAACGCTTTCGCCATCGCCGGCGCTATGCAGGCGCCGCACGATCATGTGGCGGCGCAGTTGGAGGAAGGCCACGCCGGCCTCTACTTCCATGTCGGCGGCGAAAGGCTTGTCGCCGCGCAATCGACGATCACCTGGCTCACGCGGCCGCGCGGCATTCAATGGCAGCCGGCGGTCGAAGCGGTGCGGCGCAAATCCCCGCAGGCCAATATCTGGTGCCGGCAGATGACGCTCGGCGTGGCCACCGAATTCGCGGTGGAGATGCCTGGCGAGGTGGAATTTGAAGTCCCACCGCGTTGGGAGGCTCGGGCGGTCAAGCGCGTGCGCTTGCCGCGCGGCTAAATCATGAAAAAGTGAAACGGAGAAGCAGCATGGCGAAAGTGGCGTTCGTAGGCTTGGGCGTGATGGGCTACCCGATGGCGGGGCATCTGAAGGTCAAAGGCGGCCACGACGTCACCGTATTCAATCGCACCGCGGCGAAGGCGGAAAAATGGGCTTCCCAATACGGCGGTAGAAGCGCGCCGACGCCGCGGGCGGCCGCGCAGGGGCAGGACTTCGTCATGGCCTGCGTCGGCAACGACGACGACCTGCGCGAGGTGATGCTGGGCAAGGACGGCATTTTTACCGGCATGCGCGCGGGCGCCGTCGTGGTCGATCACACCACGGCTTCGGCCGAGGTTGCGCGCGAACTTCATGCCGAGGCCAAGAAGCGCGGCTTTCATTTCATCGACGCTCCGGTATCCGGCGGGCAAGCCGGCGCCGAGAACGGGGTGCTCACGGTGATGTGCGGCGGCGACGCGGAGCCGTTCGCGCAGGCGGAAAAAATCATCGCCGCCTATGCGCGCGCCTGCAATCTCATGGGCGCCGCGGGCTCCGGCCAGCTTGCCAAGATGGTCAACCAGATCTGCATCGCCGGATTGGTGCAGGGGCTCGCGGAGGCGCTGCATTTCGCGCAGAAAGCCGGCCTCGACATCGAAAAGCTCATCGCCACGATCTCCAAGGGCGCGGCGCAATCCTGGCAGATGGAGAACCGCTACAAGACCATGGCCGCCGGCAAATTCGATTTCGGCTTCGCGGTGGACTGGATGCGCAAGGATCTCGCCATCTGCCTCGCCGAGGCGCGCCGAAACGGCGCCCACCTGCCGGTCACGGCGCTGGTCGATCAATTCTACTCGCAAGTCCAGAAGATGGGCGGCCGGCGCTGGGATACGTCGAGCCTGATCGCGCTGCTGCAGCGGTGACATTCTCGCCGCTCATTCCCGCCAAACGAAAGCGGGAACGAGCGCGAATTCGATCTGCAAAATTCAGTCCCCGCTCGCGCGGGCACGCGCGGAAATTCAGCAGCTAACTAGGCGGCGGCACTTGGGCGCGCGGACACGACATCGCGCCAGCGCCGCAGATCGGTGAGCTCGTCCGGCACCGAGAGCTTCGACACCCTCATGAAATCCACCGCCGTCAGCGCGGTGATATCGGCAACGGTGAACTTGTCGCCGGCGATATAGGGCCGGTTCTTGAGCTCACCGTCGAGGAAGCGCAGGAACTTGAAGATAGGCGCCTTATTGGCCTCGCCCCACGCCGTCACCTGCGGATCGATGAATGGCTTCATGCCCGGATGCAGATGCTGAAACACGGTGGCAACAGGAAAAAGCAGATGAATCTCGGCACGCCGGTTCCACATTTCGACCAGCGCGCTTTCCAACGCACCACGGCCGAACAGCGGCGGATCGGGGTAAAGTCCCTCGAAGTAACGGCAGATTGCGATCGATTCGGCGATCGCCGTGCCGTCGTCGAGGACGAGCGCCGGCACGCGCTGCATGGGATTGATTGCCGAGAAAGCTTCTCCGCGGTGCTGCATATTGGCGAGGTCTAACTGCTCGGTCGGAACCGTTACCCCCTTTTCGGCCAAGAAGATGCGCACTCGCCGCGGATTCGGCGTACGGCTACTTTCATACAGTTTCATCGCGACTGGGCCTCCCTATCCCGTTGACGGCACGACCGTATCGCGCTCCCGCCTGCGCCGCCAGCACGCCGGCGCACAGACAGCCGCTCGAAATTTGCATGCCCGACTTGCTTTTAACTCGAAGCTGCAGGCCGTCTTAAGCCTCGTCTTAAGGATTTTGGGAGACTTTTGACGCAAATTATCGTCAGCCGCGGATTGTAATGCACATCATCACCAGCGACCCGCGCGAGCCGGCCTCGCCCGGCGCCGCCGACGCCCCATCGACAAAGCGGCGCCTTGCCACCCAACACGTGCGCGAAGCGCGCGATAGGCTGACCTCGACCAGCGGCACGCGGCCGGTCTTTGACTATGAATTGTTGCGCCAATTCGCGCAAAATCGCCTGTCGGGATCGTTGGTGATCCTGCTCCTGGTCGTCACCATCGGGCTTCTGTCCAGTCTGTGGAGCGGCGCGCTCGCCTCAGCCGTCTGGACCGGCGGCACGCTGATTATCCATCTCGTCATCGTCCGCACATGCCGGCAGTTCCTCGACGAGCCGCCGGGCGCCATCAATCTGCGCTCCTGGCGGCAGCGCTTCATCATCCTCGATCTGTTCTTCGGCATGGCCTGGACCTTCATCCTCATCCATCCGCTCGGCGTCGACGAGCAGTCGGGCACCTTCATGCTGTTCGTGATGCTGCTGGTGGTGGCGATATCGAGCATGCTCGCTTCGAGCCTGCCGATTGCGGTGTTGGCGCTCACCTTGCCGGTCACCATCGCCATCGCGCTCGACTTCGCCTTCAAGGGCACGCTGCACGATTATATCCTTGCGGTCATGGCGCTGACGGCGGAAGGTTATTTCTCGCTGCTGGCCTACCGCCTCTATTCGACGACGCTCGCCACGCTCGAAGCGCGTGCGGAAAAGGATGCGCTCATCGGCGAACTCGAGCAGTCGAAGTCGATCTCCGACGAGGCGCGCCGGCGGGCGGAGGCCGCCAACATCGCCAAATCGCGCTTCCTGGCGCAGATGAGCCATGAGCTGCGCACGCCGCTCAACGCCATCCTCGGATTCTCCGAGGTGATGAAGGACGAGATTTTCGGCACTCACGCGGTGCCGATGTATAAGGATTACGCCGCCGACATTCACAATTCCGGCGTGCACCTTCTCAACCTGATCAACGAAATCCTCGATCTGTCTCGCATCGAGGCCGGCCGCTACGAACTCAACGAAGAGGCGGTTTCGCTCACGCGCGTGGTGGAGGATTGCCATCATCTGCTTAAGCTGCGCGCCGGCAACCGCGGCATCACCATTCACGAACTGTTCGAGCCGGATATGCCGCGGCTGTGGGCCGACGAGCGCGCGGTGCGGCAGATTTGCCTCAATCTTCTCTCCAACGCGATCAAGTTCACGCCCCAGGGCGGCGAGATCTGGCTTAAAGTCGGCTGGACCGCATCCGGTGGGCAATATATGAGCGTCAAGGATACCGGGCCGGGCATCCCGGAGGAGGAAATCCCGGTGGTGCTCGCCTCCTTCGGGCAGGGCTCGAACTCGATCAAGTCGGCGGAACAGGGCGCCGGCCTCGGCTTACCGATCGCCAAGAACCTGATCGATCTGCACGGCGGTACGTTCACGCTCAAATCGAAGCTGCGCATCGGCACCGAGGTGATCGTGACCTTCCCGCCGGAGCGCGTGATGTCGGCGCTCGCCCCGATCGCGCACGGCGCCGCGCCGCCAATGCAGCCGCAAGCGGACGCGTCGGCGGCATCACCCTCGTCGTCCGACGGCGACTCGATGAACCGCCCGCGCCGCGCGCTGTTCGGCACTTAGCGCCCCGGATTTGAACCTCCTATAGTGCGGAGCGAAGCACGCGGTTAAGGGGAACGATATCCGTGCAACGACGCCTGTCGTGGCTGCTGCTGGCGGTCCTGCTTGTCGCGCTTCTCGTCCTCGTCGCCCGCCACGACGAAGGCACGGTCGGCCCGCTGTCGAGCGGGCAATTTGCCTCGCTGACTTACAAGATCGTGCTGCTCGTGTTGGTCGGCACCGCGGCGCTGATCATGTTTCGCGAGCGCTTCACGCAAGCGCTCACCGCGGCGCTGCTCTGGGTCGCGCTCGCGCTGATTTTAGTCATCGGCTACTCCTACCGCTTCGAGCTGCGCGACGTGGCCGACCGCGTGCTGGCGGAGCTTATGCCCGGCCATGTGATTACGCACGGCCGCGCCGTCGAGGTTGCGCGCGCCGCGAACGGTGACTTCGACGTGATAGCGCAAATCAACGGTGTGCGGGTCGCCATGGTGCTCGATACCGGAGCGAGCTCGGTCGTGCTCACGCGCGACGACGCCAAAGCCGCCGGCCTGCCGCTCGAAGTGCTGGCTTATGCCGCCAACATCGACACCGCCAATGGACGCACGCGCGCAGCGCCGGTAACGCTCGACCGTATCGCCGTCGGTGGACTGGTGGAACGTTCGGTCGAAGCGCTGGTCGCGCAACCGGGACAACTCAAGACCAGTCTCCTCGGCATGAGCTTTCTCAACCGCCTGCAAAGCTGGGAAGTACGCGGCGACCGGCTCATGCTGCGCGGCTACCCCTAGCGCGCCGCTCAGATCAAACCGACGAGAAAACGCAGCGCGACGAGCTGAAGAAAACAGCCGAACGCAATCTCGAGCGTCCGCCGCGACAACCGGTGGGCAAGATGCGCGCCATAGGGTGCGACGAAGCTCGACACCGGCGCCATCATCGCCACTCCGATCAGCGAAACAAATCCGAGCGAGAGCGGCGGCAACACCGCTTGATGCGGAACGCCGGCAAGCATGAAGCCGACGGCGCCCGCGATGGTGATCGGCACGGCGATGCCTGAGGATGTTGCCACTGCATGGTGGATCGGCCGGCCGTAAAGCGTGAGCACGATGGTGGAGAGCCCGCCGCCGCTCACGCCCATCAGCGATCCGCCAAGCCCGATGCCGAAGCCGTAGAGCATCATCGGGATGCGTCCCGGCAGCTCGGAGCCGAGGTTCCAGCGGTCACCGGCGAACAATAATTTCGTGGCGATGAAGGTAGCGATGACGACGAACGCGAGCATCATCATACGCGCCGGTGCGAAGGCGGCGATTGCTGCGCTGCAGGCGACGCCGGCGACGGCCGGCACGATCCATTGCCCGATCACGCCGGGAATAACGGCGCCTCTCGCGCGATGGACGAGATAGGAGCGGATGGTGGTCGGCACGACAATGGCGATCGAGGTGCCGAGGCAGAGTTGCATGCGCACCTCGTCAGGCACGCCGACCAGACGAAACGCCTCGTACAGCACCGGTACGATGAGCGACCCACCGCCGACGCCAAAAAGGCCGGCGAGCAGTCCGCTGATCGCGCCGCCGAAGAGTGTTGCGATTGCCAGCCAGAGGATTTCGTGAAAGCCGACGCCGAGTAACATTTTAGTTCCAAGAATTTCAATCAGGCGGCGGCATCCATCAATTCGTGACCCTGCTCGCGCACCAACGCAAGGGCTGCGCGCAAAAGCTCAGCGCCGGCGTCTGTCGTTGCTGCTCCGGCAAGCTGCCGGCGGAAGGCGCGCGCGCCGGGAACAGCACGGAACAAGCCATGCAGGTGCCGCGTGATGGCGTGAAGCCGCGTGCCTTGCGCCAATTCGCGTTCGATATAGGGGATCAATGCCGCGGCCGCTTCCCGCGGCGACGCAAAGCGCGCCTCTTCGCCGAAGAAGGCGGGATCGACGGCGATGAGCCTCCAGGGTTCCTGATACGCGGCACGCCCCATCATGACGCCGTCGACCTGCGCAAGGTGCGCGAGCGCCGCCTCGATGCTACCGATGCCGCCGTTGAGGACCACGGGCAACCGTGGGTGCGCGGCCTTGAGCCGATAGACGCGCGCGTAATCGAGCGGCGGCACTTCGCGGTTCTCTTTCGGCGAAAGCCCTTTGAGCCACGCCTTGCGCGCATGCACGATCAGCGCGTCGACGCCCGCACGCTCGACCGCCTGCGCGAAGTTCTCCAGCGCCGGTTCCGGATCCTGCTCGTCGACGCCGATGCGGCATTTGACGGTGACCGGCACTGCGACGGCTGCTTTCATTGCGGCGACGCAGTCACCAACCAACTCGGGCTCCGCCATCAGGCAAGCGCCGAAGCTGCCCTCCTGCACGCGATCGGACGGACAGCCGACGTTGAGGTTGACCTCGTCGAAACCCGCATCCGCGGCGATGCGCGCACACGCGGCAAGCGCCCGCGGGTCGCTGCCGCCGAGCTGCAGCGCCAACGGATGCTCGGTCGTATCGAAACGCAGGAGCCGCGCCCGGTCGCCGCGCAGCACCGCGCCGGTGGTGAGCATCTCGGTATAAAGCAGCGCCCGGCGCGTCAGCAGGCGATCGAAGAACCGGCAATGCCGGTCGGTCCATTCCATCATCGGGGCGACACAGAAGCGATTGGGCCAACTTTCTTGAGGTTTTTGCATTTTTCCAGTCACTCGACCTCTTCATCCACTGGCTGATTTCGTACCGTTTCACGAGGGAATTTCACGCTTGTTTGAGATGGGCAAGACAATTCCCCAAGTTGCCGCAGTTTCGGCCCATCGCAGCTGGACCAGTCTGAAACGATACACACATATCCGACAAAGTCAGGATAAGTATACGACAACTGGAAATGGATAACGCTCGTCACAACGCCCTGCTAATCCCGCCTGCAGATGATAGCAGCGCGGCGCGAGAGCTTCGCGGGGTCGTGGCGTCGATTATCTGCTGGTCAGGCGCCGCTAACATTCGCGCCTTGCGCCATGCAGGCGCTGCATTTCCCCCTTCGGCTTCACGAAAACGTGAAATTGTGCGCGGTCAGGGACGACATCTTCACCCCTGCCAAGAGGACGGTGCCCTCGCCATCGGGCAAAGTGATTTTTGCGCCCGCTGCAGTTTGCGTAGTGTCAGCCATCACGGTAGCGAACGTGGCGCCGGCCCCGTAATTGGTGAACAGTGCGGCGTTGAAGTTAATCACGTCGTTGCTGGCGAAACCAACGATAGTCTCGCTGGCGATGGCCGACGGAATCCTGGACATCCCTCCGAATGCGACGGTGTCATTACCGCCGCCGAGCGTGATGGTGTCACCTGCTCCGGCATTCACCGTATCTCTGCCGTTGCCGACGCTGATGACGCTATCGGCGCCGATGCTTACTGTATCATTGCCGGTACCTAGAGTTACTGTGCTGTCCATGCCGGCGCTGACAATGTCATTGCCATTACCCGCCTTGACCGTGTCCTCGTTACCAACCACGATCGCGTCGTTGCCAGATCCAACAGTAATCACATTGTCCGACCCGGACGCCACGACAATATCGCTGCCATTGCCGAGCGTGACGGAGTTGTCGGCGCCGGCAATTGTGACGATGTCGTTACCACTACCGCCTATAACCTCATTGTATGATCCGGTTAGATTTAGAGATGCACCGCTGTTGCCGAAGTCGTACACGGAGAGCGTCAGGCTGGCGTTCGTATTGGCGCTCGTCGCATCGCGCAAAGTGAAGACCGTCTTCGCCACAGTATTCAGCGGCCCCGCGGTCGGCGTGAACGTCAAGGCATCGAGTTCGCTGGTGATCGTCGCGGCACTGCCGGAAAGTTCGTAGACGCCGGCGCCGGCGCGCGACAAGCCGGTGCCGGAGAGCGTCCCACCACCGCCGGACAAGGTAATTGTCAGCGTATCCGTTGTGCCGCTATTGGCATCGGCGACGGTCAGGCCAGAGAATGGGCTCACAGGCGTGATCGTTTGTGCCTCCAGAGTGCCGGTGATCGTTGGGGCGACCGCCGGATCGGCATCCGTCACGCTCGTCGTGCTGTTGACCGTCGGGGTCGAATAGGCGCTGCTCAGATCGCTCAGCGTGAAGGTCGTCGTTGTCCTTGTGTTCGGCGCTCCCGCGGCCGGCGTGAACGTCAAGGCATCGAGTTCGCCGGTGATCGTCGCGGCACTGCCGGAAAGTTCGTAAACGCCGGCGCCGGTGTGCGACAAGCCGGTGCCGAAGAGCGTCCCACCACCGCCGGACAAGGTAATTGTCAGCGTATCCGTCGCACCGCTGTTGCTGTCGCCGATCGTCACGCCGGAGAACGGCTTGATCGGAGCTTCCGACGTCGTCGTCTGCCCCGCCTTGGCGCCGGTGATCGTCGGGGCGACTGCGACTGCCGGATCGATGTCGGTCACGCTCGTCGTGCTGTTGACCGTCGGGGTCGAATAGGCGCTGCTCAGATCGCTCAACGTGAA
>Ga0187784_10002973_pt1 | contig 13670 bp, 8 predicted proteins | sample 1015_SJ02_MP15_2_FD_132964 | JGI IMG/M metagenome (GOLD analysis project Ga0187784, IMG submission 132964) | Tropical peat soil microbial communities from peatlands in Department of Meta, Colombia - 1015_SJ02_MP15_20_MG | ecosystem: Environmental > Terrestrial > Soil > Wetlands > Peat | place...
GTCCTTTTATTTCTACCCGGTGTTCTCCACGCAGATCATGAACGAGGGATGGTCTTCTTACTGGCATGCGCGCCTATTGCGCGAGGCGGACTTCATACCCCAGGAGGTCTACCTCGATGCGATCAAGTGCCACTCGGATGTGGTCCGTCCCGTGGCGACGGGCGAGCAGGTCGCCCTCTCTATCAATCCCTATCACCTGGGCTTTACGCTCTGGGAAGATATCATCAAGAAATCCGGCATCGAGGCGGCACGGCGAATCATGCGCGAGGATGACGATTGCAGCTTCGTGCGCAATTACCTTACACGCGAGATCGCCACGGAGATGGGGTTGTTCCGCTACCATCGGCAGCAAAACGGCCCGATCAAGGTGGTGGCGGCGGACATCGACGAGCTGCACGAGAGCCTGCTGCTCGACAAATACAACTTCGGAGCGCCGCGAGTTGCGGTGGCGGAAGTACGCAACGACTCGACGATGGTGTTGCAACACGACAGCCAGCTCGACGGGCGGGGCCTGGATGCCGAGCGCGCGAGCAAAGTGCTCGGCTATATCAAGCGCGTGTGGCGCCGACCCGTGCTACTGCGCACCGTCGATGCGAACGCGAAGGCGGTCGAATTCTCCTCGGAGTCGGCGGCCTGAACCCCCCGAGCCGCCCCAATGCGGCGGATTGTTCTCTTCGAGAAAGGCCACCGTAGCCTCCAGCATCTGCAATCGGGTGGCGCTGCGCGATAGCCGGTGGTCTTCTTTCTTCAGGGTCACGAATTGGACCGCCTTGGAAGCCCAAAGGCGGGTCGGGCTGAGGCCTATTCCAGGCAGACCACGAGCTTGGCCGAATGAGCCCGCCAATTGATGGGGATGACGTAGGAGCGCGGGTAGGGCGGGGTCACTTTGTCGGAATCGTGCGCAACGACGGTCGGCACGGAGATCACGAAATGCTTGCCGAAGTCCCGACGCACGTTGCCCGAGATCGTGTTGGCCACCTCGCCGACCAGATCCTTGATGGTGTCCTCGCTCCAATCCGTTTCCTGCATGCGCATCAACAGCACCGTGAGCATTCCGCGCGGCGCGGTGAAATAGACGATGCCCTTGCGAGCACCGGAGATTCCGATGATGCCGGTGTATTCGTAGGTTCCGGGCTTGCCGTCGGTCACCAGATAGGGCGAGCCGACCGTCGCGGGCTGCTGTCCGGAGATCTCGAAGTAGTTGGTCGTGCCCTCGACGAACGTACGAATCTCGGCTTCCTTCAGCATCTCATGCCTCCCGCAGCAGCTCCTCCAGCGCCTCATTGAGCTGCCGATCGGTGAACGGCTTGCAGAGGAATCCGTTTGCGCCCTTCTCGATGGCCTCTACCGCCGTTGCCTTGTCGGCGAGGGCCGAGACCACCAGGATCAATACCTCCGGTTTGATGGCCACCAACTGCTCGACGCACTCGATGCCGTCCATCTCGGGCATCGTGAGATCCATGGTCACGACGTCGGGTTGCGTGCGGCGGAATAAATCGATTGCATCGCGTCCGTTGCCGGCCGCACCGACCACTTCCAAGCGGTCGATCTGCTGTGATCGCTCGATGCGGCGGCGGATGATGTTCGAATCATCGACGATCAAGAGCTTCAACGAATTTTTCTTCGCATTCGCGCTCATTTATGCAGCCACCGTATCGTCTGCCGTCTTGCGCGGGGTCGGTAACGTGAGCGTCACGCGGGTGAATCGGCCGGCCGCAGTGGCGACTCCCACTCGGCCGCCGGCCTGCCGCATGAGCTCCGCCATCAGGTTCATGCCGACGCCGCGGCCGGCGTCCTTGGTGGGGTTCTCCATGGTGGAGAATCCGGGCTGGAACAGCAACGACAGCGTCTGCTTCGCGTCGAGAGCGGCCGCTTGCTCCTGGGTGATGAAGCCCCTTTGCAGTGCGGCTTCCTTGATGCGCTCGGTTGCCAGACCTTGTCCGTCGTCCTCGATCACAAGCTTGTAACCCCCCTCCTCGATGCTCTTGAATTCCACGCGAACCACGCCCTGAGATCGCTTCCCCGCCGATGTCCGGGCCGCAGGCGCCTCGATGCCGTGCACGACGGCGTTACGCACGGCCTGAATGGCGACGTCCTTGATCAGCCGGCGGTAGTCCTCGGGCACGAGCTCGAGACCCCGGCACTGCACCCGGACCTCCTTGTCGTTCTCCCCCGCGATCCGTTCGGCGAGTTGCTGGAGCGACGCTCCCAGGCCCGAATCTCCCACGGTGCTCGCGACGGCCTGGCGATGCGCCGCGCCCTGGGTGTGCGTCTCACGCGCAGAATCCGGACGAGGGGCCTGGAGCTTCGCGAGTCTCGATACGAGCTCGCCGACCGACTGCAGATGCGTGAGCAGGTCGTCCAGCTTGATGACGAGCGGCAGGAAATCGTTGCCGGACAGCTCCGGCTTCTCCTTCAACGCCTTGAGGTCCTCCTCGAAGGAGTGCGCACGGCTCTCGATGGATGACAAGCCCAAGGCGGCCGCCTCGCCCTTGACGGAGTGCGCTTGGCGGAACAGGGTATCGAGCTTCTTGCGGAACATGCTCTCTTCGCGAGCGGGCTCCTTGAGCACCGCGTTGATCATCTTCATCGCCGCATTCGAGTCGCTCAGGAACGAGGCGAGATGAGCAGGATCGATGTGCAGAATCCCGAGCAGCGTATCGACCTGGGCCTGCGCCTGTTGCTGCGAGTGCTGCAGCTCCCGCGCGAGCTCCACTCGAGAGCTCACGTCGGACACCGACACCAGTACGCTGGCGATCTTGCCGTCGACGCGCACGCGATGAAACTGGAAGTCCAGATAGCGAGTATCGAACTTCCCGCCGCCGGTCCCCAAGTGAACCTCGACTTCTCCCAGCGGGTTGATCGACTTCACCAGCTTCTCGTTGGTGCGCTCCGACCAGAGTACCTTGACGAATTTGAGCGCGGTCGCGAGCGTCTTCGCCGACACGATGTCCCTGAGGAGCGCTTCGAAATGCAGTCCGGCGATGTCCTTGCGCTGGAACAAGGTCTCGAGTGCGCTCGAGTAGGCGGCGCCGATGATGAGATTCTCATCGAGCAGAAACAAGCCGTCTTTGACCGTTCGCAGGATGTCCAGGGTCTGCTGGCGCGCCTCCTTCAGGTTCGCATCCTGACGCAGGCGCGCTCTGAGCAGCCACACCGCGAGCAGCACAAGACCTGCGGCGATCAGCAGGCCCACCATCATGATCATTCGTAAATGTCTGGCCGACTGCGCATTGCCCGCCTGCAGCTCGCTGCCGATGGTGGCCAACTGATCGTCGACCGCGCCCAATGCATGGCGACTGGTCCGAATGGCCGCGGTCACGTCGTGCTCGAGCTGGCGCCCGCTGTCGTTGAGCGCCGTCCCGGCCGTCTCGCTGTCCGAGTAGGGCACGCCGTGGAAGTTGAGCACCAGATTCAGAGCGGCGCGCTCGCGGTCCCAGGCCTCGAGCAGCGCCCGAGCGTGCTTGCCGGCGATCGACTCGCCGGTGTCACCGCCCGCGCCGAACCAGCTCGCGGTGCGCGGGGCCGCCATGTTCGACAACGCGGCATCGAGCTTTTTCGTAGCATCCGCCAGCTGGTCTAAGGATTCCTGGATATAGCCGCGGTTGTTCAGCCGCTCCCGCAGTGTCTCCAGCGTGGCGCGGATCATGGTGGGATATCGCTGTTGCTCGGCGACCAATTTGAGCGCCGCCGAGCTCTCGACCAGTCCGCCCGCGAGCTCGATGCCCGGCACGATCACCGTTGCGACGAAGCTGACTCCGAGGATGACCACGAGCACGATGAGATTGTTGGGCGACAGCCTTGCGATGGAGAATCTCGAAGCACCCATGCGCACTCCTCAGCCCGCCAGCCGGAAATTCAAGAGTATCTTCGTCGAAACGGCGACGGCCTTGCCGCCCTCGACGACGGGCTCGTAGCGCAATCGCGAGACCGCCTTGATCGCGGCCTTGTCGAATATCCCCGGGGGATTCGATTGGACGATTCGAATATCGGTGACGGCGCCTTTCGGCGTCACGGTATAGGCAATTTCCACGGTTCCCTCGATCTTCTTCGTGAACGCGCTGTCCGGATAGTCGATGCTGAGCTTTCTCGTACGGGTGAGCGAGGTTTCGGAGACCTCCTGCGGCGCGTTGCTCGCGAACAGTTTCGCAGTGCGCAAGCGCTCGGCGAGCGCGTCCATCTCCGTGGAGGCGCCCAAACCGCTCGCGAGGCTCAACAGTCCCTCCGCCTGAGCGAACTGCGAGGCATCGAGCGCCTTGCGCGTCTCTGCGAGAATCTGTGTCTGTATCGCCTTCGCCAGCGGCGCGATTGCGCTACTTTGTGGATCTGCCGAGCGTAGCCGGTCGAGATAATAGAGAGCATTGTCGTTCTCGGGCTCGACGACGCTCCCCTCGGTGAGCCGCGCGCGCGCGAGATCGAGAAGACGTGACTGATCCGATTGCTCGCGTACCTGCTGCGTACGCGCCCCGCCGATATCGCGCTGCAGAGCTGCGACGGTGGAGGTCGGCGCACCGGCATTGCGCAGCTCGGCGACGATTCGGTCCGCATCCGTCAATCGTCGTTGATCGATGGCGCTGCGAGCGGCCAGTGTGAGGCGCCGCAGCAATTCGCGGTACTGCGACTGCAGATCGGTCGCGCTCGCCCCCGCGCGCCGCGCCTGATTGATGTAATACGCGGCGCTGTCATCCGCCGGCTCGACCAGCTCATCCTGTTGCAAGCGCGCATCGATGCGCTCGACGAGCTGCGCCACGCTCGATTCGGTGCGCTTGCGCCTCAAGTCCTCGCGTACTTGGTTGAGTTTTGCATCGCTCAATGATTTGGCCCGAGCCGCGTCGTCGATGAGCTGCGTGGCCCGATCGAAGTTCTGCGCGTCGATGGCCGCCTGAATTTCCGCAGGGCCGAGCTCGTCCCGCAACTTGGCGATTCGCTCATCGAGCCCGGGGAGCCTGGCGTCGCTCGGGTCGATGCTGCGAACCGTCTCCAGAGCCTGCAAGGCCGCGTCGAATTGCCGCGCGTCCAGCGCGGACTTCACTCTGGCGAGCAGCACCTCCTTGAGACGCTGCAGCCCCTGGCGCGCCTCGCCGCTGTCCGGATCGAGCACCAAGGCGCTTCGATAGAGTGCGAGAGCGCTGCCCTCGGCGGGCTCGATGAAGTGCCGGTCGCGCATCGCGCGCTGCGCCTGCTCGATGAGCGCGTCGACCTTCTCCTCGGCCGTTCCCGCTGGCTGCCCGCCTGGCGAAGCACTGTCGGAAACCGACGCGTGCCCTGCCTGAGCGGGCGAGGAATTCGGCCGCGCGCGGAAGTAGAAGAATCCGGCCGCCGAGACGATCAGCACGCCCGCCACGCAGAGGATGGTTGTGAGCGAAACACGCCTGAGCGCACCGCTCGGCGCCTCCCCGTCGACCGTGCGCTCCTCGGAATCGGCGGCATCGTCGACCAACAGCGCAAGGCGCGCGTTGACCTCGTCAAGAGCGCTCGAGAGCGCTGCCTCGAGGACGCCTGCATCGAACGGCATCGGCACGAAGGCGACGATTTGCCCGAGCTCGGCGGCCGAGGACCACTCGGCCGCGGCGGCGCCTTCGTCGAGCGCGAGGATGGCAAAGCGCGACGAATGAGCCTGCACTTGCGCAAGCATGCCACTCGGCTGCTCGCAACCCCTCGTATCCAGCAACACCACGGCCGGCTGATCCGGCTGCGTCACACTCAGAAATTCGTCGATCGAGTCGACTTGCTTCAGGATCAGCTTGCGCGGAAGATGCGCGCCGATCTGCGGCCATAGCTCGGCATCGCCGGTGATCAGAAACGCGTAGAGCCTCTGCGCCCGGGGCGATGCACTCGATGCGTGTGGCGACTGTGTGGTGGTAGTGGGCTGCTGGATGGCCGGCCTGCTCACGCTTCCCTCCTCTACCCGCGGCCGGTCAGGGCTTCCAACGCGGCGAGGAAGTGCGACGCGGAGGGATAGCGCTCGTCGGGGCTCTTTGCCATGAGGCGGTTGATCAGCGGCTGGTAGCGCGCGCACGATCCGGGCAAGACGGGCACGACACCGTTTCGATGACCCTCGAAGATCTCGGCCAAGGTATTGCCCAGGAACGGCAGCCGGCCGGCCAGCATCTCGTAGAAAAGAACCCCCATGCTGTAAAGGTCGCCTCGCTGATCGGGATCCTTGCCGTTGATCTGCTCGGGGCAGACGTAATACGGCGTGCCGGTCATCAGATCCGAGCGCGACAAATCAAGTCCGACGAGCTGCGCACGCGCCGAGCCGAAATCGATCAGCACGACCCGATTGTCGGTGGTCAGCATGAGGTTCGAGGGCTTGAGATCCCGATGCACGATGCCTGCCGCATGCACCACCTGCAACGCCGATGCGATCTGGCGGGTGTAGTGGATAGCATCGCCCTCGCTCAGCGGATTCTTGAGCCGCTCGCGCATGCTGCCGCAGGGAAAATACTCGAGAGCGAGATACAGATAGTCGGGCGTAATCCCGAAGTCGATTACGTCGGCGATCGAGCGGTGGTTCAGGCTCGAGAGAATCTCGCATTCGCGCGCGAACCTTTGTCGATCCTCCTCGGACACGCTGGCGAGCCCCTGAATGCTTTGCACCTTGAGGGCCACCGGTTGCGCCAAATCGTCGTTGCGCGCGAGATAGATGGTCGCGGCCGAGGAATGGGCGATCTTCTTCAACAGCCTATAGCCCGCTACCTCGGGATAGCCCGACGTCTCAAGCGAGGCTTGCGCCCATGATTTCGCCTTGCCCGAGGTGTTTACGACCGGCACGAGCAGCGGCTGCAAGGCCGCAGCGAACTCACCCAGATCGACCGAATGGATCGGCCAATAGTCGATCGCTCCGGCCTTGATCGCGCGTGCCGCCGAGCGCTCGTTGCCGTGGCGGGCGAAGACGAATATCGGCAAACGCGGCGCGCGTGCATGCAGCCGCGCGACGGCGGCGAGCGGGTCCGCGCCGCCATTGCGTTGCATGAACTCGACGATGAGCATCGCGCAGAGGTAGGAACCCAGTTGCTCGAGAGAGAGATTCTCGAGTCCCGAGCTGCTGACCGAGTCGGCATCGAGCGTCGAGGCGGCGCGTCGCACGACGCCGGCGAGCCTCAGGCGCAGCTCGAGATCGTCGTGTACGACCAGGCATCGTCGCCCCAGACGCGGGGCCGCGGCGCTCAGCTCCGGCGTGACCGCAGTGCTCGTCGTGGTCATGAGCTCGCGGCCCGCCGCGGCGGCTCGGCGTGCGATTCGGCAGCCGCCTGCTTTCGTGCTGCGTAGGGCAAGACAGCGCTCCCTCGAATTGACGTGGCGAAAGTCACGGCTTCGGGCGCGGCGCGCACCGCGCCACGCGCTCACCGCAACATGTTGTATCCTCAAGGATTATTCAAAGAACTGGGCGGGTCTGAATCACATTTTCCGGATGCGCGCTGCGTGACCCTCGAGCGCACGTTAAGTCTCATCCGCAAACTGTGAGGCAAGTCGCACGCCGTAAAGCTGATTTCGCAGCGGGCAGGGGCGAAGGCTATCTGGAATCACTCGACATAACGCCAGAGGCTCCCCGAAACTTACCTCAAGCGACATGCGAATCGCGGGGAGAACCGGCATGTTCCAGCAGATTTTGCGGCCGATTGGCGGTCAGCTGTTTCCGTCGTTTCTGGTGGCGGGGCTTCCGATCGCAACCGTGCTGGTCGCCCTGGGAGTGCTGCGCCGACCGGCCTGGCAAGCCTCGCTCTTCGGGCTCATCGTGGGATTCGTCATCGCGGTCCTTGCCTGGCAATTCCCCGTCGCGACCGCGCTCGACAGCGTGGCGGCGGGGATCGTGTTCGCACTCTGGCCGGTGATGTGGATCGTGCTCAACGCCCTCCTCCTTTACAATGTCGCGGTCCTTTCCGGACGCTTCGACGCCTTCCGCGATTGGTTGCTCGGCTCGTTGCCGAACGATCGTCGAGTCATCCTCGTGGTGATCGGCTTTTGCTTCGGCTGCTTGTTGGAGGGGATCTCCGGCTTCGGGACACCCGTCGCGATCACCAGTGCGCTTTTGATCCTCATGGGCGTGCCTGCCCTGGAGGCGCTCACCTTCACCCTGATTTTCAACACCGCGCCCGTGGCCTTCGGCGCACTCGGCACCCCGATCACCGTGCTCGGCCAGGTCACCGATCTGCCCGCGGTCAAGCTCGGCGCCATGGTGGGACGCCAGCTTCCGTTCATCGCTCTGCTACTACCCTTCTACGTGATCGCGATTTACGGAGGTCCACGCTCGGTGCGCGCGCTGTGGCCGCTGCTCATCGTCACCGGGGGCAGCTTCGCGCTCGCGCAGTTTGTCGCGTCGAACTATCTCGATTACACGCTGACCGACGTGCTCGCGGCGCTGGCCTCCTTGCTCGTGACGCTGGCGTTCCTCCAGATGTGGTCGCCGGCGGTCGACCCGCGGTACGCCATCGAGAAAGCACCGGCGCGCGCGCAGGATGCGCCGCCGCCGATCTCGGGTTGGCAGGGATGGATCCCCTGGCTCGTCGTATCGACCGTGGTCATCCTCTGGACGCACTTCAAGATCGCGAATATCGAAGCGCAGACCATTCACTGGCCCGGCCTGCACAACGCGGTGTTCATCACGCTCTATACGAAGCCCTATGCGGCGAACTGGGTGTTCCAGCCCTTGGGCGTCGGCACCGCGATCCTTCTTTCGGCGATCATCACCGCCGCGCTCGTCGGCGTCGGGCCGGCGCGGTTCTTGGCCGCGGTCCTCACGAGCTGGCGTCAAAGTCGCCTCGCCGTCCTCACGGTCGCTCTGATCGTGGGCCTCGCCTACCTCATGAACTATTCGGGCATGAACTACACGCTGGGGCTGGGTGTAGCGTCGGCGGGCATTTTCTTTCCGATGCTCTCGGCGTTTCTGGGGTGGGTCGCGGTATTTCTCTCGGGAAGCGACACGTCGGGCAATGCGCTTTTCGGCAATCTGCAGGTTGTCGCCGCGAAGCAGCTCGATTTGAACCCGCTGCTCATCGCCGCCACCAACTCCTCGGGCGGCGTCATGGGAAAGATGATTTCGCCGCAGAATATCGCGACCGGCGTAGCGGTGACCGAGCTCAAGGGTCAGGAGGGACGCGTGCTCGCACGCACCTTCCTTCACAGCATCGCGCTCACGATCCTCTTGGGCGTCCTGGTAGTGCTGCAGCAGTACGTGGTCGAGTGGATGATCCCGTGAGCTGCGGTGCGTCGCGCACGAGTCAGCGGCCAGGTTGAGGGCGCCCGCGCGCACGGGCCTCGCGCCCTCTTACAGGGACTTGCGCAAGGAATCGATGACCGCGGGGATCGCGTGCTCGTTGAGCGGTGCCATGAGATGAGCGCCCTTGACGCCCGGAATCTGCGCGTATTCCTTCACGAGATCGACGCATATCGCACGGCCCTCGCCGAGCGGGTCGCCTGCCCTATCCAGCCGATCCACGATCCAATCCGGAATGATCGATCCGGGCAAATTGTTCTTGATCCAGCGCGCCGACTTGGCGGATGCAAGCGGCGCAACACCCACCAAGAGGGGCAGCCGGATTCCGCTCTCGGCGAGTCGCGCCACATAGCGGCGCAGGATACCGGAGTCCAAGCAAAACTGGGTCTGCACGAACTGTGCGCCCGCCTCCACTTTCTTTGCCAGGCTCGTCGGCACCCAGCCGGGCGGCGGATCGATCGGTGCATCCGCGACACCAACGAAAAAATGCGCCGATCCGCCTACCTTACGGCCGTGCGGGAGCTCACCTGCGTCCCGAATCGAGACGGCGGTGGCCGCGAGTCCGGCAGAGTCGAGATCGAAGACCGGCTTGGCTTCGGGCTGATCGCCCTTGGTCGGATCGTCTCCCCTGAGCACGAGGAGGTTCGAGATGCCGAGTGCGGCCGCGCCCAACAGCTGGCTTTGCAGCGCGATTCGGTTGCGGTCGCGGCAGGTCAACTGCAGGATGGGCTCGATCCCCAGCCGGAGCAGTGCGCTCGCTGCAATGGTGGATTCGAGGTGCGCACGCGCAGCGGCGCCATCGGTGACATTGACTGCGTCCGCGAGCCCCGCGAGTGGCGCGGCGCGCGCCAGCAACTCGCGAAGATCGCTCGAGCAAGGCGGGGTGATTTCGGCGGTGAGGGCGAATCGCCCGCAATGCAGTAACTCTCGCAATCGACTCCGGCCCGCTGCGGCGGGATGCAGCGTGGCGACTTCGGGTGCAGCGTGGCTCGAGCGATTCATGTTCATCCTTCGGGCCGTTGCGGGCGGTGGATCGATCGACCTCCTGCCGCGGGCAACAGAGGACACAGAATACACTGAATCGAGCGGATGACTCGCGACCTCGTGCACGGTTTGTCGACGACCCCTGCGCTGTTGACGGCGGCGCACGAGGTGCACGGGTCGAACTCATTTGCTAATGTCCCCAAAAGCTCCGTGACCTGGAGCCCTTCACGGAATAACCAGGAACATGATGCATCTCGACTGCGTCAGAAGTGAGTCGGTCAATGGAGAAGTCCTTACCCATGGAATCGCTGCGAACTGTTCTGGCCGTAGGCCTCTTGCTACCCTCGATTGTCGCCGGCACTCGCGCGCTCGCGGCGAGTGCGCCCGCCACGCGCGACGCCGCTGCGACCCCGCCCGTCGCTGCATCGTGCGAGTCCAGCCCCAAGGCTGCCTTCTGCAGCGCGGTTCGCGGGGTGCGTGCCGAAGGCTGGCTCGCGCAGACCCGCTCGGAGGTGATGGCGCAGCACGGAATGGTGGTCACGAGTCAACCTCTGGCGGCGCAGGCGGGTCTACAGATCCTGATGCGGGGCGGGAACGCGATCGACGCGGCGGTTGCGACCTCCGCCGTGCTCTCCATCGTGGAGCCGATGATGGTAGGCGTGGCCTCCGACCTGTTTGCAGTCATCTACGTGGCGAGCGAAGGCAAGGTGTATGTGTTGAACTCGAGTGGAGTCGCACCATCCGGGGCAACCGTGGCGCGCTTCAACCAGCTCGGCTACCGTGCCGATCCGCGCAACTGGGGACCGATGTCCGGGATGCCCATGTACGGGATCTTGCCGGTCACCGTCCCCGGCGCCGTGTGGGGTTGGCAGGCCGTGCAGAAGCGATTCGGCAAGCTCACCTTCAAGGAAGTGCTCGAGCCTGCCGCTCAGTATGCCGAGCGCGGATTTCCCGTATCGGAGCGCATCGCCGGCGATTGGCTCCTGCCCAAAGCACTACCCCTCAAGGGATGCTGCAATCGCTTAGATCCCGACTCGATCAGGACTTGGTACGTGGGTGGCAAGCCGCCGAAGCCCGGCCAGATCTTCAAAAATCCCGACCTCGCGCGCACCTTCAGGCTGCTCGAGAGCGTGGGGGCGGAGGCGTTCTACAAAGGCGAGATCGCCAAAGCCATCGTCGCGAAGTCAAAAAAGCTCGGCGGCACCATGACGCTCAAGGACCTCGCCGACTACCACGGAGAATGGGTCGAGCCTGCGCAAATCACCTATCACGGTCATGTGATTGTCGAGCTTCCGCCGCCGTCTCAGGCGTGGGCTGCCGATGAGATCTTGAGTATCTTGCAAGCCTGTGTGCCGCACTGGGTACCGGGCGAGACGCTCGCCTCGCTCGGACCGGCGAATCCCGAATACTGGCATCTCCTCGTCGAGGCCAAGAAACTCGCGTTCGCGGATCTCCTTCGCTTCAACGCCGATCCGCAGTTCGTCTCGGTGCCGCTCGGCGAATTGCTGAGCGACTCGCACAGCGCCTCGCTCTGCAGCCGCGTCGATCCGCAGCACGCATCCGTCCCCGCGCCGCTCGCGAATGTCCAGGTGCCCGGCGATACGATCGTGCTGTCGGCGGCCGACAGCGAGGGCAACATGGTCTCCTGGGTGAACAGCAACTACGCCGAGTTCGGCTCGGGGATCACCGTGCCGGGTTACGGATTCGTGCTGCACGACCGCGGCGCGTTGTTCAGCTTGGATCCACGCAGCCCCAATGTGATCGCGCCCCACAAGAGACCGTTCAATACGCTCTCCGCAGGCATGGTCATGCGCGAGGGCAAACCGCTGATGACCGTGACCCTGATGGGCGGCGAAATGCAGGCCCAGGGCCATGCGCAGCTCCTCGTCGACATTCTCGACTTGGGCGCCAACGTTCAAGCGGCTGCGGACATGGCACGCTTCAAGCACGACCAGATTCCGAACACCTTGAATCTCGAGACGCCGCTCTACGAGCTCGTCGGCGCTCGTCTCGCGGCCATGGGACACACGGTGACGCCGGTGAACGGCGCGGAGATGGGCGGCGTTCAGGTCATCATGGCCGTCCCGGGCGCTGCCGACCGCTCGACGCCCGGCGCGGGCGGGTATTATCGCGGCGGATCGGATTTTCGAAAGGACGGGCAGGCGGTCGGATGGTGAGGCGGCGGGAGTGCAGCACTTGAACGCGCGATCGACTCGCGAGCTTGCGCTGTTGAGCCTTAGAGGCGCCTCGGCGCTCATCCTGTCGAAGGACGTATCGCCGGTCGAGCTCACGCAGGCCTGCCTTGCGAGAATCGAGGCGCTGAATCCCTCGCTGAATGCATTCATCACGCAGAGTGCGGATAGCGCGTTGACTCAAGCTCGCACGGCAGAGGCGGAGGTGCTGCGCGGGATCTGGCGCGGGCCTCTCCACGGAATACCGGTGGCGCTCAAGGACATGATCGATGTCGCCGGGGTCCGGAGCACGGGCGCCTCGGCGCTCTTCGAGGAACGAATTGCCGAGGCGGATGCTGCGGTGGTGGAGCGTTTGCGAGCAGCCGGCGCGGTTTTCCTGGGGAAGCTCAACATGCAGGAGTTCGCGTACGGCGGGACTTCCGTACCGAGCTACTATGGCGCGGTTTTAAATCCCTGGAATCCAACGTGCATCGCGGGCGGCTCCTCCGGCGGCTCGGCGGCGGCCGTCGCCGCCGGCCTGTGCTATGCCGCGCTCGGCACCGATACTGGAGGGTCGGTCCGGGAGCCGGCCGCCTTTTGCGGCGTTGTGGGCCTCAAGGCGACGTATGGACGGGTGAGCAATCGCGGGATCATTCCACTCGCACCCTCGCTCGATCACGTGGGGCCACTCACGCGCACGGTCGAAGACTGTGCCATCGTGCTCGAGGCGATCGCGGGGTACGATGCGTCGGATGTGACGAGCGCGGAGCGGCCGCCGCTCGAGGAAAGCGGCGACGAGCTGCCCGCCGACACCGCCGAGCCTACTCGAGGGCTGCGCGACCTTCGAGGGCTGCGCATTGGAATCCCGCGCGAGTTCTACTATGCCGACCTGCACCCCGAGGTCGAGGCGGCGGTGAATGAGGCGCTCGATGTCCTCACGGCCCTCGGCGCCGAGACGCGCGATGTGGCGCTCGAGGTGAGCGCGGACCGAACGGTGTTTCGCGCCGAGGCCTTTGCCTATCACGCCGAGCACATCGCGAGGACTCCGGAGCTGTATCTTCCCGAAACGCTCGCCAAGCTTCGCATGGGCACAAGCATCGAGGCGCGCACCTATATCCGCGCGCGTCGCGAGCTCGAGGAGATCCGCCGCGGCATGGTGGAGCTGTTCTCGCGCATCGATGCGCTGGTGACGCCGACGGCACCCGTGCCGGCGCCGCTCCTGGCGGAGTATCCCAAGAGCTTCGCTGAAGTGCTCGCGCTCGAGGGCGGCTCGCTCCTCAAGAATACGCGGCCCTTCA
>Ga0187784_10002974_pt1 | contig 13668 bp, 13 predicted proteins | sample 1015_SJ02_MP15_2_FD_132964 | JGI IMG/M metagenome (GOLD analysis project Ga0187784, IMG submission 132964) | Tropical peat soil microbial communities from peatlands in Department of Meta, Colombia - 1015_SJ02_MP15_20_MG | ecosystem: Environmental > Terrestrial > Soil > Wetlands > Peat | place...
CACCCCGCCGCCGAATCCTCAGACAAAACCCGTTTTCCCCGGGTTGCCTATCCCGAGTGCGGGTCAGCTCGCCGCAAATCAAGCGTTGATGACATCGCAGATGTGTTCCCAACCAACGCGCTTACTCTGCGGGCAATGACTCTACATGTCTAGCCCCGAATCGCCAGTGCTCCCGAGCTCCCTTGCAAGCGGCAAGTGAGGCTTATCTCGGTGCGGATTGTATGAATCATCCGGGTACCAGTTACCCGCAAAAAGATCGCCTTGGCGTGCGACCGCGCACCTTTGGACATGATGGGTATCAATAAATGTATGCGGCACGTGCGAATTCCCCCAATCGCCACCCCAAATCAACCCTGCGCTACTGGCTAGCTGACCAAGAAATGAGAGATCTCCCTCCCAAGAAGGTTCTCCATCGACCGCTCTCACAAGATCACATGCTAAGCCATAGTGATGAACTCCCACATTCTGCAATTGTGTCACATGTTGCGAGAACAGCTGCCGTTGGCGAGCTTGACTTCGATAAGTCTCATAGATCATCACGTCAAATCCCATCGCTTGTGCCTGAACGATGATTTGTTGCACGAGCCGTCTGGTGATGGGCTCTAGCAAGTTCGGATCGTCGATCCGGTCTACCGAGTCGACGCGCGGGTCGATTGCGATAACGTCCCTATAGAAGCTTGCCAATGATATGCCTCCCAATACGGCATCCCAGGTCACGGCACTATCCCATGCAGGACTTCTGACCGCTACAGGCATGCACGACTGCAGTTTCTTACGGTTCCAAGCTCCGAGCGACCCTGAATCCCCCGTTGTCGTAGGCGTCGATAGAATGAAGGTAGCTACGGTTTGCCGACCGCAAATCCTTGGCGTCGACATACCAGTTGCCGCCCCTGTACATACGCAGTGAGCAATCCCCGCTGTTGCTGTCTAACCACGCCGTTCCGTCTGTCGGCGCGCCATTGTAGGTTCGGTGAAAACAATCTTCGACCCACTGCCATGCATTACCAGCCATGTCGTACAGGCCAAAGCTGTTTGGCGGATACGAGCCGACCGGCTCTGTCTTCTGGAGAAAATGTCCGAAATTCGCCTGAGAAGTACTTATTGAGTCTCCGGTCCAGTAGGATTTCTCTGAGCCCGCCCGGGCCGCATATTCCCATTCCGCTTCGCTTGGCAGCCGATATTTCACGCCGGCGCGGCCAGACAGCCACTGCAAGTATTCCTGGGCGTCATTCCACGACACCCCCAGCACCGGTCGCCGATTTCTTCCCCAACCGTGATCGTAGCCCAGGGGACGGCTTTGACAGCCGCCATGGCTGACGCATGTGTCCCACTGCGCGAATGTTACATCGAACTCGCCGAGCGCGAATGCCTGGACTTTCACCAGATGCTGTGGCCCTTCATCGATGCTGTACCAGGCATCTGTTTCCTTTGAGCCCATGAGGAAGGGACCACTGGGGACGATCACCATCTCTGGGCAATCGGCACAGTCTCGAAACACGGAATGCGGCGGCAGGGCCGCCGCCTCGCTGGGCGTTGAGAGCACCCGCGAACTCGGCCTATATTTTTCTGCCCACGAGACAGCTCGTTGAAGCCTGGCGCTCTCCTGCTTCGCGGCCCACATTCGGAGAAGCGTGGGAATGGAAAAAATCAATAGCGAGATCATTGCAACGGCTGCAATTCCGGCGGCGACCCTTATATTCCGGCGACGCTGCGCAATTCCGCACGCCTCCAGGTAGCTGCGCGCATCGCTGTTTCGATCGAGTTGGACTCTATAATTGTCGACTTGAGTGAGCGCTCGAGCCTCGGCCAGGCGGCGCCCGCGGTGCGTTAGATACTCGGGATCATGGTCTCTCCTGCTCCAGAGGGCGGCAGCGCTTTCCAGACCCCGGAGGGTTTCAAGGTGTTCCCTTTCAGGCACAAGCCACCGCTGGAACCGCGGCCAACCGCGAAAAATGGCTTCATGAGTGACTTCAACAGAGTCGCCCGACTTGACCAGCAGGCGCCACTCAACGAATTCGTCGATAAGCGCCTTTTCGGAGTCACTGAATATGGAGAGTGCCGCCACCCGCCGAATTGGCGTTCCTCGCTCATCCAATTGCGCTAGCGCTGGCAAAAACATATGCGCAGCCTGCGCATCCAGGGCATCAGAAATCTTGTTGCGTGGCGAGCGATGCGATGCTGATGGTGGATCGCCCATCAGCGCTTGTTCGGCGGCATCTTCGATGATTCCCGAAAGCTTGCCGATGGCATCGTAGTGCTCTTTGCGAAGATATTTCTCCTGGCTGTATTGTTTCCACAAGCGCTCCAGCGTAAAAGCCAGCAGCGGCAGAGCGTCCTCACCCCCCGACTCCTCCATCAGAGCTTCTATCAGCGACGGCTCAGTATCGACTCCATACCGCAAGCATGGTTGCTCAATCGCGGTGGCAAAGCGATACGTGGGCAGCGGTCGGATGTTTTGTACCCTGGTGCCAAGACCTTCGAGACATTTTCCGGTCTCCACTTCCCACAGACTGTCGGAGCGCACGGTGATTACGACACTGTACTGTACGGGTTGACCTTCTTTCTCGTCTTCCAGTGCCGCCTTAAGATAGGCGCTCAACGCATCGGTACCCTCGCCCTGCGTCCTCACCAATTCTTCGCCTTGATCGACGGCAATAAGAGTCGTCGCATCGACCCGATCCCATCTTTGTTTGAGCGGGGCGATGATGCTATCGAGCCTGGCGCGAAGATTCTCTCCCTTAGCCCACGCGGCATGGAGCGCATCACGAATAGGACCGGGCGCCAGAGACATACCAACTTCGCTCGCCGATCTCGCTATTGCGTCAGCGAAATTGGAGAGTGGGTGCGCACCCGGGCGAAATGACCGGAGTGCGACCCAAGGGCGTTCGCGCCGGATACGGGGCAACAATCCTGCCCTCATCAGAGACGACTTGCCGGAGCCACTTGCGCCGACGATCACATAGACGCGTTTATCGCCACTGGCGCGCATCTCGCGCAGATCTTCCAAACTGCGGGCGATTTCAGAACTGCGGCCAAAGAAGATGGCCGCATCCGCATCCGTATCATTGAAGCTTGCCAGCCCCGGAAACGGCTCTGGCTGCACCAAAACATCGACTTCGAAGGCGCCGGGGTCAAGCCCCACTTTCGCCAGCGCACCGGCAGCACGAAGGCCCGCTTTCAGCGGATCCGCTATGGAGGGAGTGGCGTCCAGATCGAGGGCACCCGGAGCGCCCGCCCGCCTGATATCTACCCCTTGGTCTTCAACCAAGACTCTTCGCAAACGATTTTCCTGATTGCAGTCTAAGGTTGTGGGATCGACAGCAACCAGCGGAATGAGTCGTTTGCCAGCGTACCAGGCGGCGGAAAACTCGCCATAGCACTCATCGGAGGCAAGCCACTCCCGAGTCACTAGGCACAAAACAACCCGGCAAGAGCCTTTCGCCCGTCGTAGCTCATCCGTCCATTTGTCGCCAGAGCGGATAGAGTCATGGTCGATAAAAAAATCGTCGAAGCCATTAGCCGTAAGCCACGATGCCAGTGGCGTCGCCAGACTGTCGTTGCGACTCGAATGGCTAATAAATATCGTTGCCATGCCACCCCTGCCGTGCTTGTCCGGCGACGGCAAGCCGCACAAACACGCCGAACTGATAACAGATTGGGACGCAATCGGTCAACCCGTGTTTCCACACGCATTCATAGGCGCTAATAATATGCACTCCCACACATGTCAGATGGAGGAGCCAACCCACCAACCGCAGGTACCGGCAGCAGACCGCGCAATCATCGAAATACCTACACAATTTCCGGGAACTCGATTTTCGGTCGTTCCCAACGCTGGACTGGAGCAGAAACAGGCAAAGCAGAGCGCATCTGGCCTGGCAAGTGCAGCTTGCCTGACATATACACTTCCATCGCGTAGGCTGCCCTCGTCTCCACCCTCCGTTGCCATTCAACGGACGCACCTGACGGTCTAGGGTAGACCAGCATTGCACTTATAAGAGCAGCTTCGTTGAGGGCGAGTTGATTTGCGGATTTGCCGAATAGCTTTCGCGCCGTTGTCTCGGCGCCGCGGAGACGAAAGCCGAAATACGCGCATGCCAGATAGGATTCAAGAATCTCAATTTTATGGTAGCGAAACTGAATCATGGTCGCCAACAGACTTTCGTACAGTTTTCGCTTCAAAGTATGTGCCCTGTATCCTGTCGCTGTCCGAACGAATTGCATGTCGATGGTACTGGCTCCGCCGTATTTCTTACCTCTAATCAGTTTCATGACTTCCCGAGCTACAGACCATGGATCGACCCCGAAATGGCGGAAATACCTCCTGTCCTCCAGGCTGAGGACCATGACCTCAAGCGCGCTCAGGCTGACTCGGCTTCCCCTTGAGTCACGCCGAACGAGCCGGTCAACGCATGACAGATCATCTTGCAGCTTTCTTTGCCACCGCATATGCCATAACCATTCCAGAGTTCGAGTCGGCCAAGCGTCCCACGCCCGGATTAGCTTCGTAACCCTGCAAAAATCGTCTACTTACTCCTCTTACCGCGCAGTAACTAACCATTGAAACCGTTGTTACAATCGAGCCGACAAGCGCTCAATCACGTTGCGAGTGATTTTTGCCGTTACTGTACGGAAGACGTCGCCACTAGAGATGCAAATTTCAAGGCCCTTGGCCCAGTCGGTCGTCGCCGCATTGAAGACCATCCCACCTGATCGCGGGTGCGTGTAAATCCCCAATGCCGCATTGCCAGGCGTCGCCCAGAATGGCAAGTCCGCCAGAGCCAATATGAAATAGGTACTCGGGGTACCGTCGGCGCCGGTCGGCACAGGATTACCACAATTGTCGAGAGTATAGTCCACTCCACTCGTTTCATAGTAGAGGATTCTTTCATTATCAGCAGCGCCAAAGCGATCCCCCCTGCGCAGCCCGGTTCCCGAAAACGCCCAATGATCCGGCCTGAACACCGTGAACGTCCCTGCATCGCGATCCACTCCCCGCCATGCTCCGGAGGCAAATCCAGCCCCGAGTGACATGTTTTCCGGATGCCCTGCATCGCGCCAGGTAACCGTGGCCGGGCCGGAGCCGCACAAGCCGCAGCCGGAACGATGGCCACCACTACCTTGAGGATTCTTGGCACCCAAAGCGTCGTGGATCACGCCCGTCTCTTGCTTATCATGGATACCTCTGCAGCAGATTTCTAAACGGTGTGCATCTCCCGTCTGCTCGTCGGGATCCAAACGTATCTGCCAGTAACACGTATTCCCACCTAATATTGCCGCGTTGCCGCCCGACTCGATAAATAGATCGAAATGTCTTCGCATTTCCCGGGACCAATACTCGTCATGACCGATCGAAATGAACAGCCTGCATGACTCGAGCAGGCTGCTGTCCTCATGCATATCATTGTTAGTCACGTAATTGGCCTCGTACCCAACTGCTTCAAGCCATTCCACGAATGCCCTGATCCGCAGCGACCACTCTTCCGCGAAGCCGTAGCCACGAGGCCAGAGTGCATCGGACTGTTGTGGGCGGTTGAAAGAAACTGCCTTGGCTGGGGAAGGACGCGAGTTATATTCATACAGACTGGCTCCGCCCCAGTTGTTATACGCGTTGATTGTGGTTGTCGGAAGTTGTACCACGATGGGCACGATCAGCTCCCGCCGCGAGCGTCTCACTACAAAGTAGATATCTGGAGAATCGCCCGTTCCCGCGCTGACGCGCGCAACGTAGACTCCGGATCGCCATTCCCGCTGTACATTCGCCGTATAGCTCACCGGCCAGCCGTTGTTCTCCCATCCCCGAGTGGCCGGGACGGGCGAAGCATGAACAGCCGCAACTCCCGAGGCAACCTCTGCCTCACACTGGCCGAGTCGAATAATGCGAATCGGCAGGTACTTCGAATCGCTGCCCTGCAAATCCGATATGAAGAAATGAATCTTCTCTCCCGGGGCGACCGATTGCCTGTCTGTATAACCGCGTATCTTTGCGGGAAGGGCCGCGCGCGTGTCATTCTGCGAGGCTTCGGATGCGGGCGTCATGCGTGCATCATCCATTTGTTTCTCAGGGCGAGTGAGTTCGGCGATGGCCGCCATTCACGAAACCCGAACCCATCGCGCTCAAGGAACCTCAGGTCCAGATGAGTCTGGCGCCTGTGGACTTCCCCATGTCCTTCAATCCGGAGAACGGGAACGCCTGACATGAACACCAAACGGCAGAACCGATTTTGTCCACAAAAACTAAGTATCTGCGACCGCCCGCAGCTTGGCAAGCTTATCTGGCGTCGGGCTCTGTTACGTTTGTCACAGTGCCTCGCATCGTGAAATCGACATCGCGAAGATCAAGGATGGTCGGGGAAACATTGGTCAATCAGACTGAGTACTGCGAAAGCTCAACCTGTCGTTCTGCTCCAAAGCTCCACAGTGATACGATTTCAAAATGGGCAAAATGACGGAAGATCACACCCAGGCCGCCAAAAGATCGAGGGATATTAGAGCTTGGCACGATTCGGCGCGAGAAACCATCGGAAAACCAGCGGTCATATGCGATCCCTCCCCAAATCATGCGTCGCGCGAAGAAGAAAGAATTCGATTCCTTGTCTTTCACAATACCGACGGTCTTTTTGCAGAGTCCCTGGCACATCTTAAAGATCCAGCTTCCCGGGTATCAGCCCACTACTTGATAAACCGGAATGGAGACATGTATCAGCTTGTGCCGGACAACCAGACCGCATGGCACTCCCGCGATAAAAGGATGAATCAGCAATCAATTGGGATTGAGCTCGTCGCTTCGGAGGCTATGCAGAAGTTGACTCTCGCCCAGGAATCCGCTTTGCTCACCCTGGCCAGATTCCTCATGGACGCTTACGATCTCCCCGGGTCAAACGTGATCCTCCATCGTGCTGTGTCTGCAACCGACTGCCCACGGTGGCTGTGGGAGGATGATGCAGCTTTCGAACGGTGGAAAGCTACCCGCCTGCTGTAGGTTTTTCCGGCTGCAAGAGTGGCAACATATATCTGCGCCGCATGCTGATCGACGATGCCTGGACGATGCTGCAGCGCGTCAAGTACGAAATAGGAGATTCGCGCAATGGGTGCCCGGCTGGCCCAACGGGCTCTGCGCAACAAGGCGGTTGTTGCCATCGCCCCAATTTCACCAACTGACCCGGGCGTCGCGTCACTGAATGCTGGCATTCACAAGATTCTACAAACCTCAATGGACATCAACCCGGTCACCTGGCAACGACGCGCGGTGTAGACGATTTTGAGGATGTCGTAGCACGCCGCCTGTGCAGAAAGGCCTGTGTTTATGCGGTTTCTAAAGGTAGACCCCCTGGGCCAAAACCAGGTGCTCGGTTTCTTGGACCCGAGATGGTATATAAGTACTTGAAAATATTGGTCGGGGAGAGAGGATTTGAACCTCCGACCCCCTGGTCCCGAACCAGATTCCAGACCTTATTGAAATCTGTAGATTCTTGTTGATTACAAGTGATTGCTGTGGAACCTGTTGCGGCCTCCTTGTTGATCTCTGTTGATCTTTATTGAAGTCGTGTGCTCTTTGAGCTACAAAATCGTCTACACTTGACCAGCATACTACAATGTGGTATATACCACTCAGTGGTATACATTGAGTCCAGCGTTTTCACCCAGCGACTGCACCGGATGGCCGGGCTGGCGGCTCTGGATGTGCTAAGCCTCATTCAGGCCGATCTTCTCGACAATCCGCTTCGCGGTGATCTTGTCCAGGGGCTCGGAGGAATCCGGAAAGCAAGATGCTCGAATCCCGTTCGGGGTAAAGGGAAACGGGGCGGATATCGTTTTCTCTATCTTTATCTGGAAACCCGTCATCACATCCACCTCTTGTACCTACTCGACAAGAATGAGCAGGAAGACTTGACGAATGAAGAACGAAAAGCTTTGCGCTCCCTTGTGAGTCAGGTCAGGGAATCGAGGTAAAAGAACATCATTATGAAACCGACTAAGAACAAAAAGAAGCTAAAGATTTTCAAGGAACTGCGGCAGTCGCTCCAGGAGGCCGTGAGGTATGAGCAGGGTGACCGGGCGGGGTTGCGCGTAACTGAGCTACCGCCACCGCCCAAGCCCTTGACGCCTAGCCAGATTCGGGCCATCCGCAAGTCGTTCAATGTTAGCCAGGTTGTGTTCGCGAGGATAATCAACGTCAGTCCGAATGCTGTCGAAAGCTGGGAACAGGGGGTCCGACATCCGCGAGAGGCAACCCTGAAGCTGCTGACTATCGCCCATAGGCACCCGGAGGTACTCCTAGCAGCGGAATAGGCACTCCAAACGACCTCACAGGGCTGTGTCGCCGACTGAAAACCGACCTAGACGGCGTTTTCCTTGAGAAATCTGGTGTTTCTCAGAAGCTCCGATAAATACTCGACTTTCCAATGACTTCGGGTGGCGGATGGAGTTTTTGCGGAGCACAACGATTCTGCTCTTCCGTATGCGCCTTTCTGGGCATCGTCCTCGTCTCCTCTCCCAGACTTCTGCCCCAGCTTACCTCTAATCTCCTCTGTGCCAGTTTTTGGGTTTTGGGTCACATCCCCTGCGCTAGGCCCTCCGCCGCATTGACTCTGGCCCTGGCATTCTAAGTGTCTATTATCTATCTAGGTACTTTTACAGAAGGTCAACATAGTAGTAACGAAGCGTTTATAACACTCAGCGACACTCGCCGTGGAAGGTCGACACTAGTTGTAATGGGGGAGGACGAGTGGAGCGGAAGATTACCTGCTTGTGGAAAGAACCTCGTGCGGCCGAGGCTTACCAAACAGCTGTATCTCTGCATGGCCATACGATGTACTCCCAGGAGAGCCTCCATTTCATCGTCGATTTCGCTGATAGAGTCGGCCTCCTGCGCTGGCTGCTCGCGATGAAAGAAAGAGAAGCAATGCGCGAATCGCAGATTTGCATGGATCTCGATCGAGCCTACTGGACGCCGCCGCTTACGCCCAGCGCTGCCTACGAAGTGGAGCGGCGGCAGATCAACGAGCAACTGGGTTTACGCAGCATCATCTCGCTCACCGATCACGACAATATTCAGGCTCCGCTGCTACTTCGAGTTCACAAAGACACGGCGGACGTCCCAATTTCGACCGAGTGGAGCGTCCCCTATGCCGGTGACGAATTGCACATCGGTGTTCACAATCTGCCCCCGGCCAAAGCGGAATCCATCCTCGCCAAAATGAATGCCTACACCGCCGACCCGAACAGTATCGTTTTGCGGGAGGTGCTCGCGGATCTTCATTCGCAAAAGGACGTCCTGCTCGTCCTGAACCACCCGATGTGGGATATTGCGGGTGCCGGTGAGCAAGTCCACACACAGGCCGTGTGCCTGTTCATGGCCAAACTGGGCCAGTACATTCACGCATTTGAGTTGGGTGGACTGCGAAGCTGGGAAGAAAACCGCAAGGTTTACGATTTCGCAGCGCAATGGAATGTCGCCGTGATCGCCGGTGGAGACCGACATGGCTGCGAAGCGAGTGGCTGTCTAAACCTGACGAACGCGACCTGCCTGACGGAATTTGTGACCGAAGTGCGCAAAGAGAAGCGAACACACGTGCTCTTTATGCCTCAGTACGCAAGGCCGTTGTGGACACGCATGCTGCAGGTCGTTCTCGACACCAGCGCAGTTCAACCAGAACATCCCCTGGGTGTCTATTGGGATGACCGTACGTTTCACCCGGATCGCACAGGAAGTTCGCGTCCTCTCTCGCAACTATGGAAACGTCGTCCGCCTTTCATTGAAAATGTTTTCGGAGTCTTTCAACTCCTGGAAAGCCAGGCCATCCGCCAGGCTCTCGCATCCCAACTGCAGCGCCGTCAACAGATGAAATTCTTGTTTGGCCAAGAGGAGGCATGAATGCGGCGGCTTCGTGTAGCTCTGTTCCCCTGCGTCTACAACGAGGTGGACGGAGTCGCCAACACCATGCACCAGTTCGCAGCCTTCGCTAATCGGCATCAATTGCCATTGCTGAATGTGCATGGTGGCTATGGATCCCATCGCCATCAGGATGAGTCATTGCTGCAGTTGGAGTTTCAAAGACGTTGGCCGAAGTTTCGCCTGGACGCACGACATGACTTCGATCTGAACTTTTGGCGCTACCTTAGGGAGATCGAAAATGCGGTACGAGAGTTTCGCCCCGACATCATCCATATCACTGGACCGAGCGACGTCGGCCAAATTGGAGCACTGATAGCACATCGGCTGCGCATACCTTTAGTGGCGTCCTGGCACACCAATGTGCACGAGTACGCTCAGCAGAGGCTAATGGCTTTGTTACCCTTCCTGCCCGGGCACATGAAGCAATCCCTTGGTAAATGGGTTCGGGAGTTGAGTTTTCGCTTTACCGCCCGTTTCTATCAAATCGCTCGCGTGCTTTTTGCGCCGAATAAGGAATTGATTGCGGAGTTGAAACGCCGCACGGGCAAGCCATGCCATCTGATGTCCCGCGGTGTGGATAGCGAACTGTTTCGTCCCGAAAAGCGTAACCGCTCTGATCAGCGGTGCATCATTGGGTACGTGGGAAGGCTGACCAGCGAAAAGAACATTCGTTTGCTGGTGGACGTCGAATCCATACTGCTGTCCCGAGGGTGTCGCGACTTCCAGTTCGTCATCGTAGGACAGGGAACAGAAGCGCCCTATCTGCGCGAACGGCTGCGGCATGCCCAGTTCACCGGTGTTTTATATGGCGAGGCACTCGCCGCAGCGTACGCAAACTTTGACGTCTTCGCCTTTCCTTCGCAAACGGATACGTTTGGAAACGTCGTACTGGAAGCGCTCGCCTCGGGCGTTCCCGCGGTGGTAACCGAGGGCGGCGGGCCCAAGTACATCGTCAAGCAGGGAGTCACAGGATTCGCCGCGGCTACGGCGGAAGATTTTGCCGAGCACGTAGCTACATTGATATGCGATTCCGCTTGGCGTCGGCGCATGTCGGTTGCCGCGCGGCAGGGTGCGCTGCGCTACTCGTGGGATGCCGTTTTTGAACATGTGTACCAGATTTACGAAACTACGCTCGCGCAACCGTGCGTTGCCGCCACACTGATCCCGGATTGGATTCAGGCCTGATTTCATGGGAACGGAGGGAAACATGGTGCCTGAGCCCATTCCACAGTCGATAGATTCCAAGGATGCGCCCCAACTCGGGAATGTCCTCCCACAACTCATGAGCCACCCGATCTACTCGTTCGTCACCTGCTGGAACTGGAAAGCAGCTTCGCTGAGCGCGGTGCTGCGCGTGCCCGTTTATATCGGAACGACCATCCGGTACGGTTGGCAAGCTGTTAGTGTCGCAGCCATGGTAGAAGCCGTCTTCAGCGCGGGGGTGGCGGGGGTCTACGCTGCTCTAACACAAGCTATCCGCTATGCCGAGCCTCAGTCGATTGTTGCGCTTCTGCTGCTAGTCATATTGCCCGCCATTACGTTGGCCTTGGACACATTAGTTCATTATGGGATGCGCACTCCAAATCTGGCGACGGCAGTGTCCGTTTCGCTTGTTGTGTCTGTGCTCTCCTCGGCGTTCAACTGGTACAGCATGAGACGCGGGACATTGCTGGTGGGTGCGGAGGCGCGTCCCTTCGGATCTGACATCCTTGCGTTGCCAGTCTTGATCGCGAGGTTCGTCATAGAGCCGTTCGTCATTTTACGGCGCAGCCTGAAGTCGTGGTGCGCCGCAATGTTCTAATCGTGGAGAGCGGATGAAAACACTTCATCTCACCAACTCCTGGCACGAGCGATCAGGCGGGATCGCGACCTTCTACCGCCACATGATGCAAGCTGCCGATCGCCGTCGACATTCCATGGTTCTGGTGATCCCGGGTGAGCGGGACGAAATCCAGCAATTTAGCACCTGCTGTCGCATCTACACGGTGGCCGCTCCCGCGTCGCCGCTGAACCGCGAATACCGCACCATGTATCCGCGCGACTTCCTTCTGCAAGGAAGCAAGATTCAGCAGATCCTGACCGAGGAACGTCCGGATCTCGTGGAGATATGCGACAAATACAGTCTCGTGTACTTAGGTCCATTGCTGCGGTTAGGGCTTTGCAGAAGGCTAGGATTTCGTCCGATCGTTGTGGGTGTCACATGCGAACGCATGGACGACAATTTTGCTGCGTATGTCAGTCGGTCGTGGTGGGGAAAGACGTTCGCGCGCTTCTATATGCGGCACATCTACTTCCCCGCATGCGACCACCATATTGCTGTTTCCGAGCACACGGCGGCGGAACTAAGGGATGTGTCCACTGGCCACAACGTGCCGCGAGGCGTTTGGATCCGCCCGATGGGTGTCGATGCCGAGCATTTTCAACCGACCAAGCGTAATCCGGAAACCAGGAGGAACCTGCTCGAACGCTGCGGCAATCCTTATGATGCGACCTTGCTCCTGTACGTCGGACGCCTCGCACCGGAAAAGAACCTGGAACTGCTGATTGCTACGATGGTGGAGCTCGAAAAAACGGGCCCGAATTTTCGACTGGTTCTTGTCGGTGACGGAATTGCACGGGAAGCGCTCGAACGCGCGGCCCAGGGGTGGATCCCAGGCAGGGCCCTGTTCATAGGACACACGGGACATCGCGAGGAACTAGCCCAAATCTACGCGAGTTGCGATGTGTTCGTGCATCCTAATCCCGCTGAACCTTTCGGGATTGCACCTTTAGAAGCAATGGCATCGGGTCTCGCCCTGGTTGCTCCAGATCGTGGCGGCGTCACCTTCTATGCGAATGACACAAACTCATATCTTGTTCCTCCCATACCGATAGCCTTTGCGCAGGCGATACTTCGAGCGCGCGCAAACGGACAGGAGCGAGCTACGAAAGTCGGGGCTGCACGCGAGACGGCAAAAGCTTTTGCTTGGCCTAAAATCACTGAGTCTTTCTTTCATCTGTACGACGAACTCTATGACATTGCAAGCGGACGGCGATCTCTGGATTCAGCAGCACCCGTATTCATTTCTTCTCTCCCAAGAAAGAGCCATGCGAGATGTCTGAGTTTTGCGGCCGGATTGGCCAAGGGCATTTTTGCCACGTATGCCCAGGCTCATCAAACGGGAAACGCTTTCGGCTTCCATCAAGCATCAGTAGGACCTGAACTGGAGAGTGCCCGACACCAATGAAAATTCCAAGTTTGCTCCTGTGTAGCATCATGCTATATGCATCCTTTGCCGCTGGACAAACCAGTGATCTGTGTCCACCAGGGAATATCACAGCCGACGATGTCGTTGTCCGCCTAACGGAGAACAACCGCAGGCGCCAGCAGGAATTGCAGGCATATACAAGCCAGCGAACTTACCATCTTCTGTACACGGGTTTTCCCGGCCGACATGAAGCGGAGATGGTGGTCGAGGTGAGTTATGAAGCACCTGGGAAGAAAACCTTCACCGTCATTTCGCAAACCGGATCTGGCATCATTCTAAACCGAGTGTTCAAGAGGCTGCTCGAAACCGAAAAGGAAGCGGCTGATGCGAAGGCCCAAGCCAGCACTGCACTGACCCATGACAATTACCGCTTCAAATTACTCGGTCAGGAAGACGTGGATGGCCGCCCTGCCTATGTATTGAAGGTCGAGCCCAAAACCGAAAGCAAGTTGCTCTATCGCGGTACGATCTGGGTGGATGCCGCCGAGTTCGCAGTCGCCTGGATCGAAGCCGAGCCTGCCA